>Ga0302320_10027209_pt1 | contig 11028 bp, 13 predicted proteins | sample Bog_T0_3_FD_202130 | JGI IMG/M metagenome (GOLD analysis project Ga0302320, IMG submission 202130) | Peat permafrost microbial communities from Stordalen Mire near Abisko, Sweden - Bog_T0_3 | ecosystem: Environmental > Terrestrial > Soil > Wetlands > Peat | place: Sweden: Abisko, Stordalen Mire... | reverse complement strand
CAGGCGGCGAGTTGTTCGACAAAAGCTGCGGCGAACACCTCATCCACCGACACCTTTTGCGAGGCGGCGAGGGCTTCAGCTTTGGCGTACAGCTCTTCTGGCACGCTCACGCTTACGCTCATTTACCGCTCCTCAAAGTCCGCAGAAACTGCGCCGGGGGTCGCGACTTCGACTCCAAAGGGCTCGGCTGCCGTAAAGTGTCGTGTATTGTGAGTGACGATCATAGAGCCAGAAGCAACTGCTAATTCCAGGATACGCTCATCGTCCGCATCGGGCAAGAGGGGCCTCCGACGCTGGACGCCGGTTATCAAGTTGCCCTGACCAAGAATGTAGTCGAGAAAATACTCAATCTCAGTCTCACTGAAGCCCACCACCAGATCGCTTCGTTTCAGCACATCCTCATATTCAAGGGCTAGCGCAACCGAAATGTTGGGCCGCCAAAGTCCTTCGTCGATTGACCGGAGCAATTCGTAAGACGCACCCCTCTTGGAGCGAAGCGCTGAAACGAGGACATTGGTGTCAAGAACTACTTCGTGCATTTAGCAAAGGCTTCTCGTGCGCACTAAGGGATTCTTTCACCACTAGCCTAGTGTACATAGGACCCGTAGAAATTGATGATTCGCCGAATGGGGTAGTGTCAAACGCTGACTCCCGGGCGCAAAGGACTAATATCTCGCGGTGGCTTCGAGCGGGGCCTATGGCGAAACGTCGAAGCGCTGACGCCGGCGGTGAGATAGATAACTCTTCGCAATACTGCCCGCGTCCTTATACTTCCGCCTCATCATAAGCGTTTTGCCAGCGGAATAGAAAGAAGTGCCGGCCGCATAGACAACAACGGTAAGGGTGCAGCAGCCAGTGAAATGCTTGTTCGAAAGCATTCCGCGTGCCTACGCTTCTCAGCTCGATAGATCTGCAATGTGGGCATCTCCCTGTAAAAAACGCTACTTTGGAAGTCGACATCATTTCTCGCTCCTTAGGGTTGAACAACGGAAAGTCAGGCCGCAACCCGATCGAACTCATTCATGACCGTGCGCCTGTCGGGTTGCGCCCATTGCACTTTAGCTTTCCGTGCCGCTCAGCTAAACCAGGTAGGAAGAGGGTGTACCGCTAGTCCCACCCTCGTCTTCCCGCACTTGAGGTTCTTGGTTGATATCAACTCTCTTATTGCTCGGAGCCGGCTGCGCTCATGTGTTCGTGATCCGAGTCTTTGTCTAATTCGGCAACGAATCTGGCGGCGGCTGTGGGCATCTTCGCTCTTGTCGTTGTCACGATCTGCCGGCTATCGAGCCGTTTGCCGTAGAGTTTTGCGTTATCGTCTACATCCGGGCGCAATGTGGAGCCCTCTAAAGAGATACCGGCGAACACTCCTTGTGTCCGAGACCATGACAGAATCTCGGCATGCAGTTGGGCGTCGGTTTGGGCTGACGACGAGCGTCCCACCGGTCCGGCGGCCACGGAAGCATCGCCGCCTATTGTGAATTTGCTCTCTAGCAGTTTATTTTCTCCGCCTTCGTTCATGACAAGCAAAACCACATCGGTTTCCTTGGCGCCGATTTGAAAGCCGACACCGCCGCCTTCGATGCGGATTGTGGCGGGTGCTGACCAGCCGGCGCCACTCATCTTGCGGCAAGATAGATAGCCCGTTCCAAACTTCGCGCCCACTAAGAACGCCGCACTCTTCTCGCTAGGAACCACTACGATACAGTGCGCTTTTTCCAATAGGTCCCTCGGAATAGCCTTGTCGGGCGTTGCCATGATTTCGGACAACACCATCGTGGCTGCGTCCAGCCGTTTCGTCTGCTTACCTTCCTGGGCGACAAGTGGCGCAATTGCCAGGGCAGCTACTAAAATGATTCTCATTGATTTAACCTTTTCCGTCAATCCCATAGCACCCCATCGGGTCTTGTAGGCGACAGGAGTTTGTGGTGCACGAGTAACGCCAACCTGTTGATCTGTTGAGCCTATTCATCTGGAACGATCTCCCGTGCTATTTGACGTCAAAAAGAGCAAGGGCTAATTGACCGCTGGTGGTCAGATGACGAGCCGCGGTCGGTGAAGCGTGGCGCGGGCACTCGTGCCTGCCGTCTCGACACTCATGTCGAGACCTGGAGACTCGACCGGAGCAAAAGGTGGGGCAGGTCAGCCTGTCGAGCCGTGCAGTTGCACGGCCCTGGATCGCGCCCAGCGGGTTCCCGCGCTGTAAAAAGGAGCGGCAACAATCAAGCACTAGAGCGAACCCGTCACTGTAAGAATCTGCAGCGATATGCTCCGTCCCCTTAATGGCTTTGAGCATGCGCCAACAACTGCTTGGTGGCGCGGACCCAATCCTCTTCCGGCGAACCATAAGGACACCCTCTAGCTTCCCAAAGGGAAAACGCAAGTTCAGCCGTCTCATGATGACCGAACGTTGTGAGGCCATTCCGATTCAGCGATAACTGAGTTTGCCGATGAGCGGCAGTGGAGTGCTCAAGTGCTCTCCTTGAATGTTCCTGGCCAGTCTCATGCTCCCCCTTTCCCCTTTGTTGGGCAGCCCGATGAGCGTGCGCCGCGATATCGTGCAGTTCCGCGGCGCGTTGGTGGTTTTCGTAATGTGAGCCATTGTTGTAGCGCGTTGACATAGTTTAGAGTGCCTCGATTTTGCCAGATTTATTGTGAGCTTGTTTGGCCACTTTGAATGCGTGATCGGAGTATTCGAGCGCTCGTTCCGCATGCCACTTGGCCGCGTCAGTTTCGCCCTTTTCGTTGTGCTCGGCGGCCGTCCGGTGTGCTTGCGCCGCGCGCTCGTGCTCTTCGGCAGCTTGCCAATGATCTTGGTGCATGATGTTCCTCGACGTTTACTCTGCACGGCGCAGACCAATCTTTCGCTATCAAGGACGGAACTCTGCCGCTCGCTGTGCGTTGCCAACTATGACGTTATCCGGTCACTTGACCATGGGCCGTTATCGCCGCTGGCTCTTTTTCCTTAAATCATTGCCAAAGCGGTTGGTGCTGCACGTGCACTGACTCTGTTCGTTCTTCAAAAAGGAAAACAATGTCTGAAATGTCTGAACAGAACTCAGTAATTGCCATTTATGGCACGCATATCGGCGCAGAAGGGGCAGTGAAAGAATTGCAACGCGGCGGCATTGACATGCACAGCTTATCAATTGTAGGTAAGGACTATCACTCTGACGAAAACGTCGTGGGCTACTACAACACCGGCGACCGGATGAAGTACTGGGGCAAGATTGGAGCGTTTTGGGGAGGATTTTGGGGTCTGCTGTTTGGATCGGCCTTCTTTGCTATTCCGGGACTTGGTCCTGTGCTGGTGGCGGGGCCTCTCGTCGCCTGGATTGTGGGCGCTTTAGAAGGCGCTGTCGTTGTTGGCGGGTTAAGCGCGGTTGGTGCCGGACTGATTGGCCTCGGCATTCCGAAAGACAGCGTTGTGAAGTACGAAATCGCGCTCAAGACCGACAAGTTCCTCTTGATGTTTCACGGTTCGGCAACACAAGCGGAAAAAGCCAAAGAAATAATCGAGGGAACGCGGCCTGAGAGCTTGACGGTCCATTCAGCCGAAGTCTTGAGCGCAGTCGCAAGGTAGAACTGGTCCATAGAAACGAGAATCAAATGTTAAGAGACGTAAACGAACTACAAGGTCTGACAATCCGAGCCACTGATGGCGAGCTCGGATCCGCGAAGCAATTCTACTTCGATGACGATTCGTGGGCGATCCGCTACGTGGTGGTGAAGACTGGAGGGTGGCTTGCCGGAAAAGAAGTCTTGATTTCGCCATACTCCATTCTGAAAACCGATTGGAGCGCGCGCGAGGTGGATGTTGCCCTCACGAAGAAGCAAGTCGAAAATAGTCCGAGTATCGACACGCACCTGCCGGTGTCCCGGCAACACGAGATCTCCTACCTGGGGTATTATGGCTATCCGTATTATTGGGGTGGACCCTATCTTTGGGGCTCGGGATATTACCCCTCTGGATTGGCTGTTCCCTCCGTCGTATCCAACCAAATCGGGACTGGTAAAAGCCACGCATCCTCGAACGACACACATCTCCGCAGCACGGAAGCAATTACCGGCTATCACATTGAAGCAGTGGATGGTGAGATCGGGCATGTGCACGGATTCGTTCTGGATGAGCAAGCCTGGGCGATCCGTTACATTGTGGTCTCAACCACCAATTGGTGGCCAGGAAAGAAAGTGTTAGTGTCGCCCGCCTGGATTAAGAAAATCAGTTGGGGTGAATTGAAGTTTTATACCGCCCTCACGCGTGAAGCAATCAAGAACGCGCCTGAGTACATTGAATCGCGGAAAATTTCCCGCGACTTCGAAGATGACCTCTACATACACTACGGCCAGCCGCCCTATTGGCTGCATGAAGCCGAGCACAGATCTTTGTTTTCTCTAAGCAGTGTTTAACGCTTGGGCATGGGCGTCCTGTTAGGGGGATGCCCATGGTTTTCTCAATCGTCGGATTCTAATTCAGCAAAGGCTCAGAAAAGGGCTGAGGAAAAATATGCTTTGGACAATCGTTGTTGTGTTGCTGATTCTCTGGTTGCTGGGCTTTAGCCTCAGTATCGGCGGTGGTCTCATCCACATACTGCTGGTTGTGGCGTTGGTAGTTGTCGTGATCAACTTAATTTCCGGCCGCCGCGGAAGCGTAGTTTAGGCTGGAGACGTCAATCCGGCCCAGCCATGCGAATGAAAATCGGTTCGACGAAATGGCCGCCGGCCGCGCCATTGCCTGCACAGGGCTGACTTTCAACGAGTTCCCATAGGCCTTGCGGTCGATCAATGATAATGAAAATCGACCGCGAGCCGAAACCGAGCCGGAAGCGTCAGCGACCTAGTTTGGCCTTTCTTCTCCTCCGCTCGCTAGTCGCGTTTTTCAACGGAGCGGTATCCAATGCCCACATGCATTGATTTTCAACGGAGCAGATCGAGGGCGACGGCGAATTGACGGCCCCAATCGTCACACTATTTTCAGGCCAGCGTCCCTGGCCCAATCAGAGTCACGTTCTTAGTTATGGACACGCCTTGGCCGTCCCCGCAACAGACGATTTCGCAAGTGCATCCTTAACAAGCCCGATAATATCCTCGCCACCTTGATAGGGTGGCGGCAGCGGAGAATTGACCACCACCACGACAGGCACATTGCACTTTAAGATTCCCGCGTAGGTCCAGACCGCCGCAGTGCCCGGGCCATTGTTGAGATCGCCGTTCTTACAAACATTTGGGTTCGGGCAATCGCTGCGGACGGCGGAATCCCAGCCGAGCGAACCGCTCACCATCTGCTTGCGCAGCGCTGCGCTGAGCAGCGTGCTGCCGCTAGCAAGGTCGTTAATAACGTGGAAGATGTCGTTAGTACTCAAAACCCAGCCCCCGCCGCCGCAAATAGCCGTCCAATCGCCCCAGTCAGTGCCATGCGCGCTTCCGGCAGGATTCGGATAAGACAGCAGTTCGTTACTGCCGCCGGGTGCCTTACAGGTGCGAGAAGGCACTCCAACCGGCTGGTAAACGTGGGCGTTCATGTAGGAAAGGTATTGATTGATGCTTTGCTGCGCGCGTTGCGAACTATCCGGCACGCCGGAGAGTGGCTGACCTGAGAGGGCGGGCATGATCTCGCGCATGAGAGCGAAATTGCAGTTGCCGTAACTGGGCTGGCCGATGTTGGAAGCGGTCACGCCCCCGGCGACGAGCGCTTTCAGGTCTGCATAATCCAGCTTGGAGTTATTGCCGCACACGGGCAGTTGCCCGAAGCCCGAGGCGTGCGTGAGCAACTCACGAAATGTCAGTTGATTGACGTTGGGGCCTTGCTGCCAATCGGTATATAGGTAAGGCCCGATTTTGGCATCGGGAGTGAGCCCTTTTTTGGCAAGCAATTGGATGACGGCGGTGGCGGTCATCGTTTTGCTGACACTGGCGATGTTGGTCACGAGGTCGGGGGCCATAGCGAGGCTGGGTGAGTCAGCGTTGGTCCGGGCTTGCCCTCCGTAAATGGGCCGCACGGCGCCGACACGGCAGTTATATCCAACGACATGGCCGGCCAGTGTGTTGCAGATGTTAGTGGCCAGTTTGGCTTCCGAGATACAGCCTTGGGAGTCGCACGCAGTGACGTCAGCCGGTGTGTTGGAGATCATCGTGGTGACAAGGCACTCGCTGGAGCCACAACCTTCGTATCTGGCCGCAGTCATCACGCGCGCGCCATTATCTTCGGCTTTCGAGAGCGTGTCGGCACTGTCGAGCCCGTAATACCACCACCAGCCGGGACAGCCACCTGCGCAACCTTCGAGCACGGCGTTGAAACGTCCGCTGGTGGCGGATGGCGTGAGAGCGATCACGCGAGCTTTGTTCGTGGCGGCCGAACTGCTGATGGTCTGCGGTGTTTCGTTGAAGTACCACCACCAGCCTTTGTTGTCGGCGCCCGTGTTTGCAATCATGATGCAGGTGTAGAGAGTTTGGCCGTTGGATGTATACGACTCGAGCGCGGTCAGCCGGGCGTTGTTCGCTTTAGTGAGGTTGGTGATGTCGGTGGTTGATTTGCCGTAGTAGTACCACCAAGCTTTGTTGTCGGCGCCGGAATTGGCGATCATGGCAACCGCAAAGCGGATGTTGCCGCCGCCGGTGTCATATGCTTTGAGCGAGATCAGACGGGCTTTGTTGGTGGCAAGATTTTTTTGCAGGGTGGGCGCGTCGATCCCGACGTACCACCACCACTGTTTGTTGAAAACGCCTGTTTCGCGGACATAGGTGACCGTGAATGCATTGCCGGACGAGTTATCAGGCGAGATATCGGTGATGCGGGCATTGAGAGCCTGAACTTTTTGAACGATGTCGTTATAGCTTTGGCCGGTGTAAAGCCACCAGGCGGTGGGAGTGCTGTTTTCGTTGTCGTCGGCGGCGCGAACGAGTGGAGTGGTTGCAGTCATCACCAGGGCCATGAGAATCCAGGCGGCCATATTATTTTTGCAGCAGCGCAATATCATGTTTCCTCTTTGACACTAGTGAAGCAGAAAGCGAAAACGTTACATCCCTGTGGATTTTAGCAATCTGCTCCGCAAGGCCTCTGGCAGAGCCGCGCACGATTAGTAAGCGGTTGCCTCAATCGTCACGTTACTTTCAGGTCTGCGGCGCGTTTCGAGAAAAACATGTAAGAATGAATGAATTCCAGACATCTCTATTCGTAGAGCGTGACCGTGAAACTGATTGGATACCCGGCCTTTCGGCCTCTGGGGAGGCGGCGACGATCCGGCCTTATAATGTCGCTCGCGGTGTTCGTTTTTGTTCTAGGCGTTTGCGGGACCGCCCAAGACCGGCGAATTGTGCCGGTGCCGATCGCGCGTAAACAGGCTCTGGTCATTGCAAACGCCGATTACCGGCTCTCCCCTCTGAAGAATCCGTTAAACGATGGCGCAGCCATGCAAGCGGCGCTGAAAGCGCCTGGGTTTGAAGTGACGCTCAAGCAGAACCTTGACTTAGCGCAAATGGAAGAGGCCATTGACGAATTTACGGCCAATGTGGCTCCCAAGTCTTTCGCCTTCGTTTATTTCTCCGGCCACGGCATACAAGTGAAAGCAAACAATTACCTAATACCGGTTGATTTCAACGCGTCGACCGAGGCAGACGTGAAATATAAAAGTTATGCGGCGAGCCGCCTGCAAGAAAAATTGGAAGAGACCGGGGCTAGCTTGCGCGTGATCGTATTGGACGCCTGCCGCGCACTAACCTAAATGAGGGGAGCAAGGATGGCACTGTTCCCGTGGTGATGGAGACGTGGGATGACGCCCGCTCTTATTGTGAATGGGCGGGCGGCCGATTGCCTACCGAAGCTGAGTGGGAATATGCGGCACGCGCTGGAAACACAAATTCTACTTATGGCGACTTAGATGCGATTGCCTGGTATGCGGACAATAGTGGTGACCAACATTTCGATAGCAAGGAGATTTGGCGTACGGACAAAGCCAATTTCCGCGCGCGTTTGGAAGCGAACCATGTCTCCCCTCATCCCGTTGGTCAAAAGCAGCGCAACGCTTGGGGGCTGTCGGACATGCTGGGAAACGTTTTGCAATGGACCGCGGATTGGTTACAGCGCAAACACCTTTCAGCAGGCCGATCAAAACAGCTATCCAAAGGGGCCGGCGGCTGGCCAATACCGCGTCCTTCGAGGTGGCAACTATGGAGACTTTCCCGCTAATATCCGTTTTTCAAGCCGCGTCCACTTCGTACCTGCTCAGCGCACCAGTGCAATCGGGTTTCGCTGCGTGAAAGATAGCATGTGAGCCGCCTAGCTCCGTACCACTCTCCCCAAAACAAACCGGGGTATAGCAATGCGCCTCGCCCTGGTTTACACTGAAGGAGAAAGGAACGGCAATTTCGCTGATTGCCGCCCTTTCTTGTTTAGAGTTTAACGCAGGTTTTTAGGCCAACGGAACTCGAAAACGATAGTCCACGATTTTTTGTAGACCACCTTCAGTATTAGGTAAAACATTAATTATCACCTCCTGCGTGAAGTAGGATTGAAAGGCCGGAGTCTTTACCTCCGGCCAATCACTTCGCCGCTCAAATGCAGCGCAGCCATCGCTCACGATTCCTTTCAACCTATCTCGCATTACTTCCTTAGTGGGCTCGCCAGCCAATCCGTCTCTTGCTGCTCTTTGCCTCTATATTTTATATTTTCATCCCCGCAACCCATTCAAACTAAGAGACTTACCATCCGAGGCGCAAAAAACGACCACCCCGATTTTTCCAGTCACAAATGTAAATAAACTTTAATCAAATTTGTATCCCCAATCCCATCAGTCGTTTGCGAGGAATCCGCGCGGCCTCGTGCGTTGCCATGGTTCGGAATCAGGGGGTGCCAATGCTAACTTCAATCAGGTCCGCCAGAGTGCCATCTCTGCTGCGGGCCTTTTTTATTGCCGATCCGCAAACGAAAGGAACAATCTTTATGAACCGTCAAGAACGTCGCGCCCTCGCCCTCGCCGCCCGCAAAGCTGAACGCAAAGCCGACTTCCCCAGTCCAACCATGGACTCCACGCCCGAAGTGCAGCCCGTCGCGGCCCCCGCTCCCAAACCCCAAATCTCCGAAGCCCAACTCATCGCCAACAAAAAGAACGCCCAGCATTCAACCGGCCCGAAAACCGAAGCCGGCAAACGCGCCTCTTCCTGCAATGCCGTCAAAACTGCGTTAACTGGCATGACCATTTTGCTCCCCACCGACGACGTCGCCGCCTACGAAAAGCTCGGCCAAAAGCTCATCGCCCAGCACCAACCGGCTAACTATCACGAAGAACTCCTCGTCCAGTCGCTCATCGACACCGAATGGCGTCTCAGGCGCATCCCCTCGCTCGAATCCGGCATCTACGAAATCGGCCGCAGCGAACTAGCCGACACCGTCCCCGCCCATCTCCTCGAAACCCAAATCTCCTTCAAATACGAACGCCCGCTCAAAAACCTCCGCCTCCACGAAGCCCGCTTACGCCGTTACCGCGGTAACGATCTCAAGGCCCTCAAAGAACTCCAAGCCGCCCGCCGCGAAAACGAAGAAAAGCAAGCGCCAGCATCCCAGCAAAAGCAAGCGCAGCCAAAACAAGAAACAAATGGGTTCGTTTTTGAGACTCCCGAAGCCCCTGCCGAAACCGAGCGCGAAACGGTCGAAACCGCGCTCGCCGAAGCCACTGAAAGTAAGTCCCAAGCCGCATAACGCAAAAAGCAAAAGCACCCCAAGCACCCGTCGCGAGGCGAAAGGCTTACAGTTCTTTGACAACCGAATACTTTATTTCAGCGCTGGTGGGATATCTCTGGAGATTGGCCACTTTGCGATTTCGATCCGAGTTGTGGCGCAGACACTCTTGTCTGCCGCGCCGAGACTCATCTCGGCGATGCGCGCGGCTTCTCGCCCCGCTTCGTCAGAACACCGGCACTTTCACCGGCGCCGGCATCTGTTCCTTGGTAAACTTCGGCACCATCTCATCCCGGTTTGCCACATGCAGCACGCTGGCCGCGATGATCGCCGCCGCCTTCTCCACATCATCGGGAATAATGCGCTCATACGTGTCCAAGTTCGTATGGTGCGTCATCGATCCATACTCAATCGGGTCCTGTTGAAACCCGATTCCTGGCAGCCCCGCATTATTGAACGACGTGCTATCCGTCCCCGCCACTGCCCGGCTTGTTGTCGGAACCGCGCCCGCTAAACCCCAGTCCGTATACTGTGCAAACACCGGCCGCAACAAAGCCGCCGCTTCCGGAGGTCCGAACACGCTCGCGCCCCTTGGCCGCCCGGTCCCGCTGTCGATATTGAAGTACGCGTCCAGCTTAAACCACTCCGGCTTCGGATCTTCGGCCGTCCCAAAATGCGCCTTCACATAAGCGAGCGATCCCAGCAGACCTTCCTCCTCGCCCGACCACAGCGCCACTCGGATCGTCCGCCTCGGTGGCACTCCCGAGTTCTGAATCAGTCGCGCCGCCTCCATCATCATGGCGCAGCCAATCGCATTGTCAGTTGCGCCCGTTCCTCCATGCCACGAATCCAAGTGGCCTCCCAGCATTACTACTTCCGATGCTTTGTCACTCCCGGGTATCTCGGCAATCACGTTGTAACTCGTCTTACCTTCCGGATAAACATGGTTAGTAATCTCGAAATCGAGCTTCACATCCTCGCCATCCCCGATAAGTCTTTCCACTCTGCCAAAATCGTCATTCCGTAGGATGACGGTCGGAACCGCAGTCGTCGGATCATAGCCGCGGTGCTGCTGCGCAACGATAATCCCATCCGCCCGTGCCGCATCATTCACGCGCACAGCGGCTCCGCCGGCCACCAACATCGCATCCACCTTCGCATTCGCTTCATTCAGTGAATACCGCGCAGGATCCGCCGGAGGCGGCGTAAATCCTCCGCGCCCAAACGGGTTCGCCGTAGGATGTTCCGCATCAAACTGCGCCTTCACTTGATCGTCCGGCCGCCGCTTCACCGGCGGCGTAAAATTCACGGGAATCACCGCCGCCTTGCCAATCAAAACAATCTTTCCGCGCACCTTC
>Ga0302320_10027205_pt1 | contig 11030 bp, 6 predicted proteins | sample Bog_T0_3_FD_202130 | JGI IMG/M metagenome (GOLD analysis project Ga0302320, IMG submission 202130) | Peat permafrost microbial communities from Stordalen Mire near Abisko, Sweden - Bog_T0_3 | ecosystem: Environmental > Terrestrial > Soil > Wetlands > Peat | place: Sweden: Abisko, Stordalen Mire... | reverse complement strand
CCTTCTGCGCCTTTATCCTTCGCGGTTCCGCGAGAAGTACACCGAAGAAGCCATCCAACTGTATCGCGATCTCACTCGGCATGAAACCGGACTGCTGCGTAGGATGGGTCTCTGGATCCGTCTTCTGGCCGATCTCGCATTCGGCCTTCCACAGGCCTGCCGGAACACCTACGTTTCAGGAGCAGCATCCCCGGTTGCGGTGGTGGTGCAGGGGGTGCCGACTTTCCGCGTCCTTGAACAGAAACCGTTGCGGCCCGGATTATTTCTCTGCGGAAGCATTCTTACCGTGACATTGCTGAGCGCTTTTTCTGTCGTGCTGCATTATTCCGTTGCCAATCGCTCGTGGGGTGGATCGAACGTTTCAAGTTCGCCAATTGCGGCCGTCATCGAAAGGCTGAATCGGTCGATGTCTTCCGAGCCGGATGGCGACGAATCTCCGCAAACGGACGGCTCTTTTCCCGACGGCGGACAAAATGAGGTAACTCGCGAAGCCAATCCTGTTGCGACCCATCCAGTAGGCGTCGAAACGCAGAACGCAACTAGTCCCGCTATTAGTCCCGAAAAGAGGGGCCAAATCATCCTACCGACCGTCGAAAAACCCGACCTCCGTCGCCCGTACCCGCAGCCGTCAAAGAATGCTCAGGAGGCGGTGCCGCAGACCGAACAGCGCGGCGTATGGGTTATTGCTCCTCAGGGAGTCGTTGGGGTTCCGCGCGCGACGCCGTACCTCCAGGCTGTGACACCAGATGCAAAAGCGAATGCGCACGATAAGATTCCGATTCCATCGTGGTACGGAAGTTTGGGTGCGGCAGTCAGTCCGCATCGGGTCACGACGCAGCAAGAAGACTGCACCTCTGAGACGATCCAAGCGTTACCGCGCAATACCGGGTGTGTTCGCGTCCCGGATGCTGCGACAGCGGTAAGTATTGCCGAACCGGCATTGGCCAAGGTGTACGGGAAGCGGCAAATCGACTATGAAAAACCGCTGACGGCGAAGCTAGAAAATGGTGTCTGGCAGATCTATGGAACTCTGTGCTGCCCCGACCGCAACGGACAGTGGACGTGCGAGACTGGCAAGTGCGATGGCGGTGTAGCCGCGCTCCAACTGCGTCAAAGCGACGGTAAAATCTTGTCTATCTCTCATACGAAGTAGCTAACTGTTGTAACATCGCGATTTCACTTTTGACCGTGGTTTTCAGCGAACAAACGGCCAAGCTTGTGCTGACGATGATTGCGGGCGGCGCAGTCAACTGGGAATCCTGAGTGGGAAATGACCGTGGCCGTGGGATAAAAGATCAAAAGCCCCGCCCTTCGCTCGCGATTGGACGGGGCACCCGGCTGGGTTTTGGTGGCGGCGAACTGCAGATCCCTCACTTCGTTCGGGATGACAATTTATTTTCGAGATGACAATTTATTAGCGAGCGGACGTGTTATTAGCGGGCAGTCGTGGAATCCCACCTTTGCGCGCAGAACGAGCAAGGATGGGTCACGCGGCGCGGTCAACTGGGGAATCCTGAGTGGGAAATGACCGTGGCCGTGGGATAAAAGATCAAAAGCCCCCGCCCTTCGCTTCGCGATAGGACGGGGCACACGCCTTCTGCGCCACGATCCCACATGGAACTTTGCCGAGCAGAGCTTCGTAATGTAGAAGCGGAGGACTTATGAGGAAGATTCTTCTGCTTCTGGGGGCAATGTCAATATCAATATCGATGGCTTCCTGGGCTCAATCGGACGGACGCCCGGAGATTCTGGTGCTCGGAACGTATCACATGTCGAATCCGGGCCGCGATGTCTATAACATGCACGCGGACGATGTCCAATCGCCGAAACGGCAGCAGGAGATCGCACAGCTGATCGAAGTGTTGAAGAAATTTCATCCGACTAAAATTGCGATTGAAGCGGATGCGGGAAGCGAGCGGGTCGAACAAGAGTATTCCGATTACGTGGCGGGAAAGTACACGCTGACCGGCAACGAAACCAATCAAATCGCGTACCGACTGGCCAAGGAACTTGGCCATCGCGCGGTTTACCCGGTCGACGAAGAGGGTGATTTCCCGTACCAACGGCTGCTCAATTACGCGAAGGGCACTGGCCAGAAAGAGAAGTTCGACGCGATGGCGGCGAGCATGGGCACGATGGTGAAGGAGCAGGACGCGTTCCTGCACTCGCACACTGTGCTGGAAACATTGGAGTCCATGAATGCAGATTCGAAAGTGGCAAAAGATGTGGCTTCCTATTACGCCTTCGTGCCCTACGGAGAACCCGGCGACTATGCAGGACCCGACCTGGTGGCAGCGTGGTATCAGAGAAATATTCGCATCTATCACAATATCGTGAAGCTGGTCGAATCTCCGAGCGACAGGATTCTCGTGATCTATGGGGCCGGTCACCTCGGATGGCTGCAGCAGGACATCGCCAATGACGCGACAGTTAAGTTAACAAAACTGAGCGACTTGACGGGGAAGCGATAAGGCGTGGGTGTTGAAGAAATCGCTCGTGTCCGGCAATGAATGACTTATTCCCGCTCGGTCAACTTTCTTACGGTCCTGGCAATCTCCGGCAGCCTGGCATAGGCGGCGCAGCACTTCAGCCACAGGCGGTGGTCGATGGCGGGAGCGCCGCTGACCATGGCTCCGGCGGGGACGTCGTGGGGGATTCCGCTTTGGGCGATGGCGATGGCTCCGTCGCCGATCTTGACGTGGCCGCTGACGCCTACTTGTCCGGCCAGGATGGCATTGTTGCCTACATCGGTGGTACCGGCGAGGCCGACTTGCGCGCAGAGGAGCGTGTCGTGTCCGATGATGCAGCTGTGGCCGATGTGGACCAGGTTGTCTAGCTTTGCTCCGCGGCCGATGCGGGTCTCGCCTATGCTGGCGCGGTCGATGCAGGTGTTGGCCTGGAGTTCAGCATCGCTCTCGACTACGACATTGCCCGACTGGACGATTTTGTGCCAGCGGCGGCCGCTGACTTCCTCTTCATCTTTGGCGAAGCCGAAACCGTCGGAGCCTACTACTACTCCGTTCTGGAGCAGGACGTTGTCGCCTAGTTGGCAGAATTCGCGGACCACGGCGTGGGCGTGGGCGAAGAAATTGTGGCCTATGGTGACTCCGCGATAGATGACTACGTGGGCGAGGAGGACGGCGTTGTCTCCGATGACGACGTGTTCGTCGATTACTACGTACGGGCCTATGTGCGCATTCTTGCCTAGCTTCGCTTTGGGATGAACGACCGCGGTGGGATGGATTCCGGGGGCGTAACGCGGCGGCTGGTAGAAAAGTTCTATGGCCTTGGCCCAGGCTAGATACGGGTTCTTGCTGCGCAGCATTCCCGTGGATAGGGCGGGGAGGTCTTCGGCCACGATCACCGCTGACGCTTGCGTGATCTTTGCGGCAGCGTTGTATTTGGGATTCGAGACGAAGGTTAGCTGGCCTGGGTTCGCGTGTTCGATAGCGGCTACTCCGGTGATTTCGGTATCGGGTTGGGCGTTTTCCAGGCTTGCGTTTAGGGCTTTGGCGATCTCGGATAGTTTCATGGCGGTGTCTCGGGAATTGTAGCAAGGCAGGTGTCAGGTCTCAGGTCTCAGGAAAAGCCAGAGCAACACATCACTTTGAATCCAAGAGCGCGTTTCCTGAGACCTGAGACCTGACACCTGACACCTGGTTTATTGCTCGAACAGCGTGACTTGCCTTGTGTCTGGTTGGCCGCCTTTGCGGCGGCGGTTGGATGCTCCGATTACGGCCAGCACCGTTACCGAGGTTAATGCTTCTCGCGGGACGAACACTCGCTGCGTGTTTGAGCGCAGGTCGGGAGGGTTCATGAGGAATCCTTCGGCCGGATTTTGTGTGAGGTCGTTGGGGAGAATGCCTTCGATCACTTCGTTGTCTTTGAATTTCAGGCGCACCCACAAGCCTTCGGTGCGGGGACGTGTGGTAAAAGTCTTGCGGAGCATCAGGTCGGTATCGGAAAACTCGCGGACAAAATAAACGGCTTTGATGTCGCGCAGGTCAATGGCGACCACGTTGCCGGAGGTGTTGAGCAGTTCGAGTTTGCCATCCACTACGAAGTTAGCGGGGGTGACGTGGCCGCTGACGGAGTCGCGATCATGTTTCCGCACGATAACTTTCTTGTGGGTCGAGGGCATAGGGCCAGAGGCGCTTTCAAAACCAGCGCGCGCTCAGGAGCGTGCGCTGCGGTGGTGGAAGCTCCAGATGGGATTCTCGCACTTTCCGGAGGGATTGGGACAGAGAGAGCCTTCGCAGTAGCCAAACGGTAAACCTTGTGTTATTTTCTTCTGTTTACGGCAAGGGTGGTTCTGCGGTATAAGTCTAATGTATAGAAAGAGTTAGATTCTATGGGCGGGCAACCTGCGAGGTTGCGGGCGCACCCCCTTGTGGAAAAGCTGTGAAAAACGCCCCGGTTGAGCCCCACGAAGGGCCCCCAGGCGACTAGGAAGGCATGGCCGATTACTTATACACGCTGGAAACCCGGCTCTCGCCGGATCAACAAAAGGCAGTCGCGCTTGTCCTAGACGCCGCCAAGGCGGCGGGGATGAATCTGTATCTCACGGGCGGCGCGATCCGCGACGTCATTACCGGCTTCCCCATCCGCGATTTGGATTTCACGGTGCAGGGGAACGCGCTCAAGCTGCAGAAAGACCTGGAGAAGGCGGGCGCGGTGATCGGCGACGCGGACGACGAGACGCGAAGCCTGCTGCTGACGCTGCCGGGCGGGGTTCGCGCCGAGATTGCGATGGCGCGATCGGAACGCTACGACAAGCCGGGCAAAGCTCCGCAGATGGCTCCGGCGACGATCATTGAGGATCTGCGCCGCCGCGATTTCACGGTGAATGCGATGGCGCTATCGCTGAACGAGGGATCGCGCGGGCTGCTGATGGATCCGTTCAACGGCGTGGCCGACATCGAAGCGAAAGCAATTCGCGTGCTGCATAACTACGCGTTTCTCGAAGATCCGTCGCGGATGATCCGCGCGACGCGATTTACCACGCGCTTCCACTGGCCGCTCGAGGAGCGGACGCAAGCGCGTTACGAATCGGGCAAGGAAAACAACTACATCGAGTACATCCGGAGTTCGAGCATCGGATACGAGATCGAGCAGTTGGCGTATGAGGAGGACGCGCTCGGGGTCCTGAAGGCTTACGAAAAAGAAGGATGGCTGAAAGTTCTGAATCCGCACTGGACGACGGCGAAGGCGGACACAGCGGGCTTGGGCGCGCTGATGAAGACGCGGCAGCAAATGAACGAACTGGGTTATACGCCGGAGGTTGCGCCGGCGGTGCTGCATTTTCTGACCGAGCGGCTGGGCGACAAGGATATTGCGGATTTGCGGCGGGCGATTCCGCGCAAGGATCTGGTGGAGGCCTGGAAGGATCTGGATTCGAATGCGCACACGCTCGCCAAGCGTTTGATGGGCAAGGAAGCGGCGACACCGTCGCGGACCTGGCAATTGCTGTCGTCGGCGCGTCCGGAGATGATTCTGTTTCTGGCGATCACGGCGCGGCAGCAGTCGGTGGCGCAGAAGATCAAGAATTTTTTCACCAAGTGGCGACAGGTGCAGCAGAAGGTTCCGTTGCCGGAGATGACGGAACTGCACATCACGCCGCAAATTGCGGCGTATCCGAAGATTGCGAACGATGTGTTCCTGCTGCTGCTCGATGGCAAGCTGCGTTCGCGGACGGAGACGCTGAAATATTTGAAGCCGCTGGCGCCGCCACCACCGCCGCCTCCGCCACCTCCACCTGCCAAGCGCGGCCGAGGCGCTAAGGCTGCGGCTGCGGTTGCTCCGCCTGCGGTGGTGAGCGGCAAGCCCGGCGCTAAGGGCAAGGGAAAGGTTGCAGCAGTTCCCGTGCCGGCTATTCCCGTCGCGCCGGTCCCTCAAGTCAAGGGGAAGGCCGCCCCGGCGGTGCCGGCGAAGGTGATGGCTGCTGCAAAGCCTGTGGCTCCAGCAAAACCGGCCGCGGCTGCCAAAGTAAGCGCGCCAGCGAAGGCTCCGGCCGGCAAGAAGCCGGCGAAACCGGGCAAGCCCCCGAAGCCGGCCTCTAAAACCAAGGCAAAGGGCGCCAGCAACCAAAAACCCAAGTCCAAGCCCAAGAAAAAAGGGCAAGTAAGCGGGCGGTAATTATCGGCCCAGGACTTTATTTTGCCTCGGAAGAGGACGTTTTCTTTGCCCAGAAAACAAGTCAAAGCTGCGGTATAATGTGGGTATGCGGCGTTGGTTGCCCATCGCGGCGTTGGGCTTGGCTTTGATCGCGGTGCCCGTGTGGGCTCAGCGTGGCGGTCACGGCGGCGGCGGCGGTTCTCATGGTGCTTCAGGCGGCGGACATTTCTCGGCAGGACATGCCTCGGTAGGACATGCCTCTGGCGCCTCGCACAGCGGAAGTTTTGGCCATAGCGGCGGCGTCCGGATTCGGAGCGGCTACCCCTACTACAATTCTCGCGGCGTTTACGGGCGACGGGGCTATTCCCCGTATGCGGGCTATTTTCCGTATGGCTATTACGGCTGGTACGACAATTCTCTCGACTACGATACGGGAGACCAGGATCAGGATGACGCCGGCTTTTATCAGGCTCCTGCTGCCGCTCCTTACCCGCAGAACGGTGGATTGCAGCGCGATGTGCAGGCGCTGAACGGAAAGATCGACCGGCTGCAGGCCGACGTCGAAGCGCGCAATGGGCCGAAGACGGAGGAACCTGCTACGGCGCTGGTTTTCCGCGATCAGCATGTGGAAGAAGTACACAACTACGCGATCGCCCGCGGAACCCTCTGGGTGCTCAATGACCACCAAGCCGGGAAGAAGATTCCGCTTGCCCAGCTTGATATTCCGGCCACAATCAAGATGAATGACGATCGCGGCGTAGATTTCCAGATTCCGCAATAGCGCTTGGGGTTCTATGCGCGGAGCTGCGGTGGTTGCTTTCCTGTGTTTCTGTTCCCTCGATGTTCATGCGCAAGCGATGAATGGGTCTTCGACACAAAACCAAGAACTCCAGGCTGTCCTTGACTACATCTCTTCCAGTTGGAGCGTTTTAAGACGTTCGACCGCGACGTGCGAGGCGATTGCCGACCCCAAGCTGACCGAGGTCGTTACACTTTATCTGCCGGCAGATCTCGCAATTCCCGACGGATTACAGAACCTTCCTCGAGAATGCAACGTGCAGGTGCAACGTCTACCACGCATCGTGCACGGAGCTGGGCAGGTGACGGGGAACGGGATTCATCCGCCCGGCTTGCTCTTTCTGGAAAATCCCTATGTTGTCCCAGGTGGACGATTCAACGAGATGTATGGCTGGGACAGCTACTTTATTATTCGCGGACTGCTGCGCGATGGGAAGATCGACCTGGCGCGCGGCATGGTGGAAAACTTTTTCTTTGAAATCGAGCACTACGGCGGTGTCTTGAATGCGAATCGAACCTATTACCTCACGCGATCGCAGCCACCCTTTCTGAGTTCCATGATCCTGGCGGTGTGGGAAGCGGAGAAAGCGCGCGGGCATGAAGATTTGAAGTGGCTGGCGAAAGCGTACCGCTACGCCAATCAGGACTACGAAATGTGGCTCCAGGAGCCACATTTGGCGGGAGCGACGGGATTGTCGCGCTACTACGATTTTGGCGAGGGGCCGGTGCCGGAGGGATTGCACGACGAGACCGGCTATTACCACGACGTGCTCGCATATTTTGCCAAGCAGACTGGGACGAGTCCTTACCTGGAGGAAGCAGCGACGGCCGAGGCGCTGAAGCATCCTGAGTATTCGCTGGGGCTTTGCGCGGACGGATCGCCCGCGGCCGATGCAAAATGTGCTCCGACGAAGTACGTCGGCCTGAGCGACGAATATTACAAAGGCGATCGCAGCATGCGGGAATCGGGGTTTGATATTTCCTTTCGTTTTGGGCCGTATGGAGCAGAGACGCACCATTATGCGCCGGTGTGCCTCAACAGCCTGCTATACAAAACCGAAGCGGATCTTGAACAAGTCAGCCGATGGCTGGGCGACAGAGCGGCCGCCGCACGATGGCATCAACGAGCGGAGAAACGAAAGAAGATCATCCGTACGCTGCTCTGGAACGGGGCGCGCGGTCTGTTTTTCGATTACGACTTGCAACACAAGAAGCTGTCGTCGTATGAATATGCGACGACGTTCTACCCGCTGTGGGCGGGGCTGGCGAGTCCGTCGCAAGCGAAAGCTGTGGCGCGGAACCTTCCGTTGTTTGAACGGCAAGGGGGCCTGGCCACGAGCACGAAGGAAACCGGCGTGCAATGGGACTATCCGTATGGCTGGGCTCCGATACAGTTGCTGGCCGTCGAGGGATTGCGACGGTATGGATACAACGTGGGAGCGGACCGCGTGTCGTGCGAATTTCTCTCCGTGGTGCTGGATAATTTCGCGCGGGACGGGACGATTCGCGAGAAATTTGACGTGGTCTCGGACTCCTCGAACATACAGTTGGCCGAAGGCTACCGGGATAACATCGTGGGGTTTGGATGGACGAATGGAGTGTTTCTGGAACTGCTGCATGGGCTGCCGGGGAAGCGACTGGAGCGATGCAAACAACTTCATTGACCGGCTAGCATTTTGTTCATCATGAGTGTCAATGAGAGTTGCACCACTTTCAGGCATTGCGGGAATTCTTCCAGCCGGTAGAATGAAACGGAACTAGCGGGTGAGTAGACTCCAGCCATCCAAAGTCAGCGCCTGAAGGCGGTCTCATAATCACGGCATTTGCGGTATGCCTGAAGGCATACCGTGATACGAAACTGACATACGTCGGGGACTGATAGAGCCAGAAGTTACTTCATGAGCCAAAATCAATTCGTCCATCTGCATCTGCATAGCGATTATTCGCTGCTCGACGGCGCTTGCGACGTCGACAAACTCGTCCATCGCGTTCACGAACTGGGCATGCCGGCCGTGGCCATGACCGACCATGGAAACATCTTTGGCGCGGTGCACTTTGTGAATGCCGCGCACAAGGTTGGCGTTAAACCGATCGTCGGATGCGAGCTTTACATCTGCAAGAAAGATGATCACGTCATTACTCGGACTCCGCCGGACGGCGACACCTATAACCACCTGCTGGTGCTGGCCGAAAATGAAGAAGGCTACCGCAACCTGGTAAAGATCACGTCGGAAGCGTCGCTCCACGGCTTCTACTACAAGCCTCGCGTGAGCAAGAACTTTCTGGCGGAACATTCCAAGGGACTCATCGGGCTTTCGGGCTGCTTGAAGGGCGAAGTGGCCGAGCGGTTGACGGAAGGGAACTACGATGCGGCGCGGGCGGCTGCCGGGTTCTATCGCGACCTGTTTGGCAAAGAAAACTTTTTTCTTGAGATTCAGGACCAAGGCCTGGAGATGGAACATCGGATCCATTCTAGATTGTTCCAACTGGAAAAAGATCTCGGGCTGCCGATGGTTGCCACCAACGACAGCCATTATCTCTGCGAGGACGACGCGCACGCCCAGGATGTGATGCTGTGCATTCAGACGGGGAAGTCGATTCAAGAGACGAACCGGATGAAGTTCGAGGGCACACAGTTCTTCGTCAAGAATGGGGACGAGATGTTGCGGGTGTTCAAGGACGCGCCCCAGGTGCTTTCGCGCACGCTCGACATTGCCGAACGCTGCAACCTTCGACTGGAGAAAGTTCCCAGTCCGTTCCCGCACTTTGACGTTCCCGAGGGATTTACGCTCGACAGTTATTTCGAGCACATCACGCGGCAGGGATTTGCCCGCCGCATGGAGAACCTGCGGGGAGCGGCGACTAGCGGTCGATTGAAACACTCTCTTGCGGACTACGAACAGAGACTGGCTCGCGAAATCGCCATCATTCAACAGATGAAGTTTTCCGGTTATTTTCTGATTGTGTGGGATTTCATTCGATATGCTCGCGAACGAGGTATTCCGGTGGGGCCGGGGCGCGGATCGGCGGCGGGCGCGGTGGTTGCGTATTCGCTGGGGATTACCAACATTGATCCGCTGCAGCATGAACTTCTGTTCGAACGCTTCCTGAACCCGGAACGCATTTCCATGCCGGATATCGATATTGATTTCTGCATGAACCGGCGCGGCGAGGTGATTGAATACGTCACCCATAAATACGGGCGGGAGAATGTGGCACAGATTATTACGTTTGGCACGATGGCCGCAAAAGCCGCGATCAAGGACGTTGGCCGCGCCATGGATATGCCGTACAGCGATGTGGACCGCATCGCGAAGATGGTGCCGACCACGCTGAATATCAAGCTGGACGATGCGCTCAAGGAGTCGGTGGCGCTGCAGGAGGCTTATCAGAAGGATCCGCAGGTACGGCAGTTGCTGGACACGGCGCGGAAGCTTGAAGGACTCGTCCGCAATTCCGGCGTCCACGCGGCGGGGGTGGTGATTTCTCCGCGTCCGCTGATTGAGTTGGTGCCGCTGCACAAAACCAAGAACGACGAAATTGTTACCGCCTTCGACATGGTCGCCATCGAAAAGATGGGCCTGCTGAAAATGGATTTTCTTGGCCTGACCACGCTTACCATTCTCGACGATACGTTGAAACTGATCGCGCAGAAGGGAACCAATCTGAAGCTGGATGACATCGCGCTGGAAGACCAGGAGACGTACGCGAAGGTTTTCCATAAGGGACTAACGTCTGGGGTGTTCCAGTTTGAATCCTCCGGTATGCGCGATGTTCTGCGGCGTTATCAGCCGAACTCGATCGAAGACCTCACGGCATTGAATGCTTTATATCGGCCGGGGCCGATTCAGGGGGGAATGATTGACGACTTCATCGAGCGCAAGCATGGACGGCGGAAGATAGAATACGAATTGCCGGAGCTGAAAGAAATTTTGCAGGAGACTTTGGGCGTCTTCGTTTATCAGGAACAAGTGATGCAGGCGGCGAACAAGCTGGCCGGTTATTCGCTGGGGCAAGCCGACCTGTTGCGACGGGCGATGGGCAAGAAGAATGCTGAGGAGATGGCAAAACAGCGCGAGGGTTTTGTACAGGGCGCTACGCAGCGTGGCTTTCCTCCG
>Ga0302320_10027202_pt1 | contig 11031 bp, 9 predicted proteins | sample Bog_T0_3_FD_202130 | JGI IMG/M metagenome (GOLD analysis project Ga0302320, IMG submission 202130) | Peat permafrost microbial communities from Stordalen Mire near Abisko, Sweden - Bog_T0_3 | ecosystem: Environmental > Terrestrial > Soil > Wetlands > Peat | place: Sweden: Abisko, Stordalen Mire... | reverse complement strand
TCAAGCCTGATCAAGGTAAATCAAGGTAAATCAAGGCACAAAAAAAGTGGGCAAACCCCTCGTCTCCCATGGCTGCTCAAAGTCAGCGATCCGAACCATGAACCTGAACGCTCATTGCGGCAAAACGCGGCAACCACCAATCCACCAATCCAGCGCCAAAGTCGTACCCAGTAGTAGGTAGCACCTTTGAAATCGAAAACCACCCATCCCAAACCATGAATGGCTCAACGCTCCATTCCAGCCAAACGCGGCAAACCAAGCCTGAAAGGCCGCACTATACCAGACCAGGGCAACGCCCGAATGGCAATTAGCTAAACACAGCGACATAATAATTTGCAGGTGTCGCCATGGAGCGCCGGTCTATGACCCGGCGCATTGCAGACCTGTTTGCAACCGGCATCGGCTTTCCTGTGCCGGTTGCATCCGCAAAAAATTCTGTCGCGATGGGTAAAGAGTAAAACACTTGAATATAACGATTTGCGTGAATAGCTATTTCTGGGACACTACACTAGCGGCAGGCCGTATAGGCGCGCCAGCCACCGAAAGACGTAATCTCTTTTTGGCCTTCGCACAAGGCTGGTTCACCCAAAATGCCTAAAATTTCGGAGCCGTCCGCCAGCCGGATTTTGCCCACGCTCAGGCCGGGGGGTTCTTTCAGCAAAATGGACGCCAGCCCGGCGGGGGGCACCGCCCAGATTTCCACGGCCACTGCGACGCCTCCGTCCGTCACGCGCACCATGGCCGGATGCCGGTCTCGGATGCTCCATAAGCGATAGGTGGGCGCAGTGACTGTTTCGCGTAAAAAAACCGCCCCGACCTCGAGGAGGTTGGGGTTCAACTCCAAGCCGCGCATGAGGGTGCCGTTCACGACGAGCGGCACGATATCATCGGGTGGCTCAGAGAGGCCGGAGCGATTCAAAAACCTCACCGGTTTTTCATAAATAACGAGCACGATGCAACCGTTCTCGCTCAGAATACTGTGGCTGGTGCCGGGCGGATTGATGATGAGCGAACCGGTCTCGGCCCGGCTGTTTTCATCCACTTGTTCGCCGGCGAGCATGAAGATGTGTTCGTAGCCGGTGTGCTCGTGCAGGGCCACGCGGCCGCCGGGATGAAACCGCAACAGCGCGGCGGTGGGGCCAGCGGGGCCGGTTTCGTAAAGGCGGTAGATGTCCACGCCCAGGCTGAAGGGCTGCCATTTGAGCTTCGTTTGCCAACCGGAGATCTGGAACAGGTCGTTGAGTTTGCGCACGGGAGTTTTCAAAATCGAATTTGGTTCAACCACAGATGCACACAGCTATAAAGCCAAGCGGTTGACGCGAATTAGCGCGAATTTTTCCGACCGGCCTTTGACATGCCGCGACCGGCAGACTGCCAGTCTGCGCTACATGCATTTGCAATATTGTGGCTTGGTTGTGAATGCTTTGCCCCCACCCCGATACGGGGCGGGGGAACGGGCAGGCAGGTTTAGGCAAAACATCCACAAGAATCACGCCAGGCTGGGTTCGGACATTTCCTCGGGCGCAAACGGGGCCTGATCGGAGGCCTTCAGGGCGAACTTGGCGCAGCCGAGCAGAATGCCCGATATCACCAGATAACTGATCGCCACGAGCGGGGTCTGGGCGATGCCGATGTGCTCGCCATGCATCAATCCGAAAAAGGTCAGAATGGCCCCCGCCAGGGCGAAGCCGGCGGCTTTCATGAATTGGCGGTCAATGATGCACACGGCAGTCGCCCCCAAAATCAAGCCGCCAAGGGTGGAGCCGCCGCCGAGGGTTTGGAGGCCGTGATAGAAAATCCCCTTGTTTAACATGTCGCCCGCCAGTTGGTCGGACACGGCAAAGATGCCGGCAGCCGCGAGGGCATTGTTGATCATGGTCAGGCCCCAACTGGCCAGGGAGGGCACAATCGCCAGAATAATCGCCGGGGCGTGCCGTTTGGGCGTTTCCTGGAACGCCTGCGAACCGATCAACATGCCGATGTAGAGCAGGATTGGTAGGATGGCCACCGTGGGAATAATGGCCGAAATGATGGAAATGGTGCCGAACCAACAGAGCAAAATCACCATCAGGCCGGTGGCCGCCGAGTAGCCGATGCGTCCGCCCATGGCCTTCCAGCCAGGATGGCCGATGTACACCGCGTTGATGAAGGGATTGCCCATCAGGCAGCCAATCAGGCTCACCACGCCGTCCGCCGTCAGCACGCGGGTGGTGGGATAACTATCGCCGGCAGCGGCGGCACTTTCGACGTTGTCCATGGCTTCCACCAAGTCATAAATGCCGAAGGGAATCGCGGTCACGAGGATGACGCCCAGGAATTGAAACCCGTCAAAGACATGCGCGAACGCGGGCAATGGCACATGAAAACCAAAGTTGCTCACCGAGGCTGCCAGGTTGGAGGCCGACATGCCGCCAAAGTTCAGGCCAGCGGCCGTCGAAACCCAGGCGATGAGCGCGCCGGCAGCAATGGCCACCAGGCCGGCGGGAAGTTTGCCATATTTCACGCCGCCAAACCAGTTCAACAAAATGATGCCGAAACAGATCAGGCCGATGACCGGCGTCATGAACATCTGCAATGATGGGGCCATGGAAATGAAGGTGATGGAAACGCCCGCGAGGGTTCCGAGCAGCGCGGCGCGCGGGGTGATTTTGCGGATGATGGGCGCAATGAAACCGCCGGCCATGAGCACGAAACTTTGCACAAACACCCAGGTCAGCCCGGCCTCCCAGCCTTTGACCGGATCCTTGGTGGCCAGGGCAATGGGCAGCATCACCACGAACGTGACGATGAACATGTGCGGCACGCTGATGCCGGAGGGGAGCGCGCAGACATCGGTGCGGCCGGTTTTGCGGGCGAGGCGATACGCAAGAAAGGCGTAATACACCGTGCTTAAGAACATCATCATGCCGGTTGCGGGCAGAATGCGCCCGAAGATGAGATCGTCGGGCATCTTCAACACAAAGCGCAGCAGCGCCGTGAGCGTGAGCAGGTTGACGAGGATGTTGGTGCCGAAGCCGAAGAAGGCGTTCCAATCGCCTGGCACCCATAGTTTGGTCTTGGTATTCATGGATTTTGTCCTTGGTTTGGTTGCAGTTGGTTGGTGGGGAAAGCTATTTGAAAGTCATTTATTGGAGCGCGGCCAGCAGGGGATGGGAATGCGAGACCCAGCCGAAAATACCACCTTGCGCCTTGATCATTTTCAAGCCCGCATCGTGCAAATCGGGAAAATACGAGCCCACGCAGTCGGCCGGCACCAGGCAGTCGTAACCCCGGTCATTGGCCTCGCGCACGGTGGTGTTCACGCAGACCTCGGTGGTCACGCCGGTGACGATGAGCTGTTTGATGCCGCGGTTCTGCATGATGGCGTGCAGGTCGGTCGCGTAAAACGCGCCCTTGCCTGGCTTGTCGATGACGGCCTCGCCGAATTGCGGATATAACTCAGGAATGATGTCGTGGCCGGCCTCGCCACGAACGAGGATGCGCCCCATGGGGCCGTGATCACCGATGCTGGTGGGGCTGCGGCCGCGAAGCTTTTTGGCGGGTGGCAGGCAGCCCAGATCCGGACGGTGGCCTTCACGCGTATGCAGGACAGTCAGTCCATGCGCACGCCAGGCGGCGAGCAATTTCTGGTTTGGCGCAATGGTGCCGCGCAGTTTGGAAACGTCGTTGCCGAGCATCTCACCAAAGCCGCCCGGCTCCAGAAAATCCCGCTGCATGTCAATGATCAGGAGCGCACAGGTCGTGGGGGTGAATTCGAACGGGTAAGGTTCGGCATCCACAGTAATAACGGCGGTGGGGTTCATGGCTGGGTACGAGCCGGCTTTGGCGGCAATGACGCACCGATGCGCAGTGGAGGAACCTCCGCGAACGGGGTCACTGCCGCCATGTCCGACAGCCAGGTGGTGACATGAAGTTGAAGCATCTTCATGAGATCGCCTGGATAAACGCCGCCGAATCCGCAACCGCGCCAAAGACGCCGCCCTGCATCTGGATCATTTTCAGCGCGGCAAGATAATTGCCATGGTCGGTCGCGCCGGTGCAATCCGACAGTAGCAGGCATTCGTAGCCGCGATCGTTGGCCTCGCGCATGGTGGTGTGCACGCAGACATCGGTGGTGATGCCGGCCAGGACTATGTTCTGAATGCCTTTGCGCCGCAGCACCAAGTCGAGATCGGTCGCGTAAAAGGAGCCCTTGCCGGGCTTGTCAATGATGGTTTCGCGCGGCAAAGGCTGTAATTCCGGGATCAGGGCCCAACCGGGTTCGCCGCGAATCAATATTTTTCCGCAGGGGCCGGGATCGCCGATGCCTGCGCCGATCCGCTGGCTGCGCCAGCGTTTGTTCTCGGGCAGATCCGCGAGATCCGGCCGGTGCCCCTCGCGAGTGTGCATGATGTGGAAGCCCCGGGGCCGCGCGGCGGCGAGCACGGCTTGAATCGGGCCAATCGGAGCGCGCGTGAGCGAAAGGTCGTAGCCCATCTTGTCCACATAGCCGCCGGGCCCGCAAAAATCCGTCTGCATGTCGATGATCAAAAAGACCGTGTTCTCCGGTCGCAAATCGCCGTTATACGGCCACGGATAGGGGGCGGCCGGCACGAATCGATTCAAGGCGGCGGGCATAGGCGGATCAAAAGAACACGGATACGCCTGCGGACACCAGCCAGGTGTCGCGCGTGGGTTTGCCGGGTGCGTTAAAGGAATTCAGGTGGTACAGGTTGTCGTCGGCGAAATACATGTATTTGAAGCCGAGATGGCAGCTCCAGTGACCATAACCCGCCGGCATGAAATTCAAGGGGATGGTGCCTTTCAAACCAGCGGCCACCAAACCGACCGTGGAGGCCGAGGAGTAGTATTCGCCGTAAAAATCATTGCTTGGCAGCAGGACGTCAATGGGGGCCTCCAATTTCAAACCGCCGACGCTTTTGAACGTGTAGGAGGGATCCACGCCCACCTGGAAATAGTAACTTGATCCGGGTCCAGGCCCCTTGTTGCCAAACACCGCGTACGGAACATCCGCGTCGGTCGCCTTGCCGTCGAGTTCCTGCCAGTATTCCACATAGGGATGAAAACCGAAGCCTTTGAACAAGAAGCTGTCGTCAAAGCCCAGCTTGGTGTCCAGATGCTCCGACGTGCCGATGTCGAGGATTTGTTCCACGAACGCGGTATAGGTCACGTCCAACGTGAAGTGCTTGGCGAAACCGATTTCGACCCCGGCAATGGGATCAACTTCCGTCCATGGCGTGGTGGGCTGGCTGTTGTAAGGCGCGTGGACGGAAATGGAATGCGTGCCAAGGTCATTCCACACGCCGGGGATGAACGTGACCCTGTCAATGAAGGAATCGCCACTGTAAAGACTGATGAACCCCAAGAACAATGGCTGGACGGTCAGGCCCTGGTCGCGCACGAGCATGCCGCGTGGCGTGACATATTCATTGGCGAACTCCCAAGCTACAAGGGCGTGGACTTTGGACGGGGGTGGCGAGGCATCGTCGGCCCGGCTGGTTAGGCTTGTGAGCGGGGCAGCGGCCAGGGTGCCCAGCAGGCATTTCGCGGTGGTGTTCATGATATGCGGGCGGAAGGTGATATTCGGTTTATTGGTCATGAATTAATCCTTGTTTGGTCTCAGGTTTGAGCCTGAGGCCGAACCGTTAGCCAGTGACATGCCAGCCAAACAAACCCGTGATTTCCCAGCAATCTCAAGGCCTCAGCCGCTTTGGGGTGCCTGCGGGATGGCGTGCGCGTGTTTCAGGTGTCGCGGGTGAAACAGTTGGAACACCCCGGAAAAGAATGCAGGACAGCGTGGCGATTCCCGGGCGGGACACCTGTCTTTTGCAGGCCAAAGCATGGCAGGCATTGACCACCAAGACCCTGTGAGGAGTTGACATTGGATGACATCGCGCAAAGCGCGCCGCTGGTCGATTTGTGGCAGAATACGCAAAACCGGCTTTATTCCCGATTGTTCCAGAGCTGATTGCCTTTGGCCAGCCTGGGCAAATCGGACCAGGCTAAAAACACGGATATGCCAGTGTTTTCAGCGAATTTAAGTATTTCGCGCGCTGGTTTGCCTGGCAGCCAATCTGCTTGAATTAATTTGCTTGGCTCAAGCATCCACAAAGTTGCCAGCACGGTCGCCCCCAGCTTGGATCGCCTTCGTGCTGGTGACGGGAAGTCTTTTCTCCATCTGGCTCTCTTTCACCATGCGCGGTTGGGAGGAAAAGACATCGCAAAAACACGCGGCGGAGCTCGCCTACGAACAGGCCGGAAAATTGCGCGAGTCCATGCTCCGTTCCATGGAAGTCCTCTATTCCATCGCTTCCCTGCATGCGGCGCAAAATGGCATCACGCAGGAAGCCTTCCATGCTTTCGTCCAGCAGACCCTGGCCCGCCAACCGGAACTCCAAGCGCTATCGTGGAATCCCGTCGTGCCGGAGTCACGCCGACAGGAATTCGAATCAAGAGCCGTGGCCGACGGCCTGGCTGGCTTTGAGTTCCGTGAAAGAGATGCCGCCGGTCATTTCCGCCGCGCCGGCCCACGGGAGGCATACGTGCCGGTTTACTGTCTCGAACCCTTGGATCGCAATGCCCCCGCCTTAGGTTTCGACCTTGCCTCGGATGCCGCCCGGCTGGTCTCGCTCCATCGCGCGCGCGATTCCGGGCAACCGATGGCCACCGCGCCCTTGCGCCTGGCCCAAGGGCCGGACGACCAGGCAGGCCTGCTGGTGTTGTTGCCCGTTTATTCCGGGGTTCCGACCGACCTTGCCGCCCGGCGCGAACAACTGGTCGGCTTTGCCGTGGCCGTGTTCCGCGTGAACGACCTTGTCGCTGCGGAATTCAAGGCCCTGCAAAAACAGGGCATTCAAGCCTGCCTGTTTGACCATTCTCCTGATGGCGAACTGATTTACGGGCATCCGTTGGACGTCGCTGCTGACCGGGTCTGGCTCGAGATCGGAGGCCGCAGCTGGGTCATGGCCTACGCCCCCACCCCGGGATTCATCGCTGCGCAATCCCATGTGCAATCCTGGCTCGTCCTGGCCACCGGTCTGGCCTTGACCTTGCTGGTTGCCGCCCACCTGTTTGGAGTCTGGCGTCGCACGCTCATCGTGATGGCGGCCAACCAGGCCAAGTCGGATTTTCTCGCCAACATGAGCCATGAAATCCGTACGCCGCTGAATGCGATTCTCGGTTACTCCCAGTTGCTGCAACACGATCCGGGCCTGCCCCCGGAACAGCGCGACTGCGTCGCGGGCATTAGTGCAAGCGGACGCCATCTGCTGGGACTGATCAATGAGATTCTCGACCTCTCCAAAATCGAGGCGGGCCGCATGGAGTTGAATTTGATTGATTTTGACCTTGCGGTGCTGGCCGACAGCCTGGCGGCAACGTTTCGTCCGTTATGCGCCCAGAAGAAAATCGGCTTCCGCCTCGAAATGAAAGGCGCGCAGCATCGCGTGCGCGGCGATGAAGGCAAACTGCGCCAGGTGCTCATCAATCTCGCGGGCAACGCCGTGAAATTCACCAATGCCGGGCAGGTCACCCTGCAGATTCTGAAACCGGCATCGGGCCCGCCTGACCTCTGGCGGTTCGAGGTGTTTGACACCGGCATGGGGGTTTTGCCGGAGGAACACGCAGAGATCTTCAAGCCGTTTCATCAGGGCCGTGGGGCGCAGCACCAGGGTGGCACCGGGCTAGGCCTGGCCATCGCCGAGCGGCATGTGGAACTGTTGGGCGGGAAATTGGAGCTGCGCTCCGAGCGCGGAGAGGGATCCTGCTTTTTCTTCACCATTCCGCTCACGGAAACCAAGGGCGCCGTCAGCGAGCCGGCCTCCCGGGTCATCCGGCTGGCCCATGGCCATTCCGTTAGGGCGCTCGTCGTGGATGACCAGCGGGCGAACCGCGAAGTGCTGGGCGGCATGCTGTCCGTCATCGGCTGCGAAGTGACCTGCGTGGCGGACGGCCCTTCGGCCGTGTCACTGGCTCGCGAATTGCGCCCGCAAATTGTCTTCCTCGACCTGCTTTTGCCCGGCCTGAGCGGCGCGGCCGCCGCGCGGAAAATCCGGGATGAGCTTGGCCCGGCGGCCCCCCGGCTCGTGGGCCACACCGCGTCCATGCTGGCACTTCACCGGGAAGAAGCCCTGGGGGCTGGCTGCGCCGATTTCATCACCAAACCTTTTGAGCAAGCCTGCATTTACCAATGCCTGGAACGTCTGCTCTGCGTGCGCTTTGAACGGGCCGAATTGCCAGCCGAGCCGGTCAAAATGGAAGTCGCGCTGGAACGCGTCGAACTGCCCGAGGAATTATGCGCCCGCTTGATGGTGGCGGCGGAACTGCACAGCACCACCGCCCTCAAGGCCTGCTTGCAGGAGCTGCGCCAGATGCAGCCCGAGGCGCAGGAGTTGGCCAATCAAATCCGCCAGTTGATGCGCAGTTACGACATGGACGGAATTCAGCATCTGCTGGCGAAGGTCGCCCGCCCGCCTGCCGCGAAGTCCAGCGTCATCCCGCCCACCCGTTGACTCCCATGCCCGCGAAAATTCGCCCCGACAAAGTGCTGCTGGTGGACGATGTTCCCGCCAATCTAGCGGTGCTCACCTCCGCGCTGGAACCGCTGGGCTACGAGATTTTTGCCGTGCCCAACGGGGCAACCGCCCTGCAAGTGGCCGCCAGGGCGAAACCAGACTTGATCCTGCTCGACATCATGATGCCCGGGATGGATGGCTGGGAGACTTGCCGCCGGCTCAAACAAATGGAGGAAACCCGTGAAATCCCGGTGATTTTCATCACCGCCCGGGGCGAACTGGATCAGGTGGTGGCCGGCTTCCATTGCGGCGGGGTGGATTATATCGTCAAACCCTTTCAAGCCGAGGAAGTCCTCAACCGGGTGGCGACCCATCTCCGGACTGGCCGACTCACGCGCGAGCTGCGGGAAAAAAACCGCGCCCTGGAGGCCCGCACCGCCGAGTTGACCGCCGAGATCGAGCGCCGTCAACAGGTGGAAACCGCCTTGCAACTGGCCGCCAATAAACTTTCGGCCTTTTCCGATCTGGAAGCCGCGCGCGGCAATCTGGCGGGGTTGATCGGCCACAGCGGCCCAGTGCGGACCGTCGTTGAGGAAATCCGGCGGCTCCAGCAGTTTGCCAGCACCAGCGTTTTGATCACCGGCGAGAGCGGCACCGGCAAGGAGTTGGTCGCCCGCGCCATCCATTTCAGCAGCCCGCGCGCCCAGGCGCCGTTCGTGCCGGTGAATTGCGTGGCCATTCCAGCGGAACTGGCGGAATCCATCCTGTTCGGCCACGTGAAAGGCGCTTTTACCGGCGCGGTCAGCGATCGCAAAGGCTGCTTTGAACTGGCAGACGGCGGCACGTTGTTCCTTGATGAAATCGGCGACATGCCGCTCAGCCTGCAAATGAAATTGCTGCGCGTCTTGGAGGACGGGTGGGTGACCCCGATCGGCGCGGCCGGGGCCCGCAAGGTGGACGTGCGCGTCATTGCCGCCACCAATGCGGATCTGACCGCGCGGACGGCGACCGGGGCGTTCCGGCAGGATCTGTTTTTCCGGCTGGCCCGTTACGTGTTAGCCACGCCGCCACTCCGCGAGCGGCTGGAGGATGTGCCCCTGCTGGCCGCGCATTTCCTGAACCTGTTTGCGGCGGATCTTGGCCGGGCCTCCCCGGGTTTGTCGCCTGTCGCTGCCGCCGCGCTGCAGGCGTATGATTTTCCCGGCAACATTCGCGAGTTGAAAAACATCATTGAACGCGCGCTGATCGCCAGCGACGGAGGCACGATTTTGCCGGAGCATCTCCACCTGCTGATCCAGCCCGGCCGCGCAACGCCGCCGTCCGGCAAAGCCTCGGACAGGGAATTTTTCGCGAAGCTGCCCTTGAATTTGGCGGACGCCGAAGACGCATTGATCCAGCGGGCATTGAACGAAACCCAGGGCAACATCGCCGAGGCCGCGCGCCTGCTCGGCGTGCATCGCACCCGCATCTACCGAAAACTCGCCCAGGAAAACCCGCCGAACCGCCTTCTTGTTAGCTAGAACAGCTCAATGTGCATGGTCACGCCGCACCAATAAACTTTTCCTTCCTGCTTCCATTTCAACATCAGATCGACCCTCTCGCCAACCACGATTAGCGCCTGACTCTGCTGCATTGACTTGCTGGTTTCAGGTGGCTCAGTTGAATAAGCCACCGCCAAAACCACTGAATCGCGTCTGCCGGCAATGGCTTGGCCGAGGCATTCACTATTGTTGCGGCAGACGCAAGCTGTTTCGAGGTGATTGACGCCCTGTTCAAGCGTAGCGGATGAGGTCGGGTCTTCGATCATTTCGCGGATACGTTGGCATTGGCGTGATGCCGATCAGGCTTCATGCGGCAAGGTTATGGGGGGACTTTTGATGTCGAATCATTTTGCGCCAGGCGTTCATTTGCGCCACGGCTTTGGTCTGAGCAATGGGGCGCAGACGTGAAGTGAAGGCGGCGAGAAGCTTTTGAGGAACAGAGTCGGAGCGGAACGTTGCGCGGCATTGCCCAGACGGAAGCCCTGCGCAATTGCGCGCCAAGCCAGCCATGACGAGCGTGCGCGCCGGAAGGCAGAGGGAGCGGGGCGACATTAGCACCGTCCCGACGACGACGAAGCGCACGTTGGTCATGGCGGCATTTTCAAACACGAACTACGTGTTGCTTTTGCCGTGAGGGGTTGACGATCATTGATTCGCCTGCCGGCGCGATTTCATGACCGTTGCGCTGTTCCGGTTTTTGAGACGGGGATTGATTTTCTTGCAGGATTTCATCTGGCGTTTCGCTGGCTTGCGCATCAAGCTGGTTGGACGCCTGATTCTTGTTCAAGTCAAGAGCGTCAGTGATTTCCTGCTGGCGCTTGAGGAGCGTGGCCAGTTTGTCCACGTGCTCAAAAGGTTGCCCCACCTGTTCCTGCATGCCAGCGAGGCGCTTTTGCGATGACTTGATGTTCTCCGTCAGGCAAGCCGCAGTTTCGTCAAGGTTCTGGATCGTGTATTCAAGGGAGCGAATCGTGCCA
>Ga0302320_10027198_pt1 | contig 11032 bp, 4 predicted proteins | sample Bog_T0_3_FD_202130 | JGI IMG/M metagenome (GOLD analysis project Ga0302320, IMG submission 202130) | Peat permafrost microbial communities from Stordalen Mire near Abisko, Sweden - Bog_T0_3 | ecosystem: Environmental > Terrestrial > Soil > Wetlands > Peat | place: Sweden: Abisko, Stordalen Mire... | reverse complement strand
GGATTTCTCGGCCTGCTTCACCTGGACGTGATTCAGGAGCGTTTGCAGCGCGAGTTCGACATCGGACTGGTCATTTCGGCGCCTTCGGTCGAGTACATGGTGACGTTGAAAGACGGCACGACGATCGAGGTCGACAACCCCAGTTACTGGCCCGATCCGATGAAGATCGTGTCGGTGACCGAGCCCTACATCAAGGCCTCGATCATTGCGCCGGAAGAATATGTCGGTCCGGTGGTGGAGTTATGCCGCGAGCATCGCTCGGCGAGTCACGCGATGAATTATCTCTCCGTGGGGCGGGTCGAGGTGATTAGCGAGATGCCGCTGGGAGAGGTGCTCTTCGATTTCTACGGCAAGCTCAAGACCGTCACGCGGGGCTACGGATCGTTCGATTACGTCCCGTTGGAATATCGGGAAACCGATGTGGTGAAGGTCGATATACTGGTCAACCAGGAACCGGTCGACACGCTTTCCTACCTCGTTCATCGCGACAAGGCGCGAAGCCGGGCTCTGCACTATTGCGAAAAACTTGCCGAAGAAATTCCCCGCCACCAGTTCAAGATCCCGATCCAGGGCGTGATCGGCGGCAAAGTCATCGCGCGATCGACCATCCAGGCTTACCGCAAGGATGTGACCGCGAAGTGCTACGGCGGCGACGTTTCGCGCAAGCGCAAGCTCCTCGACAAGCAGAAGAAGGGCAAGGCGAAGATGAAACAGTTCGGCCAGGTGCAAATCCCGCAGAAGGCCTTTATCTCGGTCCTGGGGTCGGATAGGGATTGAGGAATCAGGGTTGCGGGCCGTCGACAACGCTGCCGCTTTGACGTAGAATCGTATTATGGAGGCTGTTAAGATAAACGGCCCAATCTGCCAACTGACGTAAGAGGTTGCCTGTCATGGTCGCACAGTCCGCCGTCTCTCCCACGCCCACCGTCGTTGTTTCCGTGCCGGCCTCGGATTCCGTTCCCGCGGAAGTCCATGAGACAGCCGCACGGTTGGACGTGTCTCAGTACCTCCCCCAAGTGATTGACCTAACGCGGGAAATCTATGGCGGGTTTGCGCGCGTATGGGTTTCGGTCGATCCGGAATTCGCCGACGATACGCACATTGTGTTTGACGCTCCGGTTGCGTGTTCTATCGAAGAGGCGCTCGACAAGGACCGGGAATGGGGACAGCGTCTTATGAAGATTATCCCTCGCTCGCCGCGAGTTTACCTGGTCTCGACGGACTTCCAGCCATGACGGGGGAAGATTTCGTTTTGTGCGCCGAGCGGCTTGCTCGAAGTTCCGCGGAGGCCGACCTGCGCAGCGCCGTCAGCCGTGCGTATTTCGGCGCCTTCCACGCGGCGCGGTCGTTGTTGCAGGGCAACGGCGTGCGACTGCCGAAGACTGAGCAAGTCCATGTGAAACTGGGATTCTGCTTGCAGGACTGCGGCGATGCGAACGCCGGTCATGCAGGACAGCAACTCGAGGTCCTTCGCTTGGAGCGAAGAAGGGCCGACTACGACCTGGACGACGGCCGCTTCGCCGACGGGCGCAAGGCCCGATCCGAGGTCGCAAGGGCCCGCGACATTCTCAAAGCCGTCGAGCAGTGCCGAATCGCTCCGACGGCCGCCGAGTTCAAAACGAAGGTTCGCGCTCAGGCAAAGTTGCTCGGCCTGACGGTTTCTGAATGAAAGGCAGTGCGGCGACGTGACGCACAAGAAGAAGCTCCTCTAAAAGCAGAAGAAGGGCAAGGCGAAGATGAAGCAGATTGGTCAGGTACAGATAGTGTCAAGGGCGTTAATTGCGGTACTGGCGGCGGATCGGAAGCAGTAAGCGGATATGGAGCTTCAGTGATGCCCTTTTAGTAAACACGGCGAATCGCATGTCTTCTAAAGGCGTTCAACGATACAAACGCGCATTGCTAGTCGGCAGCGCTGTCCTATTGATTCTAATCGCATGGCCTCTCTACGTGGTCGTTGCGGAACACATTCGCTTGTCTGGCAAGTGGATTTTGCTAACCGCAGACGGAAAAGAGATTCCCGACGAAACGAACCGGCCCATCTGTGTCACCTTGACTTGGCCCAATTTTTCCGTGAATCCCTTCTGCAATCCGAAGCGTATAGATTATCAGATAAGGGGGCTCGTAGTCACGACAGTTTCGGTGAGAGGGATTTACCAATGGGAAGGGAACCGGGTCTGGGTTGCGGGTTCCACTGGCGATCTTCTGCGACCGACATCTTTTGATCCCAATAAATTACCGCCGTTCGAGACCAGAGTTCTTCCGGTCGGGAGTTACGTCATTTACCTTCTAAGACGCCCCAGCTACTCTGGCGAAGAAACTGTGCCCCTGGAGGGGGCAAACGGATTACCTAAGTTTGAAATGAAAGTGCAGAGGTAAATGGGGGGGCACAAAAAGGATCACTGATATTTACAGACTATTAGACATTCCCGTTGACGATCTGCGTTTCACCCGGCCGAAGAAAAGGCAGAGACAGCCGCTCACCCACAGAAACCGGATGGCACGCCTACATGCTCATACGTAGAATTATGCCAATCACCGAGAACATCGTAGACCATGTCGCGTTGGGACATCTTCTGTACGGTCGTCGATAACTACGGCGACATCGGCACGTGCTGGCGGCTGGCCCGGCAATTGGCCGATGAACATGCAGCCGGCGTCCGCTTGTGGGTCGATCGGTTACAGAGCTTCGCTCAACTCGATCCGGCCGTTTCCGTGAATGCCGACGTGCAGCGCGTCGGCCAGGTCGAGATTTGCCGCTGGCGATCCGACTTTCCGGAGGTCGAACCGGCTGACGTCGTGATTGAGGCGTTCGGCTGCGAATTGCCCGAATGCTACATCTCGGCGATGGCGCGACGGAGCGTGGCGCCGGTGTGGATCAACCTGGAATACCTCAGTGCGGAGGCCTGGGTCGAAGGCTGCCATCGCCTGCCGTCGCTACGGACGAAATGGCCGCTGACAAAATACTTCTTTTTTCCAGGGTGTACTCCGCAAACTGGCGGGCTGTTGCGCGAACGCAAGTTGCTCGCTGATCGCACCGCGTTCGATACGGCCGCGGAAGCGGAATTCTGGCGCAGCGTCGGTGTCCCGGGCCGTAGCGGGCAGGAGCTGCGCGTCTCGCTGTTCTGTTACCAGAACGCGACCTTGCCCGGCTTGCTTCAGGCTTGGGTCGAGGGCCCGGACGCCGTGACCGTGCTGGCAACGCCGGGACCGGCCAGCGATCAGGTGGCCGCCTGGTTCGGCGAACCGCTGTTGCCTAGGACGCCGCTTCGGCGGTCAGCGCTGACGGTGTACGCCCTGCCGCTGCTGCCGCAATCGAACTTCGACCGGTTGCTGTGGGCATGCGATGTGAACTTCGTCCGCGGCGAGGACTCGTTCGTGCGGGCCCAATGGGCCAAGCGGCCCTTTGTCTGGCAAATCTACCCCCAAACGGAAGAAGCACACCTGGTCAAGCTAGAGGCGTTTTTGAGCCGATATCTCGATGGCTGCGAAAATTCGGCCGTCGTACGGCGGTGCTGGCAGGCCTGGAATGGCCGTGGCAATATCGCCCCGGCCTGGTCAGATTTTGTCGCCCAGCGAACGGCCATCGAGCAGCATGGCAAAGTCTGGGTAAATCGACTTGACCGGATGGGCGATTTAGCCGACAATCTAGCTTGTTTTGTGCGCGAGACTCAGAATGCCCCCCGGGTGTGAATCGACAACAAGCGATTCGATTGGCCGTTGCGGATAGTTAACGTTAATAGCAAGAACACGATAGGAATTTTCAAATGGGTATCGTTACCGCCGGCGAACTCAATCCCGGCAACGTGGTTTTGGTTGAGAACAATCCACTCGTGGTGATGAAGAAGTCGATCACCCGCTCTGGCCGAAATGCGGCCATTTGCAAGTTGCGGTTGAGAAACCTGATGACCGGCAGCAATTCGGAAACGGTGGTGAAGTCCGAAGATAAGCTGGAAATGGTGGTTCTGGAAAAGAAGGAATGCAGCTATTCCTATTACGCCGCGCCCAACCATGTCTTTCTCGACTCGGAATACAATCAGTACGAAATCGACGCCGAATCCATTCCCGACCTGGAAAAGTACCTCCTTCCCGACATGCCGGAAGTCTGCGAAGTCACCTTTTACGAGGGCCGTCCGATCTCCGTGGTGTTGCCCAAGGTCATTGTTCGCGAAGTGGAATACACCGAGCCGGCGGCGCGGGGCGATACGTCGGGCAAGATCACCAAGGCGGCGATCTTGAAAGGCACGAAGCACGAACTTCAGGTCTCCGCCTTCGTCGAAATCGGCGATAAGATCGAGATCGACAGCGAGACGGGCGAATTCCGCCGGCGCTGTACTTGATCTCGGTGCTTATGGCCTTGCGGCGGTTCCCTTCCTTGCATGCCCGGCATACGCTATCCTCTGCGGCGCTTGCGATAGACCGCCAGAAGAACCGCTCCCGCTGCCAACAACACGAATGTGCTTGGCTCCGGCACGGGCGTGATGGACGGCGAAGCCGCAAGCGGCGCGCTTAGCCCGGAGCTAATAGCTCCGGTGTCGGACCCCGCGCCGGTGGGTCCGCCCGCGAACGCGGAGGCGTCGCCGATGGTCAAGCTCGAGCCACCGGCGAGCGCCTCGTTGTTCGTCAGAATCAATGTGCCATTGGCCACTACCGTGCCGCCGGTGAAGGAATTCGTGCCGCCGAGGATCAGCGTGCCGGCATCGTTCAACAAAAGCGATCCGCTGCCGGAGAGGCTCTCGCTCATGTTGCCGTCGATCTCCAGCGTCGTGCCGGACGAGGGCGCGATCGTGAGACTGCCTGCCAGCGTCACGTTGGCCTGGATCACGTGGCTGCCGCTGGTGACGACGATCTGCGCCGCGCTGCCGTCCGAGGTGGCCATTGTCAGGCTGCCGGTGCCGGAAACGCCCGGCGTCAGCGTGTAGCCGCTGGAACTGCTGCTGGCAAAGGTCAGGCTGCCGAGCGTCTGCGGTATGTCCAATGTGATCGTTACCTGCGAGGTAGTCGGCGCGCCGACGATAGCCGCAGCACCGGCCGTATTGGTCGGCGCACTACCGCCGTTCCAGTTCGTGCCCACACTCCAGCTTCCGCCGCTGAGGTTAGCCCAAGTTGGCGGGCCGGCCGGGACGATTTCCAGTTCCGTAGACAGGTAGGCCAATTGGTAGGCGCTGGCGCTGGAAAGGGGGCTGCCGTTCACGTCGACTGCGGTGAACGCCGAGCCCAACGTGTACGCCTTATACGACATCAGTTCGGTCGTGCCGGTGAAATTTGTCACGTTGAGCGTGCCGTTAAACGTGGTGGTACCCGTGCTTGCTAGGAGATTGCCCACCGCGAGGTTCAGCCCCGCGTTACTGGTAGTCATGGTGAGCGAGCCGATCGACTGGGCGGCGGCGCTGGCGTCGAGCGTGCCGCTGCTGATCGTGATGGCCGAACTCGTTGAGAGCGTGCCGGCCGGGCTTACGTAGAGCATACCGGCGTTGACGGTCGTGGGGCCACTGTAGGAGTTCACGTTGTTCAACGTCAGCGTGCCGGCGCCGGTCTTGTAGAGCCCGACCTGGCCCGCGCCATCGTTGATCTGACCGCTGAAGGTCGTATTGGTCGATTGGCTTGCCGACAAGGTTGCCACACTTCCACCAACACTGTTAGTGACTATGCCGGCGGCGCCGCTGAAGCTGGACACGGTCGCGCCGTAGGCGTTCATATCGAGCGTGCCACTGTTGACCGCCAGTGCGCCGGTGACCGGCAAGGCCGCCGAATTGCCCAGTTGCAGCGTGCCGTTGGCGATAGTCGTGCCACCGCTGTAGGCGTTCGCGCCGCCTAGCGTGAGCATTCCGGCCCCGGTCATGTTGAGCGCCACGCCGTGCGTCGCGCCGTCGTTGATCGCGCCACTAAAGGTCGTGTTACCGGTTTGGTTGACTGCCAAAGTCGCCAGCGTGCCGCCGCTATTGGTGACGATGCCCGCGGCGCCACTGAGGTAACTGATGCTCGGGCTGAATCCGGCCAGATCGACCGTACCATTGTTCGCGGTCAGTCCGCCGCTGCCCAGGGAGTTGTTGTTGCCCAATTGCAGCGTGCCACCGCCGACGGTCGTGCCGCCCGTGTAGCCATTGCTCTTCGTGAGCGTCAACATGCCCGCGCCGAGCTTCGTCAGGCTACCGCCGCCGCTTATCGAATAGCCGGCAGTCTGGCTACCGTAGAGGTTGTAGACCAGCGCGGCGTTGTCGGTCACGCCGCTGGTGCCGCTAAGGTAACCGTCCTGGCCGCTCACACCGGTGCCCAGGGCCAGCGTGCCCTGGCTGATCGTCGTGCTGCCGAGGTAGGTGTTGCCGGCGGTCAGGGTCATGATGCCATTGCCGGTCTTGCTGATCGAGTCACCGTTGCCCAGTCCGCACGAGACGGTCAGGTCGCTGGTCGGGTCTGTTCCCCGCACGACGTCGAAGACGGTGGAAGAGCCGGTATTGTTTCCGAGATTGATGCCGCTGGCGCCGATGATGTTGTCCCGCGCGCCTCCGCTGGTGATGATGTAGTTCGTCAGGTTGTTCGCGGTGGCGAAAACGAGGTTGACGCCGCTGCCGGTGTCGAACGTGTCGCCCCCGCCCGCGTCGAACTGGAAGGTCTTGCCTTGGAAATCGTAGCGATTGGCGCCGCCGGACTGCGTGACGCGGAAAGTGGAGCCGTTGTCGATGTAGATCGTGCCGCCCGCATAGGTATTGAAGCTGGGCGAGTTCAAGACCAGCGTGCCGCCGCTGACCGTCGTCGCGCCCGTGTAGGAGTTGTTGCCCGAGAGCGTCAACATGCCGGAACCGACCTTGCACAAGTTGCCGGCGCCGAAAATCGCGGTGGCCATCGACACGCTATTGCCGTTGGTATCGAGATAGGCGGTCTGTCCGGCGTTGGCGATGTTGACCAGCGGGGAAATATCTTGGGAATTGCCGCTGGCCCACTGCAGGGTGCCGCCGCTGAAGACGACGTTGCCCGAGCCGAGTCCGCCGCTGGCGAAGGAGAGCACGCCGCCGGCGAGCGTGGTCCCGCCCGTATAGCCGTTGCTGGCGGCCAGGACGAGCGTCCCGCCGCCGTTCTTGGTCAACGCACCGGCCCCGGTTATCGCGCCACCCACGGTCAGCGTGCTGGCATTGACCGTCACGGTCGCCGCGCCGTTGAGCGTCACGGTGCCGGCGCCCAGATTCAGCGGGCTGCTCCCCAGGAACGTGAAATTGCCGTTCCAGCTCTGGGCATTGCTGGCCAGCGTGATCCCGCCGGCGGTGCTGTCGATGCTGCCGCCGCTGATCGTCAGCAGGCCGGAACCCAAGGCATTGTTATTGTTCAAGACCAGCAGGCCGCTGGAGAGCGTGGTGCCGCCCGAGTAGCCGTTGCTGTTCGCGATGGTGACCGAGCCTGCGCCATTGACCGTGAGCGTCGCGCTGCCGGCGATGCCGTAGCTTCCTTGCAGCGTGTAGCCGGCCGCGCTGTTGCTGAACGTGACGGACAAGGGATTCACGCTTGCCGTATTGATATTGACGACCTGTGCCGTGCCGGAATAGCTGATCGCGCGGTCATCGAAGACAACCGCGTCGCCTTCGAGGTAAGTCGTCGCCGTGTTGTCGGAATTCTTGTACCAATTACCCGTGCTGGTGGTGTCCCAGGAGAGGTTGCCGGCGCCCGTCCAGTAAGGATAATCGACGGAGTAGCTGAGATCGATCGCGCTGCCGGTGTTCACCAGCGAGTAGAGCGACCGCCCGCTGGTCGTGGGCGAAGCCAGATTGATGGACCCGGAGCCCGCGCCGCCGATCGCGCCGGAGTATTGCACGATTTCCATCGTGCCGGTCCCTTGGGGAACGTTGCTGATATTCAGATTGATGGGCGAGGATGCGGTGGAAAGCGTTCCCACACTGATCGCGGGCGTACTCGCGTACTGCCCCGCCGCGTCATTGACGTTGATGGTCGCGCCGCCGGCGAAGGCGAGGCTGGCCAGGGCGAACGTGCTGCCCGTATTCTGGCTGAAATCGAGCGTGCCGCCGTTGGCCACATTGGCGCTGGCGGAAGCCGCGGAGCCGCCGCCGCCCAAAGTTGCGCTGCTCGCCACGGAGATGCTGCTGGTGGCGTTGCTCCCACCGAGATAGAGCGCGCCGCCGCTGATGGTTGTGGCGCCGGTATAGGCGTTGTTGCCGGCCAGCGCCAGCGTGCCGCCGTTGGTCTTGGCGAGCGAGGTGATGCCGCTGGGAATCGGGCCTGCGACGGCCGTATTGCCGGCCCCGCCGATCGTCAGCGGGCCGCTGCCCGAGATGCCGCCCAAGGTGAGCGTCTGCCCGGCGGTGGCCACAATCAAATTGCCGCCGCCCAGATTGATCGCCAACCCGGGCGTGAAGGTGGCCGAACTGCCCGTGTAGTTGAGCGTGCCTACGTTGCTCGCATTGTTGCCCAGGGCGATGGCCGTATTGGTGATGCCCAGGTTGCTCGTTCCGCTGCTGGCCACGATGGACGCGGCGCTAAGCGTGCCGCCCGCGATCGTCGTACCGCCGGAATACGTATTGGCGCCGTTAAGCGTCAACATGCCGGGTCCCAATTGCACCAGGCCACCATTGCCGGTAATGGGGCTGCCGCTGAAAATGCCGCCCTGCGCGACGTTGTCGCTACGGCTGAAAGCCAGCGTGGCGTTGTCGACGATGCCGCTGGAGGTGGAAAGCGAGCCGGCGTTCCAGCCGCCGCCGATCTGCAGCGTGCCGCCGCTGATGGTCGTGCTGCCGGTCCAGTTTTCGGCGGCGATAACCTCCAATGCGCTCGGGCCGTTTTCCGTCATTCCCGAGGCGCTGGAGATGGTGCTGGCGAGCACCGATGGGGCGGCCGTGTTGAAGATCAGGCCCGCAGTGCCCGTCCCGCTGGTCGGGTAACCGCTGTTGTACGCGGTGAAGGTCAGCGTGTAAGGCCCGCTCACACCGCCGTCGAGCGTGAGCCCATGGATGCTTGCGGCCCCATTGTGCTGGAATGCCGAGTTGCCGGTCAGGACTACGTTGCCGTTCAAGACGCTGTAGTCGTAGCAGTAGGTCCCGCCGGTCAGCGTGATGTTGCCCGTTCCGGAGCTGATATTGAGGTTGCCCACGCCATAGGTAAGCGTCGTGCCGCCCAGGGACACCGGACCATTGCCCGCGCTGGTGTTGATGTTCAGTGTTCCCGAGTTCCAATAACCGCCTTCGCCGGAAACCACGCCGCCCGTGATGGTTACGCCTCCGCTGCCGGTGGTCGTAAGCGTGGTTGTGGGATTGCTGCCGGTGTAGGCGATCGACACGACCCCGTTGTAGCTCTGGTTGCCGCTGGTGGTGATGTTCGTGAAGAGGTTGATGGCGGCGGCGGAGTTGTTGGAGCTTCCGTAGCCGGCCAGCACCGAATTGGGGTTGGTTGACGTCGCGGAGACGGAACCGGCCTGGATCGCTCCGCCGGAAGAGCGGAAACCGATGGTTCCCGCGCCGGCGTTGGCCACGATCGCGCCGCTGCCCGTGAGACTGGCCACATTGATGTCGATCGTGTCGGACCGGTCGTAGTATAGCGTGCCGTTGTTGACGATGGTGCTCCCTGCCGCCAGCGCGCCGCTGGTGCCGCCCGCGCCGACCTGCACCGTGCCCGCGGTGATCGCCGTCGTGCCGCTGTAGGTATTGTTGCCCGCTAACGTCAAGAGTCCGCTGCCGGCCGTCGTCAGGACGACACCACTGCCGCCCAACGCGCCGTTGATCGTCACAGGGCTGTTGATCGTCAACTGCGAGTTTGCCGCCAGCGTTCCGTTGCCGGCGATGAAAGTGAGCGGGCCGTTGTTCACGGGATCGCCCAGCGCGGCGCTGCCGCTGAAGACCAGCGGATTGAGCAGCGAGTAGCCCGTTGTGCTATTGGAACTCAAGGCGCCGCCGGCGAGCGTCAGATTGCCGGTGCCTAGGGCACTGCCGCTTCCCACCTGTAACGTGCCCGCAGAAAGCGTCGTGCCGCCGGAATAGCTGCTGGCGCCATTGAGCACGAGAGTCCCGCTGCCGTTCTTGGTCAGGGCGCCGCCTCCGGAGATCGCCCCGCCCACGGTCAGCGTGCTGGCATTGACCGTCATGGTCGGCGCGTTGCTGATCGTCACGGCGCCGCTGCCCGTGTTCAGCGGATTACTGCCCAGGAAGACGAAGCTTCCGTTCCAGTTCTGCGCGTTGTTGGCGCCGAGCGTCATGGACGAACCGCTGGTGTTGTCCAGCGTGCCGCCGCTGAGCGTCAACGGGCCGCTGCCCAGCGACGCGGAGTTGCTGACGTTGAGCAACCCGCCGCTGAGAGTTGCGGAGGCAATCGATTGCGAGTTGACCGCGTTGACCGTGCCGCCGCCGATCGTCAGGCCGCCGCTTCCGAACGAGTTGACTGCGCCGTCGTTGAGCACTCCGCCGCTGACCGAAACCGTGCCGCTGCCCAACGCGGAGGTGGCGTTTGCGTTGATCGTTCCCGCATTGAGGCTCGTGCCGCCGGAATAGCTATTGCTGTTGTTGATCGTGAGACTGCCGGGGCCGTTCTTGGTTAGCAAAGCGCCGTTGCCGATGGAACCGCTCCCGCCGAACGTGTAGTTGACGCTCGTGTTGCTCACGGTGAGGCTGCCCGGTTGGACCGTGCCACTGACGGTCACGCTACCCGTTTGGCTGCCGCTGTCGCTGAAGGTCACGTTGTCGCCGGTATAGAAGTAATCGGCGCTGCCGCTGGTGGCGTTGTACCAGTTGGTGGCCGCGCCCGTGCCGGAATACCACACGCCGCTGCCTGCTCCGGTCCATTGCAGATATCCCGCCAAGCCGGTGACGGTCAGCGTCACGGCCGTTCCTCCGGAGGTGCCGAAGGCATAGCTTTGCCTCGGATTGCTGCCGAAGATCCCGCTCATGGCCAGATCGGCCGTTCCGCCACTGGCGAGGCTGCCGTAGGTGAAGAGGTTGTACGTGCCGGAGTTCAGCGAACCGCTTGGCGCGATGTAATCGGTACCGCCCAACGACAGGGCGCCGCCGCCAGTCAAGGAGATCAGGCCGCTTTGGCCGATGGA
>Ga0302320_10027194_pt1 | contig 11033 bp, 6 predicted proteins | sample Bog_T0_3_FD_202130 | JGI IMG/M metagenome (GOLD analysis project Ga0302320, IMG submission 202130) | Peat permafrost microbial communities from Stordalen Mire near Abisko, Sweden - Bog_T0_3 | ecosystem: Environmental > Terrestrial > Soil > Wetlands > Peat | place: Sweden: Abisko, Stordalen Mire... | reverse complement strand
TTAATTAAAATAACAACACCTTCAGTTAATTCTTTGTTGTATTTTTTTAAATTTGCAATTTAACTTTAAAATTCATAATTTTAACTGTTAAATCACATTTGATTTCGTAAAGTGATTTTGTAATAAAAAAAACACGCCAAAAAATTTTTTATTTTGGCATGTGTTTTTGTTGTAATTTGTTTATTTTAAAATCATATAAATTTTTTAAGAGAAAAAAACTAAAATCGCTACCATTTTAGTAGTAACTATCAAAAAATAGGAAAGAAAGATAACACATGAATAATTTAATTTATTTTATGATTTTTCTTAAAAACTTCCTCAGAAAAATCATGCACAAAGCCTCTTTCCGGTTCTTCATCCTCCAAGATCAAAAACTGTTTATCATTAAAATTATTAAACAACTCCTGAAATTTGTTCTTGAACTGGCTATCATCGACAATAACATCTAATTTCTTCAATGATCTATTTTTCTTGATAATTCTTTCCGTTTCATTCCATTTCTTCTTTATTTTCTCCTCATGACTTTTCAACAAATGTGGCATTTTCTCATATCCAAAGTCTTGGGTTTTCTCCTTATTATGTTGTGGAGTCTCATTCGAAGAACAAGGTGATGAATTCGAATTATCTTTTGTTGTTTTATTCGGTTTCTTTAAGGTTTCCTTCAATTTCTGGCTGTTCAAATCATTGTTTTTATCTGCTTTATTAAGGAAATTCGTTTTTTTGAGTGAAAACTTCTCTTTTTTAAGGTTTTCTTTAAAATTCGAACTCTTGCTGAAATTATTTTTCTTTGGTGTAAAATTGAAAGTTTCAATGGATTTCTTTGGGGATTCTATTAAAGGTTCGAAGGGTTGTCCATCATCTAGAAAATAAACGAAATTCACCTCTTCACAAGGGTCTCTTTCTAAAAAAGAGGCCGTTTCTTTATCGTTTTCCATTTTTTCGAAATTTTCATCATTTCCGAAGGTTATCAAATGTTCATCATTTTCCTTTTGTTTTTCTGTTGTTGGCTCTGAAATTATTTTATTCTTAGTGATTTTCCCATTGATCAAAGTCCCTAAATTATAAAGAATAGCACGATCTGCCTCGTTTAATAACACCAATTCATTGGAAGTATATTTGTAATAATAGGAGAGATTTATTTGATAAATGTTGTGCTTATAAACTGACATTAAATGAAATGGGAAGCCTTGGCCTTCTGCGTAGATTTTTAAGAGAGTTTTCTTGAAAAATTGCCCGAAAACATAATTTTTTCGCTCGTTATCATATACCACACCGATATAAAGCTCCCCTTCCACGAAAACACCATCATAAACATCATGGAGATCAGAAATTTGCATGCCAATTCCCTCCAATTTTCCTTCCTTTTAATTAGATTTGAATTTTCTAAGGTTTTTTTAATATTTTTACCTGGAAAACACCCTTACACCTTAAAACACCCTGATCGAATAAAAGCCCCAAACCATCAGCTTTTCCCTCCTTTAGCATCCCATAAAACCATAAACCTTTGGACTTCGCTTCTAGATCCAGAAAACCGATTTTATGTTTTTTCGAATCTGAGGTGTTTGGGAAATTATTAATGATGATTGGAATGTTTTCATAGATTTCCTGAATAATTTGAAATTTTACATAAATCAGTTTATTTAATTATGGGAAAATTACTTGAAAAATGAACTCTTTTGGTATTTTCTCAATAATTTCTTTCTTAATCAGATAATACTCATGCAGAATTTTCTAAAAAAAACCATCTTTAACAATGTGAACTTAAAAAATCTCTACTTTCTGACTTTCAACCGAATTTTCACATTTCCGGTTTTTCAAAAAACCCACTTTTTTCACATTCCAAACGCCTTTTTTCTTGCAAAGGTATCTGCCTTCCAATTTCCCAGCTTCCCAATATCCCGCATAGACATCTCCGTTAGGAAAACTCAAAATTCCATGTCCTTGTAATTTATTCTTGAGGAAATTGCCATATAAATGACCTCCAAAGGGGAAAAAAGCTATTCCGAAGCCTGTGATAGTATCATCCTCCCAATCCCCTAAACTTGAGGAAATTATTAAGTTATTATCTAGGGTTTATTAAGAAAAAATAGGATATTCACCGAGATAAACTTGTCCGATGTCCCAAAGGAAAATGCCTTTGCCATGACGTTTATATTCAAGGAGGTCACCTTGATAAATGCCGTTTTTAAATTCGAGAATAGTGGATTGCTTGTTTTGACGAGAGGAAGAGGATTCTGTGTAGAAATGCTTCTGAAGAGGAAACACGAATTTTTGGTTGGGGTCTGTTTTTTTCATTAGTTAATTTTTAAATTTTATGATTAAAGTTTATTTTTTCAATGGGGAAATTATCAAAAAAACATGTTTTCAGATTCTTCCTGTGAAAAATTGGAAACATTTAAATTTTTCTGTGCATTTTATCATTTTTTATTTATGAAGTTCAATTTAAGTTGAAAATTTGTGATTATTAAAAATTGAAAAAATCAATATTTTCATTAAGCTTTTGAGGAAATTTGTGAATGAAAACAGTATTTTTGGCATTTAAAATTGCATTTTTAAATGAAATTAATACGAATAATAATATTTTTGTCTGAGCAAAATAGAAATGTTTATATTAATGTTATTAAAAACAAAGGGATTATGATTTTTTCCAATGCTAACCCTGCCAAAATCCAATGTTCAGATGAAATCACATCTGTTGATCGGGACAGTTTTATGCCTCACAAGCCAAACTACTTCCCTCAACCCAATTTGCATGAAATCCCGATAAAATCCCATGAAAAACATAATTCTTTGTCAATTGGCAACCTAGAAAGCCTTATAAAACCCATGGTTTTTTTAACACAAATCCCAATAAATGAAATAATGAATACACGCATAAAAAACCCCTTAAAACTAGGCAGAAAAATCACCTTTATTCAACAGAACAGACCACCATCTAATGAAAATTTATCAAGACTTTCTATTGGAGTGGATGTGTCATCAAGAAACATTGAATTTGAAAATAGGCGCTCTTCGATATCGCATTCTATAAGAAAGAAAAAATGGTCAGATTATTTCGAATGGTTTTTTTCACCAAATATCACTATGCGGATCAAAGTTTTCGATATTTTCAAGAAATTGTTGCCGCCTCATTTTGTAGCTATAATGGTAACTGTAATTTTGATTTTGATGCAAAATCAGTTGCAAGTCACTTGTTGGTTGAAGGAAAATTGTGAATGTTCTGGGCATATTGATGTTAGGATCTATTCTTACGGTAGGGATTTGTTTTTATATTGGACTTTATCAATGCTTTTTGGGTATTACACAATTTTCTTTATCAAAGAATTCTCAAATTTGAGGATAGGCAAGTTCATTTTTTACGCAGGATGTCATATTGTTTTGGTCATTATTTATTTTTACCCTGGTCAAGATCTAAGAAACCAAGTGCAATACTCATATATTGGTGGCTTCTCTTTTATTTTTTTGTTCTATTTCAAATATTATAAACGTTTAAAGGTTGGATTCAAACACTTTATGACCAATTTTTGTTATCCTATTTATATACTCGTTTGTTTGTTTTTCAATATGTTCATGACGAGGGTTGTCTTCATTGAGATCAAGACAAGTATGATCCATGCTTTCAAAGATCAAGGCCTGAATCTATATCAAGTTGTTTGTATAGTTTATGTTTTCTTTTATAAGGCAGTTTATCGGTTTTTATTGAGGAAATATTATGATCTCAAGATGTTAAATGATTATAGGAGTTATAATCCTATTATTCTTTGGATTAGGATTCTCTTGATCGTATCAATGGCAATGGAGATATCTAACATTCTTGAGATAAGTTTATATTGTTGGGGAGGAGCTTTCGTAATTGTGGTGCATATTTTTGTAATTATTAAGATTTATATAAAAGTTGATCCTGTAAAGACTTGGGCGCAAAAAATATTAAGAAAATTCAATAAAGATTGGCTAGATGATGATGAAACCTCCCTTTTTATAGATAACATGATTTCTGCTTATATGTTGGATTTTCAATTAATAATGCTCCCTAGACTACTTATAGTGTATTTTTATAGGAGATGGATCGTTATTCATAATGTTAATTATTATGTTGGATGCAATCTTTCAATATCAAATGATTTTATAATGTTCCCTGAAATGGTGTATTTGGTGATTTGCATTAATATTGTTGTGCCGATTTTGATTTTTCTCTGGTTGTGGAAAAATAATAAGAAAATTACATTTTTATATAAAATTGAAAACTTCAATTTTTTCCAAAGAACGTATATGATTGTTTTGATGCATGCATATTTCGAAATGATCCTGCAAGATATGAGATTTTTGGACTAACTAATTTTTTCTTTCACTAACTAATTTTTTAAAAATTTAGATGTGTAAAATTAAAAAAAAAAATTATACAACATTATATTTAATTTTTTTTGTAAAATGAAACTGTTGTATTAAATTTTGGAAAAATTAAAAATTATTGTCTGTGTTTTTTTATTAATTTCTACCATAATGAGTATTTTTTATTCAAATTTCAAAAATATTTCTGTTGAATATATATTTTTTTTTTTGAGAAGAAAAAAATTACACAAAATAATACCATAACTTAAATGAAAATTTTATTATTAAGAATAGTTAGATTTTTTTATAGAAAGTAAAATGATTTATCTTTTTCTCAAGTAAAGTTATATGAATCGATTATTATTTTAAAATTTTAAGCGAAACAATTTTGTCCAAAAACATTGGAAACAATGACCTTATGCTTTTTCTTAAAATCAAAATCCCTTCTCTTTATTTCTGGAATTTTCGGATCCCCCAAAATTTTGTTCATGACCAAATGCAAGCTGAAATCTGAGCTGAAAGTGTTCCGAACTTTCTTCCATAATTGTTTCGGGTTATTTGGCGACAACTTCTTTATCAAGCTGATATATTCTTCACTTTCCAATTTATCAAAGAAAAACTTGAAAGTGTTCTTTTCACTAGTTCCTTGATTATTGCCCCAATTGGTTATCATGGTTTCTTCTTCGGATTTATAATTCAAGTCAAAAAGCTCATAATCCTTAATATCTTCAGCTTGATGTTCATCAATGTCCACATATTCCAATTTCCCTTTGATTTCTGTGTTTTCATCGATTTTTATGAAATCTTTTTCATTTATTTTCTTGAATTTTTGCTCGCCTCGTTCTTTTTGTTTCTTTTTGTTCTTTGAGAAAAAGTTCTCCTTTTTCTTTTTCGCTTCTTCCATAGCAAGTTCCTTTTCTTCATTTTGGGTTTTTATATGAGCTGCTGATTTTTCGTCATCTGTTTTCTGAGTGCTTTCTTTGATATTTTTACCTTTATTCTTCTTCTTCAAGTCCTTATCCTCAGCTTTCTCTTCCGCTTTTTCAAATTTTATATCCTCAGGTCGGATTTCTGCCAAATTGCCTCCATTTCCCAGCAAAAAATCCAAAAGGTTGTTGTTTAATTTCTCATTCATTTGAGAAAAAAGCTCATTTTTATCAATATCATTGGCTGTTTTCTTCGGGCTTGAAGTGCTTGTCCTATCCAAAAGACCAAATGAAGCATAAATTGACAATGAATTCTTTGAGTTCATGAGTATCTCATCAATTAATTCCTCATTTTGTGATGCACCTAAATTGATATATCTCAACAAAGGGTTCTCATAACTATTTTTAACGAAATTTGGGGAATTCTTATAACGGTTATCTTCCAAAGCTGAGTCCAGATTCCTTTGATAATCAATTTGAGGTTGCATTGAGCCATAATTTAAAATAACATCTTTATCAAATTTGGCTCCAGATTTCGTGGTATTTGGGTTATAAACATTCTGTTCCTTGGGAGGTTCATGGACTGAATCAGATTTTTCGCGATTATTAACACTAGAAATGGTTCTTTGTACTCCGAACGCCTTGACTTTCAGACTATTATCGATTCTAGAATTTTTCTTCTGTGGGTTGAGTGCATTTTGAATCATGAAAGCATAGGCGCTGTTTTTTGATTTTTTGAGTGTCTCATCCTGATTGAGGATGGTTTTTCTTGAGCTTTCGAAATCATTGCCTTTCATGAAGGTTTTTCTATTCTTATTATTGATTGGATTGATGCTTTTCTGGCTCAATGATTGATCAAACATCGATTCTCTTTGACTATTATTATTACTACCACCGCCTGTTGGTTGTCTAGATAACACCTTATCATTTGAAGAATCTTGATCCATCGGGTTGTTTTTTTTGCTGAATTGATTATATTGATCCAAGACACCTTCTAGAATATTTTCAATGGTATGAGGATCTAATGAAGAAAGCTCCTTTTCTGTGACATTGGTTGTTTTTTTTCTATCAGTATATTCGAGATCCTGTTGCATTTTGTTAATTGCTGCTATATCAGAATCATTTTCCTGAAGGATCTTATGCATGACAAATGATTCACAATCAAGGAATCGTGATTTGCAATCCTGAAGTAATAAATGCATATCTTGACTGAGGAAATTTTTGGCTACATATGCCAATTGATTAATGAAGAGCTTTTCCTTAAATAATGTGGAAACTGAACGATCTAATGATTTCGCCAGTGTTTCCAAAGACATTTGAAAATATTGTTGGAAAGGTATCAGATCTTCTATTCTTAGAAGAAGTTCCCCTTGTTTCGAAAGGTCCATTAAGGAATTAGAAAAGACTTTTTCAAGTTGTCCATTTTCTTCGAATTCTGATGTTTTCAACATCCTCAATTTTGTCATCCAAAGACTACTATGGAAACTTTGGAAAAACTTGAAGAAACGTAAAAAAGATGCAAATAAACGATTTAATATAAAATCTTTCAATAGATCAAATTCCCAATATTGTTGAATGTAGAACTTTTCCAATTGAAGAAAAAGACTCGTGATTCGAATAAAATCCTTAAAATGAGATTTTTGATGGTCGATTTGAGTACTCAAATCGTCGAAATAAGAAACTAAAAGGCCGATTTGTTCGAGAAGCTGATCTTGAAGGAGACGTTCTATGCGGTTTTCCGAAAGCTCAACAGAACAACTGAGTTCTTCTGAAGGAAGAGTCGAAATGGCAATGTTCAGATATTTTGCGTAATCCACTTTGAGGAAATTTTTGTCGAAAGATTCTCTATCATAATCAATAAACCAGAATTCCATTTTTTCTTAGAAAATTATGAAAATTGTTTTCTTTAATTAAATTTATATTTATTATTAAAATCTGGGCAATTTATAATAATAAATATGGGCTCGAGTCTAACTAAAAAAGACCTGAAAGCTGATAGAGCACTTCCTTTAATGGAGAAGATGAAAGATTTGAGCATAACAACCTCAGCAGGTAAAAAAGAGGCATTTTATAGAATATTCAAAGATGCGGAGAAGATAACAGTGACAACATTGCTTTTTAACATTTGTATTCTTTTAATTGAGTTAAAAGACCTCAACATACAGGATTATCATCAACAGAGAATAGCTTTGAGTTTTTTTAGTTTTTATAGTAGTATCAATCATAAAGTTATTGACATGGAAGATCTACCTTTAGAGATGCCAATTACTAAGAAAATCTTTGATGATATGCTCAATAAATGGTGGAATGACAACAAAGAAATCAGCCAAATTTTCCTGATCCCCATGAGACTCACACTTCATGTGGTGGATATAGCATCTTATGTTAAGGATAATACCTTAGAAATCAATAATCGGTTCATCATCTTTGGGGGACAACCCTTAGACCCCACACAGAAAATATGCAACCTGAATATACTCATAGGCCGTAAAACATCTGGAACTGCTCCGAATATCCCTTTTTCTCAGGAAGAACCTTTTGTCAGTAGGAAACATTCCATGATCGGGTTTTCTTATCCTTTGGATTTCTATCTCATTGATTTTTCAAAGACTTTAAACACTTCTTTCATGATCCCGAAAAATCGCTTTTGTCTTTTAAAGCCTTCTATGGTTATTGAATTTGGATTAATTCATCGATTTTTCGTGGATTTGATAGAACCTTTTGTCGATCCTCCTGCAAATCAAGAAGATGAAGATTTGATTGTGAGAATAGATAATATTGAGGAAAAAAAAAATGAAAGTCCAGAGGAAAATGAAATTTCATCCAAAGATCCAACATTAAGGATAAAATTCTTCAATGGATTATTGAAAAACCTGGTTTTCCTTCTCAAACCCAAAGAGAAAAAATCATCTTTTACCATTGGTCGAGATCCTGAGAATTTCATCCATATACCAGATGTCAATTTAGACACGAAATGCGGTGAGATTCTCTTTGATGAAAAATATGGATGGATCATCAAATCCTCAGGAATAGAAGAAGGGGATCAAATAGTTGAAGATAAAAAAAGCATTCTTCCAAGGTTAGGCAATGAAATTTGTATTTTAGCCAAAAGTTATGAAGAAGTGAGAGATTTCAAAGACTCTCAAAAAATCAAGTTGTATAATGATATGCTCATCAGCATAGGCCAAACTGTCTTACAGGCCATTATTGATTAGAAATTATAAAAATTACTGAGGTTTATTAGCATTTTAATTATAAAATCTGTACATCTTAAACTTTTTCAAAAACTAAATAAAATTGGGTCAAAACTCAATAATAAACAAAACAGTGTTTTTTTAATATTAGAAAATTTTCGTCTCAACATGATTTCCCTTCCCTTATTCTTCATATTTCAATGGGCTTTTTGAGATATTTTCTTTCCCATTCCTAAATTTCAAAAATTCTTTCATTATTATAGATCTTGGATTATTATTTTCTTGAGACTTCTGAACTTTATCGAGAAACCAATTGCCCCAATCGACATGATTGGTTTTCCTTTTATTTAAGGAGGCGCTTTGGGGAGAATTGCGTTTTCCATTCATTTGATCTCTTCCTCTATCCTTTTCCTTATTCACTTCGAACACCACTTTTTTTTTAACATTATTGTTATTTGATTGTTTCATTAATGAGTAGGTCATATGTGAAGTTATCAGATCTCTTAATGTTGGATGGGGATAATTTGATTCTGGTGTTTTCGGATGATATTGTTTGAGAGGAGAATTAAGGTGTTCTTGGCTTGGAAGGACAGGATCTGAAAACTCTTCTTGTTCCTTTGTATTCGAGTTTTCTTTGAAATCGGTAGGGTAAAAAGGATGACTATTAGCTCGGCTGATCATCTGAATTTCCTCAAAATTACGTATTCCTTCTTTTGGTTCGATTTTCTCTGTGATTTTATCATTTTCATAAATTTCATTGATTTTATCATTTTCATTGATTTTATCATTTTCATTGATTTTATCATTTTCATTGATTTTATCATTTTCATTGATTTTATCATTTCCATGGATTTTATCATATTCATTGATTTTATCATTTTCATAAGTAAAATATTCGACTTCTTTCTTTCCGGTTTCCAAAGCTTCGCTTTCTTCTTTGGGTTTGTTTTCCAAAGACTCGTTTTCGACTTTCAAAGGTTTATCTTTGAAGGAGGAATAAACGTTGGATTTTTTCGTTAAGGTTTCATCTTTGCATTCGTCCATTTTTTGTTGGAGATACATCTCGAAAGACATTTGGCCATTGTTATTTTGATTTTGGGGGATGATAATCGAAATTTGTTTGGGGAGGGCTTCATGATATTGTGGCTTTTCGAAGTTACAAATTTTCTTCGAATTGTTGATTTGTTGAATTAAGCTGAGTATAGAATTCTTTTCGAAATCCTTGAGCATTTCTTGGGGGATGAAATGAGGGGTCATTGTTTTTTTGCTATTGATTTCATGATATTCTGTTGAATAGGTCGGTAAATTGCCGAAACTCACTGGTTTACTAAGGATTTTCTTCTTGACGTCAAGGAAATTTTTCTTGACATCAAGATAATTTTCCGTATTGATATTTTTTGGCTTAGAGTTTTCAATGACCATTTTTATTCGTTCTATTTCAGTTTTGATTTCTTTCATATTAATAACTTGATTGATATCCGGTCGTTTGAATTGATCTTTCGTTAAAAGCAAGACGATCAAGTTTTTCAAGAATAATGAATAATTTTTATTAATAGGCTTTGTTTCTTCATTTACTATTCTTTGAATTATCTCTGGATAAGAATTTCCAGGGAACGGCTTTTCCAATGTGCATAACTCATATAAAAGACATCCCAACATCCAAATATCAGTTTTATAACTATATTCTAATGAATTGCATAATTCTGGGGAATAATAATAAGGAGTTCCCACTGATGTGAGTGCGAAATCGTTCTTGTTCTTCAACACCTTTGAAATTCCGAAATCCCCTAATTTAATCTTTTTTTTTTCATTATAAACATTGTGTTTCAGATTAAATATACTATGCCGCTTTTCATTATAAAGACATTTTGGACCTTTATATCTCGATGGATAATGTTCCTATCATGAACATGTTTGACTGCGAGACATAATTGACTGAACCAATTAATGATCTAAAAAGAAAATTTTAATAAATATGAATATTTTTTAAATTTTTTATTGACATTTTTCTCAGGAATCAATGTGTTGGTTTGTTGAGCTTTGGTCACTCTCATTAATAAATCCCCTTGAGTCAGAATAATTTATTAAGAATTTGGAAGAAAAATCTCACCATCATCAGCGTATTCCATTAAAATACATAACTTATCTTTATGACCGAAACATTTGTAATATTTTATTATATTGAAATTATCCAAGGATCTCAATACATCAACCTCGGTCAGGGGGTTGATAGAATTTATTGATGGTTTTTCAGAAGATGGAATGATTTTTTTTAAAGCGAAAAGCTATGGAAATATAAGTGAGATTTGGAATTAAGATAATTTCTTACTTTATTTGAAGTTTTTTCACGAACTAGTAAAACATTCCCAAAACTTCCTTTACCAATTTTCCGGATTATTTCATAATCTTGCATAAATGGAGAAGGGAAGAGGTAACGTGATTTATGGAAAATAAATCAATTGGATCAAGCGATAGAAAAATAATTTAATTTTTTATAATAAAATGGAGTTGGATTAAATTACAATGGAAAAATAGCAAAATTAATTAAAAATCTAAAATTCAATAAACAATAATTTAATTAAAT
>Ga0302320_10027193_pt1 | contig 11033 bp, 8 predicted proteins | sample Bog_T0_3_FD_202130 | JGI IMG/M metagenome (GOLD analysis project Ga0302320, IMG submission 202130) | Peat permafrost microbial communities from Stordalen Mire near Abisko, Sweden - Bog_T0_3 | ecosystem: Environmental > Terrestrial > Soil > Wetlands > Peat | place: Sweden: Abisko, Stordalen Mire... | reverse complement strand
GGCCGCACGTCGAGCGTGGGCTGCGTGCTCGACACGGAGAACTGCTGGTACTGCCGTTGCTGAAAAAAGCCGAATCCGGTGACGCCGACGCTCAGATTGACGATCTGGTTGACCGGATTCAGCCGGTAGCTACCCGGCTTGTGGGCAATCGCCCGCGTGTGCCGCACAAGCCCGGTCTCCGGCTCGGCGCCGGTTCGGGTCTCGAATGGCTCCGGCCCCGACCAGTCCTCGGCCACGAGGGGGTCCGGGCTCCAGTCGAATGCGCCGCGTCCGAAATCCGGATAATAGCTGCGCGCCGCCTGGATCGTATAATCAAGATTGAACACTTCGCCCGCCCAGACCGTCGTTGGCTCCGCCTCGAGGCGGGAATGCGCCGCCGAGTCGAGCGGCTGGCCGCCGCCGACGACGGCGCCGACCGGATCGAAGTGAGCCGCCGGCACCTTGACCTGGCCCTTGTTCGTCTCCACCGAAAAGGAGGGTATGTCGACCCCCTGGCTGCGGCTCAGCAGCGCCGTGTAGGAGCAGGAGACGCTGTGCGAATAGGTGCCATTGATGATGGAGAGGTTGCTGCTCTGCCCGGCGTAGTCCAGGGCCAGGGCGGGCACGCGCGGAGGGGCCGGCGTCTCCTTCGGTTCGCAGTCCTCGAACACGAGCTGGAGGGTCGACGACTCGCCGACCGGAAGCGTGCCCCTCGGCGGGTCCCAGTGGACCGACTGGGCGCGCGCAAGGCCGGCGGCCCAGGGAAGGCAGAGAAGTATCCGAAATAGGAGTGCGCGCATCCGTTTCACCAGTTCTTGCCCTTTGTCTCGGGTGGGTGCGGTTCGTTGTTCTCGATCATTTGAAATAATTCGGCGGGGGCATCCTGGTCTCGCAGCTGGTCAAGTTTCTGGAGCGGAGCGGTCAAGGACGGATCGGCTTCGGCGGGATCCGGCCGCTTGTTTTCCGGGCGGCCGCCGACCTGCTGGTTTCCGCTCGGGGGGGGCTGCTGCTGGCCCTTCACGTCGCCGAACGCGGACTGCTGCTCGGGTGCGGAGTTTTGCGGATTCGAAGGCTGGCCGGACTGGTTCTGGGGCTGGCCCTGCTGCTGCTGGGGGGAGCCTCCCGAGTTCTGCCGCCTTTGATTCTGGTCCTGCTGTTGCTTCTGCTGCTTGTCCTGCTGCTTCTGCTGTTGTTGCTGCTTTTGTTTCTGGTCCTCCGATTTCTTGAGCATCTCCTCGAGCTGCGCGCGCAGTTGGCCCCAGTCCGCGGCCTTCGGATCCATGACCGAACCCGCATCGACGGCCGCGAGTCCGTCGCGGACGGGGCCCTCCGGAACCGGCTCGCCCGAGGACTGAAGCCGGCGCCCCCAGGTGACCGTCTGGCCCGCCAGTTCCGACCAGTCGATGGCGCTGCGCTGGTCCTCGCCGGAAAGGCGCCCGACCATCCGGCCGAGAACGACCCCCGGGGCCGGCGGAAGAGCGGCTGACTCCGACGCTGCGGCGCGAACTTCCCGTGAGAAACCCAGAATCAAAAGGCAAAGGAGCGCGGCCGCGGCCGCGGGCCTGCCCCCGGCCCGCAAGGCTTCCCTGGGGCGCAGCTCGCGCGGCTTTGGACGGACCGGGAACTCCCGCCAGAAGCTTATAAGGAGGCAGACGAGCGCCGGTGCGAGCGCCCACTGGAAGCGCTCGGCGTAGCGAATTGAGTTTCGCTCGACGAACTGGCCCTTGCGGCCGGCCTCGACAGTCGTCTTGAGCAGCTGCGCGAGATCCACCCACTCGCTCCCGTCGCGATAGACACCGCCTGTCTTCGCCGAAAGTTCGCGCAGCGTTTCGCTTTCCAATTTGGACATGACCACACCGCCGTTCTCGTCCTTCAGGAAGCCGCCGGCCCCGTCCGGTATCAGGGCGCCCTTCGCGGTGCCGATCCCCAGGCCGATCACGCGAATCCCGCGGTTGGTCAGGGCCGGGATATGGCTGCGCCAGTCGTCATCCGTGGCCCCGCCGTCGCTGAGGATGATCAGGTAGCGGTCCGATCCCGGCCCGCTGCTGAAGGCGGAGGCAGCCGTGTCCATCAATGCACCATAGTTCGTTCCGCCGACCGGCATGAAGTCCGGGCCAAGCGATGGAAGAAACTCCCTCAGAATCTCGTAATCGGCGCTGAGCGGCGACTGCAGGAAGGCTGTGCCGGAAAATGCGACCAGGCCCACGCGCTCGCCGCCGAGGCGGCCCAGGAGGGATTGAACGAGAAGCTTGGCCCTGTCGAGACGAGACGGCGTGACATCCGGGGTCAGCATGGAGCGCGAAAGGTCGATCCCGATCAGGACTTCGCGCGACTGGTCGAACACCGGCTCGTCGATCCGGCCCCATTGGGGCCGGGCCAGCGCCACGATCGCCAGGGCGAGGCCCGCCGCGAGCCAGAAACGCGGCCCCGAGCGGCCCGCCGACAGGAACGGCAATTCGGACTGGTCGGCGAGCCGCACCGAATGAGCACCCGCATCGGCGCGGAGGATATTGGGCCGGGTGCCAATGCCGGAAACCCGCTTGCGCGCCGCCTCCCAGGCGAGCCATCCGATGGGAAGGACGAGCAGCAGGAGAATCTGGGGCCAGGCGAAGCTCATCGTTTGTAGGGGCGGATCGTCACGAATGCGGTGGCAATCGCGAGCAATCCCAGGCCGGGGACTGCCAGCCATGGGAAGAGTTCGGTCGTGACCAGGTAGCTCTTCGCCTGGAATTCGATCTTCTGCGCCTGGTCGATGTCCCTGAAGGCGGACTTGACCGTGCCCGTCTCGGCCGCCCGAAAAAAATGGCCGCCGGTTGCATCCGCTATCTCGCGCAGGGCGTTTTCATCCAAGTCGGCGAGAATCCGCCGGTAGCCGATCTTGTTCCCCTTTTCATCGAAGACGGGGAATGGCACGATGCCGTCCTTGCCGGCCCCGATCGTGTAGATCGGAACTCCCCGGGCCTTTGCAATCGATGCCGCCTGCATCGGCGCGAGGGCGCCCCGGTTGTTGGCGCCATCGGTCAGGAGCACGATGAAGGCACCGAGCCTTCTTCCTCCCGAATCCCGGCTCGCCTGCTCGAGGCGGGTCAGGGCTATTCCGAGCCCGTCGCCGATCGCGGTCCCGTCCTCGATCAGGCCGATTTTGATTCGCGAGAGCTGCTGCGCCAGCCAGTCGTGGTCGGTCGTGAGGGGGGCCATCGTGTAGGCCTTGCCCGAGAAGAGAACGACCCCGATCCGGTCCGTGGGTCGCTGCTCGATGAATGCCTGGATGACGGGCCGGATCGCCTGGAGGCGGTTCATGCGGCTGCCGTCCGCATTCTCGTAATCCTCGCTCAGCATCGAGGAGGACAAGTCGATGCAAAGGACGATGTCGTATCCGCGCGTGCGCGACTCGCGCTTGTCCTCGGTCTTTTGCGGGCGGGCGAGGGCGCCGACGACCAGGGCAAGGCCGCAAAGGACAAAGGCGACCGGCCAGCGCGAAGCGGAAAAGAGCGACGGGCGGTGCCAGGCGGCGGCAAACGGCACGAGCCACACCGGCACCTTCGCCCGCTGCCTGAGCCATACGGCGGCCGGGAGCAGGGCCAGCGCGAGCAGCCAGTACGGGCTCGCAAGGCGCATGTTCCAGAGCGCAAGTGTTCCCATATTCAAGGTCAGGTCCTGGTGCTTAGGTGCGAATCTTGCCGGCGGCCCGCATCCGCGCATGGAAGAACCGCACTAGGGCATCGAGGCGGTTCTCGGCGGTTGTGACGACGAGCCGGCTGAGCGGATTCGGGAACAGGCCCTGCCAGCCGGCCTCCCGCCGCGCGGACCATTCGGCCTGGGCCGCCCGCTCGGCCGCGCCCCCTTCAAGGGTGACCAGCCGGCCCGCGGCTGGATCGTAGGCCGCAAAGGCCTCCTGCGCGGGCAGGCCGCGTTCCCATGGATCATCGACGCGGAAACCCATGGTCTGGTAGCGCCGCTGCAGCAGCGACCAGCCCTCAGGCGCCTCGCGCGGAGGGAAATCGCCGAGCCATAGGAGGATGCTGTGCTTTGGCGCTGCCCGCGAAAGAAATGTCCAGGGCAGGGAGGGGAGAGCGCCCGCTCCGGCGTCAATCGGGGGAGGGGGCCGGCTCAGCAGAGTCGCGGCCGAATGAAGGATCGGCCCCCGCCCGCGGACAGGCTCGCTGAAAAGGTGCCCGGTTGGCGAGGCGTGGACAAATCCCACCCGGTCGCGGTTGATCGCCCCCAGAAGGATGACGAGGCCAGCCAGCTCCATCAGGGCTTCGCGCTTGGATTCGGCGCCCGAACCGAAGCGAAGCGTCACCGTGTCCTCGAATATGAGCAGAAGCGTCACTTCGCGCTCCTCCATGAACTTCTTCCTGTACGGCTCCCCCAGCCGCGCCGTCACATTCCAGTCGATGTCGCGGACATCGTCGCCGAACTCGTATCGGACGACCTGGTCGAACTCCATGCCCCTGCCGCGGAAGGTGGACCGGTACTCCCCGCTCAGGACGTTTTCAACCGCATGGCGCACGCGCCACTCGAGCTGCCGCAGGACTGAAAGCGCGGAGGACTGCGTGGTTGCGTTGGCAACGGCGGAAGGCATGGCGAAAACGGCCGCTACCCGGCGTTCAGAGCACGGGAACCGGGGTCCGTTCGACGACCTGCGCGACGACCCGATCCGCAGTTAGATCCTCAGCCTCCGCCTCGTACGTGAGGCCCACGCGGTGGCGGAGGACGTCGGGGGCCAGTTCCTGAACAAGAGCCGGCCCGACAAAATCCTGGCCCCTCAGCCACGCAAGGGCGCGGCCCGCCTGATACAGCGCCAGCGAGGCGCGGGGGGATGCGCCGTAATTGAGCCGGCGTTTTGCGCCCGGTGCCGCGGGAGCGGTGGGGTCGGCCAGCGCCCGAGTCGCCCGGACCAAGGCGAGGATGTAGTTTTGCACCTGCGGCGCCACGTGGATCTTGTCGACCTCGCTCCGCAGAAGAAGGAGTTCCTCCCCGCTCGACACTGCGTTGAGCCCCGGCTGCCGCGTGACCTGTCCCCAGCGCAGCATCATCGCCGCCTCCTCCTCGGCCTTCGGGTAATCGACGATCAGCTTGAAAAGGAACCGGTCCGTCTGTGCCTCGGGCAAGGGATAGGTTCCCTCCTGCTCTATCGGGTTCTGTGTCGCCATCACGAAGAAAGGCTTGGGCAATGGGTTCGTCTGCCCGCCCACCGTCACCTGCCGCTCCTGCATGGCCTCAAGAAGTGCGCTTTGCACCTTTGCCGGCGCCCGGTTGATCTCGTCGGCGAGGACGAGGTTTGCGAATATGGGTCCCAGGTGCGGCCGGAATTCGCCCGACTTTGGCTGGAAAATCATGGTCCCCACGACGTCGCTTGGCAGGAGATCCGGGGTGAACTGAATCCTCTCGAACTTGACGCCCAGGGCCGTTCCCAGGGATCGAACGAGGAGAGTCTTTGCGAGGCCCGGCATGCCTTCCAGAAGCACGTGTCCATTGGATAGGAGGGCCACGAGCAGGCGTTCGACTATTGTATCCTGGCCGATGACAGCCTGGCCGATTTCATCTCGGAGTTTCCTGGACCAACCTGGGCCGGTGAGCATGTGTCGGAGATTTGGAGGGGAGGGATTGTGTTTGCTGAAGACAGAGCTTGAATGGCGCGCGGCAGATCCGTCAACCGGTCAAAAGGCAGGATGTTAGCCGATAACCTTCAACGATTAATATGCGACTGGGCGCGCGCTCATTGTCCTTTGACTCGAAGATTCGGAAAGAGTTTCGCGGAACGCAGCCCACCAATACAAGCCGCCGTGGAGTTACCAACCCTAAAAAGGGTGGCGCGGGACAGGACCTTGCGCCTTTATCGAGCGCACAAACAATGAACCTTCCCGCCGCAATCCTGGCCAGGCTGGCCGCGCTTGGCGTCCGGATCGAGGACGTCGAGGAGCGTTTCATTCGCGGCCACGGGCCGGGCGGCCAGAAGATCAACAAGACATCATCGACCGTCTGGGTTCGCCACAGGCCGAGCGGGGTTGAAGCGCGCTGCCAGCGCGAGCGCTCCCAAAGCATCAACAGGGAGGCGGCCTGGCTCGAACTTTGCGCAAAGCTGGCGGATCGGCAGCGCGCCGCGGCGGCGATGCGACAGGACGAACGCCAGAAAGAGATCCGGCGCCACCGCCAAAAAAGCCGCGGCCAGAAGGCCCGGATGATCGAGTCAAAGAAGCATCGGGCGGCCCAAAAGTCCCGCCGCGGCCGGATCCGCGGCGAGGAATAGCGCAGACGGCCCCTATGCCTTCTTGACGACTTCGCGGATTCCCGTGTCAACGGGCTCTGGGGCGGTCAGTTCCTTGCCTCCCTTGGCGCCGAGTTCGGCAAAGCGGCGCGCTCCCGGCAGGAGCGTTTGCTCAAGCGATCCCACGGCCATGTTGTATCCTTTGACGGCCGAGTCGAGGCCCGTGCCTATCTTTGCAAGGTTGTCCGTGAATGTGACAATCCGATCGTACAGCTGGCGCCCGAGTCCGCTGATCTCCTCAGTATTCTTGGAGACCGCCTCCTGCCTCCATCCGTAGGCTGCCGCCTTGAGCAGGGCGATCAGGGTCGTCGGCGTGGCGAGCAGGACGCGCTTGCCGAGAGCCCGATCCATGAGGCCCGGATCCGCCTGGAGCGCGGCGGTCAGAAAATGGTCGCCCGGGAGAAACAGCACCACGAATTCGGGTCCGGGCTGGAACTGATCCCAATAGTTCTTGGCGCCGAGGCTGTCGATGTGACCGCGGATCTTCTGGGCATGCTCGATCAGTTTCTCCGCGCGGGTCGCCTCGTCGGGCGCATCGCCGGCCAGCCGGTACGATTCGAGCGGGGTTTTTGCGTCGACGACAATCCGCCTTCCGCCCGGCAGCCTCACGACGAGGTCTGCGCGCAAGGCCCCGGCCACTTCCTGTTCCGCAAAATCGCAGTAGGGAAGCATGTCCGCCATCTCGACAACCCGGCGCAGCTGGAATTCACCCCAGCTGCCCGCGTACGTAGTGGAACGCAGGGCGGTCGACAGACGCGCCGCCTCGCTCTGCAGCTGGAGCTGGGCCGCATTGAGCGACTTGAGCTGTTCGCCGAGGGCGCCGTAGGCGGAGGCCCGGGTCTTTTCGATCTCGGCGATCTTGCCGTCCACTTTCTCGAGCGACTCCCGCAGCGGCTTGACCAGCGACTCGATCGCCTGCTTGCGCTGCTCGAGCTCGCCCGTGCTCTGCTGCTGAAGCTGGATGAAGGCCTGCCGGGCCTGGTCCAGAAAATCCTGCCGATTGGCCCGCAGCGCCTCGGCCGCAAGCGCCTTGAACTCGTTGGTGAGGCGCTCGTGGGCCGCCTTTTCCGCCTGAAGCTGCGTGGAGAGCTGCGCATCGAGGGTGGCCAGTCGCGCGGCCTCCCCCCGCGCAGACGCAAGCTCTGCCTCAATCTTCCTTAACTGTTCCTCGGCGGCCCGCAACCGTTCCGTCTTTGCCGCATCCCGTCCCCTTTGCAAAAGCCAGACAACGGCCGCACCCGCCAGGAATGCCGTGAGGACATATAAGGTGACCACGCTATTGGCCTTTAGTGGCGAGTTGGTTTCTCCGCAAACCAATCCGGTCGCGACCTCCGACCCCTCGCGCCCGTCCTTCCACGCTTGCCGTGCAATTTCCGGCAGGACAGACGCGGAGTATGCGGCTCTCCTTGACAACCCATCCCCAATTCGTAAGTGTCAATGCCATGAGCATTTGGGAGGGAATCCTGCCCCCGGATGGCACACCGTCTGGCCGGGCCGTTCGACCATGCTGACGGCCGAAGCATCGACTTCAGTCCCATCGACCACCGGCCGTGCTCCGGTGCTTGTGGTGGATGATGAGTATGGCCCGCGGGAGTCGGTCGCCTTCACACTTTCAACCGAGTTTGACGTGCAGATGGCCGAGCGTGCCCTCGAGGCCCTGACCAAGATCCGGGATAAGGAGTTTTCGGCGATCGTCCTGGATATCCGAATGCCTGAAATGGACGGCATCCGCGCTCTGGAGGAGATCCGGAAGATCGATCCCCTGGTATCGGTGATCATGCTCACCGGCTACGGCACCCTCCACACCGCGCAGCAGGCGATGCTGGCCGGGGCCAACCAGTACCTCCGCAAACCCCCGGACATCGAGGAGTTGCTTGCCGCCGTCAGGTCGCAGACGAAGTCGACGGCCCTCCGGCGCCGGCAGGCCCAACTTGTTCGCGAGGCCGAGTCGCTCAACGCCGCCCTCAAGAAGGAGATCGAGCGAAGCGAACCCAAGATCTGGCAGGGCCGCGCATCGGTTGAACTGGTCCACGACCTCAACAATCCCCTGACGGTCGTCATCGGCTACTCGACCCTCCTCGTCGAGGAGTGCAAGGCGCTCTCGGAACGCGATCCGGAGCTTGGGAAGAAGCTCCATGAATACGCGAGCATGGTCGAAAAGGCCGCCGAGTATTGCCACCACCTTTCTGAAAACTGGCGCCTGTCATCCAAGAAAATGGCCGAGATGGCAAAACTGGACCTGGTCCAGGTTGCCCGGGATGTCCAGCACGTGATCTTCTTTGGCAACCTGGCCATATCCATCACCGGCCTGGAGAAGGCCTATGTGCTAGGCTCCCGATTTGAGCTAATGCGGGTGTTCCAGAACATCTTCAAGAACGCGCTCGAGGCGGGGGCGCGAAAGGTGTCCACGGCATTCGGGCGGAATGGCAATCGCATGGAAGTGACGATTGCCGACGACGGACCTGGCATGGATGCCGAAAAGGTGGAACGCGCAATGCGGGGCGGGTTCACGAGCAAAGCAACCGGCACGGGCCTCGGACTGGGAATTTGCCGACATCTGGTGACCGCCCACGGCGGGACTTTCGATCTGAAGTCCGAGCCGGGCGAGGGGGTCACCGTGCGGCTCTCCTTCCCCGCCGCAACCCAATCCTAGTGCCGAACGGCACCGTCTCCACGGCGTCGAATGAACAAAAGGCGCGTTAAAATCACGGGCATAGGATTTGTAACGCCTGCGGGCATAGGAAAGGAGGATTTCCGGCGCGGAATTCTGGAGTGCGTCAGCCGCGTGGTTCCAGTCAAGAGATTCGAGGATGATTCAGGGCCGTTCGTGGCGTCGGAGGTCAGGGGCTTCAAGCTGGGCAACTTTGTCTCCGACCCCGGTTCAAAGAGACTGCCCCGGCATACGCAATTCGCTCTTGCGGCCACGGTGCTGGCGTTGGCTGACTCGGGCGTGCCGTTGTCCCAGATGCGCGACTACTCGCCCCTTATAGTCATCGGCACCTCGCTCATGGATTCCGACATCATCAACCGGACGATTGAGGCAGTCGCCCGCAAGGGCCCCCGATTCGGCCTGACCCGGGTCATCTATCAGGGCCCGGTCAGCTCCATAGCGGGCGCGGTCATTGAACTGCTGGGTTCGGGACGGGCTCTGTCCCTTCAAAGCGCCTGCTGCGCAGGCACCGATGCCATCGGCCACGCGGCGATGATGGTAGCCAACGGCGAATCCGACTTCGCGATATGCGGGGGAACGGAGGCTCCGATCTATTTCCATCCGATGCTCGAGCTCAGGATGGCAGGCCTGTCGCCGAACACGACAGAGCGCCCCGAACAGCTCGCGCGTCCATTCGATCTTTGGCGAACGACAGGGGTGATAGGCGAGGGCGCATGCATCATGACTTTGGAGCCCGAATCGAGCCGCAGGCCGGGGTACGCCTGGCTATCCGGCTATGCATTCGCCTCAGACCTTGGACCCAATCCGGGCGAGGGCCTGCAGGAGGCGATCCGCTTGTGCCTGGGAAATGGCGCGCTGCGCGCATGCGATGTTGAGCACATCAGCGCATGGGGTCCGGGCCACCGCGTGATCGACGCCGTCGAGGCAAAAGTATTGCAGAACGTCTTTGGGGAAGGCCTCAAGCGCATCCCGGTGACCTCCATCAAAGGGGCCATTGGCAATCCGTTTGGCGCCGCCGGAGCAATCCAGGCTGGCTGTGCAGCCCTTGGCATGAAAGAAGGGTTCATCCCGCCCACCGTGAACTGGCTCAATCCGGATCCCAGTTGTCCGTTGAATCTGTCAGCCTCCCCCCGCTTTTTGTCGATGTCGTCCGCCCTTATAGACGCCCACGGATTGTCAGGCACAAACTCCAGCCTCCTGCTCCAGCAATGCAACTAGACCTGATCACAATTGTCGCAGCATTGGCGGCGGTGGCGGTGGGTCTCGGTGCATTGTGGTCCAACCCTGCCCGGCAAACTAATAGGCTCTTTTTCACCCTCTCGATCCACGTCGTATTTTGGTTGTTTAGTTTGTGGATGGTGAATGCCGGCGGGAGTGTAAATGCTGTTTTTTGGATACGTACAACGACGGGAATTGGCGGGCTGTTGGCCATACATGCCTGGCTTGTTAAGGAAACGATCGCCAATCGCTTAAACCTGCGCGATCGGAAATGGCTGAGGGAGCTGACATGTTGGAGCATTGGCTCGGTTATTCTGACAGCCCTTTGTTATACCGAGTCCTTTATTCCTTCTTACTCCACGACCGTTCAGCATGTCCGAGGTTGGGCCTTTTATGCACATGCAACAGTGTCCTTTGGGCTTTGGGTATTGATAGGTGGAGAATGCTATAACGAAATCCGAAGATCCACTGGTGTAAAGCGGATTGAGCTTCAAGTGTGGCTGATGGCTGTCTGTGGCACTGCGATATCGATAGTTCTACTTATGGTATTGGGCGGTGTCTCGGGACGGAATCACTATACAAGGCTTCAGCCGCTGATCGTGTTATTGTTTTATATGTGCACAGTTTTGGCAATTACGACGCACCGAATCTTCGATGCGCGGCAGATCATCTTGGTTGGCCTGGAGAAATCGATATTGATACTGATCGTAAGCGGGATTTTTTGGGTACTGAACTATGACCTGCAAATGCTGCTTCCGCAGGTGGTATCTTTGCTCGTTGCGATGGGCATCGTTCTGTGGTTCGCCTCGGTTTTCGGGGGCTGGCTCGACCAACGTTTGAGGCTTTTCCCGCAGGCGGTTCAGGCACGAACAGCCGCATTTGAAGCCGCTCGGC
>Ga0302320_10027192_pt1 | contig 11033 bp, 4 predicted proteins | sample Bog_T0_3_FD_202130 | JGI IMG/M metagenome (GOLD analysis project Ga0302320, IMG submission 202130) | Peat permafrost microbial communities from Stordalen Mire near Abisko, Sweden - Bog_T0_3 | ecosystem: Environmental > Terrestrial > Soil > Wetlands > Peat | place: Sweden: Abisko, Stordalen Mire... | reverse complement strand
AACCCCGTGGAACGTGCTCACGGGCTGGCCTTCGACGGCGCGGAGCAGGCGGGCCACCCGTTCGTAACTGAAGTCCTCGAGGTCAGCGCTGTTGGGATAGAGGTTGTCCTTGAAATGCTCGTAGTTTCGTGGCTCACCTACGCTGACGCCTGGGTTGAGTCGGCCGCCCGAGAGGAGGTCAACGGTCGCCAGTTCCTCGGCGAGGTGAAGGGAGTTCTCCCAGCCAAGGGGCGTGACCGCAGTACCGAGTTCGATCCGGGTAGTGCGTTGCGTTGCCGCCGCGAGTACCGCCAATGGGGACGAGATGCCGTACTGGAGGTGACGATGACGAAGCCACGCACTGTCATAGCCCAACCGCTCACCGAGCTCAATTACCTCGAGAACACTCTCGTGGCCCGGTCCGGGGTCAGAACCGTCGAAGAGCCCGATGGTGAGGAACCCCAACTGCTCCAATGGCGTCCCCGGCTCTGGCACCCCCAGAGCGTAACGATCGCGCCATCGTGATCGGACACCAACGGTGCCGGCGAGTCCTCCGCCATGCCCGATCGCGAGTCCAGCGCCCGATCGATGAATTCTGACGCGGCATCGAGGGCACGACTACCACACCGCCAAGCTATTCAAACGACAGAAAAGTGGCGATGCGCGATTGTGAAGTGTGCGGTGCCGCGCACTCGGGACAGAGCACGACCGAGGAACTAGGCGGCGTTCGCGAGTTCCGGGAGAACCGAACGACTCCACCCGAGTGACAACCGCGCGCGTGCCCACACGTATGTCGCCCGCATTGGCACGGCCCCGACGCAGCTGAACGAAGAGATCGGTCCAACATCACGACGGGACGCAAACTTCTAGAACGTTGCGACGCGCAATGAGTTTTCGAACCGCGGCAATGGGCGTTCGGCTTGACGACTTGTCGCGAAATGGTGACGAAGTTCGCATTCGGCTCCTAAGCGCAACTGCCGGTAAGGCTTCCGTGGCACCCGTCGTTTAAGAGCTTTGAAGTCACCTTACCGACCGATGCCGCACCTCAAGCGGTCAATCGATACTGAGCCCCGTTCCCTGGTCACGAGGGTAATTGATCATCGCTTTGGCGACGATGCGTGCGTTTGACAACGCACGATGCATTCTCACTGCTCGCTCCCGAACTCCTGTGCGATTCACTCTCACTGAACGGTGAATTGGAGAAGCCGGATGAGAGCTCAGCGGCGACGCGTCACGACGACATTGTCTGCTCCGCGAGCAGTTTCTTCACTTCACTCGCTTCAAGCGCGTGCGAGAAGAGATAGCCCTGGCCAAAGCGACAGCCCATCCGTAGCAGCTTTTCGAGTTGGGGCTGCGTTTCGATGCCTTCCGCGAGCAACGTCACTTTCAGTTTTTGACCCAAAGAGATGATCGCCTCGAGTAACACTTCAATCTGTTCGCTGTCGATGAAGGGACTAATGAAGGATTGGTCAATCTTGATGACCTTGGGATTGAGCTGTACTAGGTACGACAAGGACGAAAAGCCGGTTCCAAAGTCGTCAAGCGCGATGCTGATTCCTCTTGATTTCAGTTGGTCCAAAACGTCGAAGGTCTCCGTGACGTTGGAGAGCGCGGAGGTCTCAGTTATCTCCAGCACGAGTCGCTCGGGAGCAAGGCCGCTCTCACACAGCGCTTGATCGACCATGGTCATGAGTTGGGGATCATTGAGTTGTTGGGTCGCGAGGTTGACGGACACGTACGGGAGCTCGTCAGATCTATTCTTGGTCCACAGACTTGCCTGGTTGGTCGCTTCTCGCAAGGCGAATCCACTGAGGTCTAAGACGATGCCACTTTGCTCCGCAATCGGGATGAACACGTCAGGGCCGATGGCACCTCGTTGAGGATGCTGCCAGCGCATCAAGGCTTCGAAACCAACAACTTCTTGCGTCTCGAGGTCCATAATCGGCTGGTAGTGCATTGCGAGTTCGTCGTTGTGTATTGCCTGACCCAGTTCCTGATTGAGCGTGAATCGCGACGAAACCATGTCTTGCATGGAGGCGTCGAAGAAGAGGTACGAGCCCTTCTGTTTGCGCTTGGCCTCGTACAAGGCGACGTCGGCGTTTTGAATGAGCATGAAGCTCGTCGGTGCGTCCGGATCCCACACCACGATGCCGACGCTGGCGTGTTGCACAAATTCGATGTCGCCGTGGTAAAACGGTTCCACGAGCGTCGCGAGAAATCGCGACGCAATCTCCTCCGCCTCAGTCGAAGTAGTGAGGCCTTCCGCCAAGTAGAGAAACTCATCGCCGCCAAATCGGCAGAGCGTGTCCGTGGGCCGAGCGACGCGTTCAAAGCGGTTCGCGATATCACGCAGGAGTTGGTCGCCTACCAAGTGGCCGTGCGTGTCATTGACCCCCTTGAAGTCGTCAAGATCGATCATGAAGACAGCAATCAGTCCGCGCCCTCGATACGCGCGAGCCCGCGCCACGATCAATCGATCCTCGAGCAGCACGCGATTAGCGAGGCCCGTCAGCGGGTCGTGCAAGGCTTGATGAGAAAGTTCTGTGGCGAGTGCTCGCTCGGCCGTGATGTCGCGCTCGGAACTGACGAAGTAGAGGGTCTGACCGGTCTCGTCACGGGCAGTCGACCGTGACACCTCTGAAATGATGATCTGACCGTCCTTCCTCAGGTAGCGCTTGACGAAACGGACCTGGTTCGCTCGCAAAGAGATAAGGCTCTCGTGCGATTCGCGGGTGATCTCCACATCATCGGGAAAGGTGAAGTGCGTGGAGTCGTGGCCAAGGAGTTCTTCGCGCGAGAATCCAACCATTTCGCAAAAGGCATCGTTTACCGCGATGGCGAGATCATCGGTATCGCTGAACATCATCGGTGCCATGTTGTCCTCAAAGGCGAGACGGAATCTCTCCTCGGAACGATCTCTCGACCGCTCGGACTCGACGAGGTCCATCATTGACTTGGACGTCGCCTCCAGCGCCGCGCGAATCGTCAGTACCGACTGCTGAGCAGCGACGGCCAGTTCGATCTCGTGGGCGATCTCTTCGAGACCTTGGACCGTCACGCCGTCGAAGACGAAGGGGTGGCGGTCATAGATCGATAACACGGCGCGGCGACCGCCCGGCTGGAAGGGTATTGCGACGCTCGACGACAGTCCGAAGTCCGACGCCCTACTGCACCATTCGCCGTAGTTGGCTTGGTGTTTCAGGTCATTGGCGACCTGCGTACGTCCCGTGCGAAGTGCAGAGCCTGTCGGGCCGACCCCCGTCTCCTTCCACGCCAACGTCGAGATGATGTCGTCATAGAGGTAGGCAGTCTGACCTGCCGAGTAACAGATGTGTACGACGCCGTCATCGCTCTCAGATGGCTCGCCGATCCACGCCAAGGAGTAGTCGCCAATCGCAACGAGTTCGTCACAGAGCCGTTGGAACAGCTCGACGTCGACCGTTGAGGTCGTCGCGAATCGGCTCACCTCTCGCATGAGCCGCATGGTGTGCTCACGCTGGATCTGGAGCGTCACGTCGACGAATGATGAGATCACGCCGACGGAGGAACCGTCGACTTCGGCCAGACAGGTATTGACTTTGAGCCAACGTCGCGCCTTCGCCACGACGTCAAAACCGAGAATCGTACCGGTGGTCGTTTTCCCCTCTCGAAGTGTGACCATCTCGGGGCGTACGCGAGTTGGAAATGGTGTGCCGTCTTCTCGGACGATGCCCCAGTCAGCGTCGAGAAAGGCGCGTCCGACCAGTTTCTCAACGGTCGTGCCGAAAAGTTCTGCGGCCGAAACGTTGCACTCGAGTACCACACCATTTAGATCGTGCAAGATGACACCGACCTTCGTGGCGTCGAGGAAATCGACCGTCGACAGCAACGTGTCGAGGTTCCACTGGGGGAATGTCGTCTTCTTCAACTTCGTGTCACCGTGGTGATGAGATGTGATCGGGTGAGAGCCTTCAATGCACGACTGAAGCTTTCAGCGGCGGCCGACATTGACGAGTGCACGTTTGGTGTAAGGGACCAGTGCCGCACACTGCGAGTGCAGAGAATGACGACGAGTTTGGCGGGCGAGAAGAGCCGCAGTCTCCCGGAAACTTCCAGTGTCAGAGATTGACGCTCAGTGATCGAACACTGCATGCTTCCTCCTGCGACCTACTGTCGGGGTGGCGGAAGCAACTTTATGACGTCCTGCATCAATGCTAATTGCGCAGACCGACGTTCACGCTCATGTGAAATTTCCTTTCAAACGCTTGGTTTTCCGTATCTGGGGCCGACGGCGATGACGTTGCCTGCGGTTCTCGTCGTAACTGCAACGGGTGCTCTTAGGTTGGTGATGCGAATTGAGAACTTCATGGCAACAAATCCTTCAAGTGAATGTCAATCACATTGCGATCCACTGATTCGTCCGATATGGGTATTCACCCCCTTCATTGCCACCCCGTAGGGCGTACGTCAATCGCGTGGCTCGTTGGGCGTCGCCTGTCATGGGAGACGACAGCGGGACGTAAGGTCGAAGTCATCGGCTATGTGCCTTACGAAAGAGTGCGAAATGCACCACGCCACGTCTGACGGACCCCAGTCCCAGGATTCGAACGAGAAGTCGAATTCAAAGACTGACCAAAAGGACGATCTCAAGTCGCTGACCCTCGATGAAGTGGAGAAAAGGCTCTCGTCATCACCGGCCGGTCTCACTCGCGAAGAGGCCACGAAGCGCGTGGCGCAGTATGGGCCGAATGAGATCACGGCGAAAAAGGTCAACCAGTTCTTGAAGTTCCTCAGTTACTTCTGGGGACCCATTCCGTGGATGATCGAGGCCGCCGTGATCCTGTCAGCCGCACTCAGCCACTGGCCCGACTTCACCATCATCCTCATCCTGTTGCTCGCGAATGCCGGTATCGGATTTTGGGAAGAGCGCCAGGCTGGCCGGGCGATCGACGCCTTGAAGGCGGAGCTCGCGATCAAGGCCCGCGTGTTGCGCGACGGTGCGTGGACGAGCGCGCCGGCCCGCGAGCTCGTCCCGGGCGACGTCATCCGGCTGCGGCTTGGCGACATCATCCCGGCGGACGCGCGTCTGCTCGACGGGGACCCGGTCGAGGTCGACCAGTCGGCACTGACGGGCGAATCACTGCCCGCCACGTGTGGCCCCGGCGACTCGGTGTTCTCCGCGTCGATCGTTCGCCAGGGTGAGATAGGCGCACTCGTCTACGCAACGGGCACGAACACGTACTTCGGCAAGACCGCCGAGCTCGTCCAAGACAGCCAGACCGTCAGCCACTTCCAACGCGCCGTGCTGAAGATCGGCACGTATCTCATTGTTCTGGCAATCGCAATGGTGAGCGTGATCATCGTCGTCTCCGTAGTTCGAGGCGACCCGTTCTTGACCACCCTGCAGTTCGCGCTCGTCCTCACGGTGGCGGCGATCCCCGTCGCCATGCCGACCGTTCTTTCAGTAACCATGGCGGTCGGCGCCCGATTGCTCGCTAAGAAGAAGGCAATCGTCAGTCGGCTCGTGGCGATCGAAGAGCTCGCCGGAGTGGACGTGCTCTGCACGGACAAGACCGGCACGCTGACGCAGAACAAACTCACTCTCGGCGAACCGTTCGCCGTTGAAGGGGTCTTAGTCGACGACGTCATCTTGAATGCGGCGCTGGCGTCGCGCGCCGACGACGATGACACCATTGACCTTGCGGTGCTCGGCGGGCTCTCGAGTGATAATTCGTTGCACGGCTATCACGTGGAGCATTTCCAGCCGTTCGAGCCGGTCGGTAAGCGCACCGAGGCGACGGTGAAGGCCTCGAACGGCTCGACATTCAAGGTCACCAAAGGTGCCCCCCAGGTGATCCTCGCGCTTTCGTCCAACGCTGCGCAGGTGAAGGGGAGCGTCGACCGCGCGGTGAACGACTTTGCTGCGCGAGGGTTCCGCTCTCTCGGCGTCGCGCGCGCCGAGGGGAATGGCGCGTGGCGGTTTCTCGGTGTTCTTCCGCTCTTCGATCCGCCGCGCATCGATGCCAAGTCGACGATTGCCACCGCGCGCCAGATGGGCGTCGCGGTCAAGATGGTGACCGGCGACGCGCTCGCCATTGCGTCCGAGACGGCCAAGACCCTCGGGATGGGGACGAATATCCTCGACGCCGCGAGCCTCGGTGACACCACGCGCAACGAAACCGCAGCCATGTCTAAGTCGGTCGAAGACGCTGACGGCTACGCCCAGGTTTTCCCCGAGCACAAATACCACATTGTCGACGTCCTGCAGCGACGCGGCCACATCGTCGGTATGACGGGCGACGGAGTCAACGATGCGCCCGCGCTCAAAAAGGCCGACTGCGGAATCGCCGTGTCGGGCGCGACCGACGCGGCACGCGCCGCCGCCTCAATCGTGCTCACCACGCCAGGCCTGTCAGTCATCATCGACGCGATAAAAGAAAGCCGCAAGATCTTTCAGCGGATGAACAGCTATGCCATCTACCGGATCGCCGAGACGCTGCGGGTGCTGCTCTTCATCTCGCTGGTGATCCTCATCTTCAACTTCTTTCCCGTTACGGCCATGCAGATCGTGCTGCTCGCCCTACTCAACGACGGGGCCATCTTGTCCATCGCTTACGACAACGTGCGCTACCGGAATCAACCCGAAGCATGGAACATGCGCGTCGTGCTCGGTATGGCCACCATCTTGGGCGTCGTGGGCCCACTGGCCGCCTTCGGCATGTTCTACCTCGGCGACCGCGTCTTTCACCTCGGTCATCCCGAGCTTCGAACGATGATGTATCTCACTCTTTCGGTGGCCGGTCATCTCACGATCTTTCAAGCCCGTACTCGGGGTCCCTTCTGGTCCATTCGTCCGGCCCGCCTCCTATTGCTCGCGGTAGTTGGAACGCAGGTCCTCGCAACGCTCGTCGCGGGATTCGGGATCTTCATGACTCCTTTGGGTTGGGGTTACGCGGCCCTCGTGTGGGGCTACGCACTCGTATGGTTCGTCGTCACCGACCGCGTGAAGCTCTTCGGCTATCGAGTCCTCGACCCACTGGGGTCAGCGACTGACGGCGCCGGAGCGTCGCGGTCTCACCGATCTGCGGGCGACCTCGCCGTGATGGCGGCCAACGTCGAGCCATTCCATACAAACGTCGACACGAGCCCGGACGAACCCGTGTATCACGACAGCGACGCGTGTCCGTACGCGAAAGAGATTCTCCGCGACAATTACGGCGTCATCGGTACCGCTGAACGCCGGCGCTGCGAGTGGTGCGAGGCCCGGGCCATCGTCGCGCCCTTTCACACGACGACCGATACAAGGGAAGCCGTGTACCACGACCTCACCGCGTGCCCGTATGGCCAGGAGATCACGATCTCCGGACACGACGTTGCGGGCACGGGCGGCCATCGCCACTGCGAGTGGTGCGAATCGCACGCGAGTGCCAGCGACTCGCCCGATGCGTCAGTTTTGAAGAAGGCCAACGCCGAACTCTTCGCCGAGTAGTCGACGAGTCGCCGCATCGGCGACCTTCGGATCGAAAGTGGCGACCTTGCTATTGGAGAGACCGAGTCTCGAAAGACAACGGTCAACATCAAGTGGTAACGAGACGCGACCGACAAGAAGTCTGGACTTTGGTCCCTGGTCAGTCAGTCAAAAAGTCCGTTGAATGGAAGGGAATCGAGTGATAAAAGTCGACGATTCATATCCAGGAGTCAACATGACGTCTCTCATTACTCCATCCGAGTCGAAGTCCGAGCCCGAATTAGAGCCCCTTTCAGAACGCAACCAGCAAAAGGCCCACGTCCTAGGACTCAGTTCTGCCACTGCGTTGGTGGTCGGGAGCATCGTCGGAACCGGAGTGTTCACCATGCCCGCGGTCCTCGCGGGAGCGGGCACGATGGGCATCGCCGTTCTCGCCGTAATCGCGGTCGGCGCGATGTTGCTCGCGGTCCTATTTGGTCAACTCACCAAGCGCGTGCCCAACAGCGACGGGGGCGTCTACGCCTACGCCCGCCACGAATTCGGCGACTTCGCCGGCTATCTCGTGGGATGGTGCTACTGGATCCAGTCGTGGGCCGGTAACGCGGCAATCGTCTCGTCGTGGGTCTTCTACGTCGACGCCCTCTTCAAGATCTCGAACCCCAGTGGCATGACGAACTGGAGCATCGCGATGTTCGGTCTATGGATCCCCGCGATCATCAACCTCACCGGTGTGCGTCAAATGGCCTGGTTCCAGAACGTCACCGTCGTGCTGAAGTTCCTCCCGCTCCTCTTCGTGGGCGTCGTGGGCTGGTTCTTCGTCGCGAAGGCCAACTTCGGACCGTTCAACGCATCGGGCGGCAGTCTCTATAACGGAATCGGCATCGCCGCAGGAGTGGCGCTGTTCTCCTTCATTGGTGTCGAAGCGGCCGCGATCACGGCGAAGCGGGTGAAGGACCCTCGAACGAACGTGCTTCGCGCGTCGGTCATCGGCACCGTCGCGAGTGCCGGGCTGTACGTCCTCGTCACCGCCGTCGTCATGGGACTGGTGAACCACCACACGCTGGTGAACACCGGCTCACCCTTCGTGAACGCCTTTCAAACAATGTTCCCCCACAGCGCGTGGGCGGGGCAGTTCGTCGCCGGCGTGGCTGTCGTTTCGGGCCTGGGCGCGCTGATCGCGTGGACGTTGATCGTCACCGAGACGTCACGCGCTATCGCGCAGGATGACCTGTTCCCGCGTCCCTTCGCGTGGTCCGATAAGAAGGGCACGGCCTGGTTCGGCATCCTGGTCGGCACGGCGCTGCCCTCATTGTTGATGCTGTGGCGCTACTCGACCAGCTCGGGCCTGACGGTCTTCACCTACTTGGTGGACCTCAGCGTCGTGACCGTGGCCATCCCGTACTTCTTCTCCGCAATCGCACAGTTGACGTTCCTGGTGTCGAAGCGTCGCCGCGTGCAGGGTTGGCAGTTGGCTCGTGACCTCTGCGTCGCGGGCACCAGCGTGCTCTTCTCCATGTGGGTGACCTTCGCCTCCGGTTACCAGGTCGTGTACCAAGCGCTCGTCGTCCTGCTCGCGGGATTGGTTCTCTACGCCTTTCTCAACGCCCGCCGCCAGGGACTCGGTGAGATCACCTCCCCCGTCGACCTGCCCGATGAGGTACCCGCCTCATGGCACGCCGAATTCGTGGCCGCCAAAGAGGTTGAGCCCGAAGACGGTCGTTAATCGAATGGGGCAGTGCGCCCAAGAAGGTAGAAGAGAGGTTCCGTAATGACACTCCACGTAGATTCCGAAGTGGGCCAACTCAAGCAGGCGATGTTGCACCGTCCCGGTCTCGAACTCTCGAGACTCACGCCGTCCAATGTCGAGAGCCTGCTCTTTGACGACGTGCTGTGGGCCAAGAAGGCACGCGAGGAACACGACGCCTTCGCCCAGGCGCTTCGCGACAAGGGGGTCAAGGTCCATCTCTTTGGCGACTTGTTCACCGACGTGCTCTCGATGGTCGATGGTCGAGCCTTCGTGCTCGACACACTCATCACCGATGATGAGATAGGACCCTCGCTCGTGAAGCCGGTCCGTAAGTTATTGGAGGACCTCGAGCCCGAGAAGTTGGCCGAGTACCTCATCGGTGGGATCTTGAAGGCCGACCTGCACCCCATGACGGCGCGAAGCCTCTCGTGGGAACACCTGCGCGCAGACGACTTCGTCCTGCCACCCCTTCCCAACACACTGTTTCAACGCGACAACACGTGCTGGATCTACGGTGGGGCAACCGTCAACCCTATGGCCAAACCGGCCCGCCAGCGCGAGTCGCTCCACACCCGAGCGGTCTATCGCTACCACCCCACGTTCAAGGACGAGAAGTTCGACCTCCTCCTCGATGAAGAGATCGTGCACCACAACGCCACCATCGAGGGCGGCGACGTACACGTCCTTGGGCATCAGACGGTGATGATCGGCATGGGTGAGCGAACCACGCCCGTCGCGGTCGAGATTTTGACACGACGTCTGTTCGAAACGGGTCAAGCCACTCGCGTCATCGCCATCGAACTGCCGCACAGCCACGCTTTCATGCACCTCGACACCGTGATGACGATGCTCGACGTGTCCACGTTCATCCTCTATCCCTACATCGACCGAAACCTGCGCAGTTGGACGATCGTCCCCGGGGACGAGCCGGGAACGTTCAACATGAGTCTGAACGAGGACCTGTGGGAGACCGTCGCCCAAGTCCTCAAGGTCGACCGCGTGACCGTCCTCACCACCGACGAAGACGTTCGCGCGGCCGAACGCGAACAGTGGGACGACGGGACCAACTTCCTCGCCGTCGCGCCGGGGGTCGTGCTCGGTTACGACCGCAACGTCGCGACCAACACGATGCTGCGTCACCACGGCATCGAGGTCGTCTCCATCGTCGGCAGTGAGCTCGGTCGTGGTCGCGGGGGCCCGCGCTGCTTGACCTGTCCCATCGAGCGAGAGAGCGCGCAATGAAGAGCGCCAACGCCGTCGCCGCACTGAAGGGCCGCAGTCTCCTGCGAGACGTCGACCTCACCCACGACGAGTTCATCGGCCTACTGGACCTGAGTGATCGACTCCGCCACGACAAGAGGTCCGGGACCGAAACGAAGATGCTCAAGGGCAAGAACATCGCCCTGCTCTTCGAAAAGTCATCGACGCGCACGAGGTCTGCTTTTGAGGTCGCCTCGCACGATCAGGGTGCGCACGTGACCTATATGGGTCCCGGCGAGACGCAGTTGGGTCACAAGGAGACCGTGAAGGACACCGCGCGCGTGCTCGGACGAATGTACGACGGCCTCGAGTTCCGAGGGTTCGCGCATCATGACGTGGAGTTGTTGGCCGAGTTCTCCGGCGTGCCGGTCTGGAACGGGCTCACGGATCTCTGGCATCCGACCCAACTCTTGGCCGACATGCTCACCATCCGCGACCACACCTCCAAGCCGTTCGATCAGGTCGCCCTCACCTACGTGGGCGACGCTCGAAACAACACGGCGAACTCACTCCTCTGCGTGGGCGCGATGTTGGGACTCGACGTGCGCATCGGCGCCCCCGCGGCGCTTCAGCCATCCGAGGAGATCCAGCGCATCGCGA
>Ga0302320_10027189_pt1 | contig 11035 bp, 7 predicted proteins | sample Bog_T0_3_FD_202130 | JGI IMG/M metagenome (GOLD analysis project Ga0302320, IMG submission 202130) | Peat permafrost microbial communities from Stordalen Mire near Abisko, Sweden - Bog_T0_3 | ecosystem: Environmental > Terrestrial > Soil > Wetlands > Peat | place: Sweden: Abisko, Stordalen Mire... | reverse complement strand
GACACCGCCCGCCGCGCAAAAATCATCAGCCGGACACCCATGGGTCGCATGGGCGAGCCACACGATATCGGCTGGGCGGCGGTGTATCTCTGCTCGCCGGCGGCCAGGTTCGTCACCGGCGTGGCGCTGCCCATTGACGGTGGCGCGAGCATCGGTTTTTGAAATCAATCAGCCATGAAAGCCTTTCTGATTGAGAAACCGGAGGTCTTCCGATTCGGCGAAGCGGAAATGCCCTCTGCCGGGTCCGGTGACGTGCTCCTTAAAATTAAATGCATCGGTCTCTGCGGCTCCGACCTCACGAGCTGGCGCGGGCTCAACCCGATGGTGTCCTACCCGCGAATCCCGGGCCATGAAATCGCTGCGACCATCGTGCAGACGGGCGCAGGGGTGCCCGCGTACCTGAAGCCCGGGCTGCTCGTCACCGTCATCCCGTATACCACCTGTGGCCAATGCCCGTCGTGCCGGTCAGGCCGCTTCAATGCGTGCCAGTTTAACGAGACGCTCGGTGTCCAGCGTGAAGGCGCGCTGACGGAATACCTCGTCGTACCGTGGGAGAAGGTGCTCTACTCGGAGAAACTCACCGCGCAGGAGCACGCCCTGGTTGAGCCTTTGTCCGTCGGCTTTCACGCAGTCGAACGCGGGCGCGTTACAGACGCGGATACCGTGGCGGTATTCGGTGCGGGGATGATCGGCCTCGGAGCCATCGCCGGCGCCGCATTGCGAAAGGGCGCACGAGTGATCGCCATCGATCTCGATAATCAAAAACTCGCTCTTGCCCGGCAGGCCGGCGCGGCCGAGGTGATCAATTCTCGAGAAGAGAATCTCCACGAGAGGCTCGTTCAATTGACCGGCGGCCACGGCCCCGGGGTGGTCATTGAAGCCGTGGGCACCGCCGAGACCTTCGTTGCCGCCGTGAACGAAGTTTCCTTTTCGGGCCGCGTCGTCTACATCGGCTATGCGAAGAGCCTGGTTGCCTACGAGACGAAATACTTCGTCATGAAGGAACTCGACATCCTCGGTTCGCGGAATGCGCTCGCCGGGGATTTTCAAAATGTGATTCAGGTGCTGGAGTCCGGCGCTTACCCAGTGGCCGGCACGGTCACCAGCACTCTCCCGTTCGTGGAGGCCGGCTCGGCGCTTGAGTCCTGGTCAGCCAACCCCTCAAGCGTTACCAAGATTCACGTCCGTTTGTAAGCGCCGCCTTCAATGCGCCGCTCTCATCTTCACGGTCTCCAAGTCGTGGCGATAAAAGCGCCGCCACGAAAACCCGTAAAAGGCGATGAAGGCAAAGCAAAACAGCGGCATGACAAACCCGATGCGCATCGAGTAAGTATCCGCCAGCCAGCCCATGAAGATGGGCATGATTGCGCCGCCCACCACCGCTGTCACCATCCATGAGGAGGCCAGTTTTGTCTTCTCCCCGAGACCGTGAATGCCGAGTGCAAAATGCGTTGGGTACATGATCGACATGAAGAAATAACTGAGGAATAGCGCGATCACCGACAGCCAGCCCAGCGGGAGGATGACAAGCGTCATCATCACGACATTGATCACCGCATACACGCCCAACGTGATGTGTGGCGCGCAATAGCGGGTAATGGCGCTTCCCGAGAATCGGCCCACGGTGAAAAACCCGAACGCCACCGAGAGAAAAACGCCTGCCCCATATTCCGTGATCCTCCAGACTCCCGGCGATGTTGAGAATGTCATCGCGGCAGGCAGCACTCCCGCCGCCCACAGCGGCAGCACGGGCATATAGCGGTCATCCTTCATGTAGTTGACGAAAAAGCTGAAAATGCCGATCTGTCCCGCGCAGTAAAGAAACTGCGAGACAATCGCCAGGACAAAATGCCACTCCCTGTACAGCGGAACGTCCCTTCCGCCGCGGGCAGACGCGGGAACTGCCTCCGCCGGCGCGTGAATCTCAGGAACCGGTCCCACGCTGAAGACCAGCACCAGCACAGCGACAATGCCCGCCACGCAAAGATACGGGAGGAACAGCGACGCATTGCTCATATTGACAGACCCAGTCTTGGACAGAATGAAACTGCTCGCAAGCAGCGGTCCGAGAATCCATCCAACCGCGTTGCAGCTTTGTCCCAGGTTGATCCGCGCCACGCCGGACTCAGGAGGCCCCAGCACGGTCGCGTACGGATTGGCAATCGTCTCGAGGAAGGTCAACCCCGCGCCCACGATAAACAAAGCTGCCAGAAACGCCGCGAAGACAGTCATCTGCGACGAATGAAGACGGGTCACCGGGATAAACAGGAGCGAACCGGCGATCACCGTCACCAGTCCGGTCAGGATGCCCGCCCGGTACCCAAATCTCCTCGCGACCCACCCCGAAGGCAGCGCCATGAAAAAATAGGCCCCGTACCAGACTGCCTGCACGAATGCGGAGTGCGCCTTCGAGATGCCAAGCGAGTCCTGGAAGTGCTTGTTGAGCACGTCGATCATGCTGTTGCACAAGGCGGACAACAGAAAGAGCGTGCAAACCAATGCGAAGGTGCCCGCCCGATTCCTGCCGTCGGGTGTGGTGAAAATCGACTTAGCCATAAATGTCAGGACGCGGCGATCACGGCGCCCGGGAGAGTTTGAATAATAAAGCGAAGAATCATTGGGGGGGAATTAAGAAGGTTCTGTACAGATTCAGTTGTGGTAATGCCGGCGTTTGCGTCAAGACCCATCTGATCCAGTTGAGATCCGCGCATGTGTTCGCCAGGCGCGCCCCGCCTGAAACCGGGAAATAGACCTTGTAACAACGGTCGTGGGAATTTGCCCTGCGCGTCCAGACAGGATCGCAACGAAAGTAGCAGCGGGACAGGAGATTCAGGTTTATATTTTCTACCAGGGCGGGTTTGTCGCGAGGCGCGCCTTCCAGTCCGGCCTGGTTTCCCACGCACGTTGCGTAAGGTTAAGAAAGTCCATTGTTTTCAGAAGATTTTCAATACTCTCCTTCTGGCGGGTTGCCCGCTCAATCCATAGGGTGGACCACGAAGTCGAATTCCCCTGGTCCCCACTTTCATGAAGCCGCTCCTCCCCTCCTTGGTCGCCCTGCTAGCGTTTGCTCCCCTGGTTCGCCTCAACGGCCAGCAGCCAATTCCGGAAACGGGCACGCCGACTGTCATTATCAATACCAGCGCGGAACCGATCACTCCTGGGAAATTTCAGCCCACATGGAATTCACTCAAGAATTACCAGCAAGCGCCGGAATGGTTCCGCGACGCGAAGTTTGGCATCTGGGCATGCTTCGGACCCCAGAGCCAGGCCGAAGATGGGGATTGGTACGCTCGCGGGTTGTATATCCAGGGGAGCGCGCAGAATAAGTACCACCTCGCGCACTACGGGCCACCGTCGCAATTTGGATTCAAGGACGTCATCAACACGTGGAAGGCGGATCAATTCGATCCGGAAAAGCTCGTTGCCCTCTACAAACGGGTCGGCGCGCAATACTTTTGCGCGATGGCCAATCACCACGATAACTTTGATATGTGGGACAGCAAATATCAGCCGTGGAACGCGGTGGACGTGGGCCCGAAAAAGGACATTATCGGATTATTCGCGCAGGCGGCGCATGACCAGGGGTTGCGCTTCGGGGTGACCGTTCACGCGTCGCATGCGTGGAACTGGTACGAAATCACCCAGAGCGCTGATAAAACCGGTCCGCTTGCAGGTGTGCCTTATGACGGAAAACTGACCAAGGCCGACGGCAAGGGCAAGTGGTGGGATGGACTCGATCCCCAGGACCTTTACGATCAGCACCATACCCCGAGCGTGGGATACGACACGGCAAACGCCATCCACGCACAGTGGAATTTCACGAATGGGGCGAGCATCCCGGATCAGGCGTTTTGCCAGAAGTTCTATAATCGCACGCTCGACCTGGTCCATAAATACAAGCCCGACCTCCTGTACTTTGACGACGATACCCTGCCGCTATGGCCGGTAAGCGACGCAGGTCTGGATATCGCCGCGGACTTTTACAACTTCAATGCCCTGCAGCACGGTGGTCAAAACGAAGGTGTCCTTCTCAACAAGCGGCTATCTCCCGATGAGAGGCAATGCATGGTGTGGGATATCGAGCGCGGTGCGGCCAATCAGATTGAGCCTCTCCCCTGGCAGACTGATACCTGTATCGGCCAATGGCATTATAAGCCGAACATCCACTACAAGAGCGCGAAGAGCGTCATCCAGACTCTCATCGATATCGTCAGCAAGAACGGAAATCTCCTTCTCAACATCCCTGTCCGTGGGAATGGCAGCATCGATGACCAGGAGGTGGCGGTGCTCAATGGCATCGGGGATTGGATGGACGTAAACAAGGAGTGCATCTTCGGGACGCGCCCGTGGAAAGTATTCGGCGAAGGACCTTCCGCGCAGGGCTCCAAACTGGACTCATTTGGGATGAACGAAAGCAAGGTGAAGCCATTTACCGCCAGCGACGTGCGTTATACTGCCAAAGGGAATACAATCTATGCGATCGTGCTCGGAGCACCGCGCGCGGATCTCCAGTTCAAATTGCTCGGTGCCAATGCCAACCTGGCGGGCGCCACAATCAACAACGTAACCCTGGTCGGCAGCCCGACGCAACTGCAGTGGACGCAAACCCCGGACGGGCTCACCATCAAAGCGCCGCAGGGCGGGGTATCCGACATCGCGACGGTATTCAAGATCACCGTCGACTGAAATTGTTTCAAGGACTTCGCGCGCGGCTGCAAAGGGAACTACTCTGTTGCAGTCTCGCGGAAGGCTGCCAAATCAATTTCAAGTGGTATAAGCGGAGCCCACACCACATTCGCAATGAAAGCATTCTCACTTTCTCTTCGTTCCGCTCTGGCGGTCGGTTTCTTCTCACTATTGGTGGCGAGGATGGCATCCGCCCAGACTATGCCGCCACCGGCTCCGATCCCGTATATTCCTCCACCCAAGCCGCCCGGATCCGTCCCGATGGGAGACCCGAAGGACTTCCCCGAGGTTAAAATGGATTTTCCCATCGCCGCCGGCCCGTACCAGCCCACATGGGACTCCATTGCACAGAATTACCCCGGCAAGGAAGCCGCATGGCTTCGTGAGGCCAAAGTTGGCTTCTGGGTCTGTTTCGGCCCGCAGTCCGCTGGCCAGAGTGGCGATTGGTACGCCCGGAAGATGTATATGCCAGGCCAGCGCGCCTATAACAACCACCTAAGGGACTTCGGCCACCCTTCCGAAGTGGGTTACAAGGATTTGCTCCATACTTGGAATCCAACAAAGCTCGATCCTGCCGCCCTGGTCCAAACTTACAAAGATGCCGGAGCCCGTTTCCTCCTCGTTCAGGGCGTCCATCATGATAACTTCGATAACTGGAACTCCATCTATCAACCCTGGAATTCCGTGAACATGGGTCCGCATCGCGATATCCTCGGAGAATGGTCGGTCGCGACCCATCGGCTTGGCATGCGGTTCGGCGTCGCCTTTCATCACGAATACACCTGGTGGTGGTGGCAGGAGTCATTTCACAGCGACAAGACCGGACCAAAGGCGGGTGTGCCATACGACGGCAACCTTACTCTCGCCGACGGTACCGGAAAATGGTGGCAGGGACTCGATCCGCGGCTGCTTTACGGGATCGATCTCCGGGAGTATCAGGGCTTCGATCAGGACAGTTGGTGTCCCAAGCAGGGCATCCTGGTTAATCACCTGGACTACGCCCATTGGTACGCGACCCGTTGGGCATTGCGGATCATGGACGTAATCAATAAATACGACCCCGACTTCATTTATACCGATGGGAATTCGAAGCAGCCGTTTGACGGGTACCTGTCCGCCACGGGATACAAATGCGATGGCATACAGCGTGTCATCGCAGACTATTACAACCACACCCTTCAAACCCGGGGGCAGGTCAATACCTTTAGCATCGTCAAGTTCCATCCTCCCTGCAACGGAGTGGTCACCACCTTTGAAGACAATTGGCCACGCGGAATCAAAACCGACCAACCGTGGATTGGGGAAACCGCCAATGGCGATTGGTACTACGCGCCCGGATTCGTCAATGACGCGCGCGGTTTGATTCGCTACATGCTCGAGATCGTTTCCCGGGATGGCAGTTTCTGTGTCAATATCGTCATGCAGCCGGATGGGTCACTCGATGCGAGCACGCAGAAGATGCTGGCAGACATGGGTGCTTGGATGAAGATCAACGGAGAGGGCATCTATGGAAGCCATGCATGGAAGACGCTTGGCGAAGGAGCCAACGGCCACATCAACTCAACGCCACACGGCTTTATCGGCGCCCGCCAGGCGAACTTCAAATTCACTCCCAGCGATTTTCGGTTCACGGCCGGCAAGGATGGTTCGCTCTACGCATTCTGCATGACGGTGCCCCCTGGAGGCGCTCAACTGAAGATCACCTCGATGGGTTCGGACTCAAAATATCTCACGACTTCAATTAAGTCCGTATCATTGCTGGGGAGCACCGAGAAGCTCGACTGGAAGCAAGCCGCCGATGGTCTTGAAATTACATGCCCGACGAAAATGCCACTTAAAATCTCGGCTGTTTTCAAGATAACCTGCGAATCGTCACTTTAATGCGGTTTGTCCCGATGAACCGGCTCTGGTGACAAAGTAGAGGGGGCTCGCTCATTTGAACATGCTTTTCCGGAAGCAATTTCGGATTTCACCGGCACAATTCCGGCGGTACTTTCTCAAGCTCTAGCCAGCGTCCTGGCGTGTTTAGAATTCTTACCGCGCATGGCAGCCGGCTCCATTGCCGCGGCAGAATGACAACGGCCTCAAAGTTCACGGTGTAGCCTTCACATTGTCGAATGTCAGCCGCGCTGAGCGGGGCACTGTCGCGCGCGGCCACAGCGAGGCCGGACTTGAGCGCATTTACCTCAATCGGCACCCTCTACAGTAATGAATCCGGACAGGCTGGCGTAGCGCAATTCACGCCGCCCGATGGCAGCCGGAGGAGGGCTGGACACCTGACGCTTTTCTGATGATAAGAAACTTAAGGCCGATGAAGAAAGAGATCGCCGTTTACCGTCGGATTCGGGAAATTCCGGAATCTGCCCAGGCGGGTGTCCATCTCGATCCTATGGACATTTTCCCGAAGTGGAAAACCCACTGGAACTGTGTGATTTACCCAGTTCCGTCTTGCGTGCGCCCCGAATACAGCCGAATGAGTGCCCTAAACCTGCATATATGGCTGATAAGGCCCGTATGGCAGGTCGTTAAGGCAGAATACGTTGCGTCGATTTCGGGATTTTACTCTGTTGGCCAAAACAGGCTCATAATCCCGCGATTGCGGGGTCGCAGGTTCAAATCTTATCCCAGAAACCAGTTCCTATGTTTCTCAAGTCGAGCCACTTGCAACAAAAAGTGGCCGGTTTTCTGGCAATTGTCAGCAAAGCTGTCAGCCGTTTTTCAAAGAGACCAATACCTCCCTGCTACCCTGGCAAGACCTGCGGACTGCCCGTTACTCTGCACCGCACCTTGGAAGTATTGATTCCTCCTTGCAAGCGGGACAATTCGAAGGATAAGAAAGCCGAGCGTGTTTTGGATGAAGATCGCTCGGTTAATGGGGTATGGCGACTGGGCTCGAGCCAATTCTCGGGAACAGTTGTGCGGATTACCGACTGTCCATCCGAAATCAACCTTTCACCTACTTTGGCATTTGTTTTGGCACGCGCTTGCTGGGCACCAATTCTTGCATCGGTCCGACGATTCAGTGGCGCGAGCCGGCAGAATATGGATGGTGTACCGAGGTTTCGCCAATGGGTTGCCCGCCGCGATGGCGCTGGGCCTGTTTTGCCTGCCCGTGAAAAAGGTCCTGGCGGCGAATGATCCCACGCTACCGGCAGAGCCGGCGGCGGACCTGGGCACGGGCGGACAAAACGGCGCGATGCCAGGCGTGGGGATCACTTTGCTGGAAGCGGTTCGCGTGACGCTGAGCCGCTCTCAAAACATCCTGATCCAGGATGCCCAGGCGGACGAGAGCCGCGGCTCGCTTCTGGCGGCGAAGGGGGCGTTTGATACTCATCTCGTCGGCACCGGCTCCCACGGCGACCAGCGGGAGCCGAATTTGCCGTACCCGGTAAAGAGTGCGGCGACGTCGCCGGTTATCCTGCCAGCTTATGATTTGGTCACCGGGCTGCCAATCGCGGGCGTCGGGGTGGTCATTCCGGGCTCGCCAGCGCAGCCGGCGGGTCCTCAAGTATTCGATCAGAGCATTACGACCATGGACGTGGGGCTGAACAGAACGCTGGGAAACGGGTCGCAAGTGTCGTTGGACGGTATTTACAACCGGGAAAATGAAGGGCCGCTTGGGCCGATCCTCAATCTGTCGGAACTGAGATTGACCCTGCAGGTGCCGGTGCTCCGATTCCTCACTCCGAGCGATCAGGCATATCAGGTTCGCTCGGACGCAGACCAATATGCGGCGGAGATTCTCACGTATCGTCACGTTGTCTCCCAAGCGATTCTTCAAACCGCGCAGGCCTACTGGGCACTGCGGTCCGCGCAGGAGCAACTGGACCTTCTGCGAGCGTATGAAGACACGTCGTTATCCTTGAGAAAGCTGATCAGCGTCCTCATTGCCGGAGACGAGAAGGCGAAATCGGAAATTCAACAGGCGGATGCTTATGTGGCGCAGGCAGTGGGCCGGCGCCTGGCGGGGGAACAGGCGGTTTTTGAGGCGCGGCAGGCGCTCGGGGTGGCGATGGGATTGGACAGAGCGGGATTGCGCTACGCGCCGCTGGCGGCGGAGCCATTTCCCGGCCCTAATGGGCTTGAGCATGTATCCAACAACCAAGACCGGTTGATCGCGGCGGCCCTCGAACTTCGAGCGGATTATCGAGCCTCCATAAAGGCACAGGAGTCCGCGCAAGCCATCATGGATGCCGCCCGGCTGGACCTTTTACCGCAGATGAATTTTCAGATCAAGGCCAGCAGCTTCGGCGGCGATACGGACGTCAGCTTCCAGGGTTTCGAACACTCATTTTTCGGGCATCAGACAGGCGTTTCGGCAGTAGGGCAGCTTCAATTCGACTGGCCGATCGAGAATCGGGTCGCGCGCGGAAATTTCGTGACGACCACAGCAGAAAAGAGGCAGGCGGAAGTCCAGACCAGTCAGCTCGAGAGCAACATCGTATCCGGGGTGCTCGTGAGCATCGATGCATTGATGAGCGGCGCCCGGCAATGGCTGGAAGCCAGGGAAGCAGTGAGCGCTTATGAAAGAGCTACGGACACCGAAGAGAAGAAATATAAAGCCGGGGTTTCCACGCTGCTGGACGTGATCGACACGGAAGACCGGGAGCTCGAGGAAATGCTAACGGAGGTGACCGCCAGGCAGCAGATTGCGGTCGCCTATGCGCAATTGCGCTTCCAAAGCGGCACAATGCTCACTGGGGATGGAAAGTCGGTGGATATTACTCCTGACGTCCTCGAGACCGTGCCATCGGTCGCGCAGGTACCACCGCCTGGACCCCTATTTCGCTTCAAAGGCAGCGCTCAAGCCCGCTAGCACCGCCTCGAATCCATGGAACTCTTTAGAAAATCCGCCCTCGAGAAGCTTTCATCGCCGGAGCAGTTGGACCGCTTGATGACCGTGACATCGCCCCGCGCCTGGATCGCATTGTGCGGCATCGGCGTTCTTCTGCTCTACACGCTCATCTGGTCCATTTTCGGACAAATTCCCGACAAAGTGGCCGGGACCGGTATTCTGATTCGCGGAGGGGCCATCTATGATGTGGTGGCGGTGGGCAGTGGACGGATCTCCGAGATCAAGGTGAACCCGGGGGATATCGTGTCCGCGGGAGAGGTAATAGCCACCGCAAGCAGTCCGGAACTGCAACTGAAGGCAAAAAACCTGCGCGAGCAACTGGATAAACAGAATAGCGACGAAGATGAAATGAAAAAGGCTGATGAGGAGAGTTCCGACCTGGAGAAGGAGGCGACTGAAACCGAGATCAGCAATCTGTTGGCGGCCAAGCAGCAATCGCTCACAATGATCGGATTTCTCCAGCAGAAAGTCGTAACCAGGCAGACGCTGGTGAATCAGGGGGTGCTGACCCAAGCCGATCTATTGAGCGCGCGCAGCGAGTTGATCAACGCCCAGCAGCAAGTGGCGTCGGACGATTTGCAAATATCGCAGGCACACGCCCGGGAATCCTCATCGGAAAACAGCGTGCAGGAGCGGAATACCAATAGGCGTCTTTCCAAGGACGATATCCGGCGGCAACTGAGCGAATCAGAGAGCGAACTCGCGATGAGCGGCAGCATCGTCTCGATCTATTCCGGCCGGGTAATCGAATTGATGGCCGGCCAGGGGGATCTCGTCCAGGCGGGGACGCCGGTGGTCAGCCTCGAGGACCTCAACGCAAGCTTGCGCGCGGTGATCTTCATCCCCGCGGGCGATGGGAAGAAAGTGGTGCCGGGAATGGAAATCCGCATCTCCCCGGCAACCGTCAAGAGGGAGGAGTACGGAGCGCTGGTCGGCACGGTGCAAACCGTATCGGACTTCCCCTCGACGGCGGAAGGAGTCAACCGAACGCTGAGAAACACCGAACTGGGCGCGACATTGACGGGGAACGGGTCGGTGATTGAACTCTTCGCCAATCTTATACCGGACCGGAAAACGTTCAGTGGTTACAGATGGTCATCCTCGAAGGGACCGCCGCTCCATGTGGCGAGCGGCACGCTGGCGACGGCGGAGGTGGTGGTAGGATCGGAGCACCCGATCAGCATCATCATCCCCTACCTCAAGAAGAAGACGGGTCTTTATTAGAGGAGGCGTGATGAAACCGAACCCCGGTGAGCAGGCAAAGCCGAAGCGCAACTGGCCGAATGTGGCGAGGCGGAAGACACCCACCGTGCTGCAAATGGAAGCGGTGGAATGCGGTGCGGCGGCACTGGGCATTATCCTGGGCCACTACGGGCGCATAGTACCGTTGGAAAAGCTGCGGCAGGATTGCGGTGTGTCGCGCGATGGCAGCAAGGCGAGCAATGTGACCAAAGCCGCGCGCCGGTTCGGCATGACGGCGCAGGGGTACAAGAA
>Ga0302320_10027188_pt1 | contig 11036 bp, 8 predicted proteins | sample Bog_T0_3_FD_202130 | JGI IMG/M metagenome (GOLD analysis project Ga0302320, IMG submission 202130) | Peat permafrost microbial communities from Stordalen Mire near Abisko, Sweden - Bog_T0_3 | ecosystem: Environmental > Terrestrial > Soil > Wetlands > Peat | place: Sweden: Abisko, Stordalen Mire... | reverse complement strand
CGCTTGCGCCAGCCGCCGGAGAGCGCGGTTGCGTGCGTCTCGAAATCGGGAAAGCCAGCGCGGTCGAGCGCTTCTTCCGCGCGGTACACGCGATCGGTTTCGTCCACTCCGATCCGCGCGAGCGCCGCTTCGATCACACTGCGGCACGTTGCTTCGATCGGAAAGTCTGAAATTTGCTGCACATAACTGAGCGAAATTCCTTTTCGGATGGCGACTTCACCGGCATCGGGTTTCACGCGGCCGGAGAGAATCTCGAGCAATGTCGATTTCCCCGAACCATTCGGGCCAATCAGGCCGATGTGGTCGCCTTGAGAAATGGTGAACGAAATATTCTGGAAGAGCGGAGCAATCCCGTAGCGCTTCGAAAGTCCCTGGGCATTGATGATCGGGGCCAAATGATTCGTGTTTCTCCTGTTCTGAGTTTAACCTTGATGAACAGCCGGGCAAAATCGGCAGATCGAATCCCACGAGACAGTGGCGGGAGCGAAATCGCCAGCAATGGCTAGCGAATCGGTAGGGCAGGCATTCGACGCAGTAGTGATCGGCGGCGGCGCCGCCGGGCTGATGTGCGCGATCGAAGCGGGAAAGCGCGGACGGCGTGTAGCCGTCCTGGAGCATGCCGAACGCTGCGGCAAAAAGATTCTGATTTCCGGCGGAGGCCGCTGCAACTTCACGAACATTCACTGTACGCCCGACAACTTCCTCTCCGCCAATTCGCACTTCGCCAAATCGGCGCTGGCGCGGTACACGCCTGCGGACTTCATCGCGCTCGTCGAGAAACACGGAATCCGGTATCACGAGAAAAAACTCGGGCAGCTATTCTGTGATCATTCCGCGCGGGAAATTCTCGCCATGCTCGAATCCGAATGCCGCGCTGCCGGCGCCAGAATTCTCACGAACTGCCGAGTTCGGAGGGTCACGCGCGATAGGGAATTCGCAATCGATACTTCACTTGGTTCATTTCGTGCCTCCGCAGTGGTGATTGCGGCCGGCGGACTTTCGATTCCTAAAATCGGGGCGACGGCCTTCGGCTACGAAGTCGCAAAGCAATTCGGGTTGAAAATTTGCAAGACGCGGCCAGGACTCGTGCCGTTCGTCCTCGATCAAAAGGACCGCGTTCGCTACTGCGATCTGGCCGGTGTATCGGCCGAAATCATGGCGACTGCCGGAGGCCACACGTTTCGCGAACATTTTCTCATCACGCACAAGGGTCTCAGCGGGCCGGCGATTCTGCAGATCTCCTCCTATTGGCGGCCCGGAGAACCGATTCATATCGATCTCGCGCCGGGCGTGGATGTGACGGAACCAGTCTTGCAGGCACCCGTTCGGAATGCCTCCGCAGTGCGCTCCGCCTTTTCAGGCCTGCTTCCTGCGCGGCTCGCGACGCGATGGTGCGAGTTGCATACGCCCTCGTCCTGGAGCAACGAAGCGCTCAAAGCTTTCGAGGCATCCGTTCACGACTGGCAACTTACGCCCGCAGATACGGAAGGCTACGAAAAGGCCGAAGTGACGACCGGCGGAGTCGATACAAACGAACTATCGAGCAAGTCGATGGAGAGCCTGAAAGTGCCCGGACTATTTTTCGTGGGCGAGGCGGTCGATGTGACCGGACACTTGGGTGGGTTCAACTTTCAGTGGGCATGGGCCTCTGGCGCGGCGGCAGGACGTGCGCTATGAGCAACGGCGCATGCAATTACTGGAATTGCTTCTTGAAATCAGCAAACTGCTGCCGGATGTCGCTTACCTGCGTGCGCAACGCGGCTAATTCCGATTCGAGTCTCGCCACTTTCTGCGGCAATGACTCTTCCGCAGCGGCGCCGCTTCGAGATGGCGTGATCGCTGCGTGACTTTCGGTGGCTTGCGGCTCGACGTCACCGAAAAACAGATGCGCGTAGCGAGCTTCTTTCGTTCCGGGTTGCCGCGCCAGCAGCTTCACCAGCGGCGGTTCACGTTTCATTAGCCGCTGCAGCGTTAACTGAATTTCGTTCAGGTCGTCGAACTTGTGCATCCGTTCACAACGCGCCCGCAATTCGCCAGGCGTCTGCGGACCGCGCAGAAATAATTCGCAAAGAATCGCGGTCTCGCGACGATCGAAATTAAACGCTTCCTGCAAGCGGTGCTCGTACTTGGTCACCCGGCTGTCCATCGTGTCGGCCGGCCCGGCGAGTCCTTGATCGTTCAGACTGCGAATCGCCGCCTTTACCGAGTCTTCGTCGAGACTCATGGCCGGTTCGCGATTCGACTTCTGGTTGCAAGCGTTCACGAGCGCGTTTAGCGACAACGGATAGTAATCCGGAGTGGTGATTTCCTTTTCAATCAACGAACCCAGTACGCGGGCTTCGATGCTTGTGAGCAGAACGTCCATAGGGCTCAATCATACCGAAGCGAAAAGAGCGAACGAAGAGCTTGTGTGCGGAAATTATTAGCCGCGGCTAATGCGCGGCGAACAACATCTTGTAGATCACAACCACCACCATGAATACCAAGTAGATTCGCAGCGACCACAGCACGGCGACCTCGACCCCTGCCAGCCGTCGCCGGGGCAGTTGCTGCTTTTTCATCCCTGCGAGCTGATCACGTTCTAGCGCGGACAGCACCATGTCCTTCGCTGCGGAGGTCATTTTCAGTCCATCGTGCTCGGTAGCAGCCATGCGCGCAAGCTCCCTAGTTTCCGCCGAAAATGTTTAACACGTTCGGCGCCAAAATACTGATCCCAAACAAAACTCCCGCGCCGGTCAGAATCAGCACTACGCCCGTCGCCAGAATGTTTGCCCACAGCGGACTGATTAAATCTCCCATGATTTCGCGGTCGTTCACGAGCATGAACAAAAATACCAGCGCGGGCGGCATCGCCAGCACGGCAATTACGTTCACGAGCAACACCACGGGCACCAGCGGCAGTCCCGGGATCAGGACGATTCCCGCCGCCGCAGCTGCACAAATGAAAAGCACCGAATAGAACGCGCGGCCCTCCTTGATCGGCAGGTTCAGGCTGTGCGGCGTGTGCGTCACTTCCGCGAACGCGTACGCCGAAGAGATCGAAATGGTGATCGAGGCGATGATTCCAGCCTCCACGATGCCCAGCGCGAATAGCGCCGCGCCGACATGTCCGATCAACGGCTGGAGGGCCTGCGCAAATTCCGCGGCTTGAAAATCACCGGCGTCCATCTGATGAGTGAACAGCGGCGTGGTGGCGAGAATCGTTGCCACGGCCGCAAGCGCCGCAAGCGCTGCCCCGATTATCGTGTCCGTTCGTCCGAAGCGGATATCCTGGCGCGTTAAACCTTTATCGACGGTGGCGCTTTGCTGAAAAAACAACATCCAGGGCGTTACCGTCGCGCCGATCACCGCCAGCAGCAGCTCGAGCACTTCGGTAGTCTTTCCGACGGGGAGCGGCTTCCAGCTTCCGAATGCGTGCGCGACCGCCGACCAATTGGGATGAGCGAGCAGCGCCACCGGAACAAACACCAAATTCAACAGCGCGCCCGCGAGCGTGATTCGCTCCCACGTCCAGTAACGGTGGGTGAGCAAAGCAAGATAGAGAACTCCGAGAGCAACAAGAACAGCCGCCCACGGCGGCACGCCAAAAAATCCCAGCCCAGCGCGCACAGCGATGAACTCCGTGATGAGTGTGAGAAAATTTCCGACGCCGAGATCGATCATCGAAAACCAGCCCCAGAACGGGCCGAAGCGGTCGAAGATCAATTCAGCGTGACCACGGTGCGTCGCGGCGCCAAGGCGCACCGTCATTTCCTGCACCACGATCGCCATGCAAAACGTGAGAACCACGAACGGAAGAAAAAATCCGATGCCGAAACGCGCGCCCGTGGCCGCATAGGACAGCATGCTCGGTCCGTCGTTTTCGCCCAGCATCACCAATATTCCCGGGCCGAGCAGCAGCCACAACAAACGCAACCGCATGAAAGGCTTTTTGCCCGCGCGCACGTCGGAAACTCGGGTGCGATCGCGAGCGCGGTCCACGTCTTCGTGGGTGATCACGATTTCTTCGGGCGCGGAGATTTTGAATTTGCTCACTGGTAAAGCGCTCACAATCGGCGGAATACGATTACGTTTGTTTCCGCGTGAAGCCTGCACATCGAATCACGGGCAAAGGCGGATATTTCGGGAACGCCGAATCGGTCAGCGAAAGTTCGCAAAGGACAAATTTCGATCCTCGCGAAGATTCGACTCCTCGAGCGTGCACGCAATCGGAACACAACCCTGCGCCAATCCGATTTTCGTGAAGATGGAAGGCTTCTTCCACCGCAACAGGATAGCTCATGCCCGGGGGAAAGTTCCGCGGAGTTTCCGTGCGAAGAACGGTGACAGCAACGCGATTACTGTTGCCAGCCGCCGCCGAGAGCGTTGTAAAGCTGGACGTACGCGGTCAACTCGTCGGCCTGCGCCTGCGCGAGATTAAGTTGCGCTCCAAAATAGTTCGTCTCGCTGGTCAACACTTCCAGGTAACTCGCGATGCCGCCCTGATAGCGAATCTTGGAAAGTTCGTCGGCGCCGCGCGTCGATTCGGTGAGAAGTTCCTGCTGTTCGCGGTATTCGCGGTTTTTTCGGTACGCCACCAGTGAATCGGACACATCGCGAAACGCCTGCTGAATCGTCTGCTGATACGTGAGCAGAGCTTCCTGTTGTTGCGCTTCTGTGAGACGCACGTTCGAGCGAGTCTTCCCCGCGGTAAAAATCGGCTCTGCGAGCATCGGGCCGACGTTCCAAAATCCTGCAGGAGACGAGAAGAGGCGGCTGAGCGCGTTGCTATTGAAGCCACCCTCGGCCGAAAGCGAGATATCCGGAAAATATGCGGCGCGAGCCACGCCGATTTGGGCGTTCGCTGCGATCAATTTCTGTTCAGCCTGCTGAATATCGGGGCGTCTTTCAAGGAGCGTGGAAGGAAGTCCTGCGGGCACCGTCGGCTCATGCGGCTGTTCGACGAGCTTGCGTCCGCGAACCACCTCGCCGGGATTCGCGCCGATCAAAGTGCTGATCAAATCCTCAGACTGCGCAATCTGTTTCTGCACCGCCGGTATCGTTTCCGACGCGGTGTAAACCAGTTGCTCCGCCTGACGCACGTCCACCAGTGACGTCGATCCGTTCTGTTCGAGCGCTTCGGTCAATTTCAACGATTCCTGCCGCGAGGCAAGTGTTTGCTTCGCGATTTCCAGTTGCAGGTCGAGCTCGCGAAGTTGGAAATACGACGTAGCTACGTTCGAAATTAGCGTGTTCATTACTGCGCGCTGGTTCCACTCGCTCGCGAGCAAGTTGGCGCGTGCCGCTTCCGTCGCCCGTCGGTACTTGCCCCAGAAATCCAGCTCCCACGCTGCCGTCAGCGCCAGCTGGCCCGTATTCAATTGATACGGCTGAGAAATCGTAGTCTTCGGATACCGCGTGCTGTTGATGTCCGCGCCGCCGCTGACGTTTGGGTATTGGTCAGCTCGCGTGATGCCCAGTTGCGCTTGGGCCTGCAGTACGCGGCTCGCGGCGATTCGCACATCGTAATTATTCTTCTGCGCTGTGCGGATCAATTGCTGTAACTGCTCGTCCTGAAACACCGTCCACCATTTCATGTCGCCAAAGGCCGGCGCCGTGTTCGAGGAAAGATCCGCGGTAGTGGCTTCACGGTAGTCCGCCGGAACATCAACGTTTGGCCGCTTGTAGTTCGGACCGACCGTGCAACCGGTGATCAATACGGCGAGTGAGCAAGCAATTGAGAGCACAGTGCGTAGCGGGCGCGTCATGGCTTCCCCGATTCCGGCAACGCGGCCGGCGGTGTCGGATTCGCTGGTTGCGGCTGGGGCTTATTACGCGTCGCCCAGGTTTCCACTACGTCGAACGTGACGGGGATCAGGAAAATCGCAATCAAAGTGGCGGCGAGCATCCCGCCGATCACGGCGGTACCCATCACTTGCCGCGACACGGCGCCCGAGCCCTTCGCCGTCCACAACGGAACGCAACCCAGAATGAACGCGAAGGCTGTCATCAAAATTGGACGCAACCGGATGCGCGCGCCGGAAAGGGCCGCGTCCCGCACACTCTTGCCCTTTTCGTATTCGTCTTTCGCGAATTCCACAATCAGAATCGCGTTTTTCGCTGCAAGACCGATCAACATGATCAACCCGATTTGGGCGTACACATCGTTGTCAAACTTCCGTAAATAAAGCGCCAGATAAGCGCCAAACACTGCGATCGGCGTTCCGAGCAGCACGCTGAATGGCAACGACCAGCTTTCGTATTGCGCCGCCAAAATCAAGAACACGAACAGTAGTGACAGCCCGAAAATTGCCGTAGGCGAAATCCCCTCGGCCGCTTGCTGCTCCTGATAGGAAATTCCCTGATAATCGAATCCCATCTCCGGCGGCATGGTCTGCGCGAACACTTCCTCGAGAGCCTTCCGCGCCTGCCCTGAACTCACGCCCGGCGCGGTGACAACGTTGATCTGCGCCGCTTCGTGTTCGTTGTAGCGCGTGGTGAACTCGGGTCCGAATCTCGATTCCAGATTTGTGATCGAGCTGAGCGGAACCAGCGTTCCGCTGCTGTTGGCCACGTAGAATTGCTTCACGTTTTCCGGAGTTGTACGCGAAGTTCCCTCGGCTTCCACGTACACCTGCCACTGCCGGCCAAAACGGTTGAAATAGTTGACGAGGTAACCGCCCATGAACGTCTGCAGCGTCGAGTACACATCGCCAAGGTTCACGCCCTGCCGCAAAACCTTTGCTTGATCCACATTCACGTAAATCTGCGGCACCTCGGGCTCGAATGTTGAAATCAGCCCGGCAAATTCCGGCCGCTTATTCGCTGCCGCCAAAAACTTCTTAGTATTAGCCGCCAAAAATTCGTTGCCGGAGCCAGAGCGATCTTCTAGTACGAACGAAACGCCGCCAGAGGAGCCGACACCGGGAATCGCGGGGGGCGGAAAGGAGAACGCGATGCCATCCTGAATCTTGGAAAGTTTTCCCGCGAGCGTGCCCTGAATCGCTTCGTACTGTTCGTCGGGAGCTTTTCGCGCGTCCCAGTCTTTCAGCGGAACGAAGAAGAATGCGGTGTAGGTACTTTGCGTGCCGCTCAGCAAGCTAAATCCTATGACGGAAACGCAGCCCTGAACGCCCGGCGTGCTCAGCACCGCGTCTTCCACTTTGCGTGCCGCGTCGCCGGTGCGCTGAAGCGAAGCTGCATCGGGCAGCTGCATTCCAACGAATACGTAGCCTTGGTCTTCGTTGGGCAAAAACGAACTGGGCAGCTTGCTTCCGACAAACACGGCAAACGCCGCGATGATCGCAAGAAATATCAGACTCAGGCCTGCTTTGCGAATCAGCAGCGCCGAGGTGCTTACATACCCTTCTGTGGCGCGGCCGAACATGCGGTTGAACCACTTGAAAAATTTCCCCAGTGGACCGCGCGTTTCCTTTTTCGGCTTTAGCAGCAGCGCACACATTGCCGGGCTCAGAGAGAGCGCATTGAACGCCGAAAAAACCACCGATATCGCGATCGTTACCGCAAACTGCTGATACAACCGCCCGGTAATTCCGGGAATGAATACTGTCGGAAGAAAAACGGCCACGAGAATTAATGCAATCGCCACAACGGGCCCGGAGACCTCTTCCATCGCCTTCAGCGACGCGTCGCGCGGCGTCATGCCCTCTTCGATATGATGCTCAACCGCCTCCACCACCACGATCGCATCATCGACCACCAGCCCAATTGCCAGAACCAATCCGAAGAGTGAAAGCGTGTTCACCGAAAATCCCAGCAGCGGAAACACGGCAAACGTGCCGATCAGCGATACCGGCACGGCCAACAAGGGGATCAGCGTCGCGCGCCATCCCTGAAGAAACACGTAAACCACGATGATGACCAGTAGCAGCGCTTCAAAGAGCGTGTGCTCGATTTCCTTCATGCCCGATGTCACGGCCAGCGTCGTGTCCAAACCGACTTCGTAATCGACGTCCTGCGGGAATCGCTTCTTCAGCACTTCCATTTCCGCTCGGACAGCTTTCGCCGCGGCCACCGCATTCGAACCCGGCAACTGGTACACCGCCAGAATCGCCGCGGGCTTTCCGTTGTAGCGGCCGCTCAGGTTGTAGGTCTGCGCGCCCAATTCCATGCGCGCCACGTCCTTTAACCGCACGATCGAACCATCCTGATTCGCTTTCAGGATGATCTGGCCAAACTCTTCCGCGGACGTCAGCCGCCCCTGTGCACGCACCGCGTAGGTGAACTCCTGCCCCGCCGGTACGGGCTCGCCGCCGATTTGGCCCGCGGGATTTACGGAGTTTTGTACCTGCACGGCCGAGATAATTTGTGGAACAGTGATTCCTAGTTTTGCAATCTTGTCCGGCTCAACCCACACGCGCATCGCGTATTGGCCCGCACCAAATACCAACACGCGCGCGATGCCCGGCACGCGCGTCAGATCGTCGCTTAAATTAATGTAGGAGTAGTTCGCCAAAAAAATGTTGTCGTACGTGCCCTTTGGGGAAAAAATCGCCACGATCATCAGCGGCGCCGTAAACGACTTCTGTACGATGACGCCCGACGTGTTCACTTGAGCGGGCAGCTGCGATTGCGCCTGCGAGACGCGCAACTGCGTCAGAACCTGGTCGATATCCGGATTCGTATTCACGCCGAAATCCACGGTCAGCGTTGTCTGTCCGTTGTTCGCGTTCGTCGAGTACATGTAATTCATGTTGTCCACGCCGGTGACTTGCTGCTCAATGGGCGTTGCGACGGACTGTTCGAGCGTGATGGCATCCGCGCCGGGATAGGTGGCCTGTACCTGAATTTCGGGCGGAACGATGTTCGGAAATTGCGCTGTCGGCAAACCGTAGAAGCACACCCCACCGACGATGACCATCAGGATGGCGATAACCATGGCGACGATAGGGCGATCGATAAAAAACTTGGACATGAATTATTGGGCCTTGGATTCCGATTCGGTAGCGGAGTTGTCGACTTTCGGAACAACCGTAGAGCCGTCGCGGACTTTCTGAATGCCCTCGGAGACGACTCGCTCACCCGGCTTCAATCCGCTTTGAATAATCCACAGCGTTCCTGTGCGCTCGCCGGTCGTCACTTTTCGAATGCTGATTTTGTTGTCGTCGCCCACAACGGCGACTTCGAACGTTCCCTGAAGTTCCGTCACTGCGCGCTGCGGCACGAGTACCGCGTTATCGGAATTTCCAATCAGTGCACGAATCCGGCCGAATTGTCCCGGCCGCAGAATGTTCCCCGGATTCCGAAAGCTTCCTACCACCTGAATCGTGCCAGTCTGCGGATCCACTTGTCGGTTGGTAAAAACAATTTTTCCGGTTTGCGGATACACCTCTCCGTTTGCCAGCGTCAGTTGCAGCGGAACGGAATTCGCAGTGGCAAGCATGTCCACCGAGCCTTTGGCTTTGCCGTTTAGCCGCAGATATTCCTGCTCGCTGATCGGGAAATACACTTTGATCGGATCCACTTGGGATACCGACGTGAGCACCGTGGTGGTAGCCACCAGATTGCCGATTTGTGTTTGCGCCAGTCCGGCCACGCCGTCAATCAGCGAAAGCACTTTGGTGAACCCCAAATTCAGTTCCGCTTGCTCCACGTTGGCGGCGGTTGCTTGCACGGTAGCTTCCGCGGAAGCCTTCGTTTGTGTGTCGGTATCCAGTTGGCTCTGCGGAATGGCGTGCAACTTCGCCATCGGCGTGTCGCGATTCACATTGATGTTCGCCAGATCGAGCTGCGCCTTGGCCTGTGCGAGCTGGCCCTTGGCCTGATCGAGGACGGCTTGAAATGGCCTCGGATCGATTTCGAAAAGCACGTCGCCCTTGTGAACGTAAGAGCCTTCGCGATAGTTCTGCTTGATCAGGTATCCGGTCACCTGCGGCTGAATTTGCGCGTTCGTGTATCCATCGAGCGTGCCCACCCAGTCGCCGTAAATTGGCACGTCTTTCTGGACGGCGGTCACGACCTCCACATCGGGAGGTGCCATCGCCGGTGGTGCTTTCTTTTCGCACCCCGCAACCGAAACGATCAGCACAGCGAGCGTAGCGACAGCCGCCAAAGCCCGAGTCCGCGGCGCTCTGCCGGTAACAAGCGTTGAAGGCGAAATTCGGTGGAGCGTCGAATGCGTGAAAGTTGCCAAATGTGGTTCCTCTTTCGGGAGTCCGGTCATGGTTTGTTAGGGAGTGTTCTCAAGGAGCCGAGTTTTGGGTGCGGCGTTCAGGCGGTCCTAAGTTTGATGCCGTAACTCCCTGGCAGATTCAGACGATAATCGCTGGGGCGGACAACCAACGGATTGCGATTTTCGATAGCTTCTATATACATGCGAAATAGCTGGGCCTCGGACGAATCCCAGGTTCGCGGAGGCATCTCGAGAGGTCGGCATTATTACACAAATCCTGCGTCTTCCGTGCCTCAGCGTACCGATTTGCCGCGAGCCGAATCGCGTTATATGCTTCCGCCGTGGTGCAACGCACTCATCGCTCCCCCACGCCCGGGCTGATTCTAGGACTGATCATCACATTGGTGGCGGTGGTGTCCTACTCCGCCTACATCACCCACCAGATTTCCGGATTGCGCGACCTGCAGAAAAATCTATTGGACCGCAACCGCAAAGACTCGATCCAGCTGCTTCGCATTCAGAACGAGTTGAATTCCCTCGGACTCGGCATGCGAGACATGCTCGGCGCCGATTCGCAGTACCCGATTACGGCGTGGTCGAACCAGTTTGATCGCATCCATCAGGACTTGGCCGACGCCCTGCAACTGGAAGAGAAACTCTCGCCGGATGTCCGCACCGACGATCAACGCCAGCTCCTCTCAAACATGTTTTCGCAATTCTGGGAAGCGTCTGATAACACGTTCGACCTTTCCCGGCAGCACGACGACACGGCTGCCAAAGATGAAATTCGAGCCGCAATGCAACCGAAGCAGGAAGCATTGAGCAATGCGGTGGCACGATTGCTGGTGGCCAACAACGAAAGCGAAGAACAGGCCGCCGCACAAGTTCGCGAAATCTACGATCGCGTCCAGCGTCAGGTTTACTT
>Ga0302320_10027187_pt1 | contig 11036 bp, 9 predicted proteins | sample Bog_T0_3_FD_202130 | JGI IMG/M metagenome (GOLD analysis project Ga0302320, IMG submission 202130) | Peat permafrost microbial communities from Stordalen Mire near Abisko, Sweden - Bog_T0_3 | ecosystem: Environmental > Terrestrial > Soil > Wetlands > Peat | place: Sweden: Abisko, Stordalen Mire... | reverse complement strand
GAACCGTGCAGACCAGCGCGATCGGCACGCCCACATCGATCTGATCGTCATCGATCCAATCCGTGAACGTCGCTTCTCCGTCAGGCAACTCCAGCAGGCACTGCCGCGTCAGCCGTTCCGAATAATCCATCATCGCAACCATCAAACCGGCGACACCGTCCGCGCCATACCGCCCGATCAAATCGGCAAACCCCCGAGCGGCGATCTCGCACGCCGCCAGTTGCGACCGCAGATCGCCGAACACCCGCCCCGGCAGCCGCACATTCCGCTCGATCATCCGGTGCAGCGTCGCATTCGCCACGCCACGCTCGTATAGTTTCAGCGGCGGAATCCGCAGCCCTTCGGCATAGATCTCCAGACTGTCGGACGCGTTCGAGCCCGGCACCCGCCCGCCAACATCGGTATGATGGCAAATCGTCGCCGCGTATCCCAGCACCCGCCCATCGGCGAACAGCGGCCGGAACACGAAAATATCCGGCAGATGCATCCCGCCATCGTACGGGTCGTTATTGATAAAAATATCGCCCGAATGCACGTCATCGCCGAACGTCGCCAGCACCGCCTGCAGCGCCACCGGAATCGAGCACAGATGGCCCGGCAGCGACAAACCCTGCGCCACCAGCCGGCCCTGCGCATCGCAGATCGCCGCGCTGTAATCCATGATGTTCTTCAGCACGCCGGAATACGCCGTGCGGTAAATCGTCAGCACCATCTCATCGCCGATGGCCGAGATCGCATTGCGAAACAATTCTTCAGTGATCGGATCCGACATCGCGCCTTCAGCCCATAAACCAGCGCCAATCCGATCACCGATGCGGTTTCATGGCAACCGCCCCCGCACTGTGGCAAGATGGCGAAACAAAATGTCCAGAGGTTCATCGTTCATGCTCGTCAGGGCGGCTTTCTTACTGGTGCTGACACTCCTGGCGGGCTGCGAGGCGACCCCGGTGATCAACTGCGACCTGACCTTGATCGCCCAGATGCCGTTATCCGTCGAAGACCATCTTCTCGTCGTGCCCGCCAGCATCAACGGCAAGCCGGTGCACTTGATTGTCGACAGCGGCGCCGAACGCACCACCATCAGCGATGCGGTCGCCGACCAGCTGGGCTTGCCGCACGACACTCGGTACGTCAATCACTACCAGGGCATCGGCGGTGGCGCGACGTCAACCGATGTGACGGTCGATCGGCTGGTCCTTGGCGGCGTCCATTTTCCGGTCAACCGGATCGCTGTCGGCTCCTTCAAACTCCAGACCGAACACGGCCTCCGCGCCGATGGCCTGCTCGGCGCCGACATTCTGCTGGCATTCGACATGGATATCGACGTGCCGGACGGCAGACTCACACTCTATCTCAGCCGGACCTGCCCCAATGTGCAACCGCCCTGGGATGAGCCGGCCATCGAGATCACCGGAGTCCGCGCCCGCAAGGATCGCCTGCTGCTGCCGTTCGAACTGGATAATGTGCCGGGCATGGCCATCCTCGACACCGGCGCGCAAGGCAATGTCGTCGGCAGCGATATGGCACGCCGCATGGGACTGGACGCGCAGACCCTGGCGCAGGACCGTCCGGTCCGCCAGCGCGGTGTCGGACCCAGCGAAACGATCTCCCACCTGCACCAGTTCAGCCTGCTGCGGATCGGACCGGTGGCGCAGGAAAACCCCCGCATCACCGTGCTGGGTTCCGATTTCGGTGTCGGCGACGCGCTGATCGGCGAGGACTTCCTGCAAGGCCGCCGCGTCTGGCTATCGTTTCGCAACCGCCAGGTCTTCGTCTCCAAACGGGCCAGCGAACGCCGGCCAGACGAGCCATGATCGACAAGCTTGAAATGCTGCTGGCCCTGGCGCGCGAACAGCATTTTGGCCGTGCCGCCGAGGCCTGTGGTGTCACCCAGCCAACCCTTTCCGCCGGGTTGAAACAACTCGAGGAAGGCTTCGGCGTCCTGCTGGTGCAGCGCCAGTCACGCTTCATCGGCTTCACGCCGGAAGGCCTGCGCGTGCTCGACTGGGCCCGCCGCATCGTCGGCGACTATCGCGCCATGCGCGACGAAATCCGTGCGCTGAAGCGCGGCCTGGCCGGGCATCTTCGAATCGCCGCCGTTCCGACAGCGCTGCCGATCGTTTCGACCTTCACCACACCGCTGCACAGCGCCCATCCCGAGGTGATCTTTACCATCCTGTCGCGCAATTCGATCGAAATCCTGACCCTGCTGGACAATCTCGAAGTCGATGCCGGCCTGTCCTACGTCGACAACGAACCGCTCGGCCGCGCCCGCGCCATCCCGCTCTATCACGAACGCTACCGCCTGCTCGTCGCGGCCGACCGCCCGCTCGGCGATCGCAAGACCGTCACCTGGGCCGAGGTCGCCAGCGTGCCGCTTTGCCTGCTGACCCCGGACATGCAGAACCGCCGCATCATCGACCGCCGGCTGCGCGACGCCGGGGTCGAGCCGGCACCCACGCTGCAGTCGAATTCGATGGTCGCGCTATTCACCCATGTCCGCACCGGCCAGTGGGCCAGCGTCATGCCGGCCGTCGTCGCCGAAACGATGGGCCTGCCCGGCCCGATCCGCTCGATCCCGATCGACGATCCGACACCGCCGCCGACCATCGGCCTGATCTACCCGCAGCGCGAGCCGCTCACGCCGCTGACCGCGGCCCTGGTCACCGAAGCACGCCGCGTCGGCCCGGCCTGGATGGAGACAGTGTAAACAAATCAAGCCCGCCGGAACGTCACCACCAGTACATCGCGGAACCCCGGTGCCGCCGGGTCCAGCGGTTCCACCGGCGTCACCCCATGCATCACCCGCGAGTCGTCCACCAGCGCCGCGTCGAACGGTGCCGTCAGCGTGAAACTCCCCAGCAAGCGGCCCGTCAGATCGTGCACCGACGTCACGCCGCTGGCGATGTTCACCCGGTTGACCAGCAGCACCAACACATAATCCACGCCGTCGCGGTGCATCCCCTCCGGTGTCGGCCGCCCTTCGACACCGCTTCGCGCCTCGATACGGAACTGGTGCACCTCGACATGCCAAATCGTGTCCGGACCAAACAATCGAAGGCAGAACGCCAGCACCGTCCGCATCGACGGGCCGGATCCGATTGCCTCGGTCACCGGCTCGAACCAGCGCTCGATCCCGCCGTTCAGCGGATTGTAGTCGCGGCTCTGGTAATGCGGCTGCGCCTTCTGCCGCACCGAACCCTCCGGGCCGACCCGGAACACCGCATGGCGCCGCTTCCGGTAGCGCCCACCATCGGCCATGTAAGTGTCCGGCCCCAGATCGTCCCAGCTCGCGGCGAACGCTGGCCAGTCGGACAGCGGTCCCACCTGCTCGAGCAGCGCAAGAAACTCCGGCGCCTGGACGAAGCTGAAGCCCTCTGTCCGGAGCTGATCAGTCAGCAGCCTGAGCCTGTCCACGATCGTCCCTCTTTTCCACAACAGGAACCGCCGGTTCGTGAGGCGCCGGTACCGATACAGAGATCGTCTGCAGCGGATTGAACACCTTGATCCCAAGCTCCTGAAAGCGCCGCTTCATGCGCCGGTTGAATTCGCGCTGCACGGCCCAACGGCCTGCATCGGTGCAGACCACTTGCCCCACCATCGTGACCGACCCGCCGTCCACCTTGTCGACGCCCCAAAGCTGGAAGTCGCTCAGCATCATCGCCGACAGCAGCGGATCGTTCCGCATGCCATCAACGATCGCTGTCAGTTCGTTAGCCACCCGGTCGGTGTCCTCGTCATAGGCGACGGTGACGCTGATCGAGGCATTGCCCAGCCCCCGATTGGTGTTGGTCACACTGGTCACCGAACTGAACGGAATGATGTGGACTGATCCGTCGCCCGCCCGCAGCCGGATGGTGCGGACCGACAGGGCCTCCACCGTCCCGGTCAATCCGGACACCGTCACCGTGTCGCCGACCTGCATCGCATTTTCCAGCAGCAGAAAGATGCCGGTGATCAGGTCCTGCACCAGTTTTTGCGAACCGAAGCCGATTGCCACGCCGACGATGCCGGCACCAGCCAGCAGCGGCCCGATATTGATCCCGATCTCGCTGAGGATTGTCAGCCCGGCGAAAATCGCGATCGCGATCAGCACCGTGCTGCGCATCAGCGGCAGCAGCGTGCGCAAGCGGGCGGATTTCGCCAGTTGCGCTTCCCGCTGCAGCCGGTCCAGGTGCTTCTGGACCCCGCCGTTGACCCCCTCCCAGACGCCGAACGCCAGCAGAATGGTCACCAGCAAGGTGCCGCTCGCCGACAGGATGCGAACGCCCAACGCGCTTTCGACCAGCCACAGGAACGTGTTCAGGCCGTACAGCTGCAGCAGCCCCAGCACACACAGCAGGTAGATCGTTAGCCGCAGCGCGGCCGTCACCACCGGGTGATAGATCGCCAGCCTGGCCTGCATCCCCGGGTAGAAGTCCGACGCGGTCGATCCAGGCCGCATGACCCGGTCCACCACCCCCAGCAGCAACAGCAGCACGAACCGCGCGGCGATCAGCAGCAGCCCGGTGACCACGAAATAATGCAGGATCTCGGTGAAGCCGTGCGGCACCTCCACCGCGTAAACCAGCCAGATCGCGGCCAGTAAGAACAGCGCGATCCAGTGCCACACCCGCGCCAGGCGATTGCGCAGCACCGCCACCACCCCGGTGGCGCCCTCCGGGGCGCGCAGCCAGCCCCGCACCGCGCGCCGCTTCTGCACGACAATAATCGCCAGGCAGATGTGCAGCACCAGCCCGACAGCTTTCTCGAACGCGTCGTGTGCGATGTCCGACAGCCCCAGCAGCAGCCCGACCTCGCCGATCGCGTAGCCCACCACCACCAGCAGGATCAGCCGCCGGCTCCAGCCCATCAGGTAATTCGCGGCGCCGTTGGGCAAATGAAACAGCCGCAGCCGCGATTCGCCGGGCGACAGCAGCATGCGCGCCACACAAAGCAGCGCGGCGCAGATGGCATAGGAATCGACCACCGCCAGGATGATCAGCCGGCTGACCGTCTGGCCGCCCAGCGACGATGCGGCGATCAGATGCCCGCACAGGGCGATGCCAAGAACCGGCACCAGTTCCAGCAGCAACCGCGCGAAGACCAGCGGCAGACGCTTCAGCAGTGTCCACGCTGAAGGCCCGACCCGCGGCACCATCGGCGCTTCCACGTCCCCGGCCTCGGCCCGAGCCACGGGATCGTCGGCATGCGCGGCCGCATCCTCGTCCGCTTCCTCCGTATCCGCCGCGCGACTCGCCGGCGCCAGACCCTCCAGGCTGCGGATCGGCCGCCGCATCGCCCGCTGCAGCCCGACCTGCACGGCCACCGCGCAGGCGATCGTCAGCAACACCCGCCAGGACACATCCCCCAGTATCCCCAGCGCAACCGGGTTGGTGGTCATCACCACCACCCAGCCGTAGAGCAGCGGCAGGCTTTGCACCGTTTTCAGCCCGTCCACCGCCTCATTGCCCAGATGCGTCACGAACGTCGAGGCCGACAGCAGCACCTGCGCCCCAAGGCTGTCAGGCGCGAGCGGAATCGTCACGCCCTCGACCGTGGTTTCCGGCGCCTTACCCGGTTCGGCCGGCGCCGCGGACGCACCGGCCGCCTGCGTCTTGATGATTGCGTTCAGCGTCGCCGCGAATGCTGCGCGCTTCGCCGGATCGTTCAGCACCTCCAGCGCGGTGCGCGCCTGGTCCGCCGAAATCGCCGGCACGCCGGCAGGCGGGTTCGCAGCCTTCTGTGCCGACGCCGTCGTCGGCACACCCAGCATCACGGCGCACAGCAGGATAAGAACGAGACGCATCATCCCGGCGTACGACCACAGATACCGTCGGGTGGTCAACGCAAAACCCGGCATGGCACGCATCTCCACAAACCTTCGCGAACATACTATGTTGATTGGATGCACACGTTCCTGGCGGCCATCGTCGGTATCCTGATGCTCGCCACCCTCGGTGTCCTGATCGCGGGTATGGTCGGCATGATGCGCGAAACCAATCCGCGACGATCCAATAAGCTCATGCAGTACCGCGTTCTGCTGCAGGGCCTGACGATCCTGCTGTTCATGATCCTCATGAGCCTCTTGCGCTCCTGACCCGCGCCCTTGCGCGGGCGTTTGACACACTGAAACCTCGCCAATAAGGTCCGGCGCCCCTCTCGCAGGTGCGAACGGACGCTCGGCACCCTAACGGCACCGAGCGCTCAAAGTTTGTGTTCACCAACGGTCCCAGGAAGCGGTGCGCCTGCCATGAAGATAATTGTCCCCGTCAAACGGGTGGTCGACTACAACGTGAAGGTTCGCGTGAAATCCGACGGCACCGGCATCGAAACCGCCGGCGTCAAAATGTCGATGAACCCGTTCGATGAAATCGCGGTGGAGGAAGCCGTTCGCCTCAAGGAAAAGGGCGTCGCCACCGAAATCATCGCCGTGTCCATGGGCGTTCCGCAATGCGCGGAAACCATCCGCACGGCGCTGGCGATGGGCGCCGATCGCGGCATCCTGGTGGAATCGGACGCTGACCTCCAGCCGCTGGCCGTCGCCAAGCTGCTGAAAGCCATCGTCGATCAGGAACAGCCGCAGATCGTCATCCTCGGCAAACAGGCCATCGACGACGACATGAGCGCCACCGGCCAGATGCTCGCCGCCCTGCTCGGTTGGTCGCAAGGCACCTTCGCGTCCAAGCTCTCCGTCGAGGGCGAAACCCTCACGGTAACCCGCGAAGTCGATGGCGGACTGGAAACCGTCGCCCTGAAGCTGCCCTCGATCGTCACCACCGACCTGCGCCTGAACGAGCCGCGCTACGCCTCGCTGCCCAACATCATGAAGGCGCGGAAAAAGCCGATCGCCAACATGAAACCGGCCGATCTCGGCGTCGACGTCACCCCGAGGTTGACAATTATCAAGGTCAGCGAGCCGCCCAAACGCAAAGCTGGCCAGAAGGTCAAGGACGTGGCGGAACTGGTGAGCAAGCTCAAGACCGAAGCGAAGGTGATCTGACGATGACGAGCCTGGTTCTCCTCGAATTCGACGCCACCGGCATTAAGCAGCCGTCCCGCAGCGCCGTCGCCGCCGCCACCGCCCTTGGTGAGGTGCATGTCCTCGTCGCCGGCATCGATCTTGCCGGCGCGTCTGCCGCCGCCGCCAAACTGCCCGGCGTGTCCAAGGTGCTGGTGGCCGACAACCCCGCGCTGGATCACCTGCTGGCCGAACCGACGGCCGCGTTGTTGCTCGCCCTGGCGCCGAACTATTCGCACCTGCTGGCCGCCACCACAGCCGTCGGCAAGAACGTCATGCCGCGAGTCGCCGCACTGCTCGATGTGCAGCCGATCAGCGACATCTCCGGCGTGGAAGATGCCGACACCTTCATCCGCCCGATCTACGCCGGCAATGGCCTCGCGACGGTAAAGTCGTCGGATAGCAAAAAGATCATCACCGTCCGCGCCGCCAGCTTCGACCCGGTTGCGGCGGACGGCGGCAGCGCCCCAACCGAGAACGTGACCGTCGGCGAGCTGCCCGGCCTGTCCAAATTCGTCTCCGCCGAACTCTCCAAGAGTGAGCGCCCCGAACTGACCGCCGCCCGGGTGGTGATTTCCGGCGGCCGCGGCATGCAGAACGGCGAAAACTTCAAGCTTATCGAACCGATTGCTGATAAACTCGGTGCTGCGGTCGGGGCTTCCCGCGCCGCGGTTGACGCAGGCTTCGTGCCCAATGAGTTCCAGGTCGGACAGACCGGAAAGATCGTCGCGCCTGAACTGTACATCGCTGTCGGTATTTCGGGGGCCATCCAGCACCTCGCCGGCATGAAGGACAGCAAGGTGATCGTGGCGATCAACAAGGATGAGGAAGCGCCCATCTTCCAGGTCGCCGATTACGGCCTGGTGGCTGATCTGTTCACCGCGCTGCCGGAACTGGCAGCCGAACTGGAGCGCTCCTGAATGAACATTGACGTGATACCTGCGGGCGGCATGGCTCCTATGGTCACCGAACCGCCGGAAATCAGATCGGTCGGAATCATCGGTGCCGGGCAGATGGGCAATGGCATTGCCCATGTCTGCGCCCTCGCAGGAATCCCGGTGACCATCGTGGATATCAAGCAGGACGCCCTGACCAAGGCCCTGGACCTCATGGCCCGTAACATGGCCCGCCAGGTCAACCGCTCGATTGTCAGCTCCGACCAGCGCGACGAAGCCCTCGCGCGCGTCAGCACCTCGACCGATTACGCCGCCTTCGATAACGCCGATCTGGTGATCGAGGCCGCGACCGAGAAAGAGGACATCAAGCGCCTGGTGTTCAAGGCGCTGATCCCGCATCTGAAGCCATCCTGCATCGTCGCCTCCAACACCTCCTCGATCTCCATCACCCGGCTTGGTGCGGCCACCGACCGGCCGGAAAAGTTCATCGGCATGCACTTCATGAACCCGGTTCCGGTCATGAAGCTGGTCGAAATCATCCGCGGCATCGCCACCGACGAACCCACCTTCCTGGCCGTGAAGAACCTCGCCAACAACCTGGGCAAGGTCAGCGCGGTGTCGGAGGATTTTCCCGCCTTCATCGTCAACCGCATCCTCGTGCCGATGATCAATGAGGCGGTTTACGCCCTGTACGAAGGCGTCGGATCGGTCTCCGCCATCGACACCTCGATGAAGCTGGGCGCCAACCATCCGATGGGTCCGCTGGAACTCGCCGATTTCATCGGTCTGGACACCTGCCTGTCGATCATGCAAGTGCTCTATGAAGGGCTGTCCGACAGCAAATACCGCCCGTGCCCGCTGCTGGTGAAGTATGTCGAGGCCGGCTGGTACGGCCGCAAAACCGGCCGCGGCTTCTACGACTACACCCAGACCCCGCCGCGCCCCACGCGGTAATCAAACGGCCGGTGGGGCGGTGCCGGTGAGGTGCAATCGAGCATCATCACCGGCGCGACATGTGAACTCTGACACGATCAGGTTGTATTAGTTGCAGAGATGCTCATACTGCGTGTCATGGACCACACAGCAAAAGCGTAGTCCCCTAATCTCGTAGTTCATAACTCGATAGTACACCTAAGTGTGATCGGTTGTCGACAAAGTGCCAAACCTGCGACAGAAACACGCGTGACTTTCTGTCGGTCATCGCTTATGGATTCGGCCGTCATAACTTATTGAGTGCTGATATTGTCGAGTGAATGCTAAGTCATGCTCGGAACCGCCAGTAAGTTCCGCATAGTTCGTGTTACAAACGCCTTACGCGAAACGCGGGACGCCCGGGGTTGGCCCACAGCTTTCGCATTTCTGGTCCGGATGCTGATCGCCAAAGGACCACTCCTCCTGCGCCAGATGCGCGAGAACCGCAAATCGAACAGGATTCGCGCAAACATCGCCAGGGTTCGGGCAGACATGCCGTCCGACATGCCGTATCTCGCGTTCGTACTCACCGGCGGCATCGGTGACTACATCGTGATAGCGCGCTTCATCCGAGACCTCGGCGCGCACATCGGCACCATGAAATTCGATACGTTCTCACCCAATCCAGGTCTGGCCGCATGGGCCTTCGCCAAAGTCCCCGGTTTCACTGCAGCTTATTACGATCTCGTTTTCGATCGCGTGGTCGCCAAGTACGACGTTGGCATTCGACTCAACCAGTTTGCTGTCGTCTACCGCGAGCACATCAAGTGGACGTCCATCCTGCGTAACCATGGACTGACACAAATTGTCGATAACCTGATCCGCTATCAACCGAAGATCCAACTCTTCGTCGAGCGTCACCCTTACATGGACAATGAGCTCGCACGCGCCGCGGTTTCCGGCAATGCCAACCGCCAGGACTTTCTGCACATGATGGCCGGTCTCCCCTACGGCGGCCACCGCCTGCCGCTCGTCCAGGACCCCAGTGTGCTGGCGCGGATGGGACTTCGCTTCGGCCAGTATGTCACGGTCCATAACGGCTTCGACACAGGATTCGTCATCAATGGCCGCCGCGCCACGAAGTGCTACCCCCATTTTGGCGCCGTCGTGACCCGCTTGAAGCGGGCCTTTCCAGATCTACAGTTCATTCAGGTTGGCACCGTCACGAGCGAACCAATACATGAATGTGACCATGTATTACTGAACAAGACGTCCCTCGATGAGGTCGTAAGCTTGCTCGCCAACGCGGCGCTGCACATCGACAACGAAGGCGGCCTGGTGCATCTCGCCGCATGCCTGGGAACGCGGTCGGTTGTTGTGTTCGGCCCGACCCCCAGTGACTACTTCGGTTACGCCGAGAACGTGAATATCGATCCGCCGGTCTGCGGGAACTGCTGGTGGACGTCGCAGACCTGGATGGATTCATGCCCAAAAGGATATGAAGAACCCCGCTGCATGAGTGAACAGTCGCCCGAACTGGTCGCCGGCCACGCCATCCGCGTTCTGACCGAAATGGTCGAAAACACCGATCCCGGCAGTGTAAACGCAACCTCGATGGCCGCTTTGCAACTGGGCCTCACCAGGGTGGCCTCATAACGCTGACTTCTGTCGTTTCAAACCGCGCCCGCTGTCACCCGCCCAGGATTTCGCCGATCTCCGCCTCCGAATATCCCGCTTCCGCAAGAATTTCCCGCGAATGCTGCCCCAGCGTCGGCCACGGCCGGTGCACATTCGGCGGCGACTCGGAAAACCGAGCCGGGATCGCCGGGATCACCACGTCGCCTTCCACCGGATGCGCATACGCTTCGAAGTAACCGGTCTCCGTCAGATACGGATCGGCAAACAGCTCATCGAGACTGTTAACCTTGCCGCACGGTATGTCCGCCGGCCGAAGCTCCGCCAGCCACGCATCGGTCGTGCGCCGCGTCATCCCCTCGGTCAGCGTCGCATACACCGCGTCGATGTTCTTCGATCGTGCAGGCACGGAATTAAACCGCTCATCGTCGATCAGTTCCGGCACACCCATCGCCTCGAACAGCTTGCCCCATTGCGCGTTGCTGTGCGCGATCACGCTGATATAGCCGTCCTTCGTCTTATAAGGACGCCGGTGCGGAGTCTGCATCCGCGGATACCCGACGCCCTTCTCCGGCTCCCCCAGCGTGCCGTTC
>Ga0302320_10027186_pt1 | contig 11036 bp, 8 predicted proteins | sample Bog_T0_3_FD_202130 | JGI IMG/M metagenome (GOLD analysis project Ga0302320, IMG submission 202130) | Peat permafrost microbial communities from Stordalen Mire near Abisko, Sweden - Bog_T0_3 | ecosystem: Environmental > Terrestrial > Soil > Wetlands > Peat | place: Sweden: Abisko, Stordalen Mire... | reverse complement strand
CGCCAAGACCGAAAAACCACGCCCATCACAGCTCGTTCGTGCTTTCGCAAGAACTTTGTCATTTTTAGGAAACATCTGTCGCAGGATTTCGTCTATCACTCGGTAGGTGCAGCTCGTCTTCGTTTCTTTTGGGGTTTAACGCAGAACAGGTAGCTCACCATGTTGAAGCAGTGGGGCCGCGTCTGGGCCATTGGCTTTGTGCTGTGGACCGTACTGGCTTTCCTCAGTGCCGCCGGGGCGCACGTATATACGGCGTCCATGGGCGGTCCGGAAAGCTGGGCGCAGCTGCTCGCCTGGAATATCACCATCTCATTCGTGTGGTCGCTGCTGACGCCGCCGATTTATGCTCTGGCCAAGCGCTTCACCTTCGATCGCAGCAATTGGAAACTGGTGCTACCGATGCATCTGGCGGCCAGCGTGACCTTGGCATTTCTCGGCGCTTCGCTCATCGTCTGGGTCGAGCCTTGGGTCACCTGGACTCCGGAACCTCACGTATCCTTTCTGGCGCACACGCTTTCCCGCGCCTTCATGGACATCCAGCGCTACTGGTACATTCTGCTGATCACGCAGGCGATCGCTTATTACGGCAAGTATCGTGAGCGCGAACTGGAGTCGTCGCAACTGGAGGCGCAACTGGCGTACGCGCAGCTTGAGGTGTTGAAGATCCAGCTGGAGCCGCACTTCCTTTTCAATACGCTGAACTCGATTGCCGCGCTGGCGCGCAACGATGGCCCCGCGGCCGAAAACATGACGCTGCAACTGGCCGACCTGCTGCGCTTCTCGCTCGACGCGGTGGGCGTACACGAAGTACCGCTTAGCCGCGAGTTGACCGTTCTACAGAAGTACATCGATATCCAGCAGACACGCTTTCAAGATCGTTTGCAGGTGGAGCTGGACATCGCGGCCAACACCTTGCCGGCGCTGGTGCCGAACTTCATTTTGCAGCCGCTGGTGGAAAACGCCATCCGTCACGGCATTGGTCCGCGCCTGGCGCCGGGACGCATTTGCATTAAGAGCCGCCAGGTTTTCGACGAGCTGTGGATGGAGATTTGCGACAACGGCCAGGGGCTGACTCGTTATCGGGGAGTTGTCCCGCCCGAAGGCGTGGGGCTGCACAACACGCGCGCTCGTCTGCAACAGCTCTACAGCCACGATCACACCCTGACTTTGGAAGATGCGGCGGGCGGAGGCTGCATCGTCAAAATCCATATACCGTTCCGCAGTAGCTCCGAGGAGACCATTACCACCCATGCCCATTCGAGTGTTGCTTAGTGACGATGAAGCTTTGGCGCGCGAGCGCCTGCGTGGCTTGTTGGAAGACGAACCCGATCTGGAGATTGTGGCCGAGTGCGGCGACGGCAAGTCGGCCATCTCGCTGATCAAACGCGAGAAACCGGACCTGGTTTTCCTCGACATTCAAATGCCGGAGATTGACGGCTTCGGCGTGGTTTCGGCTTTGCGCGAGGGTCCCCTGCCGCTCACCATCTTCGTTACCGCCTATGATCGCTATGCGATGAAAGCCTTCGAGGTGCACGCGCTCGACTACCTGCTGAAGCCGGTGGTGAAGGAGCGCCTGTCGGAGGCGCTAGACCACGCCCGCAAGCAACTGCAGCATCCCTCGGAGGCGATGTTCCAGCGGCGCGTGCTCGACATGCTGGGCGATCTCGACTCGCGGCAGAACGTCCCGCAGCGCATCGTGATCAAGGCTGACGGCGAGATTGTCTGCCTCAAACCCAATGAGATCGACTGGGCCGAGTCGGCGGGAAATTATGTCTGCCTGCACGTGGGAGCGAACACTCACATCCTGCGCGAGACCATCACGTCGCTGGAGACGCGGCTGGGACACCGGCAGTTTCTGCGCGTACACCGCTCCACGCTGGTCAATGTGGACCGCATCAAGACGCTGCGACCGTCTCTATATGGGGACTACGCGATCCTGCTGCGCGATGGCACCAAACTGACCCTGAGCCGGGGCTTCCGCGAGAACGTGCTGAAACGGCTGGGGACAGCGTAGAAGAGCCGCTGTTCGCTTTTCGCTCTTCGCCTTTCGCACGAGCGATAGGGCTACCGTCCCGCCTGCTGTTTCTGCGGGGATTCGCGGCTGTGGGAATGCGCCTGCTGGGTCGCGGCGTGCTGTCCTTCGGCCTGCTCCAATTCCAGCGCGATCGAATCCACTAGGCTGGCCTCGTCCATCAGTACCTGTCCCACAATGACGGAGTTCGCATCGGCGTCCGTCCACTTGTGCTCTTCGATGGCCTCGCGGACGGCGGGAATCGTCTTCACCGCATAACCGGTGTAGGCGCCGGGAGCATAGATCTGGTGCTTGAACCATGGCCGCTCCTTCAATCCCTCACCGGTGGTGAAGGTCCGCTCCAGCAGCAGAAGCCTGGCGTTGATGTCCTTCAGGTCCGGAGACTGCCAGGCCGTTCCGCCACCGTCATTCAGTTTCGCAACTGCTTGACGGTAGCGCTGTGCGGCGCGACTGTAGGCCTCGGCTCCGTTTTCCAGGGGAGCGAAGTTCAGATACGGCGCCTCCGGCTGCTTGGCCGGCGGAACATACGGCTTGTCGGGATCGGCGGTCGCGGTGAAGACGCCCTCGTCGATTTCGCGGTTGCGTTCGCGCACTTCGTCCTGTTGCTGCTTGAGTTCCTTCTTCAGTTCGGTCACATAGCGCTTGATGGCGTTGGCGGAACCGGAAGGATCGAAGGGCAACAGGTCGGCGTCAGCGAAGCGCATCACGGTGCTGCCCGCCATCTGCGCCAGCGCCCGCTCATACACAAACGAGGGATCGCCGAAGTGCGTGTACCAGAAAAAGTCGTCGTAAATCGAGTGATAGACGCCGCCCTCACTTTCGCCGCCGAATCCCATGTTCAGCGCAGCCACGCCGGTATGATCGAGAAACGCAGTGTAGTCGGAGCCATCGCCCAGCGCGCCGATGCGAAGGTCGTCGCGCTCGCGAAGTTCCGCCCGGTCCTCGGCGTTAACGGCACGCCCCACCCGGCGCAGGTAAGAGCGCTGCCACACGGAAATGTGTTTTTCCGGGTCCTGAATGTCGCGCTCGACCTGATTCACCGCACGCTCCAGCGTGTGCGAGCCGGAAATGCCGAGGTAGCCACGGGCACTGGAGTCGGAGTTCAGATACATCACCGCATGCTCGCGCAGCTCAGAGTCGTGCTCCTCGACCCACTCGGTCGAGCCCAACAGGCCCGGCTCTTCGCCGTCCCACGCGCAGTAGATGAGAGTGCGTTTGGGACGCCATCCCTGCTTCATCAACTCGCCCAGCGAGCGCGCTTCTTCCAGCACCACCACCATGCCCGAGACCGGATCGTCGGCGCCGTTCACCCAGGCGTCGTGATGGTTTCCGCGAATGATCCATTGGTCGGGAACTTCGTTGCCCGGGACTTTCGCGATGACATCATAGATGGTCTTCAAGTCCCAATTCGACTTGACCAGCAGATGCACTTGCGCCGGGCCCGGACCGACGCGGTAGGTGATGGGCAAAGCGCCGCGCCAGGAGTTAGGAGCGACCGGCCCGCTGATCGCCGCCAGCAATGGCTGAGCGTCCCCGTAAGAGAGCGGCAGCACGGGAATCGTCGTGATCGTCTTGGCGTCCTTCAGCGCGAGCCGTTTGGCATCCTTGGTTGCGCCCACGCCGGGAGTCAGCGGGTCGCCCGGATACTGCGTATCCATGACGCTGCCGCGCTGCACGCCGCCTTCCGGACGATAGGGGCCGGCGGGAAAATCCTGTCCTTCGAAATAGCCATCCTCACGCGGATCGGAATAGATGAGGCATCCCACCGCGCCATGTTCGGCGGCGAGCTTGGGCTTGATACCGCGCCAGCCCCCGCCATAGCGCGCGATCACGATTGCGCCCTTTACCGAAACGCCCAGCCGTTCGAGCTCTCGGTAGTCGTCACGCATGCCGTAGTTGACGTAGACCAACGGCGCGGTAACGTCTCCATCAATTGAGTAGGCGTTGTAGGTGGGAAGCTGCTCGGCAGTCTGCTGCGAAGTGGGATCGATACTCAGCGCAGGCTCTTGCAGTTTGGCGACGAAATGCGTGGGCGCAAGCAGCTCGACGTGCCGCTCCTTGGGAGTGGGAAAGAGCACGTCGAAGGTTTCGATGTGCGCATCGAAACCATATTCCTGGAATTTGGAGAGAATCCACTCGGCATTCGCTTTGTCGTAAGGCGAGCCCACGTTGTGCGGGCGCGCACTCAAGCGCTGCATGGCGTCGCGCATCACCTTGGGATCGGGGAGACTGCGGAACTTCGCTTCCCAATCGCGCTCGACGGCGGCGTGGGCCGGCGAGTAACCGTCCATCGTTTCGGAGGAATTGGCGGCGCTGCCCGATTGCAACAGCGTGAAGACAAGTGTGGCCAGACTGATTCGCTTGGCAAGCTGCATTTCCCCTCACCCCGGTGGATGTGCCGCGCCCCGATGCAAATCCCACCTAACAGCAAGGTTGCAGATTATACGACAAGCGTTCGCTGTGTGTATCACCACGCAAGTGGGCAAGGTAAAATTGAGGGCTTGCGTGACGCACCCTGACCTATTGACAACAGCTTCGACGGCGGCCTGAAGGCCGGCTCTACCCGACCGTTGACTTCACCGAGACTCCCTACAACAGGCCGGCAGTTTTCGTGGTCAAGATGCTGAGCGCCATTTCCAGATTTGCGATGGCTTCTTCCAGGTCAGGATGTTTCTCCAGGCGCAACCGCATTCCATTCAAGATGCGGTGCGCTTCAGCAACATGTTTGCTCGCGTCGGTCCCTGGACTAGGGTTGGCGCTGGGGGTCAAGTTTTCTGGGCTCATGATTCACCTGCAGCAACATCATAACAAGCGGCAGGATAGAAAGGCCGGCGCCACGCTTCGATCCGGCCAAACGATGCAGTTGAGCAATCCCGGCATTGCGTCATGGTTCATCGCCATGCCGAAGTGAGCTGCGCTATTTCGGAAGCCTCTTACACCATGCGGTAAGAACTGGTTCTTCGGCTGTGCTCCCGCCCGGTCCGCCACAGCAACGGACCGGACGGGCACTCCCGCGCGGCAGCGCAGAAATTCGCGCGGTGGAATTGTCGTAGTCGGGCCCTGAACAGCCAGGTCATAGTCTGCCGGGGCTGAAGCCCGAACTAATTACCGCAGTTTAGACGCCGGCTTGAAGACCGGCTCTGTTCCAACTCTCGAATTGTTCAGAGACTGCTTAGTTCAATACGTGAATGTTCTTCTTCTCGCACATCTCCTTCAACACTTTCGGCCATACGGTGACGCTGACTTCGCCAAGGTGAGCTTTGCGCAGCAGCAGCATCAAGGTGCGCGACTGGCCGATGCCTCCGCCCACGCTCAGCGGAATCTCGTGATTGACGATTGCCTTGTGATAGGGGAAGTTCAAGAAACCGGTCTGGTGGGTCAGCTCTAGTTGCTTCTTGAGCGACTCGGAATTGACGCGAATGCCCATCGAGGTCAGCTCATGCCGGCGCCGGGTGATGGGATTCCACACCAGGATGTCGCCGTTCAAGCCGTGACGCACGTGGCCGTCGTCGGAGCGGGTCTCGGTGACCCAGTCGTCATAGTCGGCGGCGCGCATCTCGTGCGGGTAGCCATCCTTCAGCGTCCAGCCGATGCCGATGATGAAGACCGCCGGATATTTCTGCAGGATGGCGGTCTCGCGCTGCTTGCGCGGCAGCTCGGGGTACATGTCGAGAATTTCTTCGGCATGCAGGAACGTCAGGTTCTCCGGCAAGTTGGGGTAGCGCGGGTCTTTCAACTGCGGGAAGAGTTCCTGCGCGTAGCGCTCAGCGCCGGCGATGACCATCCAGATCTTGCTGACCACTCCTTTCAGAAAACTAAGGTTGCGCTGATCGGCGGTGATGGCGCGCTCCCAGTCCCACTGGTCGACATAAGCGCTGTGGTCGTGGTCAAGGAAGTAGTCCTTGCGGACGGCGCGCATGTCGGTGCACAGGCCTTCGCCGGGCTGCATGCCGAACTGTTTCAGCGCCATCCTCTTCCACTTGGTGGCGGCCTGCACCACCTGCGCGTTGATAGGGTGCTTGTCGCGATCGTTCGAGATGTGGAACTGGATGGGCGTGCGCGAACCGTCGCGGTCCAGATAGTCGTTGACGCCCGATTCCTCATCGACGATCAGAGGCACGGTGACCATCATCAGGTTTAGTTCTGTGCAGAGGTGTTCCTCGATGTAGTTTTTCACCTCGAAGATCGCCCTCTGGGTGTCTTTGGGTGACAGCAGCGAGCTGTAGTCCGCCGGAAGCACCTGCTCCAGCTCGGTGTAGTCGCCAATTCCGGGGCCAGCGAGATCTGCTTTCTTGTCAGCCATGCGGTTCTCCTTACGATGCGGTCGACGTGTCTGCCCATTTCGCGCCAAAGCGGCGCGAAACGGGAACCCGCGCGGCGAAACGCTGAGTGCGGCGTTGTGGCCTGGGAACGCACGTCGCCACGTATAGGAAAGCACCGTGCGGGCGGAGAGGCAGTAACCTGCGTCACCGGGCCGTGTGCGATGGGGGCGGTGGCTATTAACATACGGCTTTTCGGCCCGGCTAACTGACCAGAAAAATCAAAGCCGCTTCAGCAATTCCAGGACTGGCTGTATTCGCGTTACCTGAATCAACTTCGCTTTGTCGAAGACCGCCGGAAACGCTCCGACTTGTTCCTTGATACTTTGCGTCATATGGTTACTGCTGACCCGCTCACTTTCGAGAAACTAACGGCCGCCTACTTAGAGCCTGTGCGCGACGGTCAAGCGACGTCTGTGCGTTAGCGCTTCCCGTTCCAATCGCGGCGTAACCCGGCAACTCGCATAGGTGGGAGACAGATTTGCGGGACAATCTTTCGCTGGCGATGCCACGCGAAACTCCAACTGGATATGACCGGAGCATTTCACTTTGACGTTCGGAAACTAGAAGGTGAATCGTGCGGAGAACTGGAGGACGCGGGGAAGTCCGTCCGGACTAATTTCCTGCCAGGTCCCATAATTCCCCGGGCCCGGGATCCAGCGCCAGCAACAGCTTCACCGGCAACGGCGCGTGCCTGACCAATGTGAACGCCGCCACGCTCGGCGGGTTGGCCGCGACCGGCTTTATTCCGAACACCACGACCCAGCAGGCGAGTTCCAACTTCGACATCAGCGGAAACGGGACGGCGGCGGGCACACTCAACGGCAATGCTGTCAATACGACCACGAACTATCAGATCGGCGGTACGATTGTGCTGAGTGTAACTGGAGATCCCAGCAATCTCTTCGGCGGCATCTCTGCCGGGAATAAAACTAGCACCGGCACACTGAACATGTTCCTGGGCGAAGACGCCGGTTTCGACAATGCCACCGGCAGCCAAAACACCTTTGTGGGTTCGTTTGCCGCCGCGTCGCTCACGACTGGCTCCTCGAACACTTTTGTCGGCGCTAGCGTCGGTAACACCCTGCTTACTTCCAGCAACGACATCATCATTGGCGCTAGCGCGGGCCAGGCGAGGGCAGTAGCGACATCATTATCGGCAACGCCGGGCGTCGGCGCAGAGAACAACACCATCCGCATCGGAACCCAGGGCACCGGCAGCGGCCAGCAGACGTGACTTACATTGCCGGCATCACGGGCGCAACCTCTAGGAAAGAGCTTGTGGTGGTTCAACGTCTTGTTGATTTTTCTGAGTTCAGACTGCGTGGCGGAGGGAGAGGGATTCGAACCCCCGGTACCCTTTCGAGTACAGCGGTTTTCAAGACCGCCTGTTTCAACCGCTCACACATCCCTCCGTAGCTCTAATCTACCCTAGTTTTCCAACCACTTGCAAAGACTGTCGCTACCGCGGTTCCGCCCTTGCCAGGCACCATTGTCACTCTTTTGTAACGCCGTCAGTCCGCTCACGGCGGTCATCTCCGCTGGCCGGTTTATGGGCGCGTGACGCAGCGGCTTTCCGGAACGATCTGCGACCATCATTGGAACTTTGTCCAACTGGGAACGGCACTCAGTAAGGGCATTTATCGAGCGGCGGCAAGGAGGACGGCACACCCATAACGCGGGCGCCGCGCTTGAGCTCGACGCTTTGCGGTTTTCGTTCGCAGAAGAATCTCGCGCTAAGGTCGCAGGGCTTTTATCGATACGCGTCTATCAGTCAGCCTGGACCATCTCCGCCAAGAGCGCTTGCTAACCTGGAAAATGCAGGGGATTTCGTGAATACGGCCCGTCTAATTCTGGTGTTGGCAGTCGCAAGCATCCATCGATTCTAACTTCGGGAATTGGCGGGGGCATATCAAGGAAGTGCTTTTTCGCTGAGATCAGCCCCTGCGATCGGGCAGCCAGGGAGTGAGAGAACGACATCCGGTTGTCCACCGACGCCGATTGCAATGCGGCTGACGGACGGGGCTAGCAGCATAGTTGATTTGCTCCCGTTTGCTATGATTGCGGATTGAAAATCTAAGGAGGTCGCGATGGACCACTCTCACCCTCATAGCCACGATGAAGTTACCCATGAACACGAGCATTCCCACGACGACGGTCATCACCAGCATTCGCATGATGACCAGCTCGATCAAAATGGCAAGCACACCCACGAACATACCCACAAGGGAGTGACTCACTCCCATTCTCATGACCACGACGAGCACCACCCCCACGATCACGACAAGTAGCAGTCGAAAAAGCAGGTTCCGCGCCGTCCATGTGTCCGGCGCGTTGTCTGAGATCGTGGTCGAGCCAGGGATGCGACGCCGCCGAACCGGCGAGTCCCTTGCGAGATCGCCATGACCCAACTTAGCGACATCGGTTGAGGCTGTCACCAACCGGAGACGCCTTGCCGTCCCAATATGGGACATTGCCGGAAAATTGCGTGCTCATCATGGATAATAGTTGACACCGCTTTTTCCCGGGAGTATAAGTTTCATGTCTGGTAGTTGGGAAGCGCGGTTAAAATCCGCCACTGCCCCGCAACTGTGAGCGCGGAGATCCGACCAGCAAGCCACCGGAGCTAAAGGCCCTGGGAAGGCGGTCTGGATCGTTGAGGCGCAAGTCAGGAAATCCGGCCAGACGCTTACCTGTTGTCCGATTCGACCTCGATGGGAGGGTCAGTCGGTGTCTTGACGACCCGCTAGCTCGGGTTTTCTGGGAGTTTGGCTCTAGAGTTTCCCGTCCGAAATGTGGTTCGTGTTCGTCTATCCACATCTGCGGAGGGACCTGAAACACGCGCCGGTAGACGGCGGAGTTGATCGCCAAACATTGCAACCAGCAGGTAGAGGTGCAGACTTTTCTCCGTGAGTTCGCCTTCGGGAGTTCGGAGAGAGTGATTGGGACCAAGTCGTGGTGCATCTTTGGGCTATGCGCAGCGATGGCCGATCTCTATCCTTCTATTCGTACTGCCGGGGGCGGACGTTTTGGAACAGCGTCGTTTGGCCTTGGAACCTGGCTATGATAGCGTTCCTCGCACTTTTGTTCTGGAAGACACACTTTTCGTTCTCGGAGGTCATTTGGCGCAATCGGTGCCATTTCCAGAAAATCATCCTCTTGCTATTCGGTATAATGCCGATCTTTAGCTTTTTTTGGTTGGTGGGACTCTTATCTGTCGGCGTCGCTATATTCAGGCAATATCACTTCGGGTGCGATCTTGGTCAGTGACACCGTAAGAAATGAATTACCTGAATATGTTCGCGGATATGTAAAACACGTGGATGGGGCGAATAATGTGCTTCAGATTTCTAGATGGTCATTTGGCGAGCTTAATGTCCCGCCTTATCCTGAGGTGAGAATCTACCGGGACATTGGAGGACGGCAATTTTAAGCATCGTAAGCCGACCGGCGGAGGCCACTCCACGGTTGCCTGACCGCCGCACCTGTTTGCTCTTTCATTTGACTGGCATACGACACGGCAGCAACCATGAAGCGTAGCTTGCGCTTAGCGTATCGCTAAGGCAAGCGCTACCTTGCTCCTGAAATAAGTGGAAAGAACGACTTTTCGCGGTACTACAGCCACCCCTTCGCCCGCGCGAGCCTCGCTGCCTCGACGCGATTGGCTGCCCCCAGTTTGCTGATTGCCTCCGACAAGTAGTTACGTACCGTGCCTTCCGACAAGTTCAATTCGATCGCGATGTCGGCGCTGGCCATGCCTTCTCCGGCGTGACGCAACACCTGGCGTTCGCGCTCGGTGAGCGGATCGGGCTCGTCGCTCCAGGCTTCGGCGGCAAGTTGCGGATCGATCACCCGCAACCCGCGATGCACCCGGCGCACTGCCTCGGCCAGTTGTTCCGCGGGCATGTCTTTCAGCAGATAGCCGGAAGCCCCGGCAGCCAGCGCGCGGCGCAGATATCCGGCGCGGGCGAAAGTGGTCAGGATAATCATGCGCACCGGCACGCTGCGCCGCTTCAGCTCGGCAGCAACTTCCAGCCCGGTAAGTTTGGGCATCTCGATGTCGGTGATGAAGACGTCCGGCCGCAGTTGCTGCACCGTGCGCAGCGCTTCCTCGCCATTGCGGGCGCGAGCGACAACCTCGATGTCGTCTTCCATCTCGAGCAGGGCGGCGAGCGCGCCCAGCACCATGACCTGGTCTTCGGCGATGACGACGCGGATCTTGTCGCGCTTAGCGCCCGGCATGTCCCTCAGTTTCGCAGAGCGGAGGCGACCTGCGCGAGCGGCAAATGAATAACCAGGCGGGTTCCGGCTTTGGTTTGGCGCTGCAGCGATCCGCCGATGGCTTCGAGGCGTTCGCGCATACCGCGCAATCCGTTGCCTTCGGGGGCATCAACGCCGCGGCCGTTGTCGGCGATTTCCAACCTACAGAGATCGTTGTCCCGTTGCAGACGAACGCTGCACTGTCGCGCCTGCGCATGGCGCACAACGTTGGTCACCGCCTCGCGCAACGCCAGCGCCAGCACGGTTTCCTGCGCCGGGGTTAGGGGAAGCTCGGCGACGTCGGAATCCACCAGGATGCCGGCGGTCTCCAGCGTTTTGCGGGCGCGAATCAGCTCGGCGGCTAGACCTTCGCCGCGGTATCCGCTGATGGCTTCGCGCACGTCGGCCAGCGCAGCGCGCGAGGT
>Ga0302320_10027184_pt1 | contig 11037 bp, 8 predicted proteins | sample Bog_T0_3_FD_202130 | JGI IMG/M metagenome (GOLD analysis project Ga0302320, IMG submission 202130) | Peat permafrost microbial communities from Stordalen Mire near Abisko, Sweden - Bog_T0_3 | ecosystem: Environmental > Terrestrial > Soil > Wetlands > Peat | place: Sweden: Abisko, Stordalen Mire... | reverse complement strand
AACGGCAGCCCACACGGCTTTTTGAGGCGCGAACCGGCAAGGGAGCGGGATTTTCCCGCCATGTTCTCATAATTTGAGACCGGTCTCTTTGGCGAACTCCCTCCCATGGTTTTGGCTGGCGGGCTCGAACGAGAGGCCATGCCGAATTGGGGTTGTCAGAACAAGATTCGGTCGGAGGGGCTTCCGCATTTCCTTGCCCCGCCAATGTCTTTTAGTGACTAATGGCTTCTCGCCATGACCTCCCCGCTTCAATCCGCCACGGTGTGGATATTCCCCGAATCGGTAGACTTGGGTCGCCCCGCCTGATTATGGCCAACGCCCAACCCTGGCGCGGCGCGGCTATCGCCGGGATCGTCTTCTGCGGTGGATTCATCATCATGGTCCTTGAGATCGTTGGCACCCGTTTCCTGGCCAAGCATTTTGGAAACTCCTTCGACGTCTGGGTAAATCAAATCGGGCTGGTCATGCTCGCGCTCGCCCTCGGGTATTATTTTGGCGGCATCCTGGCAAACCGCTGGCGGAAACTAAAGGCGCTGGCGTGGCTGCTCGTGCCTGCTGCCATGTTCACCTTTGAAATCCCCCGCTTCGCCGATCCGCTGATCGAGCTCGTCAAGAGCCCGCCAGGCCAGCCCATGACGCCTTTTCGCCAGATCTTTGACCCGATCTTGGGCGATGCCGTGGTTTTTCTTCTGCCCTGCGCCATTTTGGCCATGCTTTCGCCCTATCTCACCCAACTGGCCGCCCGCAGCCTGGCACAGGTTGGGCGAGCCAGCGGAGGAGTGTTTGCGGCCAGCACAGTGGGCAGCATCGCGGGCGTCTTCGTGTCCGGATATTTCCTGCTTCAGTACCTCTCTCTCTCCCTCATCTTCCATGTGACGGGGACCCTGATTCTGGCCCTGGCCGTGCTTTGCGTGGCGCTCAACGGCTGGTTGCTGCCGCCATGAGGGCGCGCGGCTTCTTTTTGGTGCTCGGATTCATCGGCCTCATGGGAGCCGGCGCGGCCGGCGCGCAGGACACGACGATTTTCGAGAAAATGTCCCCCTACCACGACGTCCGCGTGGCCGAATTCAAAGGCGCGCGAGTCCTCTGGTTCGACAACGCGCCCCAGTCGCGAATGAATCTCGCGGATCCCAACGTCGGGGAGTTCGAGTACACCGACTATTTTCACATGGTCTGGCTGTGGAACCCCCGGATCAGGAATGTCCTCATGCTCGGGCTCGGCGGCGGTAGCGTGCAGCGCCTGTTCGAATATTATTATCCCGGGGTGCGCATCCAGACGGCCGAAATCGATCCCTTGGTGAAGACGGTGGCCGTGAATTATTTCCACTTCGCTGAGTCCGACCGGCAACGGCTCGCGATCGCCGACGGCCGCCAATTTCTCGAGCACACCGCCGACAAGTACGACGCCATCCTGATCGACGCCTACACCCTTAGCCCCTACGGACTCAGTCTGCCGCCCTGGATGGTGACGAAGGAGTTTTTCGAACTGGTCAAAGCCCACCTCGCTCCCGGTGGCGTCGTCGCCTCCAACGTCGTCAACCTCCCTGGCACCGACATCCTCGCGGCGATCGACGCCACGCTGCAGGCGGTTTTTCCGCAGGTCTACGGATTCCAGTGTCAGGAGAGCCCCAATGTCGTCGCCGTCGCCACTCTTTCCGGGCAAAGATTGGACCTAGCCGCGCTGGAAAATGTCGCCCGACCCCTCGTCTCCGCCGGCCGGCTTCAGCTCCCCCGGTATCTCGACCTGCTAAAAAACCTCCAGCCGACGGCTCCTTCCCCCACGGCCGAAGCCCCCGTCCTCACCGACAACTTCGCCCCGGTGGAACGGCTCATGACGGTGAAAGCAAACCCGTAAGGGCACGACCGCCGGGCGCGCCCATCAAACGGGCCGGTCTACGATGAGCCTCGACGTTCGGGCGGGGGAATTAAGAGGCGGGGGTGGTCGCCCGCGTTACGGCGGCGAATTGCCCTTGGCTGGCGCCGTCCGGATCCAAAGCAGCAGTGCAGGGCAGAGCAGCAGGGCGATGGAGGCCATCACCAGGATGCGTCCGAAGTCGAATTGCCGGTCCCGCCAAAGGCCGGCCCCGTATACCGCCAGGCCGCCGGCGACCGCCGCTGCGAGATTGGTCACGCCATAGGCCGTCGCGCGATAACGCCGGTCGGTCGTCAAGCAGATGACCGGCATGAGATTGCAGTCGGCAAAGCCACTGGCCAGGCCCCAGAGCATCAGTCCGAGGATGGCAAAGACGACCAAACCGGAGGTGCCGGCCAGGAAAACGCCCGGGATCGCGGCGGACACACCAATCGCGAGCACATAGATCGGCGCGCGGGCTTGGGTCCGACTCCAGCGGTCGGCCCAAAAGCCGCCAATGGCCACGCCGGCCAGTTCCGTCAGGTAGCGATAGCCCGTGGCCGATAGGCCCGCCGCCCCTTGATGCAGGTGGAAATGCTCCTGCAGATAAGTCGGCATCCACCCGACCACGGCATAGCCGACCGCGCCTTGGATGGCGCAAAAAGTCAGCACAAGCCAGAAGGGCCTGCTGCCCAGCAGGCTGGAAAGGGCTCGGGAGAGGCGGATCTCGGGTGCGCGGCCGCTCGCGGCCGCAATTTCTTTTCTGGGCGCCGGCGCGTCGCGCAGCAGCACGGCTAGGATCAGGCCGTAGAGCATCCCCAGTCCGCCCACCAAGCTGAACGAGAAGTTCCACCCCCGCATTTCGGCCAGCCAGCCTCCCAGTCCTCCTAGCGCCGCCCCAGCCAGAAGACCGGTCATGTGTAGGCCGACCGCCCGCGATTGGGTGGGGCCGGGGTGATATTCCGTGATCAGCGCGAGGGCAGCCGGAAAGTAGCAGCATTCGCTGACACCCATCAGGGCCCGCATGACCAGCAGCTCGGGGAAATTCCGGGCATAGGCCGTCAGCCAGGTGATGGCCGACCAGATCAGCAGGCTGGTCACGATCACCCGTTTGCGTCCGAGGCGGTCGGAGACGAAGCCGGCCAGGGGGCTCAGCAACCCGTAGACCCAGAGAAATACCGAGGTCAGAAGCCCGAACTCCGCTTCCGACATGGGAATGGCTGCGACAATCGAGCCATGCATGGTCGTGAGCATCACCCGGGCCAGATAGTTAAGGCAGGCCACGACCCAAAGCAGCCCGACGACCAGCCAGGCCCGGCTCATCGGATCAGGCGGGCCGCGATGACGACATGCCCCTCATGAGCACCGGCCGGCTTTTTGCCCCGGCTAGCGCTCACCGTCGCCACGTGGGATCTGCGAAACGGCGAAGAACGTTTTCCGTAACGCGTGACACGGTATTGTCATAGTCAAGGGCTGAGAGCGACGCCCGCCAGCAAATCGCGCCGGCCGAAAAGACCGCCCCCCCATTTGGGTACTCCAGATAGGCCAAATCGGACCGGGAAAAGCGATGGGGCCGGCCGGGAACCTGCGGGTCGCGCACGCTCGCGCCGTCCCGACCCTGCATGAAATAGAGCTCCTCGCTGATCATCGCCTGATGCGATGCGTTAAAACGCACCGATGAGGCCAGCACCAGCGTCGTGCCCGGCGTCCCATATTCAAATTCCACCCGGTCGTACTCGTAGCCGGCGGCGCCCCATTTGACCTGGAGGTTGGGCGAGTCGCCGATCAGCTCTCCCTCAATTCCCTCAAAAATCCACGAGGCGCGAAGATCATAGGAATCCGGCATGCGCTGGTAGGGCGAGCCCCGATCGAACCCCGCGCCGGCCGTGCCGACGGCGACCAGCAGGTTGGGGGCCCGATTGCGATTTCTCCAAATACCGCCCAGTTCTCCGGTGGTGGAGTGATAACGCTCGCCGGGAGGCATCTCAAAGGGCCACGGCGCTCCCCAGCGCCGCAATTCCACCCGGTGCGGCTTCAGCGGGTCGAGGGAGGTGACTCCGAACAGGCCATTGCCACTGAGGTACATGAAGCGGCCGCCCTGCCCCAGGTAGCCCTCCAGGCCATCGAGCATCGCCTTGGTCCAGTACTCGTGATGACCGCTGGAGAGCACGACGGCATACCGCCGCAGCAGGTCCGCACCTTCCGCGTCCAAGTCGTGGTCAGTGAGGTAGTCGACTTCGAATCCCTTGTGGTCCAGCCAGTCCACGAGGTAGAGGTCGGCCGGGAACCGCGCCGGGGCACCGAGGGTGCGGTAGCGGAACTTGGGCCGCATGTTCAGGATTGGCCGCAGCCGCGATCCATAGGCGATGGCCGACCCGTCGACATGAATGTCGTAGAGGCCGTAGAGCGCGTTCTGCTCGATATAGCCATAGACTTCGCGAAAAAGCGTTGGATCGGCGAAGGGTTGCCCGATCGGGTTGCCGGACCAAGCTTCGCCGCGCCAGACCTTTCGACCGATATCGGTGAAGTTGGCGTAGATCTCGTAGGTCAGCGTGGACATGACCAGGGCGATCTTCGATCGCGCCACGCCGCGCGGCGGCCGGACGGTGAAGGGCAGGTAGTCCTCGTCCTCTCCGGCGGTTAGCCAGGCGGCATAGACCCCGCTCTGGAGGTCGGCCGGGATCACGAACTCGAAGGCGACGGGCCAGCGGGCGTCGTCCAGGTCGTCCCGGTGGAAGTGGATGGCCCCATATTGCGGGAGCGCCAGACGAAAATTCGTCTCGCCGCCGGCGTGGTTGTAGCCGGTGACGCCGCGGGTGGGCATGTTGACGGTGGTCCCGTGATGGGCGTTCCGGGAAACGTCCGTCACTCGGTCGTTGGCAATGTCGGCGGAAAAATCCCAGGCGCCCACGAGGTGAGCCCCGAAGGGCGACAGCGCGTCGGGATCCGCTTCCATCCTGAGGATTTCCGCTCCGGAGAGGGCCCGAGAAAGGAGTCGCGGGCGGTCCAATCGGCCGTCGAAGTGGTAGCCGGTTGCGCCGTCGGCGGCGCGGGCGGCGGCGAACCATAACGGGCCAGCATGCGGCGAGGGGAGGACTTCTAATTCCGCCGTGATCGTAACGCTGGAAGGATCGTCCGGCCACTTGCGCAAGGGCTGTTGCCGAAGAGTGGCCTGGCCGTCGCCGACGGTGACGGCGACAAAGTACCATTCCCAGCGGCGCAGGGGCGAGCCCGTTGACCGCCGATGGACCAAATCCGCGGACTCCCCCGTCTTGCAGCCCCCGATTACCAGCTCGAGAGCGCCGGTCCCATCGAGGGCGAGGGCAATGCCCCCGCCGTGAAACGGGTCTCCCCAGCTCACGATCGCCTGCTCATCCACGCCGGGCAGGGTGGGGCAGAGAAAGGTCGTAAAGGTGAAGGTGCCCGACGTTGCCATGCCGCCGACCGGAATTTCGACGTAGGAGCCGCTGCGGATGTCGTGGTGCGCGCCGTCATGCTCCGCGTCGATCGCCGACGGGATCACCACCTGCTTGAAGCCGGGTCCATCGGGGTTTGTATCGCCATGGATCAGGCGGACCAGTCGGGAGCGGTAGCGCGGATGGTCGGAGCTGACCATGAAACGAATGGTCTCGCCGGGCGCGCCGGACAAACGGTCGCTGTACCCGACGAGCGGGAGGGAAATGCGCTGGCTGGGGTCGATCTCCCGCCCCCGGTGCTCCCGGCGCTTCGGGGTGTCCACTGGGCTCATACCCGTCGCGCGCGCTGAACGGCGGATTCAAACGCCTTCACGAAGCCGCGCGCGTGCTCTTCGTCGCGCGAGGGGTGGATGGAGAGGCGGATGAACGGCTTGCCGCGCAGGATGCCAAAGCCCTGGCCCCATCCGTCCTCAGCCATGTGCTGGTGGACGTCTTCGAGGTTGATGGTCTTGGAGGTGAAGCCCACGACGGTGATGAACCGCGGCACGGCCAACGCCATGCCGGGGATCGCCGTGACGCCGTCCACGATGATGTCTCGCAGCTTCAGGACATGGGCGGTGGACTGGCGGTAGCCCTCTCGGCCCAAATTGCGAAACGTGGCCCAGGCCCCCGCCGCCCGGGAGCCGGGCTTGGTGGACGATGTCGTGTGGATCAGCGTTGATTCCGTGGGAATGGTTTCGAAAAGGCTCGAGTCCCGGGCGAGGAAGAAGCCCGTGGCAATGGGCAACAGGCCCAGCTTGTGGCCGTCGGTCGAGATTGAGCTGACGCCCTTGAGGCTGAGATCGAAGGGTGGGATGGGATAGCCGAGATCGCGCATGAATGGCAGGATGAAGCCGCCGAACGCGGCGTCGACGTGGAGATAGAGGCCCTTGCGCCAAGCGAGATCGGCGAATGCGGCCACGTTGTCCATCGTGCCGAAGGTGCCCCCCGGCGCCGAGCACACCAAGCCCACCGTGTGCGGGGTGATCGCCTTCTCGACGTCTTCCATCCGCGGCAGGTACGTGTCGCTGGCCACGTCCACTTCGACCAGCTTGATCTTCATCAGCTCCGCGCCCAACCGGAATGAGAAGTGCATCGTGACCGGGGCGATGATCTCCGGCAGGGTCTGCTTCCCGCTGTTGCGGGCCAGGCGCATGGCCGCAAGATTACTTTCCGTCCCGCCCGTGGTGATGAAACCGCTGGCATCAGGCTTCCCTAGGAGGGAGGCCATCATCCCGACCGCTTCGCGTTCCATGGCGAGGGTGCCTGTCTCCGACTCTCCCGCCCATTCCACGAAAAAGCTGCCGGTCGCCATCGCCTCCACCTTGCGGCTGATGGCGGAGGGCGTCCCGGAATAGGTGATGGCGAAGTTCTTCTCGATCTCGAAGCGGTTGAGGTCGAGCCGCTCTCGGACTTCGCCCAGGACATCGCCCTCCGGCCGGCCTTTGTCGGGGAAGTCCGTCCGGGGGACGGGCGGGACATTCGTGTGCCCGGCTGGTTTGTCGAATTCGGCTAGCATAGGGAATCCCGTGCGTCGAAGGGAGCGTTCAGGCGGCGGCCCGAAGCCCCTCCTTGTCGACGAAGGCGAGGGTGTCATCCAGCGCCCGACCGAGTTTTTCCACCAGTTCGTCGACCTGCGCTTCGCTGATGATCAGCGGCGGACAGATCGCCAGGCTGGCCCCGGCCACGGCCCGGAGGATCAATCCGTGCTCCACAGCTCTTTGCTGGGCGTAAATTCCGACGCGGCCGCCTTCGAACGCGGTGCGCGCCTGCTTGTTGGCCACCAGTTCCACGGCCGCGATCAAGCCGACGCCGCGCACTTCACCTACCAGGGGGTGGCCAGCCAGGGTGCGCAACCGGCGCTGCAGATAGACGCCCGTGCGCGCTGCCCGTTCGAAGATGCGATCGCGCGCATAGATTTCCAGGGTTTTCAGCGCCACGGCACAACTCACCGGGTGCCCCGAATAAGTATAGCCGTGGCCGAACATGCCGATCTTCGCGGAAGGCTCCACCAGGGCCGCGTAAAGGTCGCCAGGCACGATCGCGGCCGAAATCGGCAGGTAGGCGGACGATAGGGCCTTGGCCACCGTCATCATATCCGGCTGAATGGCGTAGGTGGTGGCGCCGAAATCATTGCCGGTGCGTCCGAAGCCCGTAATCACCTCGTCGGCAATCAACAGAATATTATGGCGGCGTAATATGGCCTGCACTTTCGCCCAATAGGTCCTGGGCGGCACGATGACTCCGCCGGCGCCGCTCACCGGTTCGGCCAGGAAGGCAGCGATGGTTTCCGGTCCTTCCCGCACGATGAGCTGCTCGAGCTTGGCGGCAAGCCGCGTCGCGAAGTCTTCTTCGGTTTCACCGGGCAGGCCCTGGCGGTAGAAGTGCGCGGCGTCGGTGCGAATGATGCCAAGGGCATCGAAGGGTAGGTCGAAATGCGCGTGATTGGAAGCAAGCCCGGTCATGGCGGCCGTCGCCACGGTTACGCCGTGGTAGCCGCGTTCCCGCACGATAATCTTGCGCTTGGCCGGCTTGCCGACCGCATTGTGGTAGTAGTGCAGCAGTTTCCAATGGGTGTCATTGGCGTCACTGCCGGAATTGCCGAAAAACACGTGCGCGTCTTTGATCGGCACGATCGCGGCCAGCTGTTCGGCGAGGTCGATGGCGAGCTGGTGCGATTTGCCGCCGAACAGGTGCGAGAAGGACAGTTTGCGCATTTGCGCGGACGCGGCCTCGATGAGCTCCTCATTGCCGTAGCCGAGCGCGGTGCACCACAGACCGGCCATGCCCTCGAGGTATTGCTTGCCGTGATTGTCCCAGACGTAAGCGCCCGCCCCGCGCTCAATGATGAGCTGCTCGATGGCCCTGAGGTTGGTGGTGGGATATACGAGATGGGTCATTTATTGATGCCGACCGCTCACCAGTATTTGATGTTTGGACGGGCCGTCCAGCAGGTACTTCGAGCCGGTGCGTCCCGAACCGGGTCCTTCAACCGAGCACGCTCCTCAAGAAAGCCGCGAGTAACTTATAGTCTGCACGCGGAAAATAAGTGGATCCGATCAAGTTCCAGTCCCGGGAGCCGAATCGGCCGGATCTCCTTTCCGGCGACCCAAGCGAGCACGAGTTGCATTGCCATGGTCCTGCCATCCTCTGGCTTGACCGCGCCCATGGAAACCGAGTAAAGCAACGGCCTTTCTATCTCACGCCGAAGCGGCCCTAAGGCCGAAGAATTCATGAACCCCAAAACTACTGCAGTTATTCTTGTTGGCTATCAGAACGACTATTTTGCCCCCAAAGGCATCCTGCGCAGCGTCGTCGAGGAACCCAATCGCGTGGACAACGTCCTCGCCAATTCCCTCGCCTTCATTCGGGCCATGGCGCCTACCCCGATGACGATGATCGCAACACCCATCGTCCTGGAGCCCGAGTATCGCGCCTTGGCGAACTCGGTGGGCATTCTGGACAAGATCAAGCAGTCCGGCGCTTTCAAGGCTGGCACCTCCGGGGCGGAAACAATACCCGAGCTGACGGCGTTCGGCGACCGCATCCTCTACGTGATGGGCAAGATCGGCTTTAACGCGTTTTCCAACACCGAGCTGGACCGGGTGCTGAAGCAACGGGAAATCAAGGACGTGCTCGTTGCCGGTATGGTGACTTCGCTCTGCATCGATTCCACCGGCCGGGCGGCGTACGAGCGCGGCTACAGTGTGCAGATCCTTTCGGATTGCACCTCGGCGCGCACGCGCGAGGAACAAGATTTCTTCTGCAAGAACATCTTCCCGCTCTATGGCGGCGTTATCGACAGCAAGCAGGCGACCGCGCAGCTGTCGGTCGCCGCCGCTTGAGGCCGGTTCCGATGGAGAATCCCTTCAAGGGGGCGGAGGAGCCCCTCGGATCAGACCTGCACGTTCTGGCGTCGTACCAACTGACCGAAGCGTTGGTCGAGGGCGAAAGGCGGATGCGCCGTCGCATCGAGCTGCTCTCTGAGATCATTTTCGAGACCGATTCACTCGGTGTCCTGGTCTTCCTCAACAGCGCCTGGGCGAAGACCTTGGGGCACGGACTCGAGGAGAGCCTGGGGCAGCCCGTGGCCCGCTTCGTCCACCCGGACGACCGGGCCGCCTTTCAGAAGATTCTAGAGGGCAGCCCGGTGGCCACATCCGGCGGCGAGCACCAGGTTCGAATGACCCGCAGCGACGGCGGCATCGCCTGGCTGGAGATTTCCGCCACGCCACTGCCGGGCGGGGGCATTGTCGGCGCCCTGCACGACCGCACGAGCGAGACCGCCGCGAAGCGGGACTTGGAGGAGGCAAAGGAGCGGGCGGAGCGGATGGCGGCGGTAGCGAATGCCGCGAATCAAGCGAAGAGCGATTTTCTCGCGACGATGAGCCATGAGATCCGCACCCCCATGAATGGAATCCTGGGGATGGCCGAATTGCTCCTGGAATCCCGCCTCGATGCGGACCAGCGCGAGATGGCCGAGGCGGTATCGGAGAGCGGCCACGAATTGCTGCGCATCATCAATGACATCCTCGATTTCTCGAAGATGGAGGCTCGCCGGCTTTCCCTGGAACTGACGGACTTTGACGTGGAGGCGCTGGTGGAGAGCGTGGTCGGCCTGCTCGCGCCCACTGCCCGCGCCAAGGGGATCGGAATCACGGCCGCCGTGGAGGCGAATGTCCCGCGCCGTCTCTACGGTGACGACGGGCGCCTGCGTCAGATCCTGCTCAACTTGATTGGCAATGCGATTAAGTTTACGGCCAAGGGCGAAGTCGCAGTGCGGGTCAACCGGGACCGCTCCGGCGAGGGGCGCATTGCCTTCACGGTTTCCGACACCGGCATCGGCATTCCTCCGGAGAAGCAGGGAGAGATTTTCGAGCCCTTCGTCCAGGCGGACACCTCGCCCTCACGCCATTACGGCGGCACTGGGCTCGGGCTGTCGATCTGCAAGAGCTTGGTCGATCTGATGGGCGGCTCGATCGGCGTGGAAAGCCGGCCTGGCGCCGGGTCTCGGTTTTGGATCGTCGTGCCGCTTCCGGCAAGTGGCGTCGCGGCGCGCGAGTCGAGTGTTGGCCGCTTGCCCGCGCTTTCGGCCCCCAACATGGACGCCACCGCCGGGCCGGAACCGCGTTCGATGCGCAGTGATACGAAGATCCTGGTGGCCGAAGATCGAGAGACCAATCGGCGACTGGCAGAGCTTATCCTGATGAAGCTCGGCTACACGGCGGACTACGTCCAAGACGGCCGTGGAGCGGTGGAAGCCGTCAAGCGGGGGCATTACGACATTATTCTCATGGACTGCCAAATGCCGGAGCTGGACGGTTACGCCGCGACGCGGGAAATCCGCCGGATGGAGGCGGAGGCCCCGCGCGGCGGCCCAGCCCACGCCCAGATCATTGCCATGACGGCGAACGCGATGACACACGACCGTGGCGCGTGCCTCGCGGCCGGGATGGACGCCTATCTGAGCAAGCCCATCACGATCGAACGGATGCGCGAGGAACTCGAAAAGGCCGTCCGATCCAGGGGCGCAAGTCGGGCGCCGTGATGGTGGCGCTGCCGGGGTCCCGATTGGGCACGGCGGAGACGAGCCGCGCCTAGGGTTCTGCTGGCCGGGTTGGATTTGACCGGCCCCAAAACTCTCGCCTTGTTGATCCGATGCGCGCCCTGCGTTTTGCCCAGACTGGCTCACTCGATTTTTTGGCGGTCGCAGACGTTGCCACGCCGGTC
>Ga0302320_10027183_pt1 | contig 11037 bp, 8 predicted proteins | sample Bog_T0_3_FD_202130 | JGI IMG/M metagenome (GOLD analysis project Ga0302320, IMG submission 202130) | Peat permafrost microbial communities from Stordalen Mire near Abisko, Sweden - Bog_T0_3 | ecosystem: Environmental > Terrestrial > Soil > Wetlands > Peat | place: Sweden: Abisko, Stordalen Mire... | reverse complement strand
TACGGTCCGGCAACAAATCTATTTACGCTTCCGCCGTCCGCCTTCTCTCCACCGCCTGATGTCCATTCGACCGTTTTCCGTTGGCGATTCGCTCCGCGCTTCCTTGAACTCGGCGTAGACGAAAGCGGATTCCTGCCATTCATCAGAAAGATATTTGCGCAAAAGCGAAAGACACTCTCGAACAATCTTCGCGCCGCAGGGTTCGCTCCGGACCTCATCGCCTCTGCACTTATTAGAGCAGGCATTGATTCGCGCGCCCGCGCTGAAGCTCTGTCCATCGAAACGCTCGCGAGTCTTTGGAAAGCTCTGTAACTCGCCTGAACGCCCTAGTAACTCACCGCCGTCGACTCAACCTAAAGATGTATCTCGAAAAACTCTTCGCAACACTTATGTCAGCCCTGTGTCTCCATGGATGTGAGTGCGGATCGGAACAACTAACAAAATCAAACCGCCGCCTCTCAAGGAGATGTAGCCATGAAAGTTTCTCAATTAGGCGTCGGACTTCTCGCACTCAGCTCAACGTTTGGCCTTGCTCAGGCAGCACCCGCAGCCGCTCCCGCCCCTGTTCAGCAGCGCCATGCCGTCACCATCAACCAGCGACGCGAAAACCAGCAACAGCGCATCGCAAAGGGCATCCAGGCAGGTCGCCTGAACGCTCGGCAGGGCGCGCGCCTCGAACGCCGTGAAGCCTCTATAGGTCGCCAGGAACGGCTGATGCGCGTCGCGGGACATGGTCGCCTCACTCGTAGGGAACGTGTCCGGCTTAACCACCGTCTCAACCGCACTTCACGCGCAATCTATCGCGCCCGGCATCGCCGGTAAGTGAAGTAACTCAAACGCTCATCCATGACGCCAGAGGCCGCCCAGTTCAGCTCGGGCGGCCTTTGTTACAAGACCTCGATATTTGGCGAAGGCGCGCTCACTACTTCGTCAACCATATCTCGAAGCCCATGTAGTCCTCGTTGATCTCATAGTTGCTGAAGCTTGCTTCCCACAACATGTCCTGAAATTCCTCTTTGGTGTAAGCGCTCTTGATGAGCATTCCCTTGAATGCTAGTTTGGTCAGCATTTTGTTGAACCAGGTTAGGCCCATCGCATCGATGCCGCGGCTGACTTCTTCTGGAGACGCGTTCCTGTTCAGGTCGATGATGACGCCGCGACCGCCAGGCTTGAGGACACAGGACATTTCCTGCAATGCTTCGACGGGCCTGGCGAAATTCTTGAAGGCCGCTCGGCAGAGAAGGAAGTCGAAGCTGCCGGAGGGGTAGGGCATATTGGACGCGGAGCCTTGTTGGAAGGCTACTTTTACGCCAGCTTCAGCGGCCTTCTTCCTGGCTATCTTGACCATGGAGTGGCTGATGTCGAGGCCGGTGATTTCGTATTGACCTCGTTTAGCCAACTCGATGCAGAAATAGCCGGGGCCTGGCGCTACTTCGAGGACGGCGGAATTCTCAGGGAGCTGATTCGAGATTCGCTGCGCGAGTTCGATGTATTGGTTCATCATTTCGGCGGTATTGGATGCATACCAGGTCGCCATCAAGCCTTCTATTCCGCGATCGGCATGAGGCTTGCGCATTGCCAGGGTTGTCATGGTTTCCTCCTGATGGATGAGTGGTTGTTTGGTTTGCGTCGAAGCGGGAACGAATCTGGCGCAGGGGGGCTTCGGGCGCTGAAGACGCGCTCGGGTTAGGCGTTTGTTAACGGGGCTGGTTCGATGTTTTGGTGTTCTAGTTTGCCCTAAACGAAGCAGGTCCATTCGACTCCGCTTAAGTACGCTTCGCACAGGAAGACGCGTTATTTGCGGCTCGGGCTTTTAGGTGCAGCGTTTGCAACTACTCGCAGAAAACTCGGACCTTGGTTGTGCCCTCGTCGGTGGTGTCTACGTCCACGGTCAGGTCTTCGAGGTGGTCGATCAATTCTTCGAGGTTTTCGGGCTTGATCTGCGACAAGGTGAGCGGCACACCGTGCCGGTTGAGCGCCTCGTCGAGTTGCTGATGGGCCTGGACGGGAATCAAACTGGCCAAGCGCACTCCCGCTCGGAGCAATTGCATTGGCACTCGAACGTTCACTGAGGTTGGTCCCTTGAGACCGGTCATTTCCTGCGGCGCTTCGACAAGGACGCGGAGATACTTGGCTCGCGTCTTTACAGCAGCGCCAGTATTTCCGTTGGCGGAAGCGGTGGAACCCGAGTGTTCACTCACGATTGTGGCCGGGCCCGATTCAAGGGCGGCGATCAGGCGCTCGGCTTCGTCGGCGGTGATTTTTCCGGCGGCCAGCATCTCCAGGATTTGACGACGATTCTCGTTCATTGAATTCCTCCCTATGAATTTGGTTGGGGTGAGATTTGTGAGACAGGCCGCTTCAGAGAATGCGGACGAGAACCTGATTGCCTTCGGCGCGGACATGTACGTGAGTTCCGGGCAGGCCCGACAAGATGCCCCAGAAAATGGCGATGATGCGCCAGATGGTCATTCGGCAAGCGATGGCAAGGGCGACGAGAATCAGGAAGATGATTGGCGAAAGCAGGATTACTGGAATCCACAATAGGAAAAGCGGCAGCCAAAGTCGAGGCGTTTGCCAATGCGGCGTCTGAATGCCGATGACAGCAAAGTTGGGAATCATTTGAGGGCCTCCAGGTTTTTGATAGCCTCGTCGGCTGTGATTTCGCCGGCTTTGAGGCGGGCGAGGATCTCGGCGCGCGAGGGGGACGGGTCGGTTTCAATGAATTGGAGTTGGCCTGAGATGCGGTTGAGGCGGGCCTTGATGGTGGGATAGCTGACGCCGAAGGTCTGCTCCATTTCCTTGATGGATCCGTGGGAACGGAGAAAGGCGACAATGAAAACCTGATCCTCCAGGCTGAGGTGGGCGAGTTCAGGGAGGGTGAACTGGCCTTCGACGGCGATCTGCTTCTCCGGGATGCGGACGCGCTCGATTATTAGCGAGCCGCCCTGGGCAATGCGGAGGAGTTCCTGCCAGTCGGAAGCGGGTTTGGGGGTTTGATCCATAAAAGGAGTTACGCTCGTTTCTCAAGCACAAGAAGAACAATACTTAAAATATTTAATCTTTTCAAGTAATTTTATTTAATTATTTTACAAACGAGTGCGACGGAGTTGAGATTGAAGTGCCAGAATGACCTTAGTGGTCTTCATCAAGACGTTTGATGGGACAAGTATTGGTTTCTACCAGTCGGAATCGCTTTTGTCGTCTTCGTCGGGGGCGTGGACTATGCGCATGAGTTCGCCGCGGTCAAGCCAGATGAGGTAGCAGTCGCCGCAGGAATCCACTATGACATTGCCGGGGCCGGCGTAGAAATGGGTATCCATGCGGCGGTGGCATTTGGGGCATTGGATGGTGCGCTTCAGGTCTCCGCGGTCGGGCGGGGTTTGGACGGCAGGCTTGTCCAGGCTGGCCCGCAATGCATCGATCAGGTCGGAAAGCGTGCCCATTTTCATGAGAAGGCCGTGGCATTCAGTACAGTAAAGAACCTGTGCTGATGTAATTAGAGCTTTCACAAGCGTCTGGTTGCAGAGGGGGCAGGCCTGGTCGAATGCCGGGTCGGAAGGTTCGGCGGAAATCCGCACTCCATCGTCTTCCTCACCGGGGTAGAAGACGGCGTGGCAGTAGTCGCATTTGAAGCCTTGCGTATCCGGCTTGAGGGTTATCGGAGCACCGCAGGCCGGACAGTTCACTGGGGCTGTCCGCACTCGGCGCAGAACTTGGAGCGAGCGGGAATGGCTTTGCCGCAGTCGATGCAGAACTTTGTGTCGGTAGCTGTTGCTGCTGCGGCGGGGGCTGCGACCGGTGCGGCAGGCGCCTTAAGGGAGCTGGCGAGGACTTGCGCGACGGCTGCACCTGCACCGAGGCCCATGCCAACACCTGCGCCTCCGCCGGTGTTGGCTGCGGCAAGGTCGAGGGATTCCGCGGCGGCGTACTGGGTGTAGCGGTTGACGTCGCCGACCATGTTCATGCCGATGCGCTGATCGAGGACTTTGGCGAGTTCGTCGGGGAGGGAGATGTTTTCGACGACGAATTGGTTGAGTTCGAGGCCGAGGGCGGCAAAGGCGGGCTTCATCAGTTCGACCATCTTCTCGGCAAGGACGGCCTGGCTGGCTGTGAGGTCGAGGAAAGGAAGGCCGCTGTTGGCGAAGACGGTAGTGATGTGTGCGAGGATCGAGTCGCGGAGTTGGCCTTCAAGATCGGCTGCAAAGTAACATTCCCTGGTGCCGCTGACCTGGTTGAAGAAGACGCGCGGGTCGGCGATTCGGTAGGAGTAGATGCCAAAACAGCGCAGGCGGACGGCGCCAAATTCCTTGTCGCGGATGGTAATGGGCGTCGCGGTGCCCCACTTCTGATCGATCTGGAGGCGCGTCGAGAAGAAGTAGACCTCAGACTTGAAGGGCGACTCGAAGTCCTTGTCCCAATTCATCAGGTCGGTGAGAACGGGGAGATTGCGGGTGGAGAGCGTGTGCAGGCCGGGTCCAAAGATATCGGCGATTTTGCCTTCGTTGACGAAGGCGGCGACTTGCGACTCACTGACGGTGAGTTGGCCACCATTCTGGATTTCGAGGTCCTGCATGGGATAGCGAAAGGCAAGAATGCCGTCCTGCGGTTCGTTCCACTCAATGACGCTGATGAACTGTTTGGACAAGAAGCTGAGAAGGCTCACGGGGATCTCCTGAGCACGACGGTAGCACCAGTTGTGAGGCGCGGGGTATAGCACGAAGGGATCATCGGGGTGCCACAGTTGGCGCGGAGGCGGGAATTACCGGGGCAGTGAAAACAGAGCAAGCTCGTCTATCGCCATGGATGCGTGAACTTTTTCGAGGATTGCTCAGTTCCCGGCGGCATTATCCACGCGGCTCAAAACGATCTGCTGCTGGTCTGCCGCTGAAATTTGCTGGTAAATATAACGCAGGTTCCCGTAGAGCGATGGATCGAGCAATGCCGAGGTACGGACGAAGGTTCGTTTGACGGTGACTGCATCTGCGGCTGAGGAAACCTTCATGGACAGCCCGATTCTACTCGTCCACTCACTTTTGGGATCGTGCGGTAGGGTATCGAGTTTCACTCCGGATGGTAGATGGTAGGTGATGCGAGCGTAGTAGGAATGGAAATGAACCGCATCGTCGGTCTTTTCTTCCAGGTAGAGGTAGATAGCCGATGCGCCGGGCGCCTTTGGATCGGATGTCATGTGGAGTTCTTCGGCGGTCGGTTCCTGAAATTGTCCATGCGCGAGGATGGACGCGCTGAGAAGCACAAGAATGGTTATGAAGTTTCTTGGAAGCTGCCGCATTATTTTCGACCTGGATGGAGGGGTGAGGTCAGTTTAACAGCAGCGCTTCAAGTTTTTGGCTCATGGACTTCGACCACAGCAATCCCATATTTGGGAATCGGAAAGGGAGGCACCTGGTTACCGATTCCCCAAGAAACGGCTTAAGGCACCGTGAACGGCCGCAAGCCTTCGGTGGGGAAGATGCCGGTGGGGCCGGCGGCAGTGGAAGGTTGAGTGCGGAACATGTAGTGGATGCTGAAGCCGGCATTTACCGACGAGTAATTGCGGGAGTTGTTGGCGCCGATGAATCCGCCGGCGAACCAATGCGGGCCGATCTGGTAGGAAACCTGGCTGCGCAGATCGTAGTTGGGACCAACGCTGGTCTTGGCGGGGAGCATGGGACTGCTCAGAGCTGTCTCAAGGGCCTGATCGACCGCTAAAGGCCAGAGCGGCGTGAGAGCTTCCTGGAAGGCCTGGACGCCGAGGCTGCCGAGAATGTTGTAGTGCCAGCGAGTGCCGTAGTGAGCGGCCCAGGTGAAAGGCACGTTGGCCAGGAAGTAGGATTGGGGGCTGAAGTAGCCGCCCATGCCGTGGGTGAAAGCGTCTTCGTTGTGCTGATAGTGCATACCGAAAAAGTTGGCGCCGATGCTGAGGTTTCCGTATTCAGGCATGGTCTTGAGGCGCCAGTAGGCTCCGCCGGAGCCGTCGATGCGGATATTGTTCTGGACGTGGTAGCCATTGAGATATTGACCGCCGGCGCCGAGGTAAAAGCCTGACTCCGCATCTCCATGAGCGAATTGCACCTGGCCCTGGTTGGCAACGACGCCGCCCCATATCTGTCCCTGGTTGCCGAGGGTGTTGCCACTGGGGTCGCGCAGGCCGGCATACGAGAGCTGCGTATCGCGGACCGGGTCGCGGCTGAAATTAAGTGTGAAAGGCCCGTTGGCGGGCTTCCAATAGGCGCGGCCCGTGAACGTGGCCACGAGGAAGCCTTCAGGCGTGTAGCCGCCGGCAATGGCGAGATGCGGGAAGGCAAGTTGTACTTCGCCGCCGATGCCGACAGCATTCTGCTGCGCCGGTATGGTGGTCGCGGTGTCCGTCAGAGTTCCGATGGGCTGGGGGATGGAGATGAGCGCGGAACCGGCGGTTGTTGACTCCTGTACGGTGATGACGCTGTTGCCGTCGGCTTGTCCGGAATCGAGGAACACAGGCTTGGCGATGATGCTGAGACGAGTGTTGAGTCCCAGAAGAAAGGAGGCTTCGAAGGGGGCTTCGAGAGCCGCCAGGTGGTCGTAACCGAGGCTTCCAGAGCGGTAGTTGATAATGCCTGCACCGCCCAGCCATGGGCTGTATCCAGCTTCAATGGAGTGAAGCTGCATCTCAGCTTCGTCGCGCGGGCTCACAGGGTTGGGCTGGCGCTGAATCCGGATCCAGGGTCCACGCAACGGGGGCAGATTGCGTTGCTGGAGTTCTTGATCTGAAAGGCCGGTGTCTGTTGTGGGTGATGGGGTGGGCGCCTGAACGTCGGTTGGGGGCGGGACCGGCTGCTGTTGTGACTGATTCTGCTGAAGGGTTCCACTTCCCTGCTCTTGATTCTGGGTCTGATTCTGAATTTGGGCCTGCCCCAGAGTTGGAGTTCCTTGCTGGCTGGCATTGGCGGAGGCCTTGGCTTGCTTCTTCCTTGTTGTATGTTGGGCGGCTGAAGGCTTAGCAGACGACGGTGTGGATAGCGGCTGAGTGTTGGCCGGAGGCGGAGTGGACTGCGGCTGTTGTTGCTGCTGCTTCGGCGCGGAATAGGCGCCGGTGGCTGCTTCCTGCGCCGAAGGCGTGTACTGGGCGATGTTGTATAGGCTGCTGGCGGGTTCCGGCGAATGCAGGCTCGGCAACGGATTGACGGGGGCGTTGGCAATGGCGTGAATACTGGCGGCAGAGCCCTGGGTAAGCTGGCCGTCGGTCTGGTCGGCGAATAAGGCCTGTGCCTGCGCTGCAACGGGGCCCATGGGCTGCGATGTGATGCGCAGCGGCGGTGCTGGGTTTGGTGCGCCTGTGGAAGTGCCGGGCTTCCAGACTGGAGGAACATGAGCTGATTGTGACGATGCGCTTGTGGAGACTGGCCCGGTGGTGCCTACGGTCTCCTCAGAGGACGGCACGTTCATCTTGCCCGTATACGGGTAGAGATTAGAGGATGCAGGCTTGGCCTTGGAGCCGGTATGAACCTGGTTGGCGGCACGGGTTTGATTGCTCGTCCGACTGGTGGTTGACGAAAGCGGAACTGTGCTCGGAGTCGGAGCAATGGTCTCCGACTGGATATTCACGGACTGCGCGGAACTTTGCAGTGTATAGATAGGCGCGTCGTTTGCGTGCGAAGTTTGCGCGTATGCGGAGTTAGTCCCGGGCGGCAGGGGAAGCGGATTGGAGGAAGGCGCCTTGATCCAATTTTTGCTTTGCTGCGAGTCCTGATGCGGGAGAACGGGTGACGGGGCTGATACCGCATAAGGCGTGTGACTGATGGAGTTGTTGGGGCCGTAGGCGGGCAACGCCGGAACAGCGTTCTTCAGGGCCGGATCGTTGCGGGGATCGAGAAGACGCTTCATGTCGCCTGGGCCCAGCGTGGGGTACGAACCTTCCGGAACGGTTCCGGCATCGAGGGTCTGTGCAGCCGCCCCGGGCGGCATCGCAGCAAGGGACGCGCGCCAGAAGTCGGCGGCTCTCTGGGTGTTGCCGCGGGCCTGCTCGAAACGTGCGGCGAGACCGAGAATCTGTGGGTCGTTGGGGAAGAGCGCGAGGGCTTGGCGGAGCCATTTTTCTGCCTGGGCCATGTCGGTGGCTCCGATAGCCGCGGCGATGGCTCCCTGGAAGTCGCGGGAGGTCGAGTCCTGCAACATGATGGTCTTGTAAAGAGCGAGCGCGTCGGCGGGTCGGCCTGTTTTGGCGTAGGCTCCGGCAACGGCGATGCGGACGCCGAGGTTAGTGGGGTAGTCCTGCGAGGCAGCTTGAAGTATCTGCAAGCCACGCTGCTGGTAGCCGTTGCTCATCAGCAACTCAGCCTTGCGCACGGCCCAGTCCGCCCAAATGGATTCGGCCTGCTCGCGCTGGGTTGCGGTCAGATCCGCACGGGCGTCGAGGCCTTTGAGAACCGGGTACAGCCCCTGGTCATCGCCGACGTTGTAGAGGAGCCAAGCGTGCTGGAGTTCCATGCCTGCTGGCGCCGAAGTGTGTCGGAGAAGATAGAAATTCTCGATGCGTTTCAGCGACTCCGTCGCGTGCGGGAGATCGCCCGCGACGACATAGAGGCTGGCTTCAGCTTCCACGAATTCGACGTCAGCTTCGAGCTGCTGGCGGATGTCGGGGGGAATCTTGGACAGCTCCTGCATTGCGTCTGCATTGTGATTGCTGGCGATCAGCGAGACGATCAGGCCCTTCCAGGCGTCGGAGGCTTGGGAGTGAGGCGGATTCGCAGAAAGCGGGGCGGACTGGGTGTCGGACTGTTGGGCTGCGGCCAGAGTGGCGTGGACTACTGCTTTCCGCATTGGGAGTCTCCCCGGTCTCAAACGCGAGTCCGGAGGCATCCAGGCTGTATGCAGCAGTCTCGGATGCGTGCGGGGACGGCGGACTATTGATCCTGCGCTCAAATAGTTTTGAGGTTTCCCACCCTTGCGATAGGAAAAAATCGCAAGAATGGGGCACGGAGCGTTTGTAACGGATGAAGCACGGGGTCCACTGCCGCTCAGACTCTTAGCGCGAGTCCGGATCAGCCGTGAGTAGGACTGGGGGACGTAGATCGGCGCAGTGGGGGTTTGGCCTCGGTTGGTGGAGGACGGCGTTGTCCATGGTAGATCGGGCTGAGCGGTCGTCGAGGGAATCTGCTGGATGGGGGATTGCTGGGCGCGCGGGCTCGTCGGGCTGAGCACGACTGGGGCTGAGCCGTTGTAGGGGTCGGCGCCGTACGCGGGCAACGGAGGCAGCTTGGAGGTCTTGGGAAAAGGCTCGTAGTTGGGATCGAGCAGTTGCTGCAAGTCGGCGGCTGTGTAGGCGCGGTGGGCCTTGGTGTCCTGATCGGGATAGACCAGCGTGTGCGCCAGCTTCTCTGTCGGCGAAGCGGAGGGCATGGCGGCAAGCGAGGCGCGGTAGTAGTCGGCTGCGCGTTGATTGTCGCCGCGGGCCTGCTCGAAACGGGCGGCTTCGGAGAGAATCGCAGGGTCACGTGGGAAGCGTTGCAGTGCCTGACGCAGCCAGATCTCGGTTTGGGATTTGTCGTTGGCGGCAAGGGCAGCGCCGATGGCTCCCTGGAAGTCGGCGGAGGTCGCATCCTGCAAGGGGATGGTCTTGTAGAGGGCGAGCGACTCCTTGGCGCGGCCTACCTGGACGTATCCACCTGCGACCGCCTTGCGGACGGTGAGGTTGTCAGGAAAGGCCTGTGAGGCGGCGTCCAATAAATCGACGGCGCGCTGGAAGTTGCCGTTGTCCATGGCGGCCGTGGCGCGGCGAACGCTCCAGTTGGCCCAGATGTCCTGAATCGTTTCGCGCTGCGTGACTGTGAGGCCGGGGCGGCTGCCAAGGCGCATCAGTGCTGGGAAAAGGGCTCGATCGTTGTGAGTATTGAGGAGCAGCCATGCGTTCTGAATCTCAACTGCTGCGGGCGGATCAATGTGCAGCTTCGCATAGTGGGCGTGGACCTGATTCATGAACTCAGTGGCGCGGGCTATGTCGCCAGTGGCGGCGTAAAGGCTGGCTTCTGTCTGTACAAATTCGAAGTCGGCGTCGAGTTCCTTGCGGACCGGCGCGGGAATGAGCGCGATCTCCTGCAACGCTTCACCGTTGCGATTGGTAGCCAGAAGCGCGGCGATCAGGCCCTTCCAGGCATCGGCGCGGTTGGGATTATTTTGGAGCACCTGCTGGTAAACGTCATAGGCGTGCGCGGTGTCGTTGCGAACCAGGTAAATGCCGGCCAGTTGTAATTGAAGCGCGATACTGGGCTGGTTTCCGGCAGCGATTTGAAGTTTGGCGGCACGTTCAAGCAGGCTCTGCGCTACTTCATACTGATTGGCCTGCTGATAGATTGCGCCAAGCATGGTCAGGAAGGCCGGGTCTGCGAGCGCCGACTCGTATACAGCGGGCTGCATTTTTTGCACGTCGTCGATGGCGGTAGTGTCCTGGCCCATTTCATGATGCGCGCTGACAATGCCTTCCCAGACGTTTAGGTTTCCAGGGTCGTCGGTGAGCATTTGCGCGTAAAGGGCGACAGCCTGATCGTAGCGCTTGGCGGCCATGAGGATGCCGGCGTAGTCGAGCTTGGTGTCCGGCTTGAGGTTGGTACCGTTGTCGGGAAATGGCAGCGCCATGGCCTGGGCTAGCACGCGCTGAGCTTCATCGTTGCGGTTGTCGGCAAGATAAATGGTGGCCAGGCTGCGGAGGTATTCGGGATCGCGTGCAAGGGCGGTCTTGACAGTCGCCGGGAAGCGAGCTTCGACGGCGAGGGCATTCTGGTTCTGGTTGTCGCGCGCGTAAGAGAGAAACAGACCGCGCCAGCCGTCTGTCGAGTTGGGTTGGGCCTTGGTCAACTGGTCATAGATGAGGGCAGCGCTCGAGTATTGCTGCTGCTTGGTCAGCATGCCCGCTAATCCATTGAGGGCTTCGGGGGAGCGCGGTTTCATGACCAGAGCTTCGCGGTATTTGGCGGAGGCTACATCGAATTGATTCTGATTAAACGCCTGTGTAGCTTCTCCCATTACCGACCAGAATCGCGAAGTAGCCAGCGCATCTTC
>Ga0302320_10027180_pt1 | contig 11038 bp, 10 predicted proteins | sample Bog_T0_3_FD_202130 | JGI IMG/M metagenome (GOLD analysis project Ga0302320, IMG submission 202130) | Peat permafrost microbial communities from Stordalen Mire near Abisko, Sweden - Bog_T0_3 | ecosystem: Environmental > Terrestrial > Soil > Wetlands > Peat | place: Sweden: Abisko, Stordalen Mire... | reverse complement strand
CCCGCAAGAAAATCCTCATCCCCGACTCCGCCCACGGCACCAACCCTGCCACCGCAGCCATCTGCGGCTACCAAGTGGAGAACCTCAAGTCCAACCCCGAAGGCGGCATCGACCTCGAAGCCCTGGCCCGCCAGGTCGACGACGAAACCGCCGCCCTGATGCTCACCAACCCCTCCACCATCGGCGTCTTCGAAAGCCAGATCCACAAAATCGCCGACATTCTCCACGCCAAGGGCGCGCTGCTTTACATGGACGGCGCAAACATGAACGCCCTCGTCGGCAAAGTCCGCCCCGGCGACTTCGGTGTCGACGTCATGCACCTTAACCTGCACAAAACCTTCTCGACCCCCCACGGCGGCGGCGGCCCCGGCTCCGGTCCGGTCGCCTGTAAAGCCTTCCTCGAGCCATTCCTCCCCACCCCCGTGCTCTCCAAAAACGCGGACGGAACGAAATTCTGGTCCTACGATCGCCCCCACTCCGTAGGCCGCGTCCGCGCCTTCTACGGCAACACCGGCATGTTCATCCGCGCATTGGCCTACATCCTTGCCAACGGGCCGGATGGTCTAAGGCAAACCACCGAAGACGCCGTGCTAAACGCTAACTACATCCGCGCCAAGCTTGAAGACCTCTACGAGCTCCCCTACAAAACCGCCTCCATGCACGAAGTCGTCTTCAGCGACAAGCGCCAGGCCGCCAAGGGCGTAAAAACCGGCGAAATCGCCAAGCGCCTAATCGACTACGGCTTCCACCCCTACAACGTCAGCTTCCCGCTCATCGTCCACGGCGCGCTCATGATTGAGCCCACCGAGAGCGAGTCACTTGAAGAGCTCGACCTGTTCATCGAAGCCATGCGCGCCATCGCCAAGGAAGTTGACGAAACCCCGGAGCTGGTAAAAACCGCGCCACACTCCACGCGCGTCTCCAAGCTCGACGAAGTGCAGGCCGCAAGAAAGCCAATCCTCCGCTGGCGGCCAACAGAAGCTCCCCCGGATGTGATTCCGCCTCAGCCCGTTTCGTGCGAACCCGAGGAGCAGCCCACCATCTAACCTCAGCGATTCAAGCGAGGCGGTTGCACGGTCTTATCTTTACCCAATCACCCGCAACTGCGTTGAACCATAGCGCGCAATCTCCGCGTCCATGGTCACCAGCGCCAGGCCTTGCACCGTCGCCTGGGCAATCAGCATTCGGTCGAATGGATCCTTGTGAATCGGCAGCAAGCCGTGAAGCGCGGCTACGTGTTCAGGCCGAAGCAGCACGACCGTTGCGGCCAGTTGAAGCACTGCCTCCTGCCACCAGGCTCGCGGGTCACCCACGTCAAGGGTCCCCTTCATGCTTTTGACCATGACCTCCCAGTAGGAGACCACACTTAGAAAGTTCGGTCCGGAGCTAACTGCGGAACGAGCCTCACTACTTAACGCTGAGGGTCTGTCCAGCGCCCAGAGCACCGCATGTGTGTCCAACAGGAAACCGTATTCTGAGACTCTCCCGATCAATTCTCCTCACCCAGGAGTTCTTCCTCGGTGATAGGAGCATCCCAGCCAGGCAAAAAGCGAATGCGACCCGCCATCCCACCAAGTCGAGGTTTCCTGCGCTCTGGCGGCGGTGGCGCAATTTGGGCGACACACCGCCCATGGCGGGTAATCACAACCTCCTCGCCAACCTCCACTTTACGGATCAACTCCGTCAGTCGATTTTTCGCTTCACTCACACTTACTTCCATGTCCACAATTATAGCCATAAATTATAGCCATTTTCCTTCTTTGTTTTCGCCGTTGCCAATCTTGACCCCTTTTCCAGATTTCCAAATCCACCCGGATTCTGCACAGCCGCCTTTGCGCCTAAACTCTCCTTCTATGGCCACCATCCCCGATCTCCGTTCCGACCTCGGTTTGCCTGCAAATATCGACGCCGAAAAAACCATCCTTGGCGCCATCCTGCTGGACAACACAGCTCATTCCGAGGCAGCAGAAAAGCTGGTGCCCGATGATTTCTCGCTCGACTCGCATCGCCGCATCTTTCTGCGAATGAGTGAGTTGATGGACGACCAGCATGCCGTGGACATCGTCACCCTGGCCAACGAGTTGTCCCGCTTCAAGGAAGTCGAATCGGTTGGCGGCGTTGCCTACCTGGCATCGCTCACTGAGGGTTTGCCGCGCCGTCCGGTCATCGAAGAATACATCCGCATCGTCAAGGACAAGAGCCTGCTGCGCAAGCTCATGGGCATCTGCTCGCTCGCCATCGCCCGCGCCGCCGATCAGGGAGAATCCGCCCTAGACGTCCTCGGCGCCGCCGAAGCCGACCTGATGAGGGTCACGGAATCAGGCCTCTCCGGTGGCCTGCAGCCCCTCGATCAGATTGTCGCGAACTCCTTCGGCACCATCGACAATCTTTACAAACAGAGCCGCGAAGTTACCGGCCTGGCCACTGATTTCATTGAACTTGACCGCATGATGAGCGGCCTGCAGAAGGGCGAGCTCATCATCATTGCCGCCCGCCCTTCCATGGGAAAAACGGCATTCGCTATCAACATGGCTCAAAATGCGGCGGTGAATCACGGTGCAACCGTTGCTGTTTTCAGCCTTGAAATGAGCAAGGAATCGCTCCTCCGCCGTATGCTCGCGTCCCAGGCCTGGGTCGACCAGCGCAAGTTGCAGACCGGCTTCCTCGATGGCAAAGATCAGGTCAAGTTGCAGAATGCATTGGGCCAACTGGTGGAGTCGCAACTGCACATCGATGACACGGCAGGCATCTCGCTGTCTGAAATGCGCGCAAAAGCCCGCCGTCTCAGGCAGGCCAAAGGCAAGCTCGACCTGATTGTTGTCGATTACCTCCAACTGATGTCCGCCACGCTGCCTTCTTCCGGCAAAAAGAATTATGAGAACCGCACCCAGGAAGTCTCCGCCATCTCCCGCGGCCTCAAAGCCCTTTCGAAAGAGCTCGATGTTCCCGTCGTAGCGCTCTCGCAGCTCTCCCGCGCCAGCGAACGCCGCGGAGATGATAAACGCCCTTTGCTGAGCGACTTGCGCGAGTCAGGTTCGATTGAGCAGGACGCCGACGTGGTCGCCTTCATCCATCGCGAAGCCTACTACAATCGCTCCGAAGAGATGTCGGACGCCGACAAAGCCAAGTCGGAAATCATCCTCGCCAAACAGCGCAACGGCCCCACCGGAACGGTTCACCTCAATTTTGTCTCGCGTTATACCCGTTTCGACAATCCGGACTCGGTCCACCCCGACGAGTAAGTTTGGTCCGAGCCAAAGGGCTTCACGGCTCATTCAGAATCAGCGCAACCCGGCCCACAATCCGGTTGCTTTGCGTTTCTCCAGGGTCGAGTTCCGCCAGTTCCACCGGAAACGCAATGTTGTACGGGCGCAGCACCAGCCGGTTGGCCGTGAAGTCCACGTAACGCATCGCCAGTTGCGTCCCGCCGCGAACCCCGTACAGATTCGGCCGGTCTGGCCGGTAGGGCATCAGCGCAGTGTAATGGCGGTCCAGAAGCACCAGCGCATCCGGCAGCATCAGGGGCTCCATCGGCAGAGCGTCGGCGGACGAAATGCGGACAGCGACAAAGCGCTGCCAGGCCTTCCGCGCATTTGAGGTGCGCGCCCTGGCAGTCTGCAGAATCCCGTCCGGCAAATGAAGCACAGACTGAACTCCCGACGGACGAATGAACGGCTCGAACAACGCCGCATGGTGCGACACAACCGGCACCGTCTCACTCTCCGCTTCATCCAAAGGCGCAGCCCTGGCGTTATACCCCGCAGGAAGCAGATCGCTGGCGACCATGCGCTGCGAGGCAAGAATTCGATCCATTGCCTCAAGCGAAAGCTGTCGCTTGGAATGCAGAAAATTGGAAAGATGCGATTGCCCAAACCCGGTCTGGCGCGCCAGCAGCGAGACACTGAGAGTCCCCCTCTGTATCCGCCGGAGCAGTTCCAGACGGAGGCGCTCATGCATCTGTGTAATATTCATCTGAGGAAAATCCGCCACGAGTAATAACCATGAAGCAGCCCCTATTACTAATGGCAATGCCTAAAGTACTGATTTGCCTTAATTCTCAGGGGCACGTCAGTCATTTGGAAGAGCTAGTCCTGAAATCCACCGCGGAAGATTGACTCAAGAGATACATAACTCTAGATTGGCCTTACTAATCCCACATTGGCTTGTGGGAATCTAGGGGAAAACGCTCATTACCAAATGGTTGAGCGGGCCGGTTTCTCGCGCCATTCTTCGGAGAATGAATCATCTCCGCGGACTGTCGCAGCCTCCGGCGTTACCCCGTTTCTCCCCGGAACACGCCCACTAGAGGCGTCCGGGCAAGCCAATGCGGAGCTTCCAGAATCTGCGCGCCATATGCATGACAAGAAACGAGAGGACACGGACGGCAATCCCTCATCAGGACATAAGAATCCTGAGTTGCCAAGCCCGGCTCTCTCTACCCCGCGGTAACAAAGTTAAGAAAAAGAGCCGTCGGGTGATCGAGTATTCACGGAGAAGTCATGGAATTGCGCGTGCAATTGAAAGTTTGCGAAGGGTGCGGATGTCTTTGGTACCGTGCCCAAACAATCGAGAGTGTTTACTGCCTCAGATGTGAGGAAAAACTCAGGGAATTTCCCCTGCCGGGTAGCCGAAAGCGTCGGGGGCGTCCTTGCCGCAGAGAGCTGGTCACAGTCTGGGCAGTGGCTGAAGCAAATGGGGGTGCGCAATGAGCGCTGTCCTCCAATTGCCAATCGGTTGGGAAGATTTCAATTCAACTGCATCACTACAGCAGGAACGGAGTAAGTGGAAACAGGAATCCGCCACACGCGCTAAAGCCAGGTTGATCGAAGACGAGCCTGTTGCCGCTCCAAAGGTTACCCTGTCGTTCTACCGGAAACATACGGAGCGCACGTTGCGGCGCTATTTGTATGCGTCCATGCAGGTAGGCAGGTCGCCATCCATACTCGGCGATCCAGTCGCGCGAGGATGGTGCTCCAGCCGTCCGGTCCGCACCTTCGAGGATGCAGTCATATTTGTCCTCGACGTGGAAAGGTGTCTGGACAAACTGGGTTCTCTCGATCGCCAGATGCTCAGCCGGGTTGTGTTGCAGGAGTATACCCAGGCCGAAGCGGCATCGTTGATAGGCATGAGCGTCCGCTCCATTTCCTACAAGTTCCCTGAGGCTCTGGACAGGCTGACCGAAAAGCTGCTGGAAAGCGGGCTGCTGATACTACCGAATTGATCTAGAGAATGCGCACATAGCAAAGGGAGGGTCCATTGGATCCTCCCTTTGCTGCCTTCGGCACACCGATAATTTTCAAGTATCGTGTCTCTAAACCTCATATCCAAAAAACGCCAGTCATCCTGAGCGAATGGGGCCCCAAACGTACTTCAGTTTGGGGGTGGTGAGTCGAAGGATCTGCTTCTGTTCTTCGAGAGGCTTACGATGGACCTTGGAGACAACCTACTAGAACTTCCGCGACCACTCCCGCGGCCACCGCTCCACAATCACTTTCTTATCCGTAAAGAACTCAACCGCATCGCGCCCCTGTGCGTGCATCACGCCGAAGAAGCTCCCCTTCCATCCGGAAAACGGAAAGTAGGCCATAGGCGCAGGTACACCAATGTTCACGCCCACGTTACCCGTGGAAACGGAGTTGCGAAACTTCCGTGCCGCCGCGCCTGAAGCAGTAAAAATGGAGCTGGCGTTGCCGTAGGCAGAGCGCTCAATCAGGGCAAGCGCCTCCTCAACCGAGTTGGCATGAACCACCGACAGCACCGGCCCAAAAATCTCCGTCTCCATCAGGGAACTCGAAGCCGGCAGCCCATCCAACACTGTTGGCCCCACAAAAGAGCCACCGCTCTTCACGCCTCGCCCGTCCACGGTCGTCCGCGCACCGTCGCTCGCGCCCTTGCCAATCAGCGAAAATACGCGCTCTTGGCTGGCGTGCGTAATCACAGGCCCCATCTGCGTTGCCGCGTCCAGCCCGTTGCCCACCTTCATTGCGGCCGCAGCGGCAGAAATCGATTCCCCGAACCAGTCCTTCGCCTCGCCAATCGTCACCGTCACGCTCACCGCCAAACAGCGCTGTCCCGCGCAGCCAAATGCGGAGTCGGCAATAATCTTCGTCGTCGTCTCCTGGTCCGCGTCCGGCAGCACCACCACGTGGTTCTTCGCCCCGCCCTGGCACTGCACGCGCTTGCCGCTGGCCGACCCGCGCGTGTACACGTATTGCGCCACCGGCGTTGATCCCACAAAGCTGATGGCCCGCACCAGAGGATGATCCAGCAGCGCGTCCACGGCCGGCTTGCCGCCCTGCACCAAATTCACAACCCCTGAAGGAAGCCCGGTTTGCTGAATCAACTCCACGAGCCGTGCAACGGCAAACGGCACGCGATCGCTCGGCTTCAGCACCAGCGTATTTCCCGTGGCAATTGCATACGGCAAAAACCACATGGGAACCATGATCGGAAAATTGAACGGAGTAATCGCCGCCACAACCCCCAGCGGCTGCCGCACCATAATCTCATCGATGCCCGGCGCAACGTCTTCCAGAGAATACCCCTGCATCAGCACAGGCATCCCGCAAGCCACTTCCACGTTTTCAATAGCCCGCCGCAACTCGCCCTTTGACTCGCCAAGAGTCTTCCCGTTCTCAATCGTGATCAGGCCTGCAAGCTCGTCCAGATGCTTTTCCAGCAGGGCCTTCAGTGCAAAGAGATACTGCACGCGATCCCCCACCGGCGTAGCCCGCCAGCCAGGAAACGCAGCCTGCGCGGCTTCCACAGCCGCATTCACTTCGGCGGCCGATCCTGGCGGAGCTTGTCCCAGCGATTCGCCGGTTGCGGGGTTAGTCAATTCCAGGCCGCCCTGGCTCTCGGGCTTGAGCCAGTTGGCGCCAATCAGGTTGCGCACGTCGTGAGTCGTCAGCGTAGTCATGGGATTTCAATGTACCGCAATCGGGGGGTGGCAGGCAGCAGAAATCCGCACAGGCACCGCTGCCTTCTCTGCTATCCCCCTCTGCTATGTTGGACAGGTTGAAGAATCAGCGCGGCCAAATTGCCCAGCCGATTCGTCACACTCCGTAGAGGGACCACTCCATGAACCCCATCCGCCTGATCCATGCAAAGCCTCGGTGCGCAGCCTTTCTTCTTCTCCTCGCCTCCACCGCGCTTGCCGCCCAGCAACCCACGCCCACCACGGCCGACCAGGCTCCAAAGACCGACACAAGCTATATCGACCCCGCCGGCACCGCGCATGTCACCCGGGTCGTCCCCGTACCCCAGGACCTGAGCATCCAGTCGCAGCATTTCCTCCGCCGCGCAGAACCAGACCAGGGCCCGCCGCAGTCGCTCGCCGACCGCCGCAAAGGCACCGACGCCTACACGGCTCGCGCCCGCGTGGAGTGGTCGCAGGTCTGTCCCAACCAGCTTGTCGACGACAAAATTGCCGGCGTCCCCGTCCACATCGTCACCCCCGAAGGCATGCCCGACTCAAACAAGGACAAGGTGCTTCTCAACCTCCACGGCGGCGGCTTCAACTCCGACTCTGGCTCCTACACCGAGTCCATCCCCATCGCCTACTACACCAAAATCAAGGTCGTCGCCGTACTCTACCGGCTCGCGCCCGAGTCGCCTTTTCCCGCCGCCGTCGACGACTCGGTCGCCGTCTACAAAGAGCTCCTCAAAACCTACAAGCCCGACCACATCGTCATCTACGGAACCTCAGCCGGCGCCATCCTCACCGCGGAAGTCGCCGTCAAGCTCAAGCAACTCGGCCTGCCCCAGCCCGCGGCCCTCGGCATCTTCAGCGGCATGGGAGACTTCGCCCGCGATGGCGACTCGCAAGCCATGTACGCGTTGCGCGGCCTCTCCGGCCATCTCGATCCGCCCGGCCCCGGCCCGCATGACAAAGAGTACGTCGGCTCCACTGATCCTAAGGATCCAGTCCTCTCGCCCATCTATGCCGACCTGCACGGCCTGCCGCCCACGCTCTTCATCACCAGCGGACGCGACCTGCTATTAAGCGGCACCGCCAACCTCCACCGTGCCTACCTCCACGCCGGAGTCGACGCGCGCCTGGTAGTCTTCGACGCGCTGCCGCATGCCTTCTGGTACAGCCCGCTGCTGCCCGAAGCGCTCGAGGCAAACCACATAATGGCCGACTTCTTTCTGAAGCAATTAAGCAAATGAAGATCCCGAGGGCCAACGGCCCGCACCATACCAGCCTGGGGCAACGCCCCAGGAAAAGGACGATATGCGGTTCCGAGGGCCAACGGCCCGGCCCATACCAGCCCGGGCCATCGCCCCAGGCCAACTCAATCCCACACATACCGCTCGTCGTATTCCACCCCGTATTTCTTCAGAAACGCTACGTATTCCTCTTGAAAGCTCCGCGTTCTGTGATGTTCCTCCTGTTGATCGATATAGGCCTCCAACACCCCAAGGTCCGTGGGGCCCACAGAGAACGCTCCGTAACCCCTTTGCCAGGCAAAATGCGCCAATGTGGGCGACTGAGTCTTGAGCCACTTCGATGACGAGGCCTTCAGCTCCCGTACCAGATCGGCGATCGTCAAGGTGCGCGATAAACGCACCGCCAGGTGAACGTGATCCGCAATGCCGCCCACGCGGTAGCACTCGCAGGCGGCGTTACGTGCAACCGTGGCCAGATAGGCATGCAGCGCCGTTCGGACTTCAGGGTTCAGATTCGCCATTCGATTCTTTGTCGAGAAGACGATATGGATCAGGGCGAATGCATGGGATTCCGGCATGAAGAGAGCATAGATTGGGCCATTGATCCCTGTCTTCTCCAGCGGCCTACATCCCCTCCGGCAACGGCGTAACCGGAATTCGAAGCGCCGAATTAAACCGCGGAAAGAACTCAAACGCCGCGGCAACCGCCGTCAATTCCAGAATCTCCTCCGTGTTGAAGTGCGCGCTCACAGCAGCAAACGCCGCATCGTCGATAGCGTGCCCGGAAACATGCAGCAGCCCCGCATACCGAAACCCGGCCTTCTCCTTCTCGCTGAAAGGCCCGGTTTCGAACGAGTCATAACTCGCCACCTGCTCCGGCGTTGCCCCGCGCTGGGCGGCCAAATAACGATGCGCACTGATGCAATATTCGCACTGATTCAGCGAAGCCACACGCGTCGCGATCAGCTCCTTGTACCAGCCAACCAGCGCACCCTCGGCCATCAGCGGCTTCAGCAGCGCCGCAATGCCCAGCACCAGCGGCGGCACGTTGGCAAACACCTTGAACATGTTCGGCACCACGCCGCGATCCACATAGAGCTTGTCGTAAAGCGCAGCCACATCGTCAGGAACCTGCTCCCGCTCGAGCAGTGGAACCCGCGCGTCAATTGAAGTTGCAGAGGCCATAGCAAATCTCCGAAAAACGTTCCTCGCCAGTGTAATGCCGCAGCCTCCAACTCCGTTCCCACTTTGGGCCAATCCTCAAAATGGGAAGCCATCCTCATGGAATCACTCAACCTAGGCTCATTCTCATTGATCCAACTCTTCATGCAGCCTAGCGTCCAGCTAAGAGCGATTGCAGAACCCGTATGAACCTCCAAACGCGCGAGCAAAGTGGGCCAAGACTGTTGACCGGCAGGTTGACTGAGGTCGCCCTTGGCTACCAGCGGATGCTTCAGCAGAACCCGCGCCAGCCGGAAGCGCTAGTGGGAATTTGCCTCGTCGCCTTGGCCAGCGGCCAGAATGAAGCAGCCATCAAAATGGCCCAAACCGCCGCCGCCGAAGCTCCTTCCATGGTGAGTGCCTGGGTTGCGCTCGGCCAGGCCTTCAAGGCCGCGCATCGCAGCAACGAAGCCGAAACCGCCTATCAGCAGGCCCTTCGCCTTGAAGGAATGAATGCCCTTGCCCGCATGGGGCTAGGCGAATTGAAGCTGGCAATCGGTCAGCCCGAAGCCGCGATCTGGGAATTCGGCCTCGCCGTTCGTCGTCAGCCCACGCTGGTTTCTGCCTACCTTGGCCTCGGCAACGCACTCGCCGTCCTGGGCCGGAATCAAGAGGCACTCGACCGTTATCTCCAAGCAATTGCGCTTCGCCCAAACCTGCCTGAAGGAGAATTCGCTGCAGCCTTCGTCCTCGCACGCATGGGCAAGCTCAAAGAAGCCGAGACCCGCTACCGCCGCGCTCTTGTGCAACGGCCGGACTTTGCCGCCGCATGGATGAATCTCGGCAGCCTGTTGCGCGAGCAGGGCCGCGAACACCATGCCCACGCGGCGCTTCAGCGATCGGTAGAGCTGCGCCCCGATCTGGTATCCGGCTGGGTCAACCTCGCCATTCTGGAGCGGGAACGTCGCAATCCAGACAAAGCGGAAACCTACTTACGCAAGGCATTCGCGCTCAACCCCGAGCAAATAGAAACGCACGTAGCCTGGTGTCAGTTTCGCGCAGCGGAAAAAGACCTGCCCGGCGCCTGGGCATGGCTTAACTGGGCACTCGCACGCAATCCGGACCTCCCGGAAGCCATCAACATGCAGGGCATCCTGCTCCACACTGAGGGCCGATTCACTGAGGCGATCCAGATCTTTACGCGCGCCGAGGCTCTTGGCAGCCATCCCGCTGCTTCCAACCGCGGAAACTCGCTGCTGGATATGGGCAAAATGGCCGAAGCTCTTCACGCGCATCAGCAGGCGGTCGACCGCGACCCATCTCACCCCGGCGCAGTCTACAACCTTGCCCTGACCCAACTCCGGTTGGGCGATTGGGAGCATGGCTGGCCCAACTACGAAGCACGTTGGCGTTTTCGCGAGGTCCATCGCACTCCCAGAACCTTCCGCCAACCCAGGTGGCAAGGCGAACTGCTCCACGGTGAGAGGGTCCTGCTTCACGCCGAGCAAGGCCTTGGAGACACCATCCAGTTCTGCCGATACGCGGCCCTGGTCGCGGCACGCGGCGGCACGCCCATACTCCAGGTGCAGCCGCCGGCTGAACGTCTTGTGCGCTCCTTATCCGCAGTGCGCGCCGGCGTTGCAGAGACTGCGGTGCTCGGCAATCCACCACCGCAATTCGATTTGGAATGTCCGCTGATGAGCCT
>Ga0302320_10027178_pt1 | contig 11038 bp, 4 predicted proteins | sample Bog_T0_3_FD_202130 | JGI IMG/M metagenome (GOLD analysis project Ga0302320, IMG submission 202130) | Peat permafrost microbial communities from Stordalen Mire near Abisko, Sweden - Bog_T0_3 | ecosystem: Environmental > Terrestrial > Soil > Wetlands > Peat | place: Sweden: Abisko, Stordalen Mire... | reverse complement strand
GCCCGCGCCAACGCAATCTATGTCATGGGGGTGATGGGGCACTTTGTCGGCGACGGCAGCCAGCCGCTGCATGCGACCATCTATTACCACGGCTGGACGGGCCCCAATCCAAACGGCTACATCGGCAGCGTGGCCGGCTGGCATGCCTGGATCGACAGCGGCTTCATCAACAAGGCGCACCTCACCGCGGCCGAGGTGCTGCCGCGCGTCCAGCCGGCCGAACCGCTTTCCCTGGCGAGGCGGCCGGACGGCCGGGACCCGGTCTTCGCGGCGATCCTGGACTACGTTCTGGCCACCAATCAGCAGGTCGAACCCCTGTACCGGCTCGAGCGGGACGGCCCCTTGCGGATGAACGGCCCCCCGACGCAGGAAGGCCGGGCCTTCATCGAGGGGGAGCTGCTGCGCGGCGGCGAAATGCTCGGCGCCTTGTGGATCACGGCCTGGCGCCAGGCCCGCCCCGACAACTACCTGCAGTCCTCCTTGCTCCGGCGCAACGCGGCGGCCCATCGGGCCGCGGCGCCGTGACGCTGGCCGACAGCCGCTACGGGACGATCCGCCAGTTGTTCATCGGCTCGGTGGGGATCTGGTGGTGCTTCTCCACCCAGTCGATGACCAGGTTGCGGATTTCCTCGCTGGAGCGGAAAACGACCGGAGCGTTCTTCAGGCTTTCGAAATTTCCCCCGCCGGCGACGCGGTAGTTGTTGGTCGCCACCCGCAGTTTGCGGGCCGGATCCAGGGGCGCGCCCTGAAACTGCAGGTCGCGGACCCGGTCGCCCGGCGGACGCGTCAGGTCGATCACGTAATTGACCCCGGCGGCCATGTCGAAATTGTACTGCGGGATGCGGTAGTCCATCAGTTCGGCCGGGGTCTTCCCCGGGGAATACGCCTTGAAGTACCGGGCCGCGTGCTCGAGCGCATCCTTGAGCTGGGCTCCGGTGATCTCCACCACCAGCAGCGTATTGTCGTAGACGTAGAGGCTGCAAATGTCGCGGACGCTCACCGCTCCTTTCGGGATGCGGGCCGCCGCATTGAGCACCGACGAGAGGGCCACATCGGCGTTGCCCTGCTCCAGCTCCGCCCGCTGGATCAGGTCGATGATCGCCGTGGAGCGCAGGGTGGCGTCCTGCGCCGTCAGCTCCTGGTCGCAGGTGCCGATCTTGCGGTCGAGCCAGGCCTGCGTGGCCTGTTCATAGCTCGCCGCCAGGCCCAGGATCTTCGGATCGGCCTCCGTCTGCCGGGTGATCGGGATCGTCGCGGCCTGCTTGGCCCAGACCCGCCAGGGGCCGCCGGCGGAGCGCTTCAGATAGAGATCGGCGCGGGCCACGTGGTCGGCCCAGTAGTTTGCCTGTGTCAGGAGCACCCCGTTGATCGTCAGCGAGGGGATCTCCTTGTGGGTGTGGCCCAGGAGGATTAGGTCGATTCCGGGAATGCTCTCCGCGATCTCGATCGAGGAATTCTCGCGGGACAGTTGGAAAGGCGGCATCTGGCCGGTGGCCAGATCCCGCTCGAGCCCCATGTGCATCGCCACGATCACGACGTCGGCCTTTTCCTGTTCGCGGAGAATCCGCACCCACTTCCGGGCCTCGGGGACCGGGTCGCGAAATTCCACCCCGGCGTAGTTTGCCGCATTGTCCCAGAGCGGAATGTCGGGCGTCGTCAGCCCCAGGATGCCGACCCGCACCCCGTCCACCACCTTGATCAAATACGGCTGGAATCGGTTCTGGCCGGTGGCCTTTTCATAGGTGTTGGCCGAGAGCCACGGGAAGGACGCCTCGCCGCGGGCCTTGTCCTGCACCTGCAGGCCGTAGTTGTAGTCATGATTGCCCACCGCCATCGCATCGTAGCGGAGCGCATTCATCGCGAGCATCATCGGGTCCGGGGGGGCGTTATCGACCCGGTTATGGTAATACTCCAGCGGAGTGCCCTGGATCGTATCGCCGCTGTCGAGCAGGAGGAGGTGCGGCGCCTCGAGGCGCAGGGTCGCCACCACCGAGGCCACTTTGGCCACGCCGAGCTGGACCTCTCGATTCGTGTAGTAATCGATGGGATAGATGTGCCCGTGCATGTCGGTGGTCGCGGCCACCGTCAGGTGGGCGTAGTCGAGGCCGGCTTCGTCGGCCGCCCGGAGCGCGGGGCCGGCGGCGAAGGCGGCGGCGGCACCCGCCAGCGCGAGGGCCGCGGGCCGGGAGCGGCGGGGCATTAACGAGGACATGCCGGAAGCCTTATTCAGCAAGGCGCGAAGGCGAGAAAGTTCGAATCCGCTTCTGATTTGCCGCGGGGACGCCTCTCCGGCCGCCTAGTGTCCGAGCACTCGGTCGGCCTCCGAGGCGTCCCCGCGGAAAATCAGAAGCGGCCCAGGCATGAGTCAGTTGAACTGCACGCGCGAGTTGGCGCGCAGGTAGGTGGCGACCTCGGCGGCGAAGACGGCGGCGAACTCGGCCCGCTTCTTCTCGCCCATCCCCGGGATTCCTTCCATCGCTGCTGCCGTCTCGGGATAGGCGCGCGCCATCGCCCGCAGGGTGGTGTCGCCGAAGATGATATAGGCCGGGACGCCGCGCTCGTCCGCCAGGCGCTTGCGCAGGGCGCGCAGGTGCTCGAAGAGGATCTCGTCGCAGGCGATGCTGCCGGGCCGGCTCGCCGCCCGCCGCGCCTTGGGCGAGGCCATCGGCTTGGTGAGTGTGACCGGCGTGCGGTTGACCAGGGCCGCCAGGCCCTCGGGCGTCAGCTCCAGGGTCGCGAATTCACCGGCGCTCACGGTCAGGAAGCCCAGGCGCATCAGCTCGCGCCCCACCGCCGACCATTGGGGACGGGTCAGTTCCTTGCCGATCCCATAGGTGGACAGGCGATCGTGGCTCCAGCGCCGGATCTTCTCGGTCTCGGCTCCGGTCAGGACCTCCGTCAGGTGGTTCATTCCGACGCTAAACCCGCTCGCCTGGCGGATCCGGTAGACGCAGGAGAGGAGCTTTTGGGCGGGCACCGTGCCATCGAAGCTCTCTCGCGGCTCGAGGCAGTTGTCGCAGGCCCCGCAGTTGTCCAGCGGGAAGCGCTCGCTGAAATAGCCGAGCAGTTCGCCGCGCCGGCAGGCGGCGCTTTCGGCGTAGTGCACGATCTGCCGCAGCTGGGTCCTGGCCACGGCGCGTTCGTGCTCGTCAGTGATCTCGTCCAGAAAGTGCGTCTGCTTGGCGATGTCTCCCGGGCTGAAGAGGAGCAGGCAGTCGCCAGGCAGGCCGTCGCGGCCGGCCCGGCCGGTCTCCTGGTAATAGCCCTCGATGTTCTTCGGCAGGTCGTGGTGGAGGATCCACCGGACGTTCGGCTTGTTGATCCCCATGCCGAAGGCGATGGTCGCGCAGACAATCCGCACCTCGTCCCGCAGGAACTCCTCCTGGCGGCGGGTCCGCTCGGCCCCGTCGAGCCCGGCATGATAGGCATGGGCGGGGAAGCCGTGCTCGGTCAGGGCCGCGGCGACGCGCTCGGTCGCCGCGCGGCTGGCGCAGTAGACGATCCCGCTTTCGGACTCCCTGGCCCGCGCCCAGGCCAGGACTTGCTTCAGGGGCTGGTCCTTCGAAACCACCCGGTAGGTGAGATTGGGCCGGTTGAAGCTCGCGACAAACACTGCCGGCTCCCGCAGGCGCAGGTGGGTGATGATGTCCGCCCGGACCCGGTCGGTTGCCGTGGCGGTGAGCGCCATCATCGGCACCTCGGGCAGGGCCTCGCGCAGGCGGGCGAGCTTGCGGTACTCCGGCCGGAAGTCGTGGCCCCATTCGGACACGCAGTGGGCCTCGTCGATGGCCAGGGCGCGGACGTTCCATTGGCGGAGGTTCTCCTGCCAGCCGTCGAGGAGCAGCCGCTCGGGGGCAGCGTAGAGCAGCTGGTACTCCCCCCGGTGCAGGCCGCGGAGGCGGGCCCGCGCGGCTTCGCCGTCGAGGCTGGAATTGAGGAATGTCGCCGCGACGCCGCTGGCCTGCAGGGCGTCGACCTGGTCCTTCATCAGGGCGATCAGCGGCGAGACCACCACGGTGAGGCCGGGCCGGGCCAGGGCCGGCAGCTGGAAACAGAGCGACTTGCCCCCTCCGGTCGGCAGCAGGGCAAACACATCCCGGCCCGCCAGGGTCGCCTCGATGATTTCCCGCTGGTGGGGGCGGAACGAATCGTAGCCGAACGTGCGCCGCAGGAGGGCGGTCAGGTCGGCCTGGGCGGGCTCGGAGGCGGTGGACATGCGGCGGCCATTGATGATGGCAGGTCGGCCCGCGGAAACAAAAAACGGCGGGCAAATCGGAGCGGCGCGGATCTTGGCACGGCAGTTTAATATATAATATTGCGGCGCTGAATTTTGGCTTGCTTTCGTCACTCAATCGTAACTGAAGTGACAAATGGGCAAAGCGTGGCATGGGACCAGCTTGATGCTTGACTGTCACACTCCGTTGTTGTGGCTTCCACCCGGAGAATCACCGAAGTCGTCGCTTACTATTCGACGGCCGCTCTTTTAGAATCAACACACCTATGCAAATCAATCGTTTGAGACTACCATTCACTGGCGTCTTCTTGCTCGTCTTGGCCCTGTTAGCGCCAAACTTCGCCCAGGCGCAGGGCGTGACGACTTCGGGAATCTCGGGTTTCGTGACCGACAAGCAGGGCCAGCCGGTCGCCGGCGCGACCGTCGCCGCGCTCCATGTGCCGTCCGGAACGCGCTCGGTGACGACGACCCGCTCGAACGGCGAATTCAATCTCGCCGGTTTGAAGCCGGGCGGCCCGTACACCGTGAGTGTGTCCGGCAACGGTTTTGCAACCCAGGAGAAACCGGGTTATGAATTGGAGGTCGGCGTCACCACCGCGGTCAATATCACCGCCTCCACCGACATCGTGCAGTTGCAGGGGATCACGGTCGAAGGCAGCCGCGACACGCTGTTCGACTCGACGCAGATGGGCTCGACGATCTCGACGTTCAACGCTTCGCAGATCGAGAACGTTTCCTCGGTGCGGCACGACGTGCAGGACCTTGAGAATCTGGATCCGCGCACCGCGGTCATGCAGAGCGCCCAGAACGACAACGAGTACACGATGAGCGTGCAGGGCCAGAATCCCCGCGAAAACCTCTTCCTGATCGACGGCGTCTCGGCGAGCGACAACTTCGGCCTTAATTCGAACGGCTACGCCGGGGAAATGAGCCCGCTGCCCTTCGGCTGGATCGAGTCCATCTCCCTGAAGCTGAACGAATACGACCTCGCCTTCAGCGGGTTCACCGGCGGCGTACTGGACACGACTCTGAAGTCGGGCACAAACGACTTCCACGGTTCGCTGTATGAAGACTACACCGGCACCCGCTTCCGGGGCCCGGATCCGATCGTCGGCCTGCTGGGTTCGCACGAACCCGAGCAGCAGCACACCTACGGCGGCACGATCAGCGGGCCGATCATCAAGGACAAGCTCTTCTTCTTCATCGGTTACGAGGCCTTCCGCGAAATCGCGACGCCTCCGCCTGAAGAATTTTTCCTGTCGGACACCAACGCCGCCGGCGGCGCCACCACGCAGGAGGCCGCCATCCTGAATCAATTCGCGGCCCTCGGCTTCAGCCCGGGAAGTGGCAACGCGGTCAGCCACACCTGGGAGCAGAATGCGGTGATGAAGATCGACTGGAATATCTCCGATTCGCAGAAGTTCGAATTCACCTTCCGGCACACCGACGGGCTTAACCCGCTGTATTACAATTACAGCGGCAGCTTTGAGACTTCCACGAGCAGTTCCTGGTACAATTCGCACCGGACCGACCAGTCGTACACGGCCAAGCTGAACAGCGACTGGAGTTCCATGCTCCCCGGCCTGACGACCGAAATCGAGGCTACTTACAAGCGCTACGACGGCACGGCGGAACTAAACGGCGCGGATTATGCGGCGGTCACGGTCAATAATGTCTCCGGGTACAGCACCCAGGGTGGCACGGCCCCGTATGAATTTTTCGGCGGTACCAGCCCGAACTACCAGACCAACAACTTGTATACCTGGGAGCAGGAAGAGCACGCCTATGGCGAGTATTCCATCGGCGCTCATACATTCAAGTTTGGCGCCCAGGCCGACCGAGTGGCGTACACCGATACGTTTATTCCGAACACGATCGGCAGCTACACGTTCACCAACGTGCAGGACTGGCTAAACGCGACGCCGACCTCGGCTACGATCGAGGTCCCGCTGCCGGGCTTCACCCTCGCCTCGGCCGTATCGCATTACTATCTCCTCGATGTCGCACCGCTGATCCAGGACACCTGGAAGCCGAGTTCCCAGCTCACTATTCTGGCGGGCATTCGGATGGATGATCCGTACGAGCCCCAGAAGCCGCCGCTCAGCCAGACGTTTGTGCAGGCCTTCGGCTTCTCCAATCAGGGCACGATCAACGGCAATTACACCATCGCCCCCCGGCTTGGCTTCAACTACGCGCTCGATACCGAGCAGAAGACCCAAATCCACGGCGGCGTCGGCTTGTTCCTGGGCCAAAGTCCCGCCGTCTGGCTGGAAAACTCATTCAACAATGCCGGACAGCTCGGCACGGCTTCGACCGCCAACGGCTCGACGCCGCTGCTGAACAACAATGGCACGCCGTTCATCTTCACCGGCAATCCGGCCACGCAGGCCCCGCCGCCCACGACGAGCGCGGCTGCGATCCCGAGCTTCGACTATGCCGATCCCTACATCAAGTGGCCGTCCAACTGGAAAGAGAACCTGACGATCGACCACAAGCTGCCGTTCTGGAACGTGACGGTATCGGCCTCGATCGATCTCTCCCAAGTCAACAAGGATATGTACTACGTCGATCCAAACTTGGCGGTCGGAGCGGCCGGCGCTCCTGCGCTCATGCCGGATGGCGCGGTCCGGTATGCGGGCAATATCACCCCGACCAACATCGGCAGCGCCAACTTCCTGCCGGGTTATACTACGGGTAACTTCTACACGACGATGGCCAGCTATTCGTCCACCTCTGCGTCTAATCCACTCCTGATCTCCCACCTGGCGGGCGCCACTTACGGCCTCGAAAACACCGACAAGGGCGGATCGCAGGAGTACACCATCCTCCTGAATCGGCCGATGAAGGACAACTGGGCCTGGTCTGCGGCGTATACCCATACCCACGCGACGCAAGTCTACGAACTGGGCGGCACCACGGCGGGCGGCAGCTACGGGACGAATTACTTCGTCAATCCGAACGATAACGTCGCTTACCGTTCGCAATATGCGACCCCGGACAAGTTCGTGCTCACCCTGGCCCGCCGGTTCCATTTCATCCCCTACAAGGATGCTCCGACCACGATCTCGGCCCAGTTCATCGCGCAGACGGGCGAGGCCTACAGCTACACCTTCAAGGGTGATGCGGACGGCTCGGGCGTGCCGTTCAGTCCGTCGCTCTTCTATGTTCCGACCGGGCCGAACGATCCGAAGGTCAGCTGGCTGAGCGCGACGGAAGAAAGCAACTTCTTCACCTGGCTGGCGGCCAATCCAGATTTGGCGAAATACGCCGGCCAGATCGCGCCCCGCAACGCCTTCTACTCGCCCTGGGAAAAGACCCTCAATCTCCATGTCGAGCAGGGCATTCCGATCTACGGCTCGGGAAAGCTGACCCTGTACGCCGACTGCTTCAACTTCGCCAACCTGCTGAACAAGAACTGGGGCGTGGTGGACAACTGGGGCGTTTATAACTCCGGCTCCTCCTCGTCGCGCACGGTGGCGGGCACGGGCTATAACCCGACCGGAAATGGCGGTGCCGGCCAGTATATCTACGTCTTCAATAACGGCACGCTCGGCGCGCCGGCGACACCGATCTCGGACATGTCGCGTTGGGAAATCACCGTCGGCGCGCGCCTGGACTTCTGAGGCCGCCAGGATTGTTCGAACTTTTCAAGAGACCATCCCGCAGCCGCGGGATGGTCTCTTTTTCTTGGTGGCGGACCGGAATGGGCCTATGCTCGCCGGGCTTCATGAAATCCGCAGGCCAGCCTCGGGCCCAGCTGTGAAACCGGACGACCAGGACGCAGAGCCATCGCCAGCCGCGCCGGACCGCCTCGTCCCAGCGCTGGGCGGCCTGATCGCGGCGGCGGCCTTGGCGGCCTACGCGGACAGTTTTTCCGGTCCCTGGCTGTTCGATGACCGGGAGGCGATCGCCGGCAATGCGTCCCTGCGGCATCTGGCGACGGCGCTCGTCCCGCCGGACGGGGGCTTGCCGGTCTCGGGTCGGCCGGTGCTGAACCTTTCGTTCGCGCTCAACTACGCCCTGGGAGGCACCCAGGTGGCCGGCTATCACGCGGCCAATCTCCTGATCCACCTGGGCGCGGCGCTGGCGCTCTTTGGCCTCGTGCGCCGCACCCTGCTGCCGCTGGGCCGGCCGGCTCGGAGCGCGGCCATCCTGGCGTTTTTTGTCGCCCTGCTCTGGGCCGTGCATCCGCTCCTGACCGAAGCGGTGACCTATCTTTCGCAGCGGACGGAGTCGCTGGTCGCGCTGTTCTACCTGCTGACGCTCTATTGTTTTGTGCGCGGGATGCAGGAGGGGGCCTCGCCGGCGGCGGGCGCCGCCCGGGAGACAGGCCGGCGGCGCCGCTGGCTGGCGCTCTCCGTTTTCGCGTGCCTGCTTGGCATGGGCACCAAGGAAGTGATGGCGACGGCCCCAGTCCTCGTCTTCCTCTACGACCGCACGTTTGTGGGCGGGAGCTTTCGGGCGGCCTGGACGGCCAGGAAGCGGTACTACCTGGCGCTGGCCTCGACCTGGATCTTGCTCCTGGCGCTGGTGGCCTGGTCGGGGAGCCGCGGCGGGACCGCCGGCTTTGGCGCCGGAGTGGCCTGGTGGGCCTATGCGCTCACGCAATTTCGCGCGGTGGCGATTTATCTGCGGCTCGCCTTCTGGCCCGCGCCGCTGGTGGGCGATTACGGGCGCTTCCTGGGCGGGCCGCCCCTGGAGCTTGCCGCCGACGCGCTGGTGGTGCTGGGCCTGCTGGCCGCGACCACGGTCTTGCTCTGGAAGCGGCCGCGGGAGGGTTTCCTGGGCGCCTGGTTTTTCCTGATCCTGGCTCCCAGTTCGAGCGTGGTGCCGGTGGCTACCGAGATCATCGCCGAACGCCGGGCCTATCTGCCGCTGGCGGCGGTGATCGCCGCCGTGATTTTCGCGGTGGCGGCGGGCCTCGAGGCGCTGGCGGCGAGGCGCGTGCGCGCTGGCGCCGCCGCGGCGGCGCTCGGCATGGCGGCGGCTCTCTGCCTGGGCGCGGCCACCTACCGGCGCAATGCAGTCTACCAAAGCGTCTACGGCTTTTGGGCCGATGTGGTGCGGAAAGTCCCGGACAATGTCGGCGCCCGCAACGACCTCGGGAACAGTCTGGCGGACCTGGGGCGCCTGGACGAGGCGATCGCGCAGTTTCGCGAGGCCTTGCGCCTGAATCCGGAGTACGCCGATGCCCACACCAACCTAGCCCACGCCTTGCTCCAGCGCGGCCGGCTGGAAGAGTCGATCGCGAACTACCGGGCGGCGCTGCGCTACCGCCCGCAGGAGCCGGATGTGCGCCAGGGCCTGGGCGTGGCCTCCTACCGGCTGGGCAATCGTTTGGCCGCTCGCGGCCAGTTTGCGGCGGCGGCGCAGGCCTACGAGACGGCAGTGGCGATGCAGCCGGACTTTGCCGACGCCCATGTGAACTATGGCGGGGTCCTGGCCCAGTTGGGCCGGGTGCCGGATGCCTTGCGCGAATTCGAGGCGGCGCTCCGGCTTGAGCCCGGCGCGGCCGACGTGCACAACAATCTGGGCGGCCTGCTCGCCGAGAGCGGCCGCCTGGCCGAGGCGAAGGCGCAGTTCCAGGAAGCCCTGCGGCTCAAGCCCGACTATCAGCAGGCGCGCGAGAACCTGGAGCGGGTCGAACGCCTGGAGCCGGCGCCCCTCGCCCCATGATCACCCCCGGTCAAGCCGAGCGGGCGAGGATTTGGACCGCGCTGCCGGCGGCGCTGATCGTGCTCGCCGCTATCTGGGTTTACGGGCCGGCGCTGCACGGCACCTGGCTTTGGGACGACGGCCTGGAGATCGCGCGCAATCCGCAATTGGCGGACGCGGGAGGATGGTGGAAAGCCTGGGTCTATCCGCGGGGCCTGGACTATCTGCCGCTCAAGGACACGGTGCTGTGGATCGAGGCCCATTTATGGGCGGATTCGGTCTTCGGCTATCATCTGGTCAATTTGGGACTCCACCTGACGAGCGCCCTGCTCCTGTGGCGCCTGCTCGGGCGGCTCGGCGTCCGCCACGCATGGATCGGCGGCCTGCTCTTCGCCGTGCACCCGGCCGCCGTCGAGTCGGTGGCCTGGATGTCCGAATTCAAGAACACCCTTTCGCTGCCGCCGCTCTTGCTGGCGGTGGGCGCTTACCTGGATTATGAGGAGAGCGGCCAGGCCCGCGACTACTGGGAAGCGCTGGGGTGGTTTCTGGCGGCGATGCTGTGCAAGAGCTCGGTGGTCATGCTGCCGGCCGGCCTCCTGCTCATCGCCTGGTGGCGGCGGGGCCGCCTCGAGGCGGCGGATCTGCGGGCCACCGGGCCGTTCTTCGCGGTCGCCCTTGGCCTGGGTTTGGTGACCCTGAAGTTCCAGCTGGACCGCGCGATCCGCTTTCCGGGGCCGATGCCGGATTTGGCGGCCCGGATCGCGCAGGCCGGCTGGAGCGCGGCGGCCTACTTGAAGGAGGGACTCTTTCCCGTGGGGCTGATGCCGATCTATCCGGCCATCCGCAGCGCGCTGCCGGCGGCGACGCCCTGGGCCGGATTTGCGGCCCTCCTTTGGCTGTGCTGGTGGAAGCGCGAGAGTTGGGGTCGCCATGCCCTGCTCGGCCTGGGCTGGTTCTTGATCCACTTGCTTCCCGTGCTGGGACTCCTGCCGCTGGCTTACCTGCGGGTGGCGCCCCGGGCCGACCATCTGGCCTATCTGCCGCTCACCGGCCTGGTGGCCCTGGCGGCCGCCGGGTTTGGCGCGGCGGTGGATGCGCTGGGGCGGGAAGCTCGCTTCCGTCCGGCGCGGTGGGCCGCTTGGGCGGGGG
>Ga0302320_10027177_pt1 | contig 11039 bp, 6 predicted proteins | sample Bog_T0_3_FD_202130 | JGI IMG/M metagenome (GOLD analysis project Ga0302320, IMG submission 202130) | Peat permafrost microbial communities from Stordalen Mire near Abisko, Sweden - Bog_T0_3 | ecosystem: Environmental > Terrestrial > Soil > Wetlands > Peat | place: Sweden: Abisko, Stordalen Mire... | reverse complement strand
CACCAGGGAAACGCGCATCGGCAACAGCAGCATGGTGACCAGAATGACTGCAATAATGGCAACTCCAAACTCTCGAAAGAAATCTCCCACTCGCTCACCGACTACTTGCGGCTGGTTGGCGATCAGGTCCACCTGCAAGTCCGGCGGCAGAGTCATTTGCACTTCGTTGAGCTTTGCCTGTAGCTCGTGCCCAAAGGCGACGATATTGTTGCCTTCGTGCATCTCAACGGACAGCAGGATCGACTTTTCGCCGTCGATGCGCACGTACTGTGCAGGGTCTTCGTAGACACGCTGGAGCTCGGCAATATCCTTCAGGTAAATGGGAACACCTGCAGGCGTCTGGTCAACGATTGTGCCGCCTATTTCCGTCAAGGACGTGAAGTGCTTGCCGGTATCCAATACGACCTTTTCACCTTCGGCAGGAACACGCCCCGCAAATTGCACGCTGGCGCGCCCTTCGAGCGCCTGAACCAGGTGCTGTGGATTCACGCCATACTGCGATAGTTTTCGCTGTGATTCGGCTACCTGTATCTGTTCTTGCTGATCGCCGATGCGGTGTATCTTCGAGACCTCCGGCAATTCGCGCAGGGCCGTTTCCAGACGCTCGGCGTAGGCCTTGAGTTCGCGGTATCCGTAGAGACCACCATGAATGCCTATCAACACGGCCACGGTGTCACCGAAGTCGGAATCCACCTCAGGGCCTTCGACGCCTTCGGGAAGCTCTGACTTGAGATGCTCCATCTCCAGGCGCAACCGAGACCAGAATGCGTCAGCCTCCTTGACCGACTCATTCAGTTCCACGTTCACGATGACGAGCCCATTGCGGGTCGTCGAAAATGTCTTTTCGCGGCGCACCTCTGAGAAGTGAAAGAGGTCCTCTTCAATTTTGCGCGTAACTTGCGCTTCTACCTGTTCGCTTGTCGCGCCCGGGTAGATGGCAGAAACCAATCCGGTACGAATCGTGATTTTCGGGTCTTCCCGGCGAGGCATGGTAAACAGTGCATAGATTCCGGCAAGAGACAAGAACGCCGTCAGTACGATAGAGACTTGCGGGTAACGTAGCGCGGTGCGGATCAAGTTCATTTTCCGCCTCCGGCAATCACAGCCAGCGAACCCTCATGCACCATCTGTTGCCCGGCGACGACGATTTCATCTTTTGCGGAAACGCCGCTGCGTATCTCGATCTCAGCTCCGAGGAAGCCACCGGTCTCGACTCTGCGCGCAAATACCCTATGCCGAGATGATTCGTATATATAAACGTTGGATACGCCTTGCGCATCGCGGACTACAGCATGGGCCGGCACCGTAAGCGCCTCAGTCTTTCCGTCGCCAAAGATACGCGCCTGACTGACCATGCCGTCGCGCAGCAGATGCTCAGGGTTCTCAACGACAATGGTTGCGGCATAGGTGCGAGCTTGCAGGTCGGCTGAAACGCCGAGAGTCTCCAGCCGTCCGGTAAACTTTTCGCCAGCCAAAGCAGGGATAGTCACCTCCGCAGAGGCACCACTGCGTATCTTGCCAACCTCCGCCTCGGGAATCGCCACATGCGCCTTCGCCCGATCCAGGTCGAGCACCGAAAAGACAGGGGTTCCCGCTGCCGCCATATCACCGGCATTCACATGGCGCATGCCTATGAATCCTGCGAACGGCGCGACGAGGCGGCATTTGTTCAGGTGACTCTTTGCATCCTGCATCTGCGCATCGGCAGCACGGGCTTGGGCCGCGGCAGCCTCGGCATCTTCCATGCGTGTTCCTTTTTGCGCCATTGCATAGTTCTGACGAGCCGTCTGGAAATCCGTTGAGAATTTGTGAAAATCCTCCGCGCTCAGGCTTTTGCGGTCATAGAGAAACTTCATGCGCTGGTACTCGTCCTGGGTCTGCTCCATGGCGAGGCGGGCTTGTTCCAGTTCCTCGGGACGCAGTCCGTTCTGAGCCTTCTTCTCTGTTGCTCTGGCGGCGTCGGTTGTGCCGCGTGCCGCGTCGTACCCATGTTGGTAGTCGGTGGAATCGATTTCCGCCAGCAGTTGGCCTCTCGTCACATGCTGGCCCTCTTCGACATAAACCCGCTTGACGCGTCCACTGACTTCGAAGGCCACCATCGCCGAGGTATAGCTTTCGACATCTCCACCGGCAAGAACGGCCACCGGCTGCTGAATGAGACGGGGCTGACGGAGCTGAACAGGGACGGGTTGACTGTCTGCGGTTGCCTTTGAATGGCCGCAGCCAAGCAGGTGGAACATCAGAATCGCGTACAACGCAATCAGGACAAGTTTCAGACTGAGGCACATACGGCAGCGACGGCAGGCAAGATCGGGACGACACATGCAGATGCTCATGCAAAGACTATATCATCGTCAAATACCTGTTCGTATGTGAAAACTGATGCGTATACTACTTTAGTGAGGACGCGGTGCGGCATGCCGGCCGGACGCTCCATCTTTCATCTTTGCGGCAGGGAGAAATGCCATGATTATCAGGAGAACATGCTTGCTTTGCAGCCGTATTCTGCGCGCCGGGCTGCTGATTTCAATAGGGGTAGTATCCGCCGGGTGCGGCAACGCGCAGCAGACTGACTCCACAGGGGATGCAGCGATTGAGGCAACTTCTCTTCTGGACTCACTGCCTGATGCGCCAAGTATTGCCGCCACACCTATGCCCGCCCACCCCGCTCCAATGACGCCTCGTCAGAGGTTCGGCTATGCAACGGAAAATGCCTTTGGCCCGCTCTCCCTCGTTTTCGCAGCGGCAGGTGCGGGCGTCAATCAAGCACAGAATCTGTATCCTGAATTTCGCCAGGGAGCAACCGGATACTCTCGCTATACGTGGCATTCCTTCAGCGATCAGGCGGCAGACGCGTACTTTGCGGGCTATATCCTGCCCGCGATTCTGCATCAAGATCCGCGCTACTACCCGCAAAGCAAAGGAAGTTTCGGTGAAAGAGCAGGATACGCATTCAGCCGTCTATTGATTACGCGTTCTGACTTCGGCGCACGCGAATTCAACTTTTCGCAGGTGCTTGGTTCAGGCATGGCGGCCAGCGCCTCCAGCCTGTACTATCCGGAACGCGACCGAACCGCCTCGCTGGTAATGCAACGCTGGGTCAGCAATCTTGCAGGGGACGGCCTGCTGCTGGTTCTGCGCGAGTTCACACCGGAGATATCGAAGGCCTTTCGTCCGCACCGCAAACAGCCGGGCGGGGACGAAATGCCGCCGCAAAGGTAGCAAATTATAATCCTTGCGTTCTACATACGGAATTAAACTCAAAGCCTTTGCCGTATAATTGCTCAGGCAGCGACGATGAAAAAACGACTGACACGCCAGGAAAGCCGCGCATTGACGCAGGCAAAGCTGCTCCAATCCGCCGCGAAGATCATCGCCCGGAAAGGGTTCGCCGGCGCCTCCATTGAGGATATCGCCGAAGCGGCCGGGTTTTCGCGCGGCGCCTTCCATGCGAATTTCAAGAGCAAGGACGAGCTTTTTCTCGCATTGCTGGACAAGCAAGTGAAAGTGCTCACGGCCTCGATCCATGGGACTCTCAATGCTGCACATACCCCCGAAGAGACACTGACAAATCTCAGCGCGGCGTACTCATTCTATTCCGGCGCAGACAAGGACGCATTTCTTCTGCTAACCGAGGCACAACTGTACTCTCTGCGCAACCCCCGCTTCGGGAAAAAACTCAACGCTCTCTTCCAGGGGATTTACAACAGCCTGATTGGCACCATTTCACAGTTTCAGCAGCAATTGGGCGTCAATTCTCCTGATTTCGCCGAGCGAATGGTGTTGCTCGGCTTTGCTCTCGTGCACGGCATGACGCTCCATAATCTGATGGACCCGGAGCGGTTTCCGGACCAAATGGTGTCGCAAAGCTTGCAGTTCGCATTCGAGCGAATTTTTGCCCTTGCGGCTCCTGATGCCCCGACAAAGTAGTTGATAGTAAGTATCCATCGGCAGAGCCGGTGGCTTTACGGTTGCTGGCCCCTCATAGGGGCCTTTTCGCAACCGTCCGGAGCAAAAAACAAGAACAAAAGCAAAAGCCTCGAACTGCTGTCTTCATTGCCGCACCGCAGGCAATTCCAGAGAGAGCCTACTCCGGGAATTCTCAAAGTTCTACTGCCACCCCGGCAGAGCCGGGGGATCTCCCCTGTTTGATTAGAAGTCGAGGCGAAGCGAAACCTGGCCGGCGCGGTTGCCCGCGTTCTCCGCGGTTTGCACGGTCGGCTTGTTTTGTGCGAAGGTTCCGGTTCCGTCGTTCGCGCTATAGTTCAGCGTAGGCGGATCGGTTCCGGCTGCATTGGAGGGAATGAACAGCGTCGAAGGAGCCACAAAATTGGGGTGGTTGAGCAGATTGGTGAAAGTCACGTCGAAGCGCCCGTGCAAGTGTCCGTAGATGGGGAAGCTGCGGGAGAGACCGCCGGAGACGGCTACCGTTCCGGGTCCTTCGCAAACACCCACGCCGGAGTTGCCCAACCGTCCTGCACCAACCGGAGTGGACTCGAAGGCTGCTGCATTGAACCAGTTCGTTGGGCTGTGGTGGGAGGAGTTGCAATTGCCAATCCGGTCGGGACGAACAACGACCCCGCGATTGGACTCATTCAAATTGGCCTGGCTGTAGAGAGTCGAAATGGTGGGAGTCTCGTAGGGGCCGGTCTGCAACATCGTGATGGTACTTAGCTGCCATCCGCCAACTATGGCGTTCAGGACGGGGTTGGAATTATTGAGCAAGGCCTTGCCAGTCCCGAGCGGAAGATCGTAGAGCGAGGTGAGAAGCATGCGATGGCGTCGCGTGGTAGCGTCGTTTCCGCGCGCGCTGCGTGTGTTGAAGCGGTCCGTGTAGCCGACCGGCGCATTGACGAATCCGACTTCGTTGACAAGTTGCGAGGGAGCATCGCCGCCGGCGTTGCCAAGGTTCTTGCCGAAGGTGTAGGTTCCCTGGAGGAACAGTCCAGAAGAGAGCCGGTGCGTGGCCTGCGTCTCAAAGGCCTGATAGTTTTGGCCGGCGACGTTTTCGACAGTGAAGAGCTGGAAGAAGTTCTGATACGGCTGTGCCGCGGTGTTGTAGGCTGCTGTTCCGGCGTGCGTCTGGTTGAGATCGACGGTGTAAGGCAGCCGATAGGAGTTCATGCCGATGTAGCTCAGGCGGCCCGACCATGTGCTGGAGATTTCGCGTTCAACCGTGACGTTGTACTGCGCGGTGGCGGGACCGCGGAAGTGAGGATCCATCCCCTCGTCGAATATCGCGCAGCCGTTGGGGTTGTTGGTTTCAACGCAAGGCGTCAGTGGATTGCCGTACGTCGCTTGCGGAAAAGGCGTGCCGGCAGCATTGAAGTAAGCCGTGAAATTGGTGGCAGCGATCCCTGTCAACTGGTACGCAATGGCGCCCAGCGATTGCACGGTATAGATGCCCATTCCGCCGCGAAAGACGGTCTTATTGCCGAACGGACGCCAGGCCGCGCTTACGCGCGGATCGAAGTCCTTCCAGTAGGTATAGCGAAGGCGCTGCGGAAATCCTTCCTTGCCCGCGCTCACCACGTTGGTGCAGGGAGTGACCCCGCTCTGAAGACTGCAGGCATTGAGGGAATAGAGAAAGCCCTGAGCAGGTGTGATGGTGCGGTCCGGGATCACAACGTCGCCGGTCTTGGGATTGAAGTTGGCTATGTTCCCGTTGGCTTCGCTGAAGGGAGGAAGAAGCTCCCAGCGCAATCCGTAGCTGACGGTGAGCTTGTCTGTGACGTTGTATTGGTCCTGGGCGTAAACAGAGAAGTGTCCCGAGCTCTGGTTGATGTTGGGACCGGTCGTCGCAACGAAATTCAGAGTCGGCAAACCGGTAAGAAAGTCGGCGAAGGAGTCTCCGGTAAAGATGCCCAGGAAGTCGAAGTAGCCGAAGTCGTCGGAGAATGCAAAGTTGTTCACGGTTTTGTAATTCAACCGGCGGTAATCGATGCCTGCCTTGAGCGTGTGGCGGCCTTTGATCCACCCGACATTGTCGGTGAACTCATCGGTCAGTGAGTGGGTAGGCCCAACCTTGCCTAGTCCCAACGAGGTGAACGCCCCGGTGCTACCGCTGCCGAAACTGAAGCCGGGGAAGCCCCCGAAGGTTTGCGCGCTTGCGGTCAGGTCCATCCCCGTCAGTCCCAGCGTGCTGATGGCTTGTGCGCCGAGAATGGGAAATCGCGGCGAGCTTACGTTATTGCTCAGGCCGAAGCGAAACTCGTTCAACAGGCTGTTGGTGAAGATGTAGTTATGCGAGAAGAGGAGGTTGCGATTATCCTGCTGCACTGTCTCGCTGGGAAGAATCGTCAGCATGGTCTGGTAGGGCTGGTTTTTCCAACTCCAGCGCGCGGCGATCTGTTGCTTGCTGCTGATGGTCTGGTCGAGGCGGACGTCGAAGCCGTCGGTAGAGTTCCTGAGCGGCACCTGGGCGCTGTAAGTTCCATAGCCCGCGCCCGCTGCCGTGGGGGTGTTGGGCGCCGGGTAATAGTCTTTCAGGAGGGTTTGGGAAACGGGATTGATGGGAATCTGACCGATGCCCTCGCTGGCGTATGTTGCTCCAGTCGCGCTGGTCGGATCCACGATCGTTGTGCCGTCGGTGAATGCGCTCAAGTTGCCCTGGCGCATGCCCAGGGTTGGCACCGTATCGCTTTGCAGTTGCGTGCCGGCATGACGATTGCCTTCATAATCGATGAAGAAAAAGGTGCGATCGTGCCCGTCATAGAGATGAGGAATCTGCAGCGGGCCGCTGAGGCTGCCGCCGAAGGTGTTCCATACTTTCGCCTGCTTGGTGGACGAGCCGTAGTCGGTGGCGTCCAGAGCGCGGTTCTGCGCGTACTCGAACACGCTTCCATGCAACGTATTGGCGCCGCTCTTGCTGGTTACAGTCACATCGCCGGCGCTGGCGAACTCGGCGTTGTTGTTGATGGCCGAGACCTTGAACTCCGACAGCATCTCGGAAGAGGGGTACATGTTGGTGTTGGGACCGTTGCTGCGCACGTTGACCGTGGAGATGCCGTCCAGCGTGTAGTCGGCCATCGAAACCATACCGCCGGCCAGTGAGATGTTTCCCTGGCTGTCCTGCTGCACGTTGGGGACTGAAACAATGGCTGCCAGCGGGCTGGTGGAAGCGCCTCGGTAGTTCGACGGCAACTCCTTCACCTCTTCGTTGTCGAGGGTTTCGGAGATGGTTGCGTTCTCCGTGTTCAGGACGACATCGTCCGAACTCACTTCGACTGTTTGCTGAGCGGCGGCGACCTGGAGTCTCAAATCGACGCGGCGCTGCTGACGCGCATCGAGCGTCAGGTTGTCTTCCTTGACGGAAGCGAATCCGGGTTTGCTGACCAGGATGGTGTATTTTCCGGGCAGAAGGTTCAAGAGCTCGAAGAGGCCGGATGCGTCGCTTTGCGCCGTGCGGCTGGTATTCTCATCGACGTTCGTCAAGCGGATGCTTGCTCCGGGGATAACCGCGCCCGAGGAATCCAGCACCGTGCCCACGATACTGCCGAAAGTGGATTGGGCTAGAACAGGCATGGAACAACCGAACAGACAGATCGCAACTGCGAGGATGAAGTTAGGAAGTCGCATGATGGGTGGCCTCTGGAATGAATTGGGTAGTGTTATGTGTGCCGTTTGAAGACAAGAATGCACTGCAAAGAACTTCTGAGGCAGGCCAGGCGTTGTCCCTGGCCCAATGACAGAGCATCTTTAGCGAGGAGCCTGGTAAACGATCTTTCCGCCCACCAGCGTGTACAGGACCTTGGTTTCGTGGATCTTTGTTACAGGAATCTCGAACAGGTTCTGCGAAATCACGATCAAGTCGGCCAGCTTGCCGGTCTCGATCGAGCCTTCGCTCTTCTCGCGAAACCCGCCAAACGCGCCTCCCAGGGTGTAGCCGTCGATGGCCTGCTTGAGGGTGATGCGCTGGCGCGGAAGCCACCCGCCGGCGGGAGTGCCTTCCAGGGTCTCTCGCGTCAGCAGCGTTTGAATGGCCTTCCATGGATCGAGCGTCACTACCGGCCAGTCGCTGCCGAAGGCAAGGTGTGCGCCACTCGACTCCAGATCGTTCCATGGCCATGCATGCTGCGCCCGGGCGGGCCCAACATTTCTGGCCCACACATCGAGCACGTCGGAGTTTGGATATGCATGCAGCGGCTGCATGCTTGCGATCACATGCAATTGCCCGAAGCGGGGAATGTCGGCCGCATCGGGATCCTCGATGTGCTCGATGCGGTCGCGCGCATCGGGATGATGGTTTTTCGCCATCGACTCCGCGTACGTATCCAGCGCCATGCGAATCGTCTTGTCGCCGATGGCGTGGGTGAAGATCTGAAATCCGCGGCGATCGAACTCGAGCACGCCCGCGCGATAGTTTTCCGGAGTCCAATTGAGCTGGCCGCTGGCCGTTGGATCGTCGCTGTAGGGCGCCAGCATGGCGGCCGTGTGTGCCTCGATTACGCCATCGGCCCAGAACTTGATCGCGCCTCCCGACAGCCATTCGTCGTGGTAGTTGCGGCGCAGCGATTCGGCCTTCTCGATGAATTCTGGAGTGACCGTCGGCGGCTGCGCAAAGATGGAAAAGTAAAAGCGCAGCGTAAGAAGATTGCGCTTCCGGATCTGGTCGAAGATCTCGATGTGTTCTCCATCGCCACCGGCGCTATGCACACGGGTGATGCCAAAGCTGTTGGCCAGCTTGATGCCACCAACCACCGCGGAGATGGTCTCTTCGTCGCTCTTTTCCGGCTCCAGCGGGCCCACCAGCCGCCCGGCCGATTCTTTCAGCGCGCCCGTGGCTTCGCCGGTCGCCGGATCGCGGACAATCGTTCCATTGAGCGGATTGGGTGTCTCCTTGGTTATGCCAGCCAGCGCCAGAGCCTTGCTGTTGGCCCAGGTGGTGTGCTCGTCATAAGCGGTTAGAACCACCGGACGATCGGGGACTACTTCATCGAGAAATTTCTTGTCCGGCAATGCGGCCTTGCCGAAGACCGGATACATCCACCCGTAGCCCGTGACCACCTTGGCCTGCGGATGCGCGTCTGCATACTCTTTCACGCGCCTCTGAATCTCGGCAACCGTCTCGGCCGAATCCAACGCCACCGTATCCAGCGCCAGGGAGCCCCCGACGAAGTGCACATGGGAGTCGACGAATCCAGGCAGCACCATGTGTCCCTGCGCATCGATCACCTGGGTCGCCGCGCCGCGATATCGAACGATCTCCTTAGTGCTTCCAACCGCCTCAATTTTGCCATCGCTGATGGCGATTGCTTCGGCCCACGGTTGGGCGGCATTCTCGGTGTAGACCTTGCCGTGCAAGATCAACGTGTCTGCAGGCTGCTGCGCATGGACGGCGAAAGCGATGGCAATGTAACAACTAGCGAACAAGGTGAAACGGACGGTTCGAGAATGCGCCATCGCGCGATAACCTCCATAGGTTGCGATCGAAAAAAGCGTAAGTAGTCCCTGCGGGCCGGAACAGTGTCTCCGATCCAGTCAAGATGCGGTGGGTGTCCTTTTCTGAAGTGCACAGAAAGGGGCTGACGAGCATGCGCCCGATCCCCTTCCGCCGCAGAACAAATTGTGCTGTTTTCGGTCAAGCGAGCATAAAACATCCTTGACCGAGGTTCGCCAACCGCGCAGAAAACTTGCGATAAACGAATAGGTTTAGTTCATCCTGCTTATGTGGCGGAGATTTGTCAAGGAGATTGTTCGCAATCTTTACGACAACTTTATGCCGATTCCAAGGCGCTACCTGCAGGAAATGCAGGCGGTCGAAGGAGCCGCTCCGGGGAAAAGTCCAAGAGCTGGACCTCCCAACCTCTCGTGGAAATTCCGCATGGACAGCGGGAGTTTCCACGAGAGTGCTCAAGGTTGTGGGCTGGGGTGATCTCTGCGGATGATGAGACGAACGGTCCGCCGATGCGGATATCCTCGCACCTGCAAACCGCCGGTCTCGTGCAGGCTCTACTCGCCTACGGCTGGTACTCCCAGACGTCGTTGAGATAGCCACCCGTTCCCACGCCGCAGTCGAAGCCCTGCCCGCCAAGGAGCCAGAAATTGCCCGACGCATCGCGCCAGCCCACGGCGGCGTCGCGACCTCCGGGATCGTTCGTGGCCGCTGCTATCCCCAGCAGGCCGCAATCTCCCGATTGTCCGTCGCTGCTTCCGACGATCGTGCTGCCGCCCATCCATGTCCACATGCCCGTGTCCCCGGTCGCGCTCGGCGCATACTTCCACAGGTCGTTGAGCTGCCCCACCGTTCCGGCCGAGTCGGCGCCATTGCCGCCGAAGAGCCAGAGATTGCCGGAGGAGTCGACCCAGCTCACGGCATCCAATCGTCCTCCGGGAACATTCTTGGCAGCAGGAATTCCCTGCGTGCCGTAGACTCCGGAGGGACCGTAGAATCCAATGAGTTTGTTGCTGCCGGCCATCCATGTCCACTCGCCCGTGTTCCCGTTCTCGCCCGGAGTGTATTTCCACAAGTCGTTGAGATAGCCAACCGTTCCGGTCGAGTCGCAGCCATATCCGCCGAAGAGCCACACATTGCTGGAAGGATCCACCCAGCTCGCGGCGTTGTTTCGGCCTCCGGGAGTGTTGCTGGAGGCTGGCGTCCCCCGTGTGCCGTAGACGATGCTGCTGACGGATTGGCATTGGACGCTGCTTGCGTGCGTGCTGCTGCCGCCCATCCACGCCCACTCGCCTGTGTCCCCGGTCGCGCTCGGCGCGTACTTCCACAGGTCGTTGAGATACGCAGCGTATCCCGTCGAATCGGAACCAAATCCACCCAAGAGCCAGAAATTGCCGGTGGAATCGACCCAGCTCACTCCGCCGTATCGTTTTCCGGGAATATTCTTGGGAGCCTGCGTGCCCAGCGTGCCGTAGACCGCGGAATTGTCAGTGGTCAAGTTGGGGTCTGTTCCCGTGTTGCTGCCGCCCATCCACGCCCACTCGCCATGGGAGCCCAGTATCGGGTCGAACTTCCACAGGTCGTTGAGAGCCCCACCGGTGTCCACCGAGTCGAGACCTGATCCGCCGAAGATCCAGACATTGCC
>Ga0302320_10027176_pt1 | contig 11039 bp, 6 predicted proteins | sample Bog_T0_3_FD_202130 | JGI IMG/M metagenome (GOLD analysis project Ga0302320, IMG submission 202130) | Peat permafrost microbial communities from Stordalen Mire near Abisko, Sweden - Bog_T0_3 | ecosystem: Environmental > Terrestrial > Soil > Wetlands > Peat | place: Sweden: Abisko, Stordalen Mire... | reverse complement strand
TGTCACCAGTAAGAACCCAAAGTTTGATACCAGCTTCAGCGAGCAGCGCAATAGTATCAGGTACGCCCTCTTGCAGTCGATCTTCGATGGCTGTACCTCCTAGTAAGGTGAGCTCGCGCTCAATCAAGTCAGATACGGCCTCCAATTTATCCTCACGATCTTGAATTGCGGCAGCTGCGAGCTCGTGTTCTCTGTTCCACATTTGATATTCCTCTTCGTCGAGGACTCTTTGTGCTATACAAAGAGTCCGCAGGCCTTCCCGGGCAAACATCTCAAGATGATCGGCTGTAGTTCGGCGGAGCTCAGATTGTTCTCCCCGTTTTAAGCGTGAATATATTATGCTATCAGCGCCTTTGCAGAAGAGGATAATCTTGTTGTCCGGCATCCGAATAATGGCACTCATTCGCTTTCGGGTCGAGTTGAATTCGAGAGTGTTCAAGACTTTGTACGACCTTTCCTCGCCCTGGATATTCAGTTGGATGCTGTCTGTGGAATTTCCCAAGACTGTAAATCCTACGTCCCTAGCAGTAGCTACCAGTGCAGCTTCGTCAGGTGACTGAGCTTTGAATTCGATCCTGGGTGGATCACCAGGTATAGTTTCCGCAATAACCGAGTGACAAAGAGCAAGTGCCAACATGAATCGTTCATTCGCTTCTTGTTGTTCCCTACCAGATTCCCCGGCCAAGTCGGTCACGAAATCAGGCGCCACGAACGTCAAATCTTCATCATGAAGATATGGATTGTCATGAATTTTTCGAAGGTCCACCAACATTTTGGCCCGAGCAGCAGCAATTTGTTCACGAGCTCTAGCTCCTTCCTTTTCCACATCGATACCTTGTCGTTTTTGCATTCCTGCTTGAGCTTCGGTATATGCTTCACCGTAAGGAACACCGTTGATGGTAGCTTTCTTGAATTCCATGACGTTTTGAGTCAGTGTCCCGGTTTTGTCAGAGAAGATGTACTCGATTTGACCTAAATCGTCAGAAATATTCCAAGACTTTGGAGTACAAGGGTAGTCGATCTTCTCGTAGTACATCTCGGCATCGCTGTAAATGAAGAAAGCCTGACAAGTTTTGATAATTTCAAGCGAAATGTAAAGAGAAATGGGGACCATGTTTTGGAAGAGAATGAGCGCAGCGAAGAAAGTGATCAGTCCATCGACGCCTGGGGATCCACCAATAGAGCCAAATTCGAAAAAGTTAATAGAGCTATCCCCTTTGCCCCAGATGATACCTTCAACCAATCCCGACGCGAAACACATAATGAAGAGAAGAATGAAGTTGTAAATCACATTCCAGTTAAGTTCACGAGTGATACGTGAGCGCTTGCTAGGTGTGATACCAGAGTTCATCATGATTTTCGTATCGAAACCCGTAAAAACCACCACTCCGAGGATCCAATCCGTGTTTCGAAGATTGCAACCGCGAAGCAGGAGGTTATTGATGGAGATTGGCTCAACCATTGGCTCGCCCTCGCCATCTCCATGTTTTGAGCTTTGCGTCCAGCGTGCAACAGCACTGTATTGATAGAGATTAGGTTGAGGTGGTTCGCTGTCAATGGTGAATTGAGTACGCTCGCAGTCACGTGCGTGCTTGATATCTCGGCCACTGCGAAGTGCATGTCGGACTTTCAGATTTGTCTCGCCATCCAGATTCTTCGTCTCTACGTAGCATGCTCCATCCGGATCGGACGTGGATAGAATGATGATATCGGCTGGTAATTGATCATCATTGTATATTCTTACAAAGTCGCCCACTTGTACGTTCTTCCAATAGTCTTGATGAAAACGAGGTTTCCCAGATACGGGAAGGTTGCGATTTATTAAGCTCCCAAAGTTTTTCGTGTGTGGAGCATCACCGCCAGCCTCGTAGGAAAATGCTGTTTTGGGTCGATCAGGTAGGTTCAAGATGCCTTCATCTTGAGGTAAAGGAGAAGGAACCGGAGTCATTTGGATGTCCTCCTGTGCGGAAGCGTATGAGTCCCTTCTAGAGAATGAAGAGACTCGTCTTACGACTCTTGATTCATAGGATTGGCGGGGTTCTTCAACCACGGCTCGCTCTGCGAATGTCTTTTCTGGAAGCTCCTTCTTTTTCTTCATCGTCTTCAGTAGTTTCACGATTGATCGAGTGGTTGCTTTTTTGGTCCTCCTCCATAGCCCAATGTCGTCAGCGCTAACATTGACATTATTCCAATCCACCAGTCGATGCACCGGCGAGTTATTAAGCTCATTATCAAGAATCGTCCGTCGATAATCTTCGATTGCATCCTTGATAGCTGTAATGACGACAATGACAATCAAGGGCACAGCGTTGAGGCCCGGATTCGATGCGCCAAAGATTGAGAAGATCTGCGAATATTAGTTATAGCATATAGGCACCGTAATTGATGAAAACTTACGCTGAGGATAATTAGGGCAAAGAAGTAGACGTTCGCAATGTTATGGAATTGAAACCACAAGTTTTTCGGCACAAAGCTTAATGGAGTATACTTGGCTGTCCTAACCTTGTTCCGCTTGTAGTGTCTTGTCGGGTGTCCATTCTCGTCGACAGCATCGGCCGGTAGTGACATATTGAAGAAGATCTTCCTCGGACCCTCTCCCTCGTCGTCTTCCTGGTTTTGCTGCTGCTGCTCCTCATTAGGTTCCTCTTGAATACCATCAAGATCCGTACCCATTGACTCTCCTCCGCCTGAATCCCGCTTCTTTTCACTGTTTTGCGAGCCTCGGTGATGCAGACGATCCAGAATCGACCCGCGTTTCCTGCTCCCCCCTTTCCCTTTTAACCGCTGTGTAGCCCATCTTAATCGCTTCGTCGGCAGAGGGGTTTCGTCATTCTCGCTGTAAGGTTCGAGGCCGAGCACCATTGCTGCGGGAGACGGGTCAGAGGCCCAGAGGGAGGCAAAAGCCCGGGGGCGTCGTTAAATCGTGCGCCAGAGTCTAGAGATTGAGTGCGAGTATGAGTGTGAGCAGGCAAAGGTCTTGAAGTTGCGAACTTGGATGCACTTGTTCCGTGTGGTGGTGTACAAGGAAATTTTGATCAACGGGTCTGACGAAATGATGATGGCGTTCGAAGAAGGTACGTCAAAAACAAAACGCTAAGTCGGATGGACCGGCATATGTATGTAGTGGCAAAGCAGGCGCGGAAGCAGTTGTGTGCGGGATATACGTAGTGGAATGGCTACCGTTTCCGACAATCTGATATCGATGGACGAGGCAGAAATCGTGGACAATGAAGGTGACTGTTGGATTCGAGTGAAGGTTGGGGTTGGTACAGTGGTCTCGAAATTATTGAACAACAATAATGTGATGGGAGGAAGGGGGGAGGGGGACACGGGTTTCCGGGACTTACGCGCTTGGCTTGTTAAGCAGCGGTGGAGTTAAGGAATAACTGACTAACAGCCCAGCCACAAACAGGGAAGCGATCGATGCGAAACGGCGCTCTTGCGGTATCAAGATGCTGTTTTGGGTTCTGTTCTCTTCAATTACTTTAATTACTTCAATTGAACGGGGCAAACAAAAAAATGCCAATGAAGATGAAGTCATACAGGTGCAGGCTGAGTGCATGTCCGGGCTGAGAGGAGAAGAGAAGAGAAGATGACAGTGTGTTTTGAGCAAGGGATGAGGAGGGGAGGGAGTAGGGAGTAGGGAGTTAGTAGGTAGTACCGCCGCGACGGGATTATGGAGTCGGCTGCAGCAGATCACGTAAATTGCAATTTAGGTGTGATTTGATGCTAAGACTCCGTAAGGTACAGCAGTACATACAGTACAGAACCGTACAGAAGAGTACATACAGCACATGCAGCGCATGCAGCGCAGTGCCGTAACACCAGATTTAGAATGCAGAAGGCTGAATTTCCAGGATTGTGAGGAGGATTGCGGGATTGCCTACTAGAGGCATTTGTTGCAATTACACTGCTTCGAGCCCATCATTTCTTACCAATCATCCACAACGGCCATCCATCCCGATCCTCCAGGGGCCTCCACCCACGAAGCCACCCACGATCTGCTTCGCTCTCTTTTTACGAGGAAACAAAGGTCAGATCTTAGCGTGCCTCAAATAGCACACTCAAGGAGATCTTAGATACATAGATTGCATATTATGCAAGCTCAGTCGACTGTTAAAAGGAAGATATATAGGTTGTGTCAAGATCATTCATATCATAAGGTAGCTGGAAAATCTCCATATTCCGTCTAGACGAGAAAGGAAGGACGAGCAGGGTCTAGATGGCGGACATAGCACCTTGTCTTATTTCCTTTTTCCCCTTTCTCTCCATGCTGTGCCTCTCGCTACGACTCCATCCCCAACCCAACACTTCGCAACATGGCTGGGAGACCCCTTAAACATGAGACCCTTCATCGACATGTACTACCCCAATTCTTTTAACGTGCGCATTCGTGTGTGCTCGGAAGGTGATGTAAACTGCATGCAAGGAAAGTGTGCTAAGACAAACATATTATTTGGAAGGGGAAAAAAATTTGTATATATATAGATGGTCATATGTACATCAATGTGCACATGAAGGGAGGCCTTGGGATTATGAGTTGGGCTTGGCCTCAAATCTAAACTTGAGAGGCTGGCGTGATATTGGCGCCGAGACTCTTTGCTGACCATTTTATGATGATCTAATACCCCTTCGGTGTTTGATAATTCCGAATATGAAAATCCCCAGTCAGCACTAAGTAAGATCTATTCCTAACCTTATCTCCCTCCGCCTTTGCATGGATGATTGTAGATTTTGTCCCTGGTCTGATGGTATTCCCGTGGTAGTCAAGATTCGCGTTCGAAATCTAAGTTTGCTTTCCGGAGAGAGTCAAGACGTCAAAAGCAGGGGATCGAAGGCGTCTGACAGACGGCTCCTCGGGTAGGGCTTCTTGAAACAAGCATACCTATCCTATCATATGGGATCCTGTAAGCCACATGACGATTAACGGAGTTTACGAAGCTATAATCATCTGTTGGCCTTCTCCGAACTCGGGCGAATTTGTGAAGAACAACGATTGCCACTATCATATTGAAGAAATTTTGCGTGGATGAGAGTAATAATCTTACCTCCGAGATGATGGTCAATGCCGGAAGTTCCATTCAATTAAAAAAAAATCTATTCCTCTTCTCCATTGCCATTGCCCTTTGCTTGTATATTAGTACTATTGAGTCTTCTAGTTGAAGATCTAACCGTATCGTTCCATCAAATCTAGAACTGTTAGACCAAGGTCAAGATGTCACTTATGCTATTATCCTTTGCATGTACCGCCTTGGAGTTTTAATTTCAAATGCAAAAGTTACTGGTGTCATATCATGATCTTCCCACGTTGAGAATTAATTGCTTCTATGGGCCTAAACGAATGACGATCCGAATGCCCATTATGTCTTTCGTCGAGGCATATTTTGTGGCGCTGAAGGTTCATCTCAAGTTGAGATAGAATCATGAGGCCACAGGTTGCATGGGCGCTTTTCTTGCAAGGGTTTAGCATTTTCATCACATAGGCTATTTGATACGAGCTCTCTCTAAACCAAATGACAAGAAAATGAAAGCCTTTCAGTGAAATATCCAGAAAATGAGATGCAGGACAGAATATATGGAATGCCGCTTGAAGATTTCTTAATCGTGATCCTTTACTTATTATATATAAATATCACTTCCCAAAGCGAACACGAAATGAGTAGATTCATCGTTAATGCTACAATTTCAACATCGAGCTTGGCGTTGAACAGCTAGATACAAGCATTCCTACGCTTTACAATGGTTCTTCTCTACTATCCTATACTCCTACCTCTTGAATTGTCATTGCCTTGTTCTGAGCGCGGAGACTGCAGTAGACTACTGGGACCTGTACAAAGTATAGACTTGCGCACCAAAAAGTCCCCACTTGCAGACTAATGAGGCCATGGAGAAGCTTTTCTCCTCGGGTTTTATCCTCGGAACTAGCGTCCAGTCTGAGAGTTGCTCGCAAAAAAGAAATTGATGTGTCTTGGTTGCCCAGGAGGGTGAATAATTATATCGTGATTGGATATACTAGTTAAAAAACTTTCGTATATTGCTTCCAAGGAAAAGCTAGACCTAACTTGTTTATAAATATAGCTAGCCAAATATTGAGTGCTTGCACTTCACTTCACCATGCCTCTTCGCGGGAGCCCGTGGAAAAGGAGCCGCGATCCACCATCCCATTCACCTTAACCCTCCGCAAAAACAAAAAAACAAAAAAAAGGCGAAACAAGAAAGCCAAAAATGGCAAAACTCAAGAATCCTCATTAGAGGATCCTATAGAAACCTAATTGAATAGGTTTTAAGCGCTAGAACTACTTTGGTGGGGCTTCTCAGCGTTTGAGGTTTTTTGTTTGCATATCACAAACCACTGTACCAACACACCCATTTTGTTGTAGTAGCATTCATTATTCTGATTTATATGGCTAGTAAGGGGGCGTCAAATTTCTGCCAGCTTGCTCCGCAGAACAAAGCCTGCCATCACATAGGTGAATAGGGATTTATAACAACATTTTTGGGGGGGGGAGGGGGGATTTCTATGTCCAGCTACACAGTTTTGGTCAAGCTGGCCATGAGTGCTAGGTTGCTTTTCTAAATTAGTTATTATGCAGCACAGATACACGTGGGATTTCATCATGCGCACTACTCCTGTTAACTGGGAGTTCTGCCAAAGAATCGAGTCCAGGCGAGTTCGACGGGGCTCATGTTCATCCTCATCGTCTCAAAATATCAAGTCTGCCAACCCTTACAAGCCCACTCAAAGATTCCAAATATTGTACCGTTCAACAAAGCTTTTTCTTACTTAAGCTTGCATTCCTCTTTACATCCTTTGTACTCCGCTGCCTGAGAGGTCTTCGCCTACAAATATCAGCCTGTGTTTACAATTGCATCAGATGATATCCTTCAGACGTTCCTCAAAATAAAAATTCATAAAATCATGAGGCGGTGCAGAAACTCTGCATTGGAATGTTAAAGAATGGAGTAAGGATCATGGTAGCGCTGGAAGCTTGGTGGTGGCTGTGGATGAAAACAGTACAGTAAGACTTTTGGATTCCAAAGATGAGAACGAAAATAGGGTCCATGGTTTAAGCGCGCATGCTGTAGAAGCTGGTAACAAAATATAAACTATTTAAAAGTCTGTGAAGCAGCCCAATGACGGTAAACTCGGTTCAATAATCCGTAAAACCTCTAGGTTTACATATACCCGCACAGTTAGACATATATACACACAGGAGTAGCTTCTGCGATCTCTCTTTCTCGAATGTTGAATATCTCCAAATGCCTAATCATTTACATTTGCATCAAGAACATTATGATGTTGGAACAATCCCATAACAATCATCATTCCGCTTTTGGTACAAACCTCTAAAAGACCTCATCTACTGGAGACATGCAATAAATGATAATATTCCAAGACATCAGCTTTAGGCTTGATTATCCTTTCTCCAAGAGTACATTTAAGCTTTTTCCTTTTATTGGACAATTTTCCAACTTTCATGCAAGGTTTTGCATGTAAAGTTTTTCAATGATTCCTTTTTTAGAAGAGATCATTGCATGGTGGTAATAGAGTGAAGTTAGAGTTGGAAAACTCCAGCTTAGCGAACAACTAACCGATAAGCCGATAGAAGTTTCAGGGGTCGATCATTGATTGCACTCAAGCCAAACGCGTCTAACGAACGCGACAACCTCGCATGTTAATTTCTCTGTAGCCTTTCTACTATATCCCGGGAAACTTCAACAAACTTCCAGAACTCCGTCGGGCCTGCTTTGTTTGCTCCCTTATTGGTTAATCACGGGGATTTGCAATATTTGAAACTCTGATGATGTCAGGGATAAACAAAAACTCGAGTATTCGCGATTTCTTCAGACCAAAATCACTTCCGAAATCCTCAACACCGACAGCTAAAACTATGGGCCAAAAACAATCTCAATTAGCAGGAAACCACATAGATTCACAGCTAGAAAATGTGTCAACCAAGCCAGTTCTGGGGAATGCGATACCGAATGGAGCAATGAGGGAAGAAACCCTGTTTGCGAAACCTTCTGCACCTGTAACTGCAGGAAGACCCTTTCGCATATCCGACGACCAGCCAATATCCCAAATCCCAGCTGTATCTTCTTCTCCAGTTGTGCCAGTCCAGACAAGTGAGAGATCGGATGAAATGAGAGAAAGGGTTTCTATTTCCAATATCTCCCCCATGTCCTCTCCTCTAAGTACAATCAGCGACACATCCCAACAAAGCTCAGCGTCACCACCGACGCCCGTGCCAATTCCCTCGCTGCCAACCAGCAGCGGTGCAGGTAGGGTGGTCCCAAGCTCAGATGATGAGGACTCAGACTCTACGCTTGAGGACCTGTTCCCTACGAAGTTCGCAGCTAAGGCACCAACGATACCTCCTCCCACTACGAGCATTCCCATCCGGCAGACATCGCCTATTCGACCCGCGCGACGCAGGAAAGTTGCGCAACCACTTTTTCCTCCATCTCCTCCTGAGCGAAAGTACAACAACGATATGGGCTCGTTAGTGAAGCAAGATGCAAGTGATAAGGCTGCACAAGAAAGTGCAAACAGAATAAAGGCATTGCAAACCCGTTCCCAAGAGCCTCGCGAATCTACCTCGAATGTTGTCTTCTCTTCTGAGTTGATCGAAAGAATGGTTGAAGACAAGGATGGAGACCGCCAAGCAGTAAGGAAGAACCTGGATGCGATTCAGAGAACCCAAGCAAATTTGTCGGATAAGAGATGGTGTTTCTTCGACACAGAGTTAAATGGGAGCCTAGTCGAACGTCGACCGTTCCCAAAAGCATCTGTTCCAAAGGATTGGGAAGATGACCTCAAAACTCAGCAAATCAGACGCCAGACATTTGCTTCTGGATTTGCTTCGTGTATGGTTTCGTATGGAAAAAAGCTACCGGATGAACTGATCCTTTGGCTACTCGATGAAATTCCCCATGAAGACAGCGATGATCTCCGATATTCGTACAGTAATACTTTAATGGCTTCGAAAGAGCAACTACCAACTTTGATAGAACCGACGACCATCGAGAACATGTTTAGGAGTTTAGGAGCTACATCGGCTGCTACGAGTACCACGGAGAAGATTGTACCTATTTTAAAGGCTCACAATCCTTATCCGAACCGTGACTGGTCTAAACTTCTATCCCTTATCCGTTTTCTCAAACATGCAGCAAAGCAATTGCTACAGGCATCTAGGAATCGAGCATTATACATGCTCTTACGCCTCAGTGTTGACCATATTCTACTAGATCGAACCGACCTCCTGTTCTCGGTTCAAAAGGCCATTACCAAATTGTGTGAATTTACAAGCGAGGACTATTGGGAAACATGCGTAAGTCTTCAAATCCCAGATTGTAGAACCGAACTGACATTTCTCAAGTGCCAAGAAATGTGTGGACCATTATTCACTTGCGTCGAGCAACCAAGTCTCCGACTTCAAATCGTAAAATGCATCCCCTGCACTACACCCCAAACACATGATTTAAGAAGGAGACTAGCCATGGCATTTTACTTCAACGACGTCTCTAAATCCACAACCCATTCCTATCACATCACAAACCTCACTCAATTCAGCGAGCGCCTCCAAGATCCTCCATTCTTAATCAACCAACAAACCGATTACCAAGAACTCACCGCCCTAATCTGCCTCCTCGACATCGCCATCGACGACGGACGATCTCCAGACATATATCTGGAAAATAAAGCAGAAGAGGTTAAATTTAATCAAGATGTTGATGCTCTAGCGGCGAGAGTCACTGTCATGCACATTACCACAGATTTGCGGGATATGTGGACGCAGCGGGCTCAAGATGCCCAGAGCGGGCTCGCTTTCCGGCTTCAAAGCACAGTGAGGACGAAGCCCAAGCCGAAACAAGATATTTTGCATGGATTGGTGCCTGAAGAGGAAGATCACGAGTCGATGAAAGCTGCAATGGCGAGGTTTGTAGTGAGGCACAAAAAGGAAGACGTCTAGGCATGAAGAGGTTGAAGGAGACTGTTGAATTTCTGATATTGAAAATCAATGAACCTTCAAGAAGCCTCATAATAATGAAGAAGCTTATGTATCATACACTTTCTACAAGCTCTATGTTGAGCGCCCTGAGTATAATTTATAGCCAGCTGGTTGCAAAGTATAGAACTGCCCAATTTCCTTGTTCCTGCCTTCCCTCGACTCTACCAAGTAACCCATCATCGCGGAACTAATCATAGAATTTCCGGTTATCGTTGGGTCCAAACAAAGTGGTCCGTACCGAGGGCATCGCGGTGTCTTGGAGCAATTTCAGGCGCTCATCAAAGGTGTTGTTGATATCAATCTTTCCTCCACCACCCACAATTGAAATACCACCAGACCTATCTCTGAATTAGCATGTTCTCTCAAAATCTCCCTCTCAACCAGAAAATAAGTAAAGTGGGAGACTTACAATCCCTCCGGCAGGGGATTCGCCTCATCAATAGAAACCTCAATATCCTTCTTCAGATTGTTCGTATACTCCTTCTTCGCATCCTCAATAGCCCCCTTGATTACTCCATAATCCTTCTCTCTCCCCCTAATCTGCAGCTTCTTCTCATTCAACGCATAGAATCCCTCCAACATCAGGTTCTTCAATATCTCGCCGTACTTCTTCTCGTCTTTCGTCGCTTCCCCGAGTTTCTTACTCGCTTGCTCAAAGATCCCATCGAGTAGTTCCTGGCGTGCAGATAGCACCTTGAGACGGGTTTTGTTGGCTACGGTGGAGCGAGTGATTTGTTGTGACATTTGTGCGGATTTGAATTTCTTTTCGTAGGTCGTGTCGATCGATGAGGTTTCTTGACGGACCAGTTTGGATTTCTCGATGGCAAATTCTTGTGAGGGGGGCGTTAGCTGGGAGAGGAGAGGGGCAGAGGGAGAGAAGGGGAACATATCATCAGCTTTGAGTTCAATTTCGCGGGCTTTTTCAGTGGCTTCTTGGCGGATGAAGGCTGTCATTTTCTTGAGCTCCTGGGCGAGGGTTAGAAGGCGTTCCCAGAGTTGCAGACGAAAGCAGATATGGCGGGGACT
>Ga0302320_10027175_pt1 | contig 11039 bp, 8 predicted proteins | sample Bog_T0_3_FD_202130 | JGI IMG/M metagenome (GOLD analysis project Ga0302320, IMG submission 202130) | Peat permafrost microbial communities from Stordalen Mire near Abisko, Sweden - Bog_T0_3 | ecosystem: Environmental > Terrestrial > Soil > Wetlands > Peat | place: Sweden: Abisko, Stordalen Mire... | reverse complement strand
AATGGGTCAGGACCTGTCAAGAGGCTTGGCTAGACTTAAGTAAGTTAATTTCCCATTACCTACGGAACTCGTACGTGGCCGGGAAGGGAATCGGTAAGCCATCCCCTTTTCTCTAAGGGATTCCTCCGAGCGCACAAAAATACTGACCGAGCCGCGCATCGCGCCTCACGTTTCGTCCGTCGTTTCGGTGGCCGGTTTCGATATCATGAAATGAATGCGCGATTCGCCAACCGGCAGCGAAAAATTACTGGTGGACAGCCCGCCCTTGGCGATGGCGAAATTGCGCGACGTCGAAGCCGCCCTGGGCGAAGCCATTCGCGGCAAGCCGGAGGTGCTGCGGCTGTCGCTGGCCTGCCTGCTGGCCCGCGGACATCTGCTGATCGAAGACGTGCCGGGCGTGGGCAAGACCACGCTCGCCCAAGCGCTTGCCCGCAGCGTCGATTCCAGTTTCCATCGTCTGCAATTTACCTCGGATATGCTGCCGAGCGACGTTCTCGGCGTCACGATTTACAACGCCCAGTTGCAGGAATTCGAATTCAAGCAAGGTCCTGTGTTTACGAATTTTCTGCTGGCCGATGAAATCAATCGCGCCACGCCCAAGACGCAATCGGCGCTGCTGGAGGCGATGAACGAACTGCAGGTCACAGTGGATGGCCGCTCCTGGCCCGTGCCGCGTCCTTTCATGGTGATCGCCACGCAGAATCCGGTGGAGCATCACGGCACGTATCCTTTGCCCGAATCGCAGCTCGATCGTTTCCTGATGCGCATCTCCATTGGTTATCCGGACGAAGGCTCCGAGCGCGAAATCCTGCGGCAAAGCGCCACTTCCGCATTTGAAAATGTTCGTGCCGTCATTTCCTCGAGTGAGCTGGTGCTGTTACAGGAAGCGGTCGCGCGCATTCCCGTGGACGAGGCGCTGCTCGATTACATCCTGGCGATTGTGAAACGCACGCGCGCGCATGAATCGCTCAGCATGGGCGTCAGTCCCCGCGGGGCGCAGGGGCTCTATCGCGCCGCGCAGGCCATGGCCGCCGTGGAAGGCCGCGATTACGTCACTCCGGACGATGTCAAGCGCATGGTCGTGCCGGTCTTCGCGCATCGCGTGGCCTTGAACGTGCGTACGATTTCCGGAAGCTCCTCGGGAGCCGCTGAAAAAATTCTCGAAGAAATTCTCACGTTCGTGGACGTCCCGCTGTGAGCTTTCGTGTTCGCTGGCTGACGCGAGCCGCTATCGTTCTGCCCCGTTAGGGCGGGGACTCAGCAATCCAAGGGTCACGAGCCCAACTCCCGCCACTAAGCATCCCCACGCGAACCAATCGCCGTAGCGCGTGTACGCCGTCTCTGCCGATTCATAATCGAACGCCATGAGCTTCGACGTCTGCACGAACGGAGCCATCCGATCCATCACGCGCCCGCGAGGATCGATCACCGCCGTGATTCCGTCGTTCGTCGCGCGAATCAACCAACGCCGATTCTCGGCGGCGCGCATGCGCGCGATCAACAGGTGCTGCTCGTGCGCGGCACTGTGTCCGAAGTAGCCGTCGTTGGAAATGTTCACCAGTACTTGTGCCCCCCGGTGCACGAACTGGCGCACAAAGTCCGGGAAAACGGCCTCATAGCAGATGAACGCGCCGACGCTGTGGCCGTCGACCTTGAAATCCACCACGCGTTCGCCCGGCACAAAGTCGCCGACCTCGTGTGTGATCCTACCGACCCATTCAAACATCGGCGGAATAAATTCACCGAACGGCACCAGGTTTACTTTGTCGTACTCGCCTTCGATCGCGCCCGTTGGATCCAGCATGAACGCGGCATTCATCGGCTGATGCTGCTGATTGAAGCTCACCGCTCCGAACAGAAAATGCGCTTGGGCGTCCTGCGCTATGTGTCCCACGTAGCGCCGGAACAAAGGCTCGTTAGGATAGAACGGAGCCGGAGCCTCCGGCCAAATCAGCAAGCTCGTGCGACCCGGCGTTCCTGGATCTATTCTGGAAAGCAGCGCCAGCTTCTGTTCGGCCAGCGCCGTGACGTCGTCGGTCCACTCCGCTTCGGTGTCGAAATTCGGCTGCACCACAAGCGCCTGCTCGTGAGGCTCCGCGGGGCGGGGCAATCGCGGCAGCGCGAGCAGCAACAACGCGAGAGGTGCAAGCCACGCAAGCTCGCGACGCGGTCTCCGCAAAGCAATCGACGCGACGGCTCCGGCGATCAGCGCGAAGACGAACGTCAATCCGTACACGCCCGTGATGGGCGCGAGCCGCATCGGGTACGGCATTCCGATCCCGGCGTTGCCCAGATCGAGCCACGCGAATCCCGTGTAGCCGTGCAATCGTTCGATGCCCGTCCACAAAGCCGCGCCTCCCGGGATGCTCCACCAGCGGTTCGCCAACCATCCGGCCAGCACCGCGAACACCGCCATGGGCAGGCCTTTGTACAAACCGAACAGCAGGAATGATCCCCATCCTCCCCAGCGCCCCATGCCTCCGTGGACTTCGAGCACGAATTGAATCCACGGGCACATGCCGGCCCAGAAGAGAAATCCAGCGGCCCATCCGAAAAGCGCGCGACGTTTCCACAAGGGTTCACGCGCGCAGGCAATGAAAATCGGCGTGAGCGCCAGCGGTGCAAGCCACGCGAAACCGAAGGGAGGAAACAGCAGGACCAGCAGAACTCCCGACGCCAGCGCGAGCGCCGGATTGACGCACGCGTTCACCCACGGTCGCGCCGGCTTCAGGGTGGGTTCAGAGGTCGGGTTCAAAATAATTGAGTTTAATAGGTTCTGGGGATCGCGTTGTTGCCCGGGAATCCGGACTTCTGCAAATCGGCGCGCACGCCATTGCGGCCGCCTTCGGGCACTGGTCCCACCAGTACACGGTAGGTTCCCGGCTTGTCCTGGATCTCCGCCGCCAGAGCTTTGAAACCCTTCTGCCGGAGGACGTCCACCATCACGTCGGCTTCGCGCTTGGAAGTCGCCGCCAACTGCAGATAGGAGCGGCCCGCGGCGGGCTCGTCACTGTTTGGCGCCGCATTGGAAGCCGCGCGCGCGCTTTCCTTTTTCGAATCCACCTTCGATTCGACCTTGTGCTCTCCCTTATCCGTCTTCGGAGTATTTTCCTTGGTCGTCTTGACGGGCTTCGGCGCGGGAGCCTCTTCCTTCTCGGGTTTCGCTTCAGCGGTTTCTGCGCGCGTTTCCGCAGGGAGCTGCGGCGCGGTTTCCTTTGGCGCGGGAGCCTGCTTCGGTTCAGATGCGTCTGACGCGGCAGGCGGCGCTGCGGCCGAATCCACCGTCAGGGGCTTCTCCGCCTTTTTCGGAATTTCGGCCAGGACCGGCGCCGAGTTCCGTCCTACGATGTAACCCATCGTGAAGAACACACCCAGCAGGATCACGACAATAAAAAACACGCTGAGGAGCTGACGATTCCCCAGCACCAGTTCAAATTCGCCGTCGTCGTTTCTTGGCACGAATCGTTTATCCCTTCGTCGGTCGGTCCAGCTATCGCGATAGCCGTCAGCAGCCTAGCTAAGAGCGTATATCGGCAGGCATGCCGAATACAAGTATGCCGCATCACTTTGAATTACAACCTGAATCACGGCCTGAATTACGACCTGCATCGCAACGACCCAGCTCGCGGAGCCGGTCAATAATAATCCGCGCAACTCATATAATATCCGCAACGCTCGCAGGACAATTTGCACTTTCGCTCCGCCAAGCGGAGGCTGCAGACAGGGCAATACAGCATCGGCTCGGTCTGGTCGGCCGTCGGTGCTTGCGCGTTCGGTAGTTCCGATTTGCTCGAGGCTTTGTTCATGGATCACGACCGGTCCCGGTTCGTTATCGCGATTCCCGAAACCCAATATTCACACGCGGTGAAACCATTATAATGAGTCCAGCCGAGGCTTCGATGCAAAATTTCACGCGACGCAGACTTCTTCTGGCGACGACATTGGCCGCCTTGTCCGCTCTCCCCTCCTGGGCGCAGGGCGAACACCCCATGCGCATGCCCGTGCGCGGCGTTCATGGAGCGGTGGCCGCCGGCAGCGAATGGGCCACGGAAGCCGGCATGCGGACCTATTACAAAGGCGGCAACGCCGTGGACGCAGGCGTCGCGACCATGTTCGCGGGAGCCACCACCGAGCTTTCCCACTACGGCATGGGCGGCGAAGCTCCCATCCTCATCCGCACGAAAGACGGCAAGGTTTATTCCATCGCCGGCGTCGGCACCATGCCGAAGCTCGCCACCGCCGAACTGTTTCGCACGCGCCGCCTGCAACCGTTTGAGGTGCAGGAAAAAGATCCTGGCGGTTTGAAAGGCATGATCCCGGTCGCGGGTCTGATGCCGGCCATCGTCCCCGGCATGGTGGATGCCGCGCTGCTCGCTTTGCGGGAATTCGGCACCATGTCTTTCGAGCAGGTCGTCACCCCGGCCATCGAACTCGCCTCCGACGGTTATTCGCTCGACGATATGCGAGCGAACTCCATTGCCTATAGTCAGCCGTTCTTCCAAATGTGGCCGACGTCGAAAGCGCATTTTCTGCCGGATGGTCGCGCGCTCCGCTCCGGCGAAATATTCCGCCAGCCGGATCTCGCGCGCACGCTGCGTTCCATGGTTGCGGCTGAACGAGCCGCGCTTGCCTCCGGAGCTTCGCGCCAAGCCGCGATCGATGCCGTCCGCGATTATTTCTATCGCGGCGACGTGGCTCGCAAGATCGACGCGTTCAGCAAGGCCAACGGAGGATTGCTGCGCTACGAAGACATGGCCGCCTTCAAGCTGCAACTCGAGGAGCCGATTTCCACCACCTATCACGGCTTCCGTGTTTACAAGCCCGGATTCTGGAGCCAGGGCCCCGCCATGATCCAGACGCTGAATATCCTCGATGGTTTTGAGGATCACCTTCAACTCAACTCTGCTGCGTATATTCATCGCGTAACGGAAGCGCTCAAGCTGGCTTACGCCGATCGTGACACCTATTACGGCGATCCGAAATTCGTTCACGTTCCCTCCGACGTTTTGCTGTCGAAGGAGTATGGCAATGAGCGCCGCAAGCTGATCGGCGAGAAAGCCTCGCAGGATTTTCTCCCCGGCGCCATGCACGGCAAGACCGGCCGTCATCCCTCCGAAGAAGAGGTCGCGCATATCGACCTCGATCCCGTTTTGATGGCGCATGACACGACGTGTGTCGATACGATTGATAAGGACGGACTGATGATGTCCGCCACTCCTTCCGGTGCGTGGCTTCCGAGTGTGATCGCCGGCGACACGGGCATTCCACTCAGCGAGCGCGCGCAGAGTTTCGTGCTGATTCCCGGGCATCCCAACGAACTCGCTCCGGGCAAACGGCCGCGCGTGACGTTGAGTCCCACGCTCGTTACCTATGACGATGGGCGACCTTACGGAGTGCTTTCCACGCCGGGAGGCGATACCCAGGAACAAGGTCTGTTGCAGGTGCTGCTCGACTCCATTCAGTACCGCTTCAACGCACAGAACGCCGTGGAAGCGCCACGCTTCACCACGCGCCACCTGGTGTCGAGCTTCGACAATCACGCCTGGAATCGCGGCGATCTGCAACTCGATGAGCGCATCAGCAAAGCTGTGGCTGCCGATCTTGTCGCGCGCGGTCACAAAGTCAGCATCATGTCGCGCTATGCGAACGGCACGGCTCCCGTAATGATCCGCATTCTGGAGGGCGGCGCGATTGAGGCCGGCGCCGATCCCTTTTACAATCGTTCCGCGCACGCCTGGTGACGCTTCCTCTCTTCGATCCTCCTTCTTCGTTCGATCGACCCGGGCTCGCCGCGCGTCTCGGCGCGCTGGCGCGGCAGAATATTTTCATCGGCACGAGCTCCTGGAAATACGAAGGCTGGCTCGGACAAATTTACACGTCCGATCGCTACGAAACGCGCGGCAAGCTTTCCCGCAAGCGTTTCGAATCCGAATGCCTCGCCGAATACGCCGAAACCTTTCCCGTCGTGTGCGGCGATTTCTCCTTTTATCAATTTCCCTCGCCGGAATATTGGAGCAAGCTCTTTTCCTCGGCACCTCCACGGCTGAAGTTCGCACTGAAGGTCCCGGAACAAGTCACGGCTGAAGTGTTTCCGAACCATCCCCGTTACGGATCGCGCGCGGGAACCGAGAACGAAGCTTATTTGGATCATGACGCGCTACGCGCACTGTTTCTTGAGCCGTTGCGGTTGCATCGTGCACGCCTTGCACCGTTGATTTTCGAATTCGGCGCGCGTTCCGCCTCTTCGCGAGAATTCGTAGAACGCTTGGAACCGTTCCTGGCGTCACTCCCTAACGATTTTCAATATGCCGTCGAGGTTCGCAATCGGGCGTATCTGAGCGCACCGTACTTTCAGTGCTTGCACGCCCACAAAGTCGCGCACGTCTTCAACGGGTGGACACGCATGCCCGCGCTTGCCGAACAAATCGCGATGCCCCATTCTCTGACTGCGCCGTTCACCGTCGTCCGCGCGTTGCTGCGGCAGGGACGTCCCTACGAAGAAGCGGTCGAGACGTTCTCTCCTTATCGCGAAGTTGCCGATCCCAATCCCGAGGCCCGCGAAGCCCTGCGCGCGCTGATCCGCCGCATGAAAGAAGAGCGCCGCACGTCGTATATCTTCGTGAACAACCGCTTCGAGGGAAACGCCCCGACGACGATCGAAGCCATTGCAGATGACGCGGTCACTGCCGACGATATCACCGCTGATATCCGCCAGCCCACGCCATCCGAATGACTGCTCTTCCGATCGACCCTCTGCTTCCTGAAATCGTAGGGAAGCTCCGCGGATGCCCTTCGCTCGTCATCGAAGCGCCTCCCGGAGCGGGGAAGACGACGCGCGTTCCTCCCGCGCTCTTGCCGCTCGTGAAAGGGGAAGTGTTCGTGCTGGAACCGCGACGCCTTGCCGCTCGCATGGCCGCACGTCGGGTGGCGCATGAGTTGGGCGAGAAGCCCGGCGAAACCGTGGGCTTCCAGGTTCGCTTCGAAGATGTCTCCGGTCCGCGCACGCGTCTGCGCTTCGTAACCGAAGGCGTCCTCGCGCGGCGATTTCTTTCGGATCCGCAACTCAAGGGCGTGGACGCCGTGGTGCTCGACGAATTTCACGAGCGCCATCTCGATGGCGATCTCGCGCTCGCTCTATTGCGCCGCCTGCAGAAAACTTCGCGACCCGAGTTGAAGATCGTCGTGATGTCGGCCACGCTCGACGCCGCGCCAATTGCGCGATTCTTGAACGGCTGCCCGACGTTACGCTCGGAGGGAAAACTTTATCCTCTGGAGATCGCGCACACTCCGCATTCGCCCGCCCCTCTGGAGGAACAGGTCGCGTCGGCATTGGAAACACTGGTGGCGCAAAGTCCCCATGGTGCATTCGACGGAGACGTACTCGTATTCCTTCCCGGTGCCGCCGAGATTCGCCGCTCCGCGCGCGCTATCGAAAAACTCGCCGCCCGCACGGGAATGATCGTGGTTCCTCTGCATGGCGATCTATCGCCCGCCGAGCAGGACCGCGCGGTGTCTCCCGCCATCGAAAATGGACGGCGTCTGCGCAAAATCATTTTGTCCACAAATGTTGCGGAAAGCTCGGTGACCATTGAAGGCGTCACGGCCGTGATCGATAGCGGACTCGCTCGCGTTGCATCCGATTCTCCGTGGACCGGATTGCCGACGCTCGAGGTGAAACGAATCAGTCAAGCCTCGGCCACGCAGCGTGCCGGGCGTGCGGGGCGCACCGCTCCCGGCCGCGTGATTCGTTTGTACACGGCGGAGGATCTGCATCGTCGTCCCGCTTCCGACTCGCCGGAAATCAAGCGCCGCGAATTGTCGCATCTGGTTTTGGAACTGCGCGCGATGAAGATCGGGTCTCTGGAATTCCTGGACCCTCCGCCGGATGCCGCGCTGGCCGCGGCCGAGGCTCTGCTCGATCGCCTCGGATTTGAGCGGGACTCCGTCTCCCATCGCGTTGCGGAGCTGCCGCTCTCTCCCCGGCTCGCGAAGCTCGTGATGGAGGCCGCCGCCCATGGCAGCGCCGACGAAGGCTGCGCGGCCGCGGCAGTTTTGAGCGCGGGAGAGCGAGGTTCGGATTTGCTGACGTTGATCGATGGCGAGTGGGCTCCGGAAACCAAGCGAACTTACGAACAGCTTCGCCGCATCATTGGTGTGAAATCGGGCGCCCATTTGTCTTCTCGTTCGGACGAACCTCTGTTGCAGGCTACGCTCGCGGCGTTTCCCGATCGCGTCGCGCGTCATCGTCGTGACGGAGAGCTGCTGCTGTCCGCGGGCGGTTCGGCGCGCTTCCCTGGCTGCCGCTTTGAATTCCTGATTGCTTTGGATATTGAGGATCGTCGCGACAAAGGGTTGCCTTTGGTCCGTCTGGCCGCGGGTCCGATTCAACCCGAGTGGTTGCTGGATCGCGCAAAAGAACGCGTCGCCCTCGAGTGGAATCGTTCCGCGAATCGCGTCGAGCAAGTCTCGGCGCTGCTCTACGATCAACTGGTCATCGAAGAAACGCGCGCACCGGCGTTTCCAGGAGAAGCCGCGGCGCAGTTGCTGGAAGAGAAAGCGCTGGAAGCCGGCCTCGAACGCTTCGTCGATCGCGACGCCCTGGCGCAGTTCCAGGCTCGCGCGCAGTTCGCGGGAGCTTCTGTCGATCCTCTGGCCGTGCTCCACGAGTTGTGCCTCAGTCGCACGAGCTTCGCTGAGCTCGCAGCGGCGGACTTCCTCGCGTTGCTGCGTCCTCGTCATCTGGAAAAGAGCGCGCCTGAACGCTTGCGCTTGCCCGGCGGCCGCGAAGTGAAAGTGAATTACGAGCTCGGCAAGCCGCCATGGATCGAATCGCGCCTGCAGGATTTCTTCGGTGTGCAGGAAACGCCGCGCATTAGTGGAACGCCCGTCGTTGTTCACTTGCTCGCGCCAAATCGGCGCCCCGTGCAGGTCACCAGCGACCTCGCGGGATTTTGGGAACGCTTGTATCCGCAAGTCCGTCGAGAATTATCCCGGCGCTATCCGAAACACAAATGGCCGGAAAAGCCGCTCTGAGTTTGTGCGGGCAGCATCTTGGGCCTATCCACCGTGGCGATGTTCTTCCCGCGCCAGTTTGCATAAAATGGACTCATGACAATCCGTCGCGTTCTATACTCCGTGACTTGCCTTGTAATCGCTCTCGCGGGTTTCGCGGCAATGGCCGCGGATCGTTACGACGGCCCCCGTCCTCCAAAACAGGACTTGCTCTATCTCGTGCATGCCGATAATTTGATTCCCACCGAGGCGGTCGAAGCCAAGCAGGAAGGCAAGAACCAGACCTACATCATCGCGGGAGCGGGATCCTCGGCGCGTACGCCGCTCGCGGAACCGATTTTCCTGATCAATTCCGATATCGTAGAGCCCGAACACCTGGAACTCTACAAGCTGGATGTGAAGAACGGCCACCGCGAAGTCACCGTCGGCAAGCGCCAGCGCACCGGATCGAAGGCATTGCACCTTACCGTGACCAAGCTCGATGGCCGTCTGTATCGCGTTGAAGTTGACGAACCCCTTGACGACGGGCAGTACTCGATCTCGCCCACGGAGTCGAACCGCGTATTCTGTTTTGAAGTGTATTGAGCTGTGTACGTCGAATCCTGCAAACGTCGCATCTTGGTAAGATAGGGAGTTCATTGAGAACTCATTAGTATAGGCAGCGTTGAATTCTTGCTCCGTCGCGTCTTCAAAAGCTTTCAATATCGCGCTTTCCGCCTCATGTGGACCGGCGCGTGCGTGTCCACCATCGGGACATGGATGCAAACCACGGCGCAGGCGTGGCTGGTCTACGATCTCACGCGCAGCTCCTTCTACCTTGGCCTGGACGCTTTTCTCGCTCAGTTCCCCATCATTCTCTTGTCGCTGGTAGGCGGCGTGATTGCCGACCGCATGAACCGGCGCAACCTGCTGCTGATCTCTCAATATATACAGATGACGACGGCGTTTATCCTAACGGCGCTGGTCTATACCAAACACGTGCACGTGTGGCACATCTTGTGTTTGTCTTTCGTGGTCGGCATGGCCCAGGCGTTTGGAGGACCCGCGTATCAGGCGCTGCTGCCTTCGCTCGTGGGCAAAGAGGACATCCAAAACGCCATCGCGATGAACTCCATTCAGTTCAATTTGGCGCGCGTGATCGGACCCACCATCGGCGGCATCGCGCTGGTCAAAGCCGGCGCCGAGTGGTGCTTCGGGATTAACGGCATATCGTTTATTGCCGTGATCATCTCGCTCTACATGATTGACGTCGGCTACATCCCGGCCAAGAGCAGGGAGCCGATCCTCGACAGCATGCGCGAAGGCATCAAGTTCATCCGCAAGAAACCGGGCATGGATTCTCTGATTGTGCTCGCGTTCGGCATGACGCTGCTGGCGATTCCGCTGTTGACGTTCCTGCCGGTCTTCGCGCGCGAAGTACTGCACGGAGGCCCCACGGCGTTCACGCAGTTGCTGGCGTTTTCCGGAGCGGGTTCGGTGTGCGGGGGATTAGTGGTCGCCTGGGCGGGCAAGATCCAGGGACAAGGACGAACGGCGTTGATGGTGCTGGTCGGGCTGGGCGTCGTCATTCTGGCGTTCTCGCTATCGACGTATCTGCCTCTCTCGCTGGCGCTGATCTTCCTCTCCGGCGGATCGATGATGGTCGCGATGTCCATGGTGAGTTCGCTGGTGCAAAACGTCGCCTCCGACGAAATGCGCGGGCGCGTCATGAGCGTTTACAACGTCGCGTTTCGGGGAGGCATGCCGGTGGGCAGCCTGCTGCTGGGCCGCATGATTCCGATCTTCACGGCTCCCGTGACCATGGCCGTCACCGGATGCCTGCTCGCCGTCATGGGACTTTATTTCCTGCTGGTGCACCGCCGCGTGGCCGAACTGTAGCCGCCCGGCGTTATAATGGGTGCGTTCAATATGTCGATTGAGTCCCCTTTTCGGCGCTGGTTGAATGCAATTCGGCCGATTCCGTCAACCACAAAGTATACGAAAGCCGAACTCGCGCAAAAGCGGAAGCAGAAGAAGCTGTTGCTCGG
>Ga0302320_10027172_pt1 | contig 11039 bp, 14 predicted proteins | sample Bog_T0_3_FD_202130 | JGI IMG/M metagenome (GOLD analysis project Ga0302320, IMG submission 202130) | Peat permafrost microbial communities from Stordalen Mire near Abisko, Sweden - Bog_T0_3 | ecosystem: Environmental > Terrestrial > Soil > Wetlands > Peat | place: Sweden: Abisko, Stordalen Mire... | reverse complement strand
GTAAATAAAATGGGTGTGCGCATAGATTACATGGTTGTATTTAATCGGTATTTAATTGGTAGACGTCACCAATTATTGATAATTTTAACTCCCCCTAACCCCCTCTTTGTATTAAAGAGGGGGGATTAATACACTTGCTCTTCTAATGCTTTCTTATCTGGCCATGGAGCTTTCAGGGCTTTGGCGTAGGCTTCGTCGGCTTTTTGCTTCCAGTTTTCTTTCATGGCTTGGGCCTGGGCCGGACTTAATATTTTATCCTTGATCAGTTGATCTGTCAGCTTCAAAACAGGACAGCGCTTCATCCAGCCTTCCACTTCTTCTTTACTACGGTATCCCCTGTCATAATCAAATAGCGGGCCCACATGTTCTCTTAGGCGATAGGTTAAACATTCTATAAAAAGCGGGCCCTTGCCATTGCGGATGTGTTCTATGGCTTTGGTTAGGGTTTCGTAAACTACACAAGCATCGTTGCCGTCGATTTGCTGTGTTTGCATTTCCGGAATTGCAAAACGTTGATAAATGGCTGATTTGGGCTGGCGTACTGATAACGGCGTATGTGTTGAATATAGATTGTTCTCACATAAAAACAATACCGGTAAGACTCGGGTCACGGCAAAATTTATACTTTCCGCTAGGACGCCCTCTTCAACGGCGGCATCACCAAAGACAGCTACAGCCACGTTTGGCTTTTTGTCCATTTTAAAGGACATCGCCGCACCTACCGCCACCGGGATCATGGCGCTTAAAATGGGTGAGGCAAAAATACCAACAGACGGATCAGTCAAATGTGCTGAACCCGCACGCCCCTGACAAATGCCTGTTTGCCGGCCGCACAACTCACTAAAAAATCCCTGAAAGTCGCCGCCCTTTGCTAAATATGCCGCGTGACAACGATGGCCCGTAAAAACCTGATCCTCAGGCTGCAAGGCAAGACTTAAGGCTGCCGCTACCGCTTCCTGGCCTATGGATAAATGCGTCGGTGTACGCATTTGCTGGTCCTTGGCGTAGACTTCAACGATCTTTTCTTCCGCCATGCGGATCTTCAGCATTAGGTCTAAAAGTTTAATTTTTGTTTCGAACATAATATTACTCCATCATCCATGCGCAGGCTGATGTCGATATGTTTTCCTGCGTATAAAAATCTGCACCGTTGCCTTCGGCTGAACCTTTCGCCTAACCAATTTTTTGGCACCAACGTTGCCAACAGGAACGGCAGATTTTAGCAGGAAAATATATCGATATCAGCCGTCCATGGAGCGCCTTCCAATTTACTTTAAATTAATTGCCTGCATGGTTTTAATATTGTAATAACGCTTGTCTGTCATTGAATTGGGGATTTTTCCTGCTTCAAATGCGTTCTTTAAATCTTTTACAGCTTCACCTATGCTATGTTTTGGTTTAAATCCTAACTCTTTTTGGATCTTTTCGGATGAAATGTGATAGGAGCGGTTATCATCGGTTGGTTCTACGACAATCTCTATATCTGCCTTCTCTAAATTTTCTTTGACCAGATCCGCTATTTGACGCACGCTGTGGTTTTCATAACCGGCGTTGAAGATCTGCCCGGCAATCTTTTCTTTGGGATAGCTAAGCGAAGCCACATACAAATCCGTCATGTCTTCAATGTGAATGTTAGGCCTTTTTTGCTCGCCGCCGAACACCTTGATGCGGTTATTATTTACGGCATGGTTGGTCAGGATATTGACCGTTAAATCGAGCCGCAATCTGGGCGAATAACCGCATACGGTGGCCGGTCTTAGGATCAGCACCGTAAAATCATCGGTCTGTTCCTTAAGCAAATGGTCTTCACAAAGAGCTTTGTATTTGGAATAATCCGTCAATGGCTCAAGGGGTAGATCTTCCGTCACATTGGATGTCGCTTTAACGCCGTAAACACTTGATGAAGAAGCATAAATAAAACGCCCAACTTTATTCTTTTTGGCAATAGCCACTAAAGGTAAGAATGCATCATAATTGATCGATTTGCCTAATTGGGGATTAAGCGCGTAACTGGGATCATTGGAAATGCAGGCCAGATGAATGACCGCATCCGTGCCGGGCATATACTTTTCTAGCAAAGCTTTGTCACGGATATCGCCTTTGATCTCAATTAAGTTCGGATGCGCTTTAAGCACAGGCCCGTACAAATACAGGTCTACAACCTTGACCCGCCATCCTGCTGAAAGCAGTTTGGGCACTAAGACTGCCCCCACATAACCGGCACCACCTGTTACTAACACTTCTTTCATTTGAAACCTTTCTTATGCAACGGTGTCTTTAGTCATATTTCCTTCGCAGGGTGATGTCGATATGTTTTCCTGCGTATAAAAATCTTTACTGCTGCATTCGGCTTACCCTTACGCGTGACCAGTATTTTGGCACCAACGTTGCCAGCGTGAACGAAAGATTTTAGCAGGAAAATATATCGACGTCAGCCGTCCATACGCTAGTTACGTAACTGTAAAGCCCTTGCGTCCTTAATATTGAGTCTACCGGCACCCTACAATAACGACTTACAAGTTTGCGCTACTTTTTCTGACGAAATGTAATCCATGCAAAATTTGTTGAATTTACAGACCGGTAAAAAACACGGCATATGCGGGCATTTCAATGATGACGGTAACACGGTCACATTCGGAATGCCTTTCATCCGTAAAAAATTCGTCGGCCCATACAGTGTCACTACCTTTTTGCCCAAAGCCTGGGCTACGGCCTGCCCTAAAGAATCTGACGTGACTATCAATCGACAGGAATTGATCCATTCGATATATTTGGATAAATTCTTATGCCCCTGCTGCCAGGTGATACTGCCTTGTTTGCTCAACAGACGCTCTAACGATTTCCAGTGATCATCAGGCCAGGCCTTGGTCGGCCATTTTGGGCCTACCTCATGGTTAAAACCGATATCATATTTTTCTTTTGTTTTGGGCCTTTCATTTAAAATAACACCCTGTCCCTGCCACTGTTCTCCGACGGTTTCATAGAGGATCTCCAAGGCATTCTTATTGATATCCTTATGGTTTTCCTGGCCAAATAAAAGATATTCCGTAAACTTGCGCCGGGTGCTGATGTTATGGATGGTGTCATTAAAAAAGAAGCCGTATTTTTTCTTTGTCTGCAGTTGATTGACCAAGGTACAGATGCCGATATCTTTCTCTAAATTGATCACCATATCAAAGCTGCCGGACCTTAAATGCTCCATGGTCCTGGTACCAAAGATCAACAGATGACGGATATACGGATTGTCTTTTAAAAGCCTTCTGGCCTTCCAGTCGGTCACCCAGGTGACCTCATCATGTTTGTACAGATGCAGCAAGGACGTACAGATCAAGACATCCCCCAGGCTAACGGTCGTGGAGATTCCGCGATCAAGGAATTCGGAAAAGCCGGTCTTTATAATTAATACTTTCCTGGGTGTTTTCATGAAGAAACCAGCTCTTTATTCGGCGCATAGGGGCCGCTGATATTGCAAATCTCTACCGATGAATGGCCATGCTCCTGGAAACGGTTGAATTTGACCTTGATATCACAGGGATTGCATTTGCCGAAAACACTGCAGGGCACCCATTGGCCTAATAGTTTAGGCGAGTCCTTTTCCAGAATATGCCCGATCGGAAAACGATTGGCGTACAAATCCGAATGACAGCGAAAAATAAACCCTGCCGGATCGATCAGAAATTCTGTAGTACGGCAATCACTGTGACGTAGCTGGGGCGCATTAACTGCTTCGGGATAGCGCATCGTTCCAAAATTTTCCCCCTGATATGAGCCCAAAAACTCCTTGAGGCGAAAATCAATCCCCATATCCTCTGCCATTTTCTTAATAGTCATGGTATGGTCACGAAACTGAGGATGATCCACCACCCATACCCCTAGCGAATAGCCGCGATCTAGCAAATATCTTACCTTTTTAAACAATACCGGCGCATCCTGCTGGTCCTTGTGATACGAAACCCGGATCGACGCATACGGGGAAGTCCGTTTGATGCGATCAGGCGCAATACGCCGCATGAACTCATCGGGATCTATTTCCAGATTAGTCAGCAGATCAAGCGGATGCTGGGCGTTTATTCCGCTCACGATATCGTAAAAGTTTTTGTGCAACGTCGGTTCCCCGCCCTGTAGCGTAATGGGCAGATCCGCACGCGGTACTAAACGATTAAGTCCCCTGACCCAGTCGTCTGCGGACATCGTACGCCTGCGGACTAAGTCCCTGCCGTGGTGATTTATACAATAACCACACTTGAGCATACAGGAAAAAGTCAAGAACGCCGCGATGTAGTTAAAATTTCCCGGCAATAAAATTGGTTCAAGAATATCCGGCATAATTATTGATGATAACCATTGCTCTTAAGCCAAGCCTGCTGTTTGGCATCATTAATGCTTTTTAGACGATTTCTTCTGCGCAACATACGCTGATGCTGGCGAGTGTTCTTGGCCTGAGCAGGTGTCTGCCCCAATGTATGTGCTCCATCCGTCAGATTATTCCACATCGTCTGACGATTAGGATCCGGGTATTGGCTGGTTGCGGCCAGCGCCGGCATTGTAGCCAACATTGAAAAACACACCAGTATCATCAATAAACGTCTCATCTATTCTCCCCCCTCCCTTGCCCTCCCCACCAGGGGGAGGGAATAGCTTTACTTCTCTGGAAATACCTTGCAGAAAGGATTCTTGTTTTCTCAAATTTATTGTTAATCCTATACGTTAAGAAATAAAATAACGGTTTTATAGGATTAGCCCATTGATCACACACCACATGTACGGTTAAACCGATCGCAATCCCCAGCCAGACCTTTCCCAGGCTAAGAAAACCAATCAATATCCATAATGCCAACAACAACTCATAGGCATGTAAGAATAAATATATTTTACCTCCCTTATCATACAAACAAAAATCAACCAGGTCCCTATAGCTGAAAGGAAGCTTCTTACGGATCAAATAGTATTCCAGAATATGATCAAGGTCTAACAATATGCCGCTGAAAAAACATCCTATCGTCGCCGGCCAGGAATGCAGAATCACTTGAAGACCGGTTGATATTCCTGCTGAAACAGCTACATGGTACCCGGCTCTCATGATCTCTTTTTCCTCGAGAGTTGATAATCTCCGCTTTTACCCCCGCTTTTTTGCAATAGGCGTATGGGGCCGATCGTCATGTCTTGAGTGGCCCATTTCATCATATCATAGATCGTCAAACATGACGCTGCAACCGCACACAACGCTTCCATTTCAACACCGGTCTTGCCTGCAGCCGATACTTCGGCCAACACTTTAACCGTATATTTAGATTTAAGCGTTTCAAACGTTATCAGGACCTTTTCCAATAACAAGGAATGACACAACGGGACCATCGCCGGTGTTTGTTTGGCGGCCATCACACCGGCGATCTTGGCGGTTTGCCATATATCACCTTTGGGGGAACCCTGTTTTAATAAAATTTTAAACGCTTTAGGGGTTAAAATGACCGTCCCCTCGGCGCAGGCTGTGCGTTGGGTGATCTTTTTATCAGTAATATCAACCATAGACATGAAAATTACCAGGAAACTTTCTTTCGATTTTGTTTTTTAAATGTATTCTTCTTTTTTTGTTCCAGCATCCGTTCTTTGGCGCCCTTTGAAGGTTTACGATTTTGGCGGCGCTTCTTTTCGCGGGTAGCTTGACGCAAAAGCCGTTGCTTTTCTTGGTCTTTGTGCAAAGCTTCTTGCAGCTGAACCCACGCTTGCTGACGATTCAAAAACTGGGTGCGAAATTGCTGACACTTGACTATTATTCCGCTCGGCCTATGCAAAAGGACTACACAGGTAGACACTTTATTTACATTTTGGCCGCCCGGCCCGGATGAACGGACAAAAGACTCTACTACATCTTCTTTTGATAAAGCAGTCCCGACCATTGTTTAGCCTTAGATATTTTAAGCGTTTTTAGCGGCAGGGATGCAAAGCTCTTGCGTAATTTATTCAAATTATCCAATGATATTCCCGATACCGCCAGCAACCCGTTTGGCTTGACAAAACTGATGATCTTGGGCCCATGCACTATCAGGTCTTCGGTAACCAAATTAGCCGCTACAAAATCAAATGTCTTTTGTAAACGCAGCGTTTTGATGTCCGCTCTTTTGACCTTAAAATACAGGTCATTGACCTTCATATTGTCACGGGCCGCCTGTACGCTCAGTTCCCCGATATCAATGGCCGCCACATCGCCGGCTCCATTCTTGAGCGCGACAAAACATAATATCCCGGTACCGGTGCCTATATCAAAGAATGAATTAAATTTACCCTTTTTGTCTTCAATAAATTGAGCCATGATCCGGGTCGTTTCATGCAAACCGGTCCCGAATGACAATAAGGTATCCATTAAAATATGATCCGTGTCTTTCGAAGGCTTATATTTATCTTTATACCAGACGGGCACTACATCTATTGAGCGGGTGAGTTTAGCAGGCTTCCAGAGACTTTTCCATTTAGTCAGCCAGTCAGCAGGGAGTAGACGATGTTGCCGGACCTTAACGCCGGGTAAATGCAGACGGCCAAAAAGCTTTCCTAAGCGCTCGAGCTTTTGGGGCTGTTCATCGAACAAATCAATGGAAGGCTTACCCTTAAAAACAGAAACGACCAATTCCCCTTCGGTGTAACCCAAGTTCAACAGTACTGCCTTAAGAAAGCCAAGGCCTGGCTCATCCTGTATCTGGATGCGCAGTTGATAGACAACCTTAGGGATCCGTTCTTGAATGCTCATCCAAGATCTAAAATTATGATTTAAAAGTAATTAACGACGGATCGTATTCTTTGGGCGCTTCGTAACCTAAAAGGTTCAACAAGGTAGCTGCCACATTCGACAAGCCCTGAGAACCTTTCAGATCAGCCATTTCATACTCATCTTTAAAACCAGGATCAATAATAGCCAAAGGAACCGGATTTAAAGAATGCGCGGTACTGATCTGTTTTTTGTCATTCTTGACGGTGAACATTTCATCCGCGTTGCCGTGATCAGCGGTGACAACGGCAATGCCGTTCAAATCACGCACAACCTGTATCAATTTGGTCAAACACTCATCCACGGTTTCTACAGCCACGATGATCGCCTGGGGAATGCCGGTATGCCCGACCATGTCACCGTTAGGATAATTCAAACGCCCAAACTTGTACTTTCCGGACCTTAAAAGCTCGATGGTCTTATCCGTGATCTCATAAGCTTTCATTTTAGGGGCTTGATCAAAACGCACCTTATCTGACGGGATCTCCACATAGGTTTCTAGTTTATCGTCGATATGGCCGGACCTGTTACCGTTCCAGAAATAGGTCACATGCCCGTATTTTTGGGTTTCGGAAATAGCAAAAGAGGCGACATTATTCGCACACAAATAGCCGCCGATCGTCTTGTCAATTTGCGGCGGAGACACCAAATAATTCTTAGGCACATGCAAATCCCCGTCATATTGCATCATACCGGCAAAAAGCACTTCCGGATCGCGTACCCGGTCAAACTTATCAAAATCCAAACTCTCAAAAGCCTGGGACAATTCAATGGCCCGATCGCCGCGGAAATTAAAAAAGACCACGGAATCCCCATCTTCAATAGTACCTACCGGGCTGCCGTCGTCTTCAATGACAAAAGAATCCAAATATTGGTCGGTGATCTTGGGGTCCTCTTTATAATAGGTTTCGATCGCTTCCTTGGCCGAAGAAAATCGTCTGGCACGGCCCAATACGTGTGCTTTCCATCCCCGCTCTACGACTGACCAGTCCGCGTTATAGCGATCCATCGACGTCACCATACGCCCGCCGCCTGAGGCAATGCGGTATTCAAAGCCCTTATTGGCAATATTGATCTCATTGAGCAAGCTTTCCGTGCGATCAATATAGGTCATGGCCGACTTTTCATAGACATCCCTGCCGTCTAACAGTGCATGGATACAAACCCGGCGCACCCCCTCCTTGGCGCACTGGCGCACCAAAGCAAATAATTGATCAATATGCGAATGCACATTACCGTCGGACAAAAGCCCGATGAAATGAAAGACCTTGTTGTCACTCTTGACCTGTCCCACCAATTTTTTCCATATTTCAGACTGAAAAATAGCCCCGGTTTCAATGGATTTCGCCACCAGCTTCGCACCCTGATCAAAAACACGTCCAGCGCCAAGCGCGTTATGGCCTACCTCAGAATTCCCCATATCTTCATCACTGGGCATGCCGACTGCGGTCCCGTGCGCCTTGAGCTGGGTATATAGCTTGGATTTCATTAATTCGTCCAAACAGGGTGTTTTGGCTAAAAATACACCATCGCTGTCATCACGCTTGCCGATGCCCACCCCATCCATAATAATCAGCAATAGCGGGCCCGGACGACCGGAAAAATTTTCTAATTTTTTTAACTCTAGAGAAGACATAGTTACCTTTCTATTGTATCGCGTGACGAGCTCGATCGATCGAGCTTTTTTAAATTAAAAGCTTACTTTTGGCACTTCTTGCACTTTTTCCGGCGCTTTAAAATATACTGCCGGTTCGGTCAAATGCGTCTTGGCCGCAAAGAAACTGCCAAATAAACTTAGCTGATAACTGTTAAATTGCCGGACCGCATCATTATACCGCATACGCTCTACCGCGATACGGTTTTCCGTGCCTTCCAGCTGACTTTGTAATTCTAAGAAACTCTGATCTGCTTTTAAATTCGGATAACTTTCGCTGACCATTAAAAGCCTCGATAAGGCACCCCCCAAAGAATTGGCTGCTGCCACCTTATCAGGTACCGTTGCCGCCTGACCCCATTGACTTCTCAAACGGGTCACTTCTTCTAAAATATCTTTTTCATGTGCGGCATATCCTTTGACCGTGCTGACTAAATTAGGGATCAGATCAAAGCGGCGCTGCAGCTGATTCTCCACCTGTGCCCAGCTGGACTTGACCTGTTGGTCAAGGCTGATCATCTGGTTATACCCGCCCTGATACCAGCCAAAAGCCACAAAGCTCAATGCAATAATTATTCCTAAAGCTATTAAACCTTTGTTCATATCGTGCCTCCTGATAAAATAGGGCGCTGTCCCCTATTTTGTCTCCTGTTTTACCAACTGCCGCTGGAACCTCCGCCGCCGCTCATGCCGCCGCCAAAGCCTCCGAAACCTCCGCTGAAACCTCCGCCACCGCTATATCCCCCGCCGCCTCCATAGCCGCCGCCTATAAATAACGGGACGAAGCCCCCTCGGCTCAAAGCAAAAGACAAAAAGATGCAGGCGAAAAACAACAACGTCCAAACAGATCCGCCTTGATTTTCCTGGTAGTCCGGCTGCGGCACTCCTGAAAGATTTACATTATACTCTTTAGCGACCAAGGTGACAATAGCCGCTGTACCTTTTTCTATACCTTCAGAAAAACGGCCGGCCTTAAATTCCGGGGTCATGATCGAATTGATGATCCTACTGCTGGTGGCATCCGTGACTGCTCCTTCAAGACCGTAGCCCACTTCTATACGCATATGCCGGTCTTTGTAGGCCACCAATAGTAAAACCCCGTTATCTTTACTTTTTTGGCCTATACCGAAACGCTGAAATAATTTTACCGCATAATCTTCGATCGTCAACGGCTCGGTGCTGTCAACGGTAACAACAGCAATTTCCGCACCGGTTTTTTGTTTTAATTCCAGGATCCATGCCTCCAAACGGCTCTTAGAGGCACTATCGATAATGCCGCTCTGGTCGACCACATAACCACTTGGAGAAGGAAAGGAAACTTCCTGGGCCTTGGAACACACCGAAGAACTTAAAAACAACAACAAGCAGACTCCGAGGGGAAGAAAAACCTTCATAGAGAATCCATGTGGCGGGAGAGAACTTCCAGCTGATCAAGAAAGTTCTGCAAATGAGTTTCCACCAGCTGTGAAGAAATGAACACTTTTCGGTGCTTATCCTGCAAGACCGCCATAAAAGCCCGTTCATCCAAGGCATAGATATCTGCTAATTGACGCAGCAAGTCTTCTTTAAGCAGAAAAGGTTCCTGTCCTTTTAGGATCACCAATTGGCGGAACACCGGTATCAAGTCCGTAAAAGCCCGAAAAATAAGATTCTTTAAAGTCTTGGGGTCACCCCCGATCTGGAGATACGCCTGACGCAGATGTAATAATTTGCCTTTGACCTGCTGCTCACACAATAACCGCACATCGTTCAAAGGGATATTCAAATGGGCAAAGAAATCTTCCCCGAAAATGATCTTGTGCTGTTGCTTGATCTCGCTAAATTCGATTGGAAAAACATCCAGGCTGTTGAGCACATAGTCTTTGGTCAATAATAACGGAGGAACTATTTTCTGCCGGCGAGATCCCTTGAGCAGGGCCAGGACTTTTTTCATCACCGTCAGATCAAGCCGCTGGACAATAACCCCCACATTAATGTCAGAAACACCAGGGTTGTAATTCACACCGGCACAGGAGCCATAAACAAAAATGGACGTAATATTGTCATTAAGGCTATCTAAAAGCTTTAGCGCATAGCGGCTTACCGGTTCCTGGGTCGAAAGCGGCAGATCTTTGATGTTTTCCAACAGAGGGGCCGTCATTTCGCAGAACGCTTTTTAGAGGGGATATTAAGTTTGACCGGGGACTTGGGCTTATTGTCGGCATGATAGGTAACCCATGCCGCGGCATGCCTTTTAAGCCAGTCTTCAGTTGCTGCTTCGAAACCAATGTCGTAACCGGCGATCTCGCTTTCCAACCATTTATGCCGGTTGATCTCTTCGATCACCTTTTTATTGCGCAGCAATTTCTTGGCATCTATATAAGCTAAATGTGATTTCTTCATATTTAACTTTTTATTATTGGTAGTCATTTTAATTATTGTAAACGCTGCTTGTTTCTTTTGCAAGAACTTAAAAGAACTGCAAATTTACATTTTTATCATAAGGAAAGCGCTGGTCGTTTTTCTGATGCAACGCATAAGATGCCTGTAAAAAATTACGTGCTTGAGCCCCCTGACCGGTTTTTTGATAAATATCGGCAATATAAAAATACACATCCGGGTTATTTTTCTGGAGGCTTAAGCTTT
>Ga0302320_10027171_pt1 | contig 11040 bp, 13 predicted proteins | sample Bog_T0_3_FD_202130 | JGI IMG/M metagenome (GOLD analysis project Ga0302320, IMG submission 202130) | Peat permafrost microbial communities from Stordalen Mire near Abisko, Sweden - Bog_T0_3 | ecosystem: Environmental > Terrestrial > Soil > Wetlands > Peat | place: Sweden: Abisko, Stordalen Mire... | reverse complement strand
CGTCGTTGCCCTTGCCATCCCACTTCCCGCTCCTTGCCTCACCACCCTGCCTCGTTCCACCGTCCCAGCAGGAAGCACCCATCCCCATTCGCCTCGCGCTCGTATCCCACCACGCTCAGTCCTCCGCCCAGCAATCCCTGCAACTGTTCGCGCGTCTGCCGCTGCACCTCGGCGGCCTGCGCCCGCGTTTCCGGTTGCGCCTTCCATGCGTAGATTTCCCCCGGAATCCCCACCCGCTCCACAATCTCTATTTCAGGGCGCTTTCCGCCGCGCAGCGTCTCCACCACGCGCTCCGATCGCAGCCACCACTCCGCCACCAGACGGTCGCTCGGCAGCCCGCCCTGCAGCGGAGACGATGTGATCCCATACTGATTCACCACGTAGCGCCGCACCACCGCACCCAGCTTCTCCAGGTTGAAAAACGCGTTCTTGATCTCCAGCGGATCAAACGTCCACTCGATCAGATCGAAGCCGTCCTTCATCGCCAGTTCGCGTTGAAACAGTTTCAGCTCCCGTCCCACGCCCCGGTCGCGATGCGTCTCCTTCACCCCCAGCATGTGCGAATGAATATAGGCGTGCCCCTGGTGAACTCCCGGCAGTCCAAAGGCGAACCCCACCAGCGTCGCGCCATCGTAGGCGCCCAGTACGTGCCCGCCGATTTTTTCGCCCACCACAAACAGCCGCGCCGGCACCAGTTCCAGGTCCTCGAATCCCCACACTTCCTTCTGCAGCGCCACCACCTGCCGGAACTCGCCCACCGCATGACAGGTGCGCAACTCCAGCCCGCCCCAGCTTTTCTCACCGTGTGTTCCCAAATCCGCTCGCCTCCCTCAACCTACTGCGGGTGCCGGGTGCCCTTCAAGCCGCGCTGTTCGGCTTGAGTGGGTTAGTTGACCGTGTCCTCGCGCGTGCCCCATATCTGCCTGTTTTTGGCAGATGTGGGGTAGTTGACCTTGCTCCTGCCCTTGCCCTCAACCTCGAACCCTGCCCCTATTCCCCCCGCTTCGCATCCTGCCAATGCCTCTCCATCTCGTCCAGCGAAGCCTCTCCCAGCTCCTTGCCCGCTTCCCGCACCCGACGCTCCACCTGTCCAAATCGCCTCCGGAATTTCCGGTTCGTCTGCCGCAGCGCCAGCTCCGGGTCCACCGCCAGATAGCGCGCCAGGTTCACCACCGTAAACAGCAGATCGCCCACCTCGTCCTGCAATCTCCCCTGCAACTCCGCTCCGACCGCGCTGCCCCGCGACTCCGCCACGCCGCGCCCCACCGGCTGCGGCCCCGGCACCGGAATCCGTTCCACTTCCCGCCGCAACTCCTGGGCCTCTTCCTCGAGCTTCTCGAAGATCCCCTCGATCCGCGGCCAGTCAAAGCCCACGTGCGCCGCCTTGTTCGAGAGCTTCCATCCCTCCAGCAGCGCCGGCATCGCCTTGCCCACCGAGTCCAGCAGCGGCTTGGCCTCCGCGCTCTCCGCGTCCTTGCCCGAGCCCGCCGCCTTCTCGGCCCGCTCCCGTTTCTTGATCGCCTCCCAGTTCTTCAGCACCGCCTCGGAGGTCGCCGCCTCCACCTCGCCAAACACGTGCGGATGCCGCCGTACCAGCTTTTCGCTCAGCGTCTCCAGCACCTCGTAGATCGAGAAATGTCCCTGCTCGCCCGCCATCTCCGCGTAGAACAGCACCTGCAGCAGCAGGTCGCCCAACTCGCCCGGCAACTCCTCCCAGTCGCGCTCGGCAATCGCCTCCAGCACCTCGTACGTCTCCTCCACCGTGTACTTCGTGATGCTGTCAAAGGTCTGTTCGCGATCCCACGGGCATCCCCCCGGAGCCCGTAGCCGATGCATGATCTCCACCGCCCGTTCAAAGCGCTCGCCAGTTGTCATGCCTACCAGTGTCCACGCGCAAGCCTCCCGCCGCAAGTCGGAGCAACGCACGCGCGCATTCGAATCCCGCCGGGGACGCCAAATCACTTCAGAAAGTCTCGTTGTTTCTGCGCATTTTCCTTTAGTTCCAACGAGTTCAATTCCAGCCAAATCCAAGAGTGCCCAGATTTTCGGCACTTCTGCCCTGCCTGTTTTCAGAAAAAACGTTATTTTCCGTTATCGCGGGGTACGCCAACCGAATTGGCGCTCGGCCCGTCGCTTTCCCCGCTTTTCAGTGGTAAGATTTGAGACACAAAAGAAGCTACTGCATAAGAAAGACGAGTGATGATAGACAAGTTTGCGGCCTTGATACCTCCGTCGCTCTTGACGCATTCTGGTTCAGTTTTCTATTCGGGCAGGACGGCATTCAGCACGCCGTCCGCTCTCTACATTCTGGGGCTGAATCCCGGCGGCTCTCCCAAGGGGCAGACCGCCGAAACGGTGAAATGGCACACAAACAAGGTGCTGAACGAAGAAGCGGCTGATTGGTCGGCCTATCAGGATGAACAATGGCGAGGGAAACCTGCAGGAACTGTTGGCATGCAGCCCAGAGTTCTGCATCTGCTGCGCGAATTGGACCTTGAGCCTCGAAAAGTCCCTGCCAGCAATGTCGCATTCGTGCGCTCGGCGCGGGGGAAGGATATCAAGGGTTGCTTTCGCGAGTTGGCGAAACTGTGCTGGCCGTTCCATCAGGCGGTCATCGAACTGCTAGGTGTGCGCGTGGTGCTTTGCCTCGGAAAGGATTCTGGAAGCTGGGTACGCGAGCAGTTGGACGCCAATGACCTTGTCGACCAGTTCGTAGAGGTAAACAACCGCCGTTGGACGAGTACCTCGTACAAGAATTCAAATGGGATTGGCGTTGTTGTGGCGACCCATCCAAGCATTGCAGATTGGACGACGCCCGCTACTGACCCAAGCCTTTTGGTTCAGCGCATGTTGGCCATAGGGTGCCACGCTGCCCCAACGCATGACTCTTTCGCATTCTGAAAAAGAGGGGCCGCAGAGCTATCCCTTCCCCCCAACCCACGAATTCTGGGAGCGCTCCAAGAAAGACCTTCCGCTCTCGCCTTGTAGCCACCCAGCTGGCGCGTGACCGGAGAGGCCGAAGCACCCGCCGAGGGCTAGGCAGCAGTAGCGGCGATTGGCACTTGTGGAGGCTGATACTATGGGGTCCTTCATTCTTGCGAAAGAGGACGATCAGTGGCACAAGAAAATAAGCTCTCAGTTACGGAAGTAGTGCCAGGAAAAGGCATTGCGAAGAACGTGGACAATCTGGCCCACAATCTCGAGGGAACAAGCCAGAAACGTTCCCTGAACGATTTTGATGAGAACCTCACTCCAAGGACTGAACGAGAAATTGCGGAGTGCGCACGTATTCGCGCCAGGCTTATTGAAATCGCTGCTACGACTGAAGGCATGGCCAAGGCTGGCTCTGCCCATCATGAGAACCCCAACTACGCTGCGATTGAGGCCGAGCGTGTGAAGTTGAACCAGAGGCTGGCAGAGCTAAATACCTAGCGCGTTGGAAGCGGGAAAGTCGCATAGCGGCTCTCTGCCCAAGCATAGGCGACCCGCACTCGCCCCGCAACCGACCTGCTGGGGGGAATGAGATTCGGCGGAGGAAAGGGCTGGCGGAAGCTTGGGCGGCTAATGTGATGGCTTACTGTTGGGGGTGTGACCTGAGCTAAAGCTGCAATCAGGGAAATCGGACCGAACCGTCTGCACCCTGGCGAACGGCGAAGTCTCTCTTTCCCGAAAATTCTGCCAAGATATCAATCAGTTCCGCGTTCTTTGCATAAATGCTCCGGAGTCGCTTGAGCGCACTCTCTCCGAACACAGGTTCGACTGCCAGCGCAAACTGAATCAACCCGCTCAGATGGTTCAAGTATGAGATCGGGCAGGTGGCCCACATCTGCCCGCTGTTGGCGAATGTGGGAACATCCCAGCCGCGCCTCGCGCCACTCTATGCCACATGCACTCGGGCACGCGACCGCGAGCGCGGGCAGGCTTGCACCGTGGTCTTGATGTCCTGGCCAAACAGAAGCAGGAAGCGAATCAGCCGCTCCAGCGAAAAGCCCGAGAGCTGTCCACGGATCAGCGCCGAGACCTTCGGCTGATCCACTCCAAGTAGCTTGGCGGCCTCAAGCTGAGTCAGCCTTTTCTCCCGGACCAGCAACGTGATCTTGTGGGCAGGCTCGGCTTTGGCAAGCGCTTCCTCGGGCTTCGCCACACCCAGGTCGGCAAACACGTTCCCGCTGCTCACGATGTAATCACGCCCACGTTTTGGCATCGCTATTTCTCCCGCCCCACCGCCAACCCCACCGGATCGTCCCCGATCATCCCATCCACTCCGGCCTCGCTCAGCCTGCGCATTTCCGCCGCCTCATTCACCGTCCACGTCAGCACCTTCATCCCCTCGGCGTGGAACTGCCTTACTCGCGCCGCCGTCACCAGCCGCGCGCTCGGCTTCATATACTCAACCGGCAACCCTCGCCACGCATTCGCCCCCGCCATCCGGTCGAAGATCAATCCCAGCGGCAGCCCTGGGTCCACGCGATGCATCTCTACCAGCACCGGCCGCAGAAACGACGAGATCACGAATCCCCGCGCCGGACGGTAGCGCCGCACCAGTTCCGCCACCTGCGATTCCACCCCGCGCACCTTCACTTCAATATCCATCCACGCCACGTGCATGTAGCGCCGCAGCACCGCCTCCAGCGCGCACAGCGCAATCGCCGGACGGCGCGGCAGCTTGCCCGCCGTCAGACAGCGTTCGCGCAAACTCTCAAACTCTTGTCGTGAGATGAACCGCCCGCCCAGACGCGCATCGTGCCACACCACGGCAGTCCCATCCGAGGTGCGCCGCACGTCCAGCTCAAAGCCGTCGCAGCCGGCGTCCAGCGCGTGGTCGAAGGCGGCAAACGTGTTCTCCGTAAACGCGCCGCGGCAGCCACGGTGCCCCAGCAGCAGCATCGCGCGCCTAGTCCAGATCGAAGTCGCGCAGAAATGGCTTCGTCATGTCGGGCGCTTCCTTGGCCTTCTTCACCGCCTCGGCAAACTTCTTGTCCAGCAGCTCGGCCTTGTTCTTCTCGGCCTCCACCGACTGGCGGAAGATCGACTCCTTGCGCACGTCGCCTTCGCGCATCGCGCGCGCCGCCGCTTCCATATCGGCAAACGTCCGGGACACCGGCTTCGGCGTATGCGAAATCACCGCGCGGGTCACCGGGTCCACCCGCAGCGCCGCTTCGCAGCACGGGCACATCACTTCAAATCCAATCTCGGGCGCGGAATTCTTCTTGTTCTTTGACATAGCGCATCCATGGTAGCACCACTGGCCCGTGCCCACGCCACCCCAACCGGCGCGCCAATCACTCGCCCATCTACAGCCGTATGATCTGGTGTCCCGGACACTGCCCGGCCGCCGCCTGCTTCAGCACCCCGATCAGCTCCGGGCCGTACTTCGCCAGGAAGTAGATTCCCGGCAGCACCCGTTCCTGCAGTTCCTTGTGCGGAAACAGTTCGGTCAGCACCCTCCGCCCATCTTTGCCCAGGGACGCGTTCTGCCGCAGTTCCGCCCGCGCCGCTTTGCCGCCAATTTTTCCCAACTGGTATAGCATCTTGCGCTCGCTGCGGGCCGCCGCGTCCACCAGCGTCGGCTCCAGCTTCCGCAACTCGCTCCTGAGCTGTTCCATCTGCACTTGCAGGGACTCCTTCGTCTCGCGCAGCGCCTCCTGCAATCCCGGCTCCAGCGTCCGCGAGGCCAGCAATTCGCAAACCGTTTCGCTGCCGTGGAACAGGTCGCCGAAGCTCAGCCCGTAGCGTTCCATCAGCTTGCTCATCGCCTGGCTGATGATCGTCGCCGACAGCCGCGGCAGCACCGGAGTCGCGCGTCCCAGCAGCTTCTCGTACACCACTCCTCCCTGCGCAAAATACGCAATCTCGGCCGGTCCGCCAAAATACACTGCCGTCGGAAACAGGTAGTCCTGCACCACCGGCCTGAACAGCACGTTGGCGCTGAACTGCTCCGGGTGCGCCGCAATCCGATCCAGCATCTCGCGCCGTCCCACCCGCTGCGCCCCCACCATGAATCCGTCGGCCGCCCGATGCAGCACCGTGCGCCGGTTGCCCTCCATCGAAAACAGCAGCGTCGAGTCCGGCGTCACCCGCACCTGCTCGTGATAGCCCGCCCGGTGCAGCGCCTTGCCCCGCTCCAGCAGCGCCAGGTCCAGCTCTTCCGCGCGCTCGGCGGCCGCCGTAAACAGCGGCTGCGCGATGGCATGCAGCTCATCGTCCAGCGGGTCCACCAGCACCAGTCCGCTTGTGCCCAGCAGCCGCGTAAACAGCCGCGCAAACGCCGAGCCGTAGCTTTCCCCCGCTCGATAGCTCTCGCCCAGCGCGTCGCTCACCCATCCCGGCCCCAGCAACTCAGAGGCCCGCTCCACCAGCGCGGTAATCCGCTCATCCAGCGCCAGTGTTCCCACCGGCGCATCCGACCCAGTCTGTTCGCTCGCCGTCAGCTTCTCCAACTCGCAGCCGTTCGGCAGCGTCACGCTGGCAATCTCGGCCAGGTCGTGGTCCTCGGTCGCCAGCCAGAACACGGCGATCGCCGGCGTGCCCAGCGCCGTCAACTCCTCCGCCATCTGCAAGGCCGATACCGCCTTCAGCACCGAGTACAGCGGCCCGCCCAGCATCCCCACCTGTTGCCCGCTGATGCATGCCACTGCGCCCTCACGAAATTTTTCAATCGAGGCCATCGCCGCCTCCGGCGCGCCCCAGCCCCCGTTCTGCTTCTCCAGCACATCCGCCACCCGCTTCCGCCGCTCCGCCGGATACCAGACGTCAGTAGCTGCCACGTCCCCGTTTGCGAAGCCCCGCGCATGTTCCAGCACCGCCTGCGAGTGTGGCCGATGCCCGTAAAATTCCTTCACCTTCTCGAACTGGAAAAGAAAATCCAGGAACAACCGCGAGTTATGTGGGATCGCCGTGAACGGCATGCATTCGATCTTCACTGCGTCACCCAGCTCCGCAACCTGCATAGAACGCCACTTCCTTCCACCATGCCAATTCAGACCCTGTCCTTTGGATGTTCGACCCGGCCTCGCGATGCACCCGCTCCCAGCCGGCCGCCGATCTCACGCCCGTTCCGTCGCGCTCATCTCAAATTTCGATTGTACAGAACCGCCCTTCCGAGTAGACCATCGGCGCAATCGGCGTTATCGTGTGGAAGCCGCCGCGCACGTCTCCAGGCATTCTTGCAGCAGGCCGCACCAAGCAATGGAGACTTACCAGATGAAGATGAAGCAGCAATCTCTCACACTCGCCATCCTGCAGGTGTCCCATATCTGCCGTCGTTGGCAGATGTGGGGTTGTTGACGTTGCTCTCGCCTTTGCCTTTGACCTCGGTGATGCCACTTCAGGCAGCGCGACAAATCCCCACATCATGCCCGCTCCCTTAGCCACACAAAATGTCTGCCAGAATCGTATGCAGTAATTAATGTTCTAGTAAACAACCGTTCCAAGACATATACCAACTAGCCAATCGTATCGAACCTTACAAAACCATTAGACAACTAGTAACTTTCGACCTCCAAACCATTATCTATATCGCCAATCCAATGCGCGCATTTTCCTCCCCCGGAAGGCGACAGCAAAACAGAGAATCGACGCCGTCAGCGGTCAATCGTTCCCCATCCAGCCCGTCTGCAGTGCTTTTCACGCCCTCAATCCGGCCTTTCGCCAATTCGTCCCTCCCGCGACTCGCGCATCCGGTATCATGAATTCTGTATGAGCCTTACCCACGCACAAGCTCTCGAAATGTTCCGCTCCGATGATCTGATCGGGGTCGGCATGGAAGCCGACGCCATCCGTCGCAAGCTCCACCCTGACGGCATCGTCAGCTACATCATCGACCGCAACATCAACTACACCAACATCTGCACCGAGTACTGCTCTTTCTGCGCCTTCTATGCACCCGTCAAGGGGCCCGGCCGCGAAAAAGGCTACCTCCTCGACTTCGACAAAATTTATGAGAAGATCGCCGAAACCCTGGAAATGGGCGGCACTGGCGTACTCATGCAGGGCGGCATCAATCCCGATCTCAAGATTGACTGGTTCGAGCGCCTCTTCCGCGGCATCAAGGAGCGCTTCCCGCAGGTGCATCTGCACTGCCTCTCCGCCAGCGAAATCATCGGCATCGCCGAATACAGCGAGCTTTCGCTCGAAGAGACCATCCGCCGTCTCAAGGAAGCCGGCCTGCAATCCATTCCCGGCGGCGGCGCTGAAATTCTCGACGACGAAGTTCGCTCCAAGGTCGCCCGCCTCAAGTGCACCACCCAGGACTGGCTCGACGTCCATCGCATCGCGCACAAGCTAGGCATGAAGACCACGGCCACCATGATGTTCGGCGTCGGCGAAACCGTGGAGCATCGCATCAACCATTTCCAGCGCATCTACGATTTGCAGGAAGAAACCGGCGGATTCACGGCTTTCATCCCCTGGACCTTTCAGCCTAAGAACACCGCGCTCGGCGGCCGTGGCTGGCCGGAGTCCACCGCCGTTGACTACCTCAAAACGCTCGCCATCTCGCGCATCTTCCTCAGCAATTTTCCCAACGTGCAGGCCAGTTGGGTCACCCAGGGATTGAAGGTCTGTCAGATGGGCCTGCGCTTCGGAGGCAACGATGTCGGCTCGGTGATGCTTGAGGAGAACGTGGTGAAGGCCGCCGGCACCAGCAACTGCACAACCGAGGAGGAGTTGCGCCGCATCATCCGCGATGCCGGTTTCCGTCCCGTGCAGCGCGATACTCTCTATCGCACTTTCTTCCTCAACTAGAAATTGAATTCACAGAGGGGCGCGCCCTCCGTTCATCGGTTGGCGCGCCCTTTGCTATGAGGCCAGTCTGTAATCCAGGCGAAGGTGCAACACTCCATCCGCGCTCTGCATCCAGCACTCTACAAGCGAGCCGTTGATCAGCGGGCGAACCCGGTAATCGTGGCCGTGAATCACCGTGGGCACCGATAGCACGGACGTTTCTCCCAATTTACCTGTCCTGGCTTTGAAATCCCCAACCACCATATTGCAGACCTCGCCCAGCGCGTCCCAAATCTGGGCCTTGGCCTCATTCTCGTCGATGCCCAGCATGCCTCGCGCAATCCCAACGGCAACCTTCTCGTCGCACCGGACCGCAAACACTCCCTGGATCGGCCCCGCGAGGCCAATCACCGCCGTAAATGCTCCGGCCGCACGCGGCGCTCCGTCGGGGCATCGTTCCAATGAGACACCAATCATCATCTCGAAAACTTCCTTTGCCGCCTTGCACAGCAGCTCTTCCCAATCGCGGGTATCGATCGAGCCCGTCTCTGTCAGCACAGCAATCTTTTGCATTGGTGGTCCCCGGCGATAACCTTTCCCTCAAGCTTTCTAACGGCAAGATGATCCCAACACTTTAATCGCTCGCCCCCGCTCACGAATACGATGCACCGGCGCACGGAGGCTGCCTCCAAACTCGTTTCGTTTGCGAGTTTAGAGCGGAGTTGTCGAGCTTGCTCTTGCCCTCGATTTTGCTTCTGCTCTAGTCCGCAAGCGTTAGGAACCGCTGACAGCCCTACTCCTGCGCGCTCTTTGCTTTCAGCTTGTCCGCCTGCGCGGTCGCCGCAGCGGCCTCTGCCCGCATGCCCTTCGCCTGGTAGGCCTCGGCCAACGCCCGCTCGGTACCGGCGTCGTCGCCACTGGCTTCGATCTCCTTGCGGAAAGCGGCAATCGCCTCATCGTATTGCTTCAACCGCATCCGGCACTCGCCCTGCCTTTCGTTGACCTCGGGCAGCCGCGGATTCAGTGCGGCGCCCCGCTCATACTCATGGAGCGCCACCGTGAAGTTGCCCTCGGCAAAGTCCACCGCGCCCAGTCCGGCTTGTGCTTCCGCGCTCTGCGAATTCACCGCAAGCAGTTGCAGGAAACTCTGCCGGGCGTCCTCGTTGCGATGCTGTTCGAGACGGATACTGGCCACATCGTTCAGCGCCTGCTCGTCCTTCGGCGAGGCCACCAGAATTTTCTGCAGTTCGCGCTCCGCGCCGGCCATATCTTTTTTCTCAAAGTATGCCTGCGCTAAACGATAGTGGATCGCACTGGCCGACCCAGGACTCATTTTCAGCGCGGCATCGTAATACGGCACCGCCGCATCGATCTTTCCGTTCTCGATCTGCTCGCTGGCGCGCATCAGATAATAGGGGTAGGCCCGGCTGCGCTGCAGCGCATATCCTCCGCCGGCCAGCACAACCGCTACCAGCGCCATCACCCCCAGCCGCGGCATCAGGCGAGGCGCAGGCGAGACCTTCGCAATCAGCGCGCCCAGCACGACCCCGGTCGCCAGTCCGCCGATATGGCAGGCGTTGTCGGTCATCCCGCTGATCGCGCCGAAAACCACGTTGTATCCCACAAACGCAAGCAGGCTCTGCATCGTGCTCTGGGCCATCGACTCTGGCGGAAATTCGCCCAGCTTCAGCGAAGCGATCACCGCTCCGGCCAGGCCGAAGATCGCCCCCGAAGCCCCTGCGCTGATGGTTGGCGTGCGGTGCCACAACAGGCTGCCAAGGCTACCGCCGATCCCGCATAGAAGATAGACACATGCAAATGTAGTGCGCCCGTATAGCCGCTCGGCCATTCCACCCAGCGACCACAGGCACCACATATTGAAGGCAATGTGAATGAGTCCGATATGCACAAAGCAGGAAGTCAGCAACCGCCACCACTCGCCAGTCAGCGTATACGGCCCAAAGTTCGCCCCCCACGCCAGCAGGTTCGCTCCCGTGGGACTCATCGCGGAAGCGCCCGAGAGCAGCATTCCGACAAACACCGCCACATTGATGCCGAAAAACGCCTGTGTGATCAGCATCGGCATCGCCTCGCGCCGCTGCCACGGAGTCGCCATTACCGGCTGATATCCCGAGTCCTCGCCGCGCTGTGCCGCCTCGTGCTGCTTGCACCAGACACAGATTCTTTTGCCAAACGTGAACCCGGAGAGCGTACGACCACAACGAATGCACTGAGCCATGACTCTCTATTAGGAAGGAATTCCGGCAGCAGGTCAATCAGGCAGCGGCGGCGGCAAGCAAAACAGAGGCGTCTCTT
>Ga0302320_10027170_pt1 | contig 11040 bp, 9 predicted proteins | sample Bog_T0_3_FD_202130 | JGI IMG/M metagenome (GOLD analysis project Ga0302320, IMG submission 202130) | Peat permafrost microbial communities from Stordalen Mire near Abisko, Sweden - Bog_T0_3 | ecosystem: Environmental > Terrestrial > Soil > Wetlands > Peat | place: Sweden: Abisko, Stordalen Mire... | reverse complement strand
GGGCGAAAATACTCGCGCTTGAGGCTGGCTTCGGGAAAGTAGACGTTCCCTTCAACCATCTCCGTAGTGTCGCTTTCGGCAACGACTTTGCCGTTCCAGATTGCTCGCGCCATGGTCTTTTCCGGTCGGTTCCGCTTCGTACCCAGCCGGAGAACAACTGCTCCCGGACGAGGGTAACGGATACGACACTACCAGAGATTTCCCGGCATGGCGAGCCAATTTAGGGGCCTGAACGACGGAAAATGCTACTTCGCGTCGGCAATCGCGTCGATATGAACGCTTTTCTTGCTGTCGTCGGCGGTCGCGGTCACGGTTACATGGTCCCCGTAGAAGGCCTTCACAGCGTCCGGATTATCGATGGTCCAGACTGCCTTTTTGGCCTCGTCGACAAACACCGGCGCCGCGCCGCCCTCGATGCACTTCTTCACACAGGCCGCGCCTGTTCCGGTGTGCTTGGCGGCGCAATTTGAATCGGAGATCCAGCCGTTGATTTGAGTAGAGCCGGCTGCGTTGGCCGTAATCGCCGTCAGGGCGGCAACGGCAAGGAGAAGAGCAAATGCACGTTTCACGAGGAGCCTCCAGGGGAAGGGAACATCTCAATCGAATACCATCATCCTCCAACCGCATCAATTCGGCAATAGAAAGAATGAAAATCTTTGGTTCAAGCCTTCACAGGGTAGGCATATTGCCCGTGCGACTCCTGCTTCGCCGGCATGCTGTTGCGCCGCGCTTCCACGTTCTTCAGCACCGCCTCGTAGCGCTGCGATGCCGCCGAAAAACGCGTTATCAGCTCCGAAGTCTTGATCAGGAAGCCCGGATTGCGCGCCCGGATCTCTTCCAGGATGGGCGAAAACTTGGCCAGCATAAAAAATCCCTCGGAGTTGCAATCGACAAAAAGCTCCGCTGAAACCGCGCCGTGCAACACCATTGCCGCCGCCATCTCCCAGTAGGTGAGCACCTGTCGCAGCCACGCATTATGCGGGTCGGCAGCGTTGGAAGCAACGGCGAAAAACTCCTCGGCAGTGGCCGGCCAAAACTCGCCCGTCATCCACGCGCGCGCATTCCGCATCTCCGCTTCGGTGCGCAATTCATAGAGTTTTAGAATGATTTCAGCATCGGCAGGCGTTGCAAGCATACGTTCCATAGATGATTTCTCCGCTGCCTCATACTACTGGATTCACGCGGAATGCGCTGCGCACTGACCCTCAACCCGCATTGCGCCGGCAGACTCAGCCTAAGCCGCGGTGGCCTTTTTCGGCCTCACCGGGATGCGCATTCCCCCCGTAGCAGCGCCCGCAGCGAGCTGTTCGTCGGTGTAGTACCGGCCCGAGCCATCCAACTCACCCGACTCCAGGCGACGGGAAACTTCGGCTAGAGCTTGGTCAACCGCATCGAGCATTTGTCGCGATGTCATTTCCATGCTGTCAGCTCCTCAATTCTGGACCAGCGCTCCAGAGAGAGCGGGATCTCTTTCACGCGATCCCCTTACGCCGGCTGCAACTCCTTCTTCCCGCCCGTCTTCTCCACCACCGGCCCATGCGTCTCCACCTTCGGTGGAGGTGGTGCGTTTCCTATCCGCTTCGAATAAGTGCAGGCCACAGTGCTCTCCACAGGTGCGGCAGCCTTGCCGGCCCGCTTCTTGGGCGAGGTCTCTTCCTCAGGCGCCTTCTTCTTGTTCGGGCACTCCAGATAGATTCCCGACCGCAGAGTCTTCTCCACCAGGTAAGGACTGCCGCACTCTGGGCACTTCTTCGCCACCGGCTTCAAGTTCGATGTGAAGTCGCACTTGGGATAATTCGTGCAGCCCCAGAAGACGTTCCCGCGCCTTGCCTTCCGCTCGGCCAGGTCGCCTGTGCCGCACTTGGGACACTTCATTCCTTCAATCAAGTTCTGCTTCACGTACTTGCACTTCGGATATCCGGAGCAGGAAACAAACTCTCCATATGACCCCTGACGCAGCACCAGCGGCTTGCCGCAAACCGGGCAGTCTTCGCCTGTCGGCTGGGCCGTGTTTTGCTTCTGCTGCTGCTTTTGACTCAGCTTGCGAATCGTCTTGCAAGGGGGATCTTCGTTGTATCCAGGGCACGACATGAATGGCCCAAACAGGCCGCGCTTCAGCACCATCACCCGACCGCAGTTATCGCAATACTCTTCCGTCTCGCTCGCCTCCTGCACCTCGGGCGTATTCAGGTCCGGCTTACCGGCCGTATTTTCCTTCGTGAAGTCGCAGCTCACCTGTTCGACAAATATCTTCTTCCCCTTCGCCGACTCATCTACCGCCGCTTCAATCGCCGCAGCCAGATCCTTTGCGTTCGACACTTCCTTCGAGTACACGTTTGTGTCCTCAATGCTTGCGCGAACCGTCATCGGGAAATCCAGTGACGTCGCAATCTTCTTTATTACCGCCTTTGGATCCTTCTTCCACGGGCCCATCGCAACGGTCACAGGCGACTTCTTGCTAAAGTTCGAACAGGAGTAGAAACTGCCAAACTTTCCCCACTTCAGAACCAGCGGACTTCCGCACTTGTCGCAGACCTCTGTCGTCGGCTCTTCCCTCCGCTTGATGTTTTCCATGTTCTTATCGGCATCCTTGAGTTCGTCCTCAAAGTGGTCGTAGAACCCGTTCATCAAGTCGGTCCACTTCTCCTTACCCTCTTCAATGTCGTCCAGTTCCTCTTCCAGCCGCGCCGTGTACGCGATATCGAAGATGTACGGAAAATTCTTTACCAGTAAATTGCAAACTACCGTACCAATTTCAGTTGGGTAGAACCGCCCGCTGATCTTGGTCGCATACTCGCGGTCCTGAATGGTGTTGATGATGGACGCATAAGTAGACGGCCGGCCAACTCCGCGCTCTTCCAGTTCTTTCACGAGTGATGCTTCGTTGAACCGCGGCGGAGGCTGCGTAAAGTGCTGCTCCGGGTCCAGCTTCTCCAACTCCAGCTTCTTTACGTCGTCAAGATTCGGCAGCTTGTTGGCCGACTCTTCATCGTCTTCCTTCTTCTCGTTCGAGACTTCGTAAATCTTCTGGTAGCCATCAAAGATCACCGTCGTGCCGGTGACTCTGAAATTGTAGGTGTCCCTGCTGAGTCGGCTCTGCCCTTCAATGTTCACCTGCGTCACGGCCAGTTGCGCTGGTGCCATCTGGCTGGACACAAAACGCCTCCAGATCAGCGTGTAGAGCTTCAATTGCTCATCGCTCAAATAGCGCGCAATGGATTCCGGCGTCCGTGAGGGATCCGTCGGGCGAATGGCTTCGTGTGCGTCCTGCGCGTCCTTCTTACCCTTGTATACGTTCGGCGTCTCGGGCAGGTACTGCGCTCCAAGTTGCTTCGCAATCCACTCCCGCGCGCCCTGAATCGCATCCGGTGCAACGCGTGGAGAATCAGTTCTCATGTACGTGATCAGGCCTGTCGTACCCTCCGCGCCCAAATCAAGGCCCTCATAAAGCCGCTGTGCAACGCCCATCGTTCGCCGCACATTGAAGCCTAGCTTGGTCGATGCATCACGCTGCAATTGGCTTGTAATGAACGGAGGGAGCGGGCTCTGACGGCGTTCCTTCTTCAAGACATTTGTGACTGTCCAAGTCGCGCCAGATTCCAGGGCTGTCTTCGCCGCCTCGCAATCGGCTCTTTCGATCCGTCCGAGTCCGGAGGCCCCATTCACACCGAGGTTCGCGCCGTTCCGGCCTATCAGTCGCGCCTTGAAGCTCTTATCCGCCTGGCGCTCGGGGTGAAGCAGAGCGTCCAGCGTCCAATACTCCACTGGCTTAAACGCGCCAATCTCGCGCTCCCGCTCCACAATCAGTCGCACCGCAACCGTCTGCACGCGGCCCGCGGAGAGTCCCCGCCGAACCTTATCCCATAGCAGCGGCGAAATCTGGTAGCCCACCAGCCGGTCCAGAACGCGCCGCGTCTGTTGCGCGTCTACAAGATTCTGATCCACGTCCCGTGCGTGCTTGAACGCTTCCTGCACGGCCTTCTTCGTAATCTCGTTGAAAGTCACGCGACGGATTTTCTTCCGCTCCTTGGCGCTCGTGCCCAGTAGCAGCGCCAGATGATACGCAATCGCTTCGCCCTCACGGTCCGGGTCAGGCGCCAGAAAAATCTCGTCGGCATTCAACCCCAGCTTCTTCAGCTGGTCCACAATTTTTTCCTTGCCCGGAGACACAATCAGCTCCGGCTCAAACGTCCGGTTCTTCAGTTCCACGCCTATGTCGTTCTTCGGCAGGTCCATGATGTGCCCAATCGATGCGCGCACGTCAAAGCCCTTGCCCAGATACTTCTCAATCGTCTTCGCCTTGGCGGGAGACTCGACGATAACCAGTGATTTGCTCATTGCCATCCTTAAATTCAATTTGCCTAGTTCAATCTACCTTGTCAGGCCTGTTTGACTCACAATTGGACGATTCCGTCATTCCATTCGATACAAAGCCGATTCACATGCCAGGTGCGACCGGGGCCGCTTGGCCCCCTCAGAAAAAACCACCCACAAATGTTGCACCGTACCATGGAACACCCCCCGGTTTCCACTCCGCGCGAGGATTTTTCTTCTCCAGGCACCCTATTTTCAGGTACGCAAACACCCTCGTCGCGGTGCGAAGAGCCCGCAAAAAACCGCTAAACCTCTTGTAGGAACTCGCTTCCAGAAGACTAGTTGCGCCAGTTGCGCTTCAACGCCACGCAGGCAGCGGTTGCAGAACCTCACCTGCCCGCCACACCAACTAACAACTAATCACTATTCACTGACCTCTGTTTTTTTCACATCGTCCGCACGTAATTCTTTCCCGGCAAACCCCGGATCCGGCCTGTGATCTCCAATTCAAAAAGCGCCGTAAACACCTCGGACGACGTCAGTTGCGTCTCCAGCAAATCCAGAATCTCATCGATCTGAAGACTCTCGTCCTTGCGAAGAACCTCCAGCACCATGGCCTCCTGGGGCCGAAGAACCTGGTCAGGCAATAAAGATGCGGTAGTCTCCGATTTGGATTCAATTGGAGCTTCCGACTCCAGTTCAAGCCGCACCTGCGATGGCAGATCCTCCCACACATCCTCCCAGGTCGCAGTCAGCTTGGCCCCCTGCTTGATCAGTGTGTTCGGGGTCCACGAACCTTTGCTGGTCACATTTCCCGGCACCGCGAAAAGATCGCGATTCTGTTCCGCGGCGCAGCGAGCCGTCACCCGCGTCCCGGAGTTTTCCGCAGCCTCCACCACCAGTACCGCAATGCTCAGCCCGCTCAAAATTCGGTTGCGGCGCGGAAAATTCTGCGGCGCGGGAAACGTCCCCATCGGCAACTCGCTCACAATTGCCCCGCCAAGGGCAAGAATCTCCTCAGCCAGCTTCTTGTTTTCTTTGGGATAGACCACGTCAATCCCCGTTCCCCAAACGGCAACGGTGGGCATGCGCGCCGTCAGCGCTCCCCGGTGCGCGCACGAGTCGATACCTCGCGCCATACCGCTCACAATCAGCAGTCGCCGCGCCGCCAGATCGCGCGACAAAATCTCTGCCATGCCCGACCCGTAGGGCGACGGATGCCTGGTACCCACCACCGCAATCGCCGGCCTCGACAACAGGTGCACATCTCCACGCACCCAAAGCACCGGCGGGGGGTCGTAGATTTCCTTCAGCCGCTCAGGATATTCCGGGCAGCCGAAGCTCACCAGCGTGGCCCCCTGCGCCGCCACCCGCGCCCACTCCTCCTCGGCTGCAATCCGCGCCTTGCCGTCAAAGATGAATTGCGCCGCCTGCGCCCGAAACCTCAACCCTTCCAGGTCCGTAAGTCCCAGCTCAAATATCCGGCTTGGCGCGTCAAGCGTCTTCACGGCGTCCAGAATTCGCTTCGGACCCAGCCCCGGAGACAGTGCCAGCGCCATCCAAGCCAGCCGGTCTTCGTCCAAAGCCGTCAGGGAATTTGGATTGTCAACAGAGGGATTTTGCGCATTTGTACTCACAAGGGTACTCCTACTCTCTTTACCGCGTCGAATCGGTGATTTGGCTCACACGCCCTCTCCGCCAAAGGTCGTCTTTGCTCCGGCGACGGAATCTGGCGCAACGTCTGTCGGCCCCCGGCCCAATGTCAAGCCGCATATTTTCGATCACGCTGCTATGATGATTTCAAATGGGGAACCCGATAATCCCCGTAGGGCATCGAAGGATTAGAGGAGGTCTTGATGTCGCCAGAGAACAGAATCCGGCTCGACCTGTTGCGATCCGCACCCTTGAACAAGTGGATAGCGCTCTCGGAAGATGAATCGAACATCGTCGCGGTCGGAGAAACTTACGGCGAGGTCTCCGCATTGAGCGATCTCGCGGGGATCTCCGATCCATTGATCCTCAAAACTCCTGAAGAATGGGTTCCGCTCTCGGTGTAAGCAAGTTTTGAATATCCCATACCGCGTTTATCCTGATCGATTCGGCTCTCATGTTTATTCGGTGAGACTCAATGTCAGCGTTGCGCTGGCCGCCCCAGGCGCGCCAAGAACAAAGCGATTCGAAGCTATCGTTGATTCGGGTGCTACCAGATGCTTGTTCCACTGCGACATCGGGCGATTTCTTGGGCTCGATATTCGATCCGGCGAAAAGGAAATCACTCAGGGAATTGGAGGGTTGTCGGACACCTATCTCCACGACATCGCTCTATACATTCCAGGAGGCCCAGTCACCATTAAAGCCGCATTCAAAGAAGACCTCCCCATCGCGGCGCTTTTAGGGATGAACGGCTTCTTTGAGCACTTTGTTATTACCTTTAACCAAAGCGCATTGATGTGCGAAATCGAAAGAATTTTCAGAGCGTAAATGAGAGCGGCAGGTGGCACACTCTTGATTGATCATTCACAAACCATAATACCGATACAGCTCGACAAGTTGCTGTCTAACATGCGCAAGGAACACTTTGCCCGAATCCATCCACCGCGATTGTTAGTCTAAGAAGAGCGTGAACCCCACCCCCCACCCCCGCCTGCGCATCGCCGCCATCAACTTCCTCAACCCCGCGCCACTCATGTGGGACTTCGAGCACCCTCCCCTCAGCGCCCCGCTTGCCCTCCGCTATCAAGTCGACCGCATGTCCCCCTCCGATTGCGCCGCCCACCTTGCCGCCGGAACTGCCGACATCGGCCTTGTCCCCATCGCCGCCCTCGCCACCACACCCGGCCTCAAAGTCCTGCCCGGCTGCACCGTCGCCTCCAAGGGCCGCGTCCGCTCCCTGCTGCTGGTCCGCCGCGCTGGCCAACCGCTCGCCAAGCTCCGCACCGTGGCCGCCGACATCGCCAGCCGCACCACGCTCGCCTACGCCCGCATCCTCTTTCACAAGTGGGGCAATCCGGCGGTCCCGTTCCTGCCAGCGGCCGCAGATCTGGATGTCATGCTCGCAAAAGCCGACGCAGCCATCCTCATCGGCGACCCAGCACTGCTGGCCCTTGAAGAGCGAGTCAACCGCTTCATGCGTTCCGGCGAAGAACTCGTTTACCACGACCTGGCCGAGGAGTGGCACACCCTAACCGGCCTGCCCTTCGTCTCCGCCGTCTGGGCGTTTACTCCACAACCAGTGGGTGCCCCCGGTCCCTCGCACCTGGGGACCAGGGAATCCATGAACTCCATCACCGACGACTTCATCCAATCCCGCAACCACGGCCTCCAGAACATTGATGCGCTGGCAGCGGAGTGGTCCGTGCGCCTGCCCATCCCGGAAGAGACCATACTCGCCTATCTCACCACCAACATCCACTACGTTCTGGACGAAGAATGCATCGAAGGCATGAAGGTTTTCTTCCGCATCGCCGCCGCACTCGGCGTCCTGCCCGATTACGATCCCGCGTTTTAGGGCAGGCGCAGCACGGGCCGATTCGCCCCGCGAACCGACCCGCCATCTAATCCCTAACCCCTAATCCCTAACCCCTAACCACTAACCACTAACCACTGTTCTCAAATCTCCCACCGCAGCAGCGCCGCCCCCACCGTAAATCCCGCGCCCACCGCGGCCAGCAGCACCAGGTCGCCCTTCTTCAGCTTGCCCTGTTCGATGGCCGTCTCCATAGCCAGCGGAATCGTCCCCGCCGACGTGTTCCCATACTTCTCAATATTGATGATCACACGCTCCGGATCCATCCCCAGCCGGTCAGCCGTCGCGGTAATAATCCGCTTGTTCGCCTGGTGCGGAATAAAGCAGCCCAGGTCCGCGCCGGTCACTCCGTTGCGCTCCAGAACCTTGCTGGTGGCCTCGGCCATCTTGCGCACGGCAAACTTGTACACCGCCGGCCCGTCCTGAAAGATGTAGTGCATCTTCTTGTCCACCGTCTCGTGGCTCGAAGGATTCAGGCTGCCGCCGCCCTTCAAATTCAGCGCCACTCCGCCCGACCCATCGATCTCGTTCACGTAGTCGATGAACCCGATCTCGCCCTCTTCCGCAGGCTCCAGCAGCACCGCTCCGCCGCCATCGCCAAACAGCACGCAGGTCGTCCGGTCGGTGTAGTCGGTCATCCTGGTATTCGCGTCGGCGCCAATCACCAGCACCTTCTTTTGTGCCCCGCTCTCCACCAGCTTCACGCCCGCCTGCAATGCAAAAACAAACCCCGAGCACCCCGCCGAGACGTCGAACCCCCACGCGCCTTTTGCGCCAATCTTGTCCTGCACCAGGCAAGCCGTCGAAGGAAACATCATGTCCGGCGTCACCGTGCCAACAATAATGACCTCAACCTCGCTTGGCTCAATCCCCCGCGCCGCCAGGCATTTCTGGGCCGCATGCACACAGATGTCGCTTACGCCCAGCCCCTTGGCCAGCACATGCCGCTCGCGGATACCCGTCCGAGTCATGATCCACTCGTCGTTCGTATCCACTATCTTTTCCAGGTCTTTGTTGGTAATCACATCGGGAGGAACGTAGGTCCCAAGCGCCGAAATCTTGGCGCGCCGGCCCACGATAGGGCGAACAATAAGGCTCAATGCATCTCTCCTTGCGACGGGCTAGCCAGCTGATTACTAACCACTAGCCACCAAAAAAAGCGCCGGGTGACCCACTGCGCCCGTACTAGCCCGTTACCGTTGCTTCCTTCCGGACCTGGCGGGGTTGGCGGGATTACGTCGCGTAGGACCCGGCACTGGTTGATTTTACCACCTCCGTAACGCCCGCGATTCATTGTTCGCGAACCGCGGGCGAGGCGGGCTGCCAACGCAGGGATGTCCTCAACCCGGGTACCAGACCCTGCGCGGATCGGACTCGCTGCGCCGATACGACCAAGCCTCATCGATGAGCCTCTTCAGGTCAAATCGAGGCCTCCAGTCGAGCAGAAACTTCGCCTTGGCGTTGTCCAGCCAGGTAGATCGGAACGGCGTCGCAACTTCGACCGACGGCAATCCCCGCGTTTGGTGAAGGTAGTTTGCCATCGCTCGATAGTCGACCGGCTCATCCATGCACACGTTGAACGTCTGCTTGCGTGCCTTGGGGTGATCCAAAGCTAGAACCATGGCCTCGACCAGATCGCTGACGTGGACGAAATTCCGTTTCACCGGCTGGCCATCCGGATCGAGCATGACCGGCACGGTGCCCGTCCGCACGAATCCATCCGCGCTCTCAGGATCGATGAAATCGCGCCATCGCGGCCCTCCAAACACATCCTCGCCAAAGCTCAATGTGTATTTGAAGTCGTCTTTCTCCATGATCCAGGGGGCTCGCAGGCAACACCCCGCAAGGTCGTATTGAATGAAGTACTGGTTGAGCATTGATTCTTCCAGAACCTTTGAGAGCGCATAGCATCCTGGATACGCACTGTGCTCTTGTTGCTCGGTAACCGGAATGGGATGCGGATAAAAGAAGTGCCCCATCGCGGCGTCGCCGCCGATGAGCATGAACTGACGGAATGACGGGCTCCCGCGGCATTCCTCCAGCAGCCAGAAGAGGCCTTTCACCGTCACGTCCATGACGATGTCTTCACTTTCCTTGCACGTCGCGCAGTGGACCACGTGCGTGATTCCGCACATTGCGGCTCGCACCGCTTCGCGATCGTCGATGCTTCCGGTGACAATTTCCATCTGTGGGTGCGGTTCAGCCCGGCGATTGTGACAGAGCGCGCGAATTGTCACCTCGTTGCGCTTTTCCCCGCTCAGCATGCGATGAATGAAGTGCGTGCCCACTTTGCCGGTTGCGCCGGTGACAAGGATGTTCTTCATACTCTCCGCATTTCCGGCGGGGCTGTATTCGCCGCCCGTAACCTAACCGTGTATTTAGCCAGTCGTGTGCACGGGACCGATTGCAGAGGGTGAATTCTCGAGCTACTTCCGCGAATCCTTCCCCCATGCTTCCACCTCGATAAAGCTGCACCATTTGGCTGGATCGGCCGGAACTACATTCGTTATGCGCAGCCAGGTAACTCTCCGCTTCGAAAAAGAAAAATCCTGAAATTCGGGAGAGGATGAAATCTTGAGCGGCACGCGGCTTCCATCGGAAAACTCGACCTCGGCGCTCTTCCAGTAGCTGTCGTGCGGGAAATCCGCCCGCACCATCAAACGAATCTTGTCCAGTTCCACCGGCCTGCCGAAATCCACCTGCCACCAGATATCCGTGCGCAGTTGCGGTCCCCATGACTGGTAAGGCCACACGCCGTGATGTCCATTCTCGATGCGCCCGTCAATCGCGTTCCTCGCTTCGAAATCGAACAGGCTTCGAGAAACGCTGTTCGAGCTGGCGTGGGGAAAGAACTGCACCGAGGCATCGTCGCTTCGCATAAGATCGCAGGGGTTCAATGCCAGATTCCGGTAATCGGAAATCTCCTGCTTTTTCAGGGCCCGGATCGAGATTCGATGCGATCCGCCGGCAAAGCTCTCCGGCGCGTAGGCGCTGCCCGTCTGCTTTTCCTCCCTGCCATAAGGAATCTCGTAGGACACCGCGCCCGATGGGCCGAGCGGCGCGTAGATCAGGCAGTCGGGCATGCTGTCGTCCACACGCAGGGCCATTCGCTGAGGTCCTCCGAACAGGATGCGATCGCCCGGTTGATACGCGCGGTCGAACCCCAGTTCAACCCCTCTTGCAGAGCCGGCCTGGTCCGC
>Ga0302320_10027169_pt1 | contig 11041 bp, 10 predicted proteins | sample Bog_T0_3_FD_202130 | JGI IMG/M metagenome (GOLD analysis project Ga0302320, IMG submission 202130) | Peat permafrost microbial communities from Stordalen Mire near Abisko, Sweden - Bog_T0_3 | ecosystem: Environmental > Terrestrial > Soil > Wetlands > Peat | place: Sweden: Abisko, Stordalen Mire... | reverse complement strand
TTCCGCTCGGCCTCGGCTTCCGCCTTCTGCTTGGCCTCTTCGTCGGCCTTGCGCTTGGCCTCGGCTTCCGCCTTCTGCTTGGCCTCTTCGTCGGCCTTGCGCTTGGCCTCGGCTTCCGCCTTCTGCTTGACCTCTTCGTCAGCCTTGCGCTTGGCCTCGGCTTCCGCCTTCTGCTTGGCTTGCCCGTCGCCCTTGCCCCGACGCTGATCCACTTCCTGCAGCTTCTGGCGGGCCAACGCGTTGTTCGGATCCGCAGCCAGGACTTCTTGCAGGACCTCGGCAGCCTCGTCCAACGCGCCTTTTTTGATGTAAATATCGGCGACCTTCAAGGTCTGCAACTGCTCGGCTGAGGCCGCCGCAGGGACGCTGGGCGCGGGGGCCGGCGGCGCCTTGGGCCCGCCCTCCTGCTGTTTGGCCTGCCGCAGGGCATCCTGAAGCAGCTCCTGGGCGGTGGTGTCGTCAGGGTCCAGCGCCAGGACCCGCTGCTGCCGGGCGATGGCCTCGGCGTACTGGCCCTTTTGCAGGAAGATCTGGCCCAGCATGCGGTGGGCCATGATGTTCTCAGGGTCCGACACCTCGATCTGACGGAACTCCGACGCCGCCTCATCCAGCTTGCCCAGGTCCAGGTAATTGCGGCCCAGGATGGCGCGGGCGGTGGTGTAGGTCGGATGGCGCTCCAGACCCTGCAGGCACACGTGGTTGCTCTGCTCCAAGTCCCCGGCTCGGCGATAGGCGTCGGCCAACTGGACAAAGACCATGGAATCCGGCTGTTGAGCCAGCTTCTTGCTCAGCTCACTGATCTCGGCCTCTTCCTTGGCCATGCTCCGACGCTAGCTCCTATAGAAAAACCTTTAAAAATCAAGGACTTTAGCAGGTTAGCATGCGCTTGCCGGGCCTGTCAACAAAGCTCCTTGCAACGGCCTAGAACCCGCCGGGCCACCGCATCGGCATCCCCCAGCGCGGCCCGCACCGTCAGCTGGGCCACCGCGGCATACCATTTCCCGCGTTGCGCCCGCAGGAGCCGGAGCACCGCCAAGGGCGAACGACCCTTCAAAAGCGGCCTTTTTCGCGCTTGGGTGCCACGAAGGCGCCGGGCCAAGGCCAGCGGCGACGCCTGCAGGTAGACCGTCAGGCTGGCCTTCAGGCGCCGGCGGCTCTCGGGCCGCAGCACCACGCCGCCGCCCGTGCTGATCACCCGCCCCGGCTTCAGGCAGCGGCGCAGCTCAACGGCCTCCCTGCGCCGGAACTCGGCCTCGCCGCGCTGGGCGAACTGTTGGGCCACGCTCAGGCCCCAGCGCCGCTCCAGCTCCGCATCCAAGTCCACCTGGGGCCAGCCCAGGCGCCTAGCCAGGGCCGCGCCCACGCTGGTCTTGCCGCTGCCCATCAAGCCCACCAGGACGATCGGACCCTTCATGTCAGCGCCTTTCGATCTCTTTCCAATAGGACGCCAGCGAGCGCTTCACCTGGGCCAGCGAATCGCCGCCGAACTTCTCCAGCATCAAGTCGGCCAGCTCCACGGCCACCGCGTTAAGGCCCACCACGGCGCCGGCGGGCACGGTGCACACGTCGCTGCGCTCATACTTGGCCCGATAGGCCTTGCGGTCGGCCATGTCCACGCTGCGCAGGGGCTTCAGCAGGGTGGGGATGGGCTTCATGGCGGCGCGCAGCACCAGCTCCTCGCCGTTGGTCATGCCGCCCTCGATCCCGCCGGCGTTGTTGCTCAGGCGGTGATAGCCTTCCCGGCCTGGGCGGCGGCGCCATGCGATCTCGTCGTGCACCGCGCTGCCCGGCCGGCGGGACGACTCCAGCCCCAGCCCCACCTCGACGGCTTTCACGCTCTGGATGCTCAGCAGGGCGCGGCCCAGGCGGGCGTCCGCCTTGCGGTCCCATTGCACGTGCGAGCCCAGGCCCGGCGGCAGGCCCAGGGCGCGGACCTCGAAGACCCCGCCCAGGCTGTCGCCGCCCTTCTTGGCCGCGTCGATGCGCTTGATCATCCGCGCCGCGGCGGCTTTATCCACGCAGCGCACCTCCGACTCGAACGGCAGGCGCTCCAGCAGCTCGAAGGGGGCGGCCGCCTTCGCGTCCACGCCGCCCAGGCTGACCACATGGGCCGCCAGGCGCACGCCCAATTGCGCCAGCAACGCCTGCGCCACCGCTCCCACCGCCACGCGCATGGTGGTCTCCCGCGCCGAGGCGCGCTCCAGGACGTCGCGCAGGTCGTGCAATCCGTACTTCAGGCCGCCCGGCAGGTCGGCGTGGCCGGGCCGCGGGCGGGTGATGCTGACCGCCTTCACATGGCTGGCCGAATTGGCGGCCGGATCCATGATCTTGGTCCAATTGGCCCAGTCCTTGTTCTCCACCCACATCGCCAGCGGCGAGCCCAGGGTGCGCCCGCTGCGCACGCCAGCCGTGAAGCGGGCGCGGTCCTTCTCAATGGCCATGCGGCCGCCGCGGCCGTAGCCCTTCTGCCGCTCCGCCAGCCAAAAGTCCACCTGGCTGGCCTGCAAGGGCACGCCGGCGGGCAGGCCGTCGATGATGACGCTCAAGCCGGGCCCATGGGACTCGCCGGCGGTCAGGAAACGGAGCATCGGCTCCCCCCTTAAATCGCAACGCCCTCCGACCCCGCCAAGGGCCGGAGGGCGCGCGGTCAGACCCGGTTCACTCCTCGACGATGGTCGGGGTGATGAAGATGACGACCTCTTTCTTCTGCTTGTTCTGGGTGTTGAACTTGAAGAGCATGCCCAGCAGCGGGATATCCCCCAGCACGGGCACCTTGCGCTCCTGCTCGGTGTTGTCCTGCTTGACCAGCCCGCCCAGCACGGCGGTCTCGCCGTTGTTGACCACCACGAAGGTCTGCGCGTGCTGGTCCGTGGTCGGCACCGGCGCGCCGGCCAGGAGGGCCTGCCCCGACTGGGTGGTCAGCGTGAAGTCGATCAACAGCGAGATGCGCCGGTCGGTGGCGCTGACCGTGGGCAGCACGTCCAGGGCCAGGGGGATCAGCTGGCTGGTGTAGCTCTGGGTGTTGACCACCGCGCCGTTGACGATGGTGTTGGTGCTCTGCACCGACACCACCGTGTCGGCGATGGAGATCTTCGCGTCCCGGTTGTCGCGGGTGGTGATGTTGGGGGCCGACACCACGTCGGCCTTGTTGTTGGTCACCATGTCGTTGATGGTGGCGTTGATGTTGAGCCCGTTCTGCACCGTGGCCACGGTCAGCTGGCTCAGGAAGTCGGTGGCGATGCCGGTGTTGAAGGAGGCGTTCTGGCTGTTGTTGGGGTCGGTGCCGTTGACGGCCGTCCATTGCACGCCGATCTGCTGGCTCAGGCCCTGGTCCATCTCCACGATCTTGCCCTCGATGTTCACCTGGATGGGCCGCACGTCCAGCCGGGCCAGCAGCTTCTCGATCTTCTTCAGGTACTTCACCTGGGTGGTCACCACCAGCGAGCGGCTGAGCATGTCCATGTAGATGGACGTGGACGGCAGCTGGTCATCGATGGGGTAGAGCTGCTCGATGGCCGCGTCCAGCAGGGACTGCGTCGTGGGGTTCCCGTCCAGGTACTGCAGGTGGAAGACCTGGGTGCGCGGCTGGCCCCCGCCGCCTTCCGCGTCATCCGCCGACGCCGCCGCGTCCCCGCCTTCAGGCACGTCGTAGCGGGCCAGCGCGCCCAGCACCAGCGCCACATCCTCCGAGGTCCCCACCAGCAGCAGGCGGCTGTGGTCGCGCGGGTCGATGCCGGCGATGTCGGTGCCCAGCTTCACCTGGTCGGGCCGCTTGAAATGGGATATCAGCACCGCCAGGCTGGTCTTGATGGTCAGGTACTTGGGCGAATAAGTGCGCTGCACCAGCGGCAGGCGGGCCTTCTTCAGGTCGATCTCGCTGGCGGAGCCGAAGAACAGCGTGTTGCCCTGCAGCAGGAAGTTCATCTGCACCGGCGCCAGCAGCGTGTCGATCACCTCACGGAAGGATCGGCCGTCGATCTTGGCCGTCACCAGCGATGACGGCGGCGCCAGGGCCAGCAGGCTCTGGGTGAACTGGTACTCGAAACCGGCCTGCTCGCTCAAGGTCTTCAGCACGCCCACCAGGTCGGCGTCCTGCACCGCCAGGCTCACCGGCGTCTCCAGGTCGCCGCTCTTGGGCGCCGCCACCGCCTTCTCGGGCCGGGCGAAGCGCAAGACCAGCTGGTTCTGGTCGCGTTGCAGCGAGTAGTCCAGCTTCTGGCTCAGGCGCACGTCCAGGCGCACCTGGGCTTCCCCGCCCTCGTTGAGCTGGCGCACGCTGACGCTCTGCACCGCGTCATCCTTCAGCTTGGCGCTGTCGCCGCTCCACGCCAGCGAGGTGTTGTGGAAAAGCAGGCTGACCAGCTTGCCGCCCTCCTTCACGCTGGGCTTGTAGCTGGCCGGGCCGTCGGCGCTGATCACCAGCTCCGAGTGCTCGGCGTCGGCGCTCAGGGCCAGGTCGACCACGCGGCAGGTGTAGCCGGCCAGGGCGGGATCCAGGGTGTCCGCGGCGGCAACGGCAGCCGGGGCGGCGGCGGCCGGCTTGACGGCGCCGGCGGCCTTCGCGTCGGCAGCGGGAGCCGGCCCAGGCACGGCGGGCCCCAGGTCCACCACGAAGCCGTGCTCGTCGCTCGTCAGCACCTTGGCGTCCACGTCGCGGTCCAGGTCCAGCACCACGCGCAGGTCCTTGCCCTCGCGGCCGAAGCGGATCTGGCGCAGCGGGCTCTTGCCCACCTTCAGCGTGCCCATGGCCCGCTCACCGCCGGGGATGATCATCACCAGCTTCTTGTCCAAGGCCTGCAGGACCGGCTGGACCGCGCCATCGGTGCCCACCTTCAGCAAGCGGCGGCCATCCTGGGTCACCAGGTTCAGGCGCCCCACCTTCAGGGCCCAAGCCGGGCTGGCGGCCGTCAGGCAGGCGGCCAGCGCCAAGGCGGAAAGGTACATGCGCGATCGGGTCATGGTGGCCTCAATCATGGTTATCCTGGTCTTCCAGGCGCTTGGAGACGCGCCGATCGGAGAAGGTCAAACGCGTCTCGCCCTGCTCCAGTTGGGCTTGCCCTTCGTTGACGCCGTGCATGGTGACGCGGCCCCGGACGCCCTCCACCTGGGTGCCATCGGGGCCGTAGAGCCGCCCGCCCTTCAGCACATAGTGCTTGTCCAGGGCCGCGAACAGCGCCATCTGCTGGCCGCGCACCTCCAGCAGCCCGCCGAAGCGCATCTCCCTGATGTCCAGGGCGCCGGTCCTCGCGGTGGCGGTCAGCAGGGCGTAGGGCACGAAGGGGTCCTTGCGCCCGCGCATGTCGAACAGGAACACCGGCTTCAGGCTGACCTGCTCGGGGTCCGACGTGCTGCGCTCGTGCACGGCTTGGGGCGAGGCCTTTTCAAGGGCCGCCACGGCGCCGGGCAGGGCCAACAGCAGGGCCACGGTCAGGCTGCGCATCAGGGGCTTCATTTCGCGCCTCGAGCGCCGCTGAGCACGTCCATCATCAGCTTGACCTTCACCGTGTTGCGGAACTGGCCATCCGGGTCGTCCAGGCGGGTCAGCTCGACGCTGTTGGGCAGGAAGATGTGCTGCTGGCTGACGCAGGCGTCCAACAGGCGCCCCAGGCGCTCCAGGTCGCCTTCGAACTCCAGGTTGATGCTATGCAACTCCCCGCCGCCCTTGGGGTTGGCTTTGCTCTCGACCTCGAACTTGGTCACGCGCAGGGACAAGCCGCCGGCCAGGGACTGCAAGGTGCCGTAGAGCTGCTCGCGGTCCAAGGGCTCGTCCAGGCGGCGCGAGTAGAACTCCAGGTCGCGGCGGACGTTCTCGGCTTCGGCCTGGAACTTCTCGAACTGGGCGGCGCGCTCCTTGGCCTCGCTGAGCTTGGAATCCAGCGTCGCCTTTTCGGCCACCTTGGCGTCGTAAGCCTCGTCCATGGGGTGGATGGCGAAACGCCAGCCCAGCACCACCATGGCAGCCATGCCCGCGCCCAACGCCCCCACCAGGATCCAATGCATGCGGTTCATCGCGGCGCCTCCAGGCTGAATTCCAGCTTGAAGTCGTTGATCATCCAGTTGCGCACGCCCTTGGTCGTGGACTTGTCGGGCATCTTCAGGCCCTTCACCAGCGGCTGATTCTCCAGCCTCCCGTAGAAGCGGGCGAAGGCCATCGAGCCCACGCTGCCGCCCTCCAGCGTCACCTTGTTGGTGTTGTTGTCGGCGGTGACCTTCTCCAGCCACACGTCGCCGTCGGCGGTCCAGTCAGGCAGCGCGTCCAACAGCCGCAGCAGCCCGCTCTGCTGCTTGCGATAGGTGTTCACCACGCTGGCCTTGGCCTGCTCGTCGCTCTTGTCCTTGGTGAACTTCTCCACGGCCTGCACCGTGCTGATCAGGTTCGGCGAATTCAGCTCGGCGGTCACGGCGTCCACCATCGCCTGGGCGGCCGTCACGCGGGCCTTGGCCTGGGTCCATTTGAAGCCCACGGCGACGGCGGCAAGCACATAGGCCAGCGCAGCCAGCACCACGATCAAGCGCATCAGCTCGGCGGCGCGGACCTTCTCAGGGAGCAGGTTCAGCTTGATCATGGCCTCACCCCTTCCGCATGGCCAAGCCCACGGCCACCATCAGGGCCGGGGCGACGGAGCGGACCTCGTCGATGTCCATGCCTTTGGGGATGTCGATGCGGCGGAACGGCTCGGCGATCTCAGTGGGCACGCCCAGCTTGTCGGCGAAGAACTTCTCGATGTTCTTCAGGCGGGCGCCGCCGCCGGAGAGCACCACCTTGCTGATGGGCCGCTTCTTGATGGAGTTCTCGTAGAAATCGAAGCTGCGGCGGAACTCGGACAGCATCTTGTTCAGCACCGGCGTCACGGCCTCGCTGATGGCCATGCTGCGGTCGTCCTTGTCGGGCATGCGGGTCAGCAGGATCTCGTCGTTCTCCACGGCCACCTGGCCCTGCTGGCGCTTGAGCTCCTCCGCCTGGGAGAAGCCCAGGTTCAGCTCCTGCTGCATCTGCTTGGTGAACTGGTTGCCGGCCACGCTGAAATCACGGGTCAGATGGCTGACGCCATCCTCGATCACGTTGATGGTGGTGGTCTTCGCGCCGATGTTCACCAGGGCCACGGTCTCGCCCTTCTCCTCGCCGTAATTGGCCAGGTAGGCGTTCTCCATGGCGAAGCTGTCCACGTCGATCACCACCGGCTTCAGGCGGGCGTTCTTCAGCAGGCGGAGGTGGTCCTCCACCATCTCGTCCTTGGCGGCTACCAGCAGCACTTCCAGCTTCTTCTGGTTGTCCTCTTCGACCTCGCCCAGGATATGGTGGTCCAGCACCACCTGGTCGATGGGCAGCGGGATATGCTGCTCGGCCTCGTAGCTGATGACGTTCCTCAGCTCGTCCTTGGTCATGAAGGGGAGCTTGATGTATCGGACGATCACGGCGTCGCCGCTGACGGCGGTGACCACCTTGCGGCCCGAGGCGTGCGCCGCCTTGAAGGCCTTCTTCAGGGCCTCGCCCACCACGGCCGGCCGCAGGTCGGGGTCGATGTCCTCCACGGCCTCCTCGGACAGGTCCTGGATGGCATAGGCCTGCAGCACCCAATGGTCCTTGCCCTTGGGCGCCAACTGCACCAGCTTCACCGAGCTGGTGCCGATGTCGAGGCCGATCAGCGAGGAGGAGAACAGTCCCATGGTGCCTCAGACAGGTCAGACCGGGCCGAAACCCAACCAGATCGCCAGACGGGGGGCTCCCCCCATCAGGTCCCAAGCCGCCAGGCCGCAACCCAACGCCAAGGCCGGCCCGAACGGGCCGGGGTCTTTCCAGAAGCTGGTGCGCTTGACCCAGCTGTAAACCGCCATCATGGGCAGGCCCATATAGGCGCCCAACAGCAGGGCCACCAGCACGCCCTTGAAGCCCAGGAAGCCCGCGGCGGCGGCCATCAGCTTCACGTCGCCGGCGCCCATGGCCTCCTCCCGATGGAACAACCATCGGCCCAGATGCATCAGGCAGGTCATGCCCGCCCAGGTCGCCGCCATGGACAGGGGCGACTGCCAGCGGCCGCCCAGCAGCTGCGGGAAGGCGAAGGAGAAGCCCAGCCCCAGCGCGCCCAACGGCAGCGTGATCACGTCATAGAGGTACTGCGTCTGCCAGTCCACCAGGGCCGCCAGCAGCAGCACCTCCAGGAAGCCCGCGTAGGCCCAGCTCAGCGGCTCAAAGCCGAAGCGCAGGATCACCGCCGCCGGCACGGCCGCGAAGGCCAGCTCCACCAGCACGTAGCTCGCGCCGATGGGGCGCCCGCAATCGCGGCAGCGGCCCCGCAGCCAGCACCAGCCCAGCACCGGCACATTGTGCCACCAACGGACGGCATGGCCGCAGTGCGGGCAGTGCGAGGGCGGGTCGAACAGCGACAGGCCCTGGGGATAGCGGTGCAGGAACACGTTGGCGAAGCTGCCGAAGCTGGCGCCCAAGGCGATGGCGAAGAACAGGGGCACCAGGATCAGGCTTGGCATAAAGTCCTGCTTTTAAAGCAGTTTCAAGGTTAGCAGATTTTTTGGGAGACTGTCAATAACTTGTGAATACATTGTGACTAGCGAAAAAAAGGGCTGCCAGATAAGGCTATTCCTGGCAGCCGGGGACGCTAATCACTCACCACGTTGCCCAGATCGAACATGGGCAGGAACATGGCCACGATGATGGTGCCCAAAGTCACGCCCAAGAACACGATGATCAAGGGCTCCATGGCCGCGCTCAGGCCCTCCACCGCGGTGTCGACCTCTTCCTCGTAAAAGTTGGCGGCGCGGGTCAGCATGTCGTCGATCTTGCCCGTCTCCTCGCCCACGCTCACCATCTGGATCACCATGGGCGGGAAGATGCCGCCCTTCTTCAGCGGCTCGGTCATGCCCTGGCCTTCGCGGATGCTGATGCGGGCGTTGTTGATGACCTCCTCGACCCGCTTGTTGCCGGCGGTCTTGGCCACGGTCTCCAGCGCTTCCAGGATGGGCACGCCCGACTTCAGCAGCGTCCCCAGCGTGCGGGCGAACTTCGCCACCGCCGATTTCTGCTGCAGCGGCCCCACCACCGGCAGCTTCAGGATGAGGCCGTCGAGGATGTAGGCGCCCTTGGGGGTCTTGGCGAACATCTTCAGGCCGGTGTAGGCCGCGAAGACGAAGCCAGCCATGAAATACCACCAATGCTGCAGGAAGCGCGACACCTGCACCATGCCCTCGGTCAACGCCGGCAGCTTCTTGCCGAAGCTGGCGAAGACCTCCTCGAAGGTCGGGATCACCTTCACCATCAGGAAGACCACCACCAGCACCGCCACCGAGATCACGATGGTGGGGTACATCATGGCCGACTTGATCTTGCGGCGCAGGGCCTCGGCCTTCTCCATGTAGACCGACAGGCGGTCCAGGATCACGTCCAGCACGCCGCCCAGCTCGCCGGAGCGCACCATGTTGACGTAGAGCTCGTTGAACACGTCGGGATGCTTGGCCATGGAATCGGACAGGTTGCCGCCCGAGCCGATGTCATCCTTCAGGCCGTTGATGACCTTGCGGAAGGTGGGGTTCTGCTGCTGCTCGGCGATGATGGCCAGGCACTGCAGCACCGGCAAGCCGGCGTTGATCATGGTCGAGAACTGGCGCGAGAAGATGGCCACGTCCTGGATGGTCACAGGCGCAGCGTTCAGCCGCTCGAAAAAGGCCTTGATGCCGCCGCCACCGCCTTTTTTTGGCTTGGCCGGAGGGCCCTTGGGGCCCCTGGATGGTGCCGCCATCGCCTACCCCCTCAACCGCCGCGGACCAGGCGCTCAAGATCGCGCTGGTCCATGGTGCGGTCCATGACCGTCTGGTATTTCACCTTGCCCTTGCGGTAAAGATTGGCCATGGACATGTTCATGGTCTGCATCCCCAGGTCGGCGCCGGTCTGCAGGGCCGAGTAGATCTGATGCACCTTCTCCTCGCGGATCAGGTTGCGCACGGCCGGCGTGGCGATCATCACCTCCACCGCGATGCAGCGGCCGCCGCCGTCGGTGACGGGCAGCAGCTGCTGGCACATGACCGCCTGGATCACGAAGCTCAGCTGGGTCCGCACCTGGGCCTGCTGCTCGGGCGAGAACACGTCGATGATGCGGTTGATGGCCTGCACCGCGTCGGGGGTGTGCAGCGTGGCGAAGACCAGGTGGCCCGTCTCGGCGATGGTCAGGGCCGCGCTGATGGTCTCGATGTCGCGCATCTCACCCACCAGGATCACGTCGGGGTCCTGGCGCAGCACGTACTTCAGCGCCAGCGCGAACGACTTGGTGTCGGCGCCGATCTCGCGCTGGTTGATCAGCGACTTCTTGTGGTTGTGGACGAACTCGATGGGGTCTTCAATGGTGATGATGTGGGACTGGGTGTTGTCGTTGATCCAGTCGATCATGGCCGCCAACGTGGTCGACTTGCCCGAGCCCGTGGGCCCGCAGACCAGCACCAGGCCCTTGGGCACCTTGCAGATGTCCCCGACCACCTTGGGCAGATCCAGCTCGTCGAAGCTCTTGATCTTGGTGGGGATCTGGCGCAGCACGCTGGCCACCGCGCCGCGCTGCTTGAAGCAGTTCATGCGCACGCGGCCCACGCCCTCCACGCCGAAGCTCAGGTCCAGCTCGTTCTCCTTCTCGAACTTCTCCTTTTGCTCGTCAGTCAGCACCGAATAGACGATCTGCTGGACCGTGTCGGGCCGCAGCTTCTCAAAATCCAGCGCTTCCATCTCGCCATGCAGGCGGATCATGGGCGGGGCGCCGACCGTCAGGTGCAGGTCCGAGGCGCCCTTCTCGAACATCTGGCGCAGGAGGACGTCGATATGGATCATGCGGCCGAGGCCTCAAAAAGCGGGAGTTCCAAGGGAATTCGGGAACATCTACCCTTTATACTGTCACTAATAGGGGCCGTCAAGAAGGGTGAATGTTGACACGATAATTAACCATAGCCAAGGATCCGCCTGACCATCACCGCTTCGCACGGGCCGGGCGCTTGGCTGGCGCCTTCTGCACGACCGCACGGGCTCCCCGGGGGCGCTTCGGTCCCG
>Ga0302320_10027168_pt1 | contig 11041 bp, 8 predicted proteins | sample Bog_T0_3_FD_202130 | JGI IMG/M metagenome (GOLD analysis project Ga0302320, IMG submission 202130) | Peat permafrost microbial communities from Stordalen Mire near Abisko, Sweden - Bog_T0_3 | ecosystem: Environmental > Terrestrial > Soil > Wetlands > Peat | place: Sweden: Abisko, Stordalen Mire... | reverse complement strand
CTCCCGGGCTGAGTCCACCATAAAGCGCCGCCTGACGGGCGGGGTTCTGTCCGAGGCCGGCCTGGAGCACGCAGCCCATGATGCACTCGTCAATTTCCTCAGGGGCGATCAAAGCGCGGCGCACGGCTTCGCTCACGACCAGAGCACCTAACTGCGGCCCGGAGAAGGACAGGAGCGATCCCTGAAATTTGCCGACCGGGGTGCGCACGGCCGAGATGATCACGGCTTCCTTCATTTGGGCCACTCCAGCTCAAGGACCGCGAAGATTGAGATACCTACTCGGCCTTGAGCGATCATCAGAACAGACTCGTCCCGGCTGCGAAGAATTTATTCAAAGCACTGCTTCCGGAATGCTCAACAGGAGTGCTCAAACTGTAGCATGCGGTCGCAGTCTTGACATATTTCGCACTACCTGAAAATGGGAACACCGGCTGCGGAGAGACTGATGAGGGCCAGGCGCCAAGGCGGAATCGCATTTCGATCTTGCTTGTATCTTGATTATCTATGAACGCCAATATGCGCACCAGCGGGCGGCATCGCACGGCGCAACCTGCGTTGAATTTGCGTCCTGATTGACCCAGCGAATCAACGCCAGGAAATGCAGCCTGTCCTGATGAAACGCGCATAGTAAGCGAGTCGAAATAAAGAACCTGTAAGTGATAGATAAAGAGTTCTTTTTATAATCCTCATTTCTTCCTTATGTGTTCTTTGGCTTACTTAGGTTAATCCGCAACGACCGGACCAAGCTAGGCAATGCGTGATCCCGCTTGGGATTGCATCCGGCTATTTTCGGTCGTCAAGCACCGAAAGCTTGCTGGCAGGGCCCATCAACCCGCCGATATGCCTAATGTGGTCAGCTTTGTTGGCTGTAATCACAGTTCGTCATTCAACTCACACTTTTTTGGAGGATTTAGTGCCGATGAATCTCAATCCCAATCGCATTCTTCAAGCTACAGCCGGAATCGCAATGGCATTCGCAGTGATTGCCGGTGCGCAAGCACCGGCGCCTGCGGCCACGCCTGCGCCTGCTCCTGCACCTGCGCCGGCGGCAACCCCGGCACCAGCAGCCGATCAGCCTGCGGCAGCGCCGGCGGCTCCAGCGGCGCCCACGTGGAGCGCCGGCCCCATGGACATCAGTGGCTTCGTTGACGGCTACTACAGCTTCAACACGAACACGCCAGCCCCGGCATCTAACATCGCCGTGCCAACTGGTTATGACCAGGTGAACCAGCTTTACAACTTCAACGACAAAACAGACCAGTTCAGCCTGAGCGCGGCCAAGCTCACATTGAATCACGATCCCGATCCTGTTGGCGCACACGTCGACCTTTTCTTTGGTCGCACCAACACGCTGGTCAATGCTCCCAGCGCCAACTCGGGCGGCGAAGCAAACTACGTTGAGCAAGCCTTCCTCAGCTTGAAGCCACCCAAGGCGAAGGGCTTTGAATTGGACTTCGGCAAATTCGTCACATCGGCTGGAGCTGAAGTGATCGAGGCGAAGGATAACTGGAACTACTCGCGTTCGCTGCTGTTTTCGTGGGCCATTCCGTACTTCCACTTTGGCGCGCGCACCTCAGTACCTGTCTCGAAGACAGATACGGTCGGCTTCCAATTGGTCAACGGCTGGAACAACGTAACCAAGAACAATGGCGGCGTTACGGGCGTGTTTACCAACGCATTGACCAAGCCCAAGTACGCATGGAACTTGAACTATATCGTCGGGCCGGAAAATACTAACACGACCGGTGGCTTGCGCAACCTCATTGACACCACATTGCTGCTGACCCCGAATGCCAAGGTCAACGCCTATATCAACTACGACTACGGCCAAAACCAGGACTCGCTTGTGGGCAGCGGAAAGACGCAAACCGGCGACACACTGCTGAACACCTGGCAGGGCGTGGCTTTTGCGGTACACGATCAAGCAACCGCAAAACAGGCCGTCGCAGGCAGGTTTGAATACTTCAAGGATTCCCAGGGCTACGAGACAGGCGCCGCGCAGAACCTATATGAATTCACGGGTACCTATGAGTACAAGTGGGTCGAGGGTCTTCTGTGCAGGGCTGAATATCGCGGCGACTTTTCAAATGTCCCCTTCTTCCACAAGAACGTCAGCTCGTTTGTAAGCAACCAGAACACGTTGACGATTGCCTTTATCGCCTTCTTCGGACCCAAGCGCTAAGCGGCCGCTTCCGTGTACCTTGCGGAAGCACCGCATCATGACAACCGCCGTGCAATGTGCGAGCCCGGCCAGACGAAGATCTCACCTTTTCGCCTGGCTGGACTCGCGCTGTGAAACAAGTTCTTTCTTCCGCCCGGGCTGAGAGTTTGAATCGGGCGAACTCAACCGCAGACCTGGAGGCGAAAGCAGCCGGGAGCAAGCAGACAATCCCCACCGATTCAAATTCACTGATCAAGATTTACAAATTCCAGGAGAATGCTCAATGGCAGATCAAAAAGCACCACAGATGCAGGCCACCCTGGGCCTTACCGGGCTGACCAGCAACGCAATGGCCCTCATCGCCCCCGGCGCCTTTCTTTGGCTCACCTTCTTCATCCAGGCCACAACCGGCACCACAGCGTCAGCCATGTGGCTGGGCATCTTCGGCGCCTTGTTGCTTTGCCTGGCCACCGCGGTCGCATATGCAGAAATCTCGAAGCTCTATCCCGGCACCGGATCGAGCTACTATTACGCTGAACAGGCTCTCTTGTCGCAGGACAAGATGTTCAAGTATGCCCGCATCGCCAAGTTTGTCGTCGGATGGGGCTCGCATCTTTATTACTGGGTGTATCCCGGCGTGATGGTGGCAACCACCGGAATCTTCGTCGGCTACGTGGTCGGGTTCTTGTATCCGAACGTGATGAGCGGATCGAATCCCGGTCCTATCTTCATGGCGCTGGTCGCAGTGGTCTTCTCGATCTTCGTTGGCTGGATCGCATCGAAGGGCGCGGGCGCATCGACGGCAGTCAACCTGGCCATCAACGTGATTCAGATCTCAGCGCTGATCGTCTTCAGCGTACTGGCAATCGGGTATCGCGCCAGCCACCCGGCGGGCACGCCATCGTTCCAGTACGACGGTCAATCGCTGGCCACGTATACTTACCAGTTCCAAACAGCCAAGGACGGCTCGATTGTGCGCGACTCCGGTGGCAACCCACTGCCCTTGCTGGACGCCGCGGGCAAGCCCGTTCCCTTTACCATCGACTATACGGAGACTGACTCGACCGGCGCCTTCCTCGCGCACCCGAACGCCATGTCGGTCATTTCGCCCCATAAATTCAGCTACCTGTTCATTCAGGCGACGGTCGCCATCTTGATCCTGGTCGGCTTCGAATCGGTAACCTCGATGGGAGGCGAGGCTAAAAACCCAACAAAACATATTCCCATCGCCGTGATTGCTTCCCTGTTGATTCAGGGGCTTGTCTGTTATCTAATCGAGTATTTCGCGGCTAACTACTTCCTCAACTCGGGTTATACGATGGCCAGCGCAGCAAGTTCCGCGGCTCCCATCGGCGACATGATGATCATCGTCGGCGACGGACTGCTTGGTCAGGGCCATGGCAAGTACTTCATGCTGGCCGAGGCGGTTACCGTGTTCTTTGCGCTGATTGGCACCACGCTCAGCTGCATGAACACCGGCGCTCGCGTCACCTACGCCATGGGCAAGGACGACGAAGCTCCTGAGCACTTCGGCATTCTTCATGCCGGATCGTTGTCGCCGCGCAAGGCCATTTGGACGCTGGTTGCCATCTCAGCCGTGATCGGTGTCATCGCCGTCTCACTGGTGTTCGGCGATGCCGGCGCACCGACGGACGCGGCCATCGCAGCACTACCGCATGGCATCTTCTCCAACGTTGGCTATCTGTCGCACGACCAACTGGCCGCGCTGCCGAACTCACTGCTCACCATCACACTGACTTCCAACTTCGGCACGTTCATCCTTTACGCGCTGAGTTGCTTCCTTTGCATCGTGGCCTTCCACGGACGGCCCGACCACAACTTCCTCAAGCACACGCTCATTCCTGGCTTTGGTTTGCTGGCCAACCTGGTCTGCATGGCCTTCTACATCATCAGCCCGGCATTCGGGTTGGGTACGTTCAAGGAGCCGCTGCTGGCGGTCGGAATCGCAGTTGCCTGGGGCATCTACGGAGCCATCTACTTCCTTCGATCGTCGAAGTCCAAAGGAAAAGCGGTCCTGCTTACTTCGAAGTAGGCTCGCGTTATTCAACTGAAAAGCGAGGCCGGGGACGGCAATCACTGTCCCCGGCCTCGCTTTTTCTATTGGCATGTATCGGGGTGAAGTCGAGCTTCGGAGGATTTGGCAGAACTCAGCAGGTCTATGAAGAGTCGCTTCCATTTGTCGCGGAGCACGGCTTCGAGGTTCGCTTGCAACGGACGAAGAGACTCGGGAGTGTGTGCGTATCGAGCCGAGGCATTACCTGGATGCGGAACACGCTGTCCAATGTGCCAGCCCAATCGCCTATCTCTTCTCGTCCTTCCACTCCTCATACGAGATGCGGGGAATCGTCATGAATGCGTCGCGCGTGCGCACATAGTTTCCCAATCCGTTCATGCGGCCGATCGCATGTAACTCGTCGGCCTTAATGTAAGGTCCCGCAGGATCCACAAAACAGTCGTCAACGTAGATGGCAACAACGCGCCCCAGGATGATCCGGGACCGTCCGATCTCCATCGTCGTGTATTCGCAGCACTCGAGCGCGGCGTGCGCCTCAGCCAGCCGCGGCGGCTTTACGATCTGCGAAGGCGAAGTGGTAAACCCGGCAAGCTCCACCTCGTTCATCTCGGCGGGGAAATCTGTCGCGCAGATGTTCATCTTTTCAGCGATGTCTTCGGTGACCACGTTGACTACAAACTCGCCGGTACGCCGAATGTTGCGGGCCGTGTCCTTGGGTACAAACTGCTGACCTGGCCGATTGGTTACGCCCACGCCAATGATGGGAGGGTCGGTGCACAGGTAGTTGTAGGCGCTGAACGGCGCCGCATTCAGTTGCCCGGCCTCACTCAAGCTGGTGATCAGCGCGATGGGCCGTGGCGCAACCAAACCCACAAGCAGTTTGTAGGCGTCGCCGGCGGGTCCTCGTGCGAGATCGAAATTCATCGGTGTGAGCCATCCAGACGGTTTGCTGGTAGGCGAGGCGGGGATCGAACCCACAACCCCCGGCTTAGAAGGCCGGTGCTCTATCCAATTGAGCTACTCGCCCGAGTCAAGTTTCATTCTACCGTCGATTGCGTTGAGAGTACACGGGCAAACACGGAGAGGGCGGCTTGGAGTGCCTTTGTGGCCCCGGCTGGAGAGGGGCCGCAAGCGGTGAGGTAAGCGGTGATTCCAAGGTCCACACGGCCTGCGACGATCAAGGCCTCACGCGTGATGAGATCCACGCGGCAGCAACGAAGCGGGAAGGCGTGGAGCAGGCTGCAAACATGCTTGCATGCGGCGGCGGCCATCGCAGGGTCGGGCCATTGCTTGTCGCTTCGGGGCAAGAGGTCGATGTAGCAAGCGATGGCATACGCTGCGTCTTCGGGCGGCGCGTCGAGTTCGTCCGGATCGAATGGGGAAAACACTGCGGCGGGACTGCCGGGGGCGACTGCGGGATCGGCCAAATCGACGACAGGCCAGACGTCGCATTTCGAGGTCCAGACCGGCGATGTCTGAGCATTGAGCGCGACCAGAGCCTCCGCCAACGCGGGGAAATCCTTAACCTCAGACAAACGTTCGACGCGTTCGGGATAGCGTCTCAAGTCAACGAAGCCAGGCCAATCGGCCTCTATGACTGGCGCGCCGCCTCCGACCTCGACCTCCCAATCAGCTTCCATTTGATTGCCCGGCGGCCAGCATGAGATAGCGAATCACGGCCGCCTCAGCCCAGTGAATATCGTCGCCGCGATCTTTCGACAGATAGGCGCAGTGGCCGCCGTGGCGGGTCTCCACGAAGGTGATGTGCTTGTTGGCGAGGAGCTTGGCGCGGGTATCTGGAAAGAAGCGGATGAAGGGATCGTCCTGTGCAGAGAGAATCAACGTGGGTACGGTGATGCGGTCAACCACGCGGGCGGCGGCGGCGCGGAAGTAGTAGTCGTCGGCATCGCGGAAATCGCAGTAACGCGCCACTATTTTCTGATCGAATTGACGGATGGAGCGAACCGAGCCGATCTCCGCGGGGCTGACATACATGCCGGGAAACAACTCCGCCTTGCGGGCGTAGCGGGCTTTGAGACCGCGCAGGAACCTCCACTCATAGGCGCGGTTGGCCGGCTCATGGAGAGCGTCTGCGCCGGCGGCGAGATCGATGGCGGGGCAGACAGCGGCCACGGCGACGAGAGGCGGCCGGTTGCCCCACTCTCCTGCCAGCTTGAGCACCATGTTGCCGCCCATGGAGTAGCCCACCAGAGCCAGCCGCTTCAGCCCGAGCCGCCCCGCAAAATGATTCACCACGGCGCCTACGTCACCGGAAAGCCCAGAGTGATAGAGCGTGGGCGTAAGCCCATCGGTGCCGCCGCAGTTGCGCATGTTCATGCGGATCACGTTGCAGCCGGCAGCCCATGCGCGCGCTGTTATACCGAGCATGTAGCGCGACTCCGACGAGCCCTCAAGCCCGTGAACGAGCACAAGCGTGAGGCGGCTGGAGTTTGTTTGAAGGCCTTGGTCGAGATCGGGTTGCCAATGGCAATGACAGACAACCCGGCTGTTGTCGGCAGGATCAACCTGCACCGTCTCTGTGAAACAGGGAATATCCAAGGGTGGCCGGGGAAGGAAATTCCCCACAATCGTCTGAAGGTGGCCGTTGGAAAGCCCAGGCCGGGGTTCAAAGGGATTGAGCCACCCAGGAAAACCAGCGGACCGATGATCTAATCCTGCATTATCTGGGATTTCAGGGGCCACGGGGACTCGGAGACTGGGCAGGTTCGGATTGACGCGAGCCTGCTTCTTGAAGGTTGGGCTCTGGCGTTCCGTGTGTATCTTGGGGCGGCTAGAGGGGATCGAACCCTCGACATCCTGTGCCACAGACAGGCGTTCTGCCACTGAACTATAGCCGCCGTATACCCTATCGATTGTAACATCGAATCAGGCTGGCAGAATCGGCCCACCATGAGGGAACAGCCAATGCCCCGCACCGATTCAAATCCGGCAAACAAGCGGCCGCCGGAACTGCCATTGGCCGCCGATCGTTGGAATCGCGGGGCGTGGATCTTCCGCGACCAGACGCTGCACCGCCTTGAGATTATCTTGGACGAGGCCTTTCGCGTTCCCGGAACCGGCATTCGTTTCGGACTGGACGGGATTATCGGGTTGGTTCCCGGCCTGGGCGACGTGCTTGCCGGGCTGCTGTCTCTGATTTTTCCGCTGGCCGCATGGATTCGCGGCGTACCCTACGTGACGCTGGTCCGAATGGCCGTAAATATAGCCATCGGCGTGCTTGTGGGTTCGATTCCCCTCTTCGGCGACATCTTTGACATTGCATGGAAGACCAACCGCCGCAACTATCTCTTGCTGACCCGACACCTTGACGAACCGAGACGCCACACGGGGCGCGATTGGGCGTTTCTGCTGATTCTGGTTGGCGCTCTTGGTCTTGTGTTTGCCATCCCCGTGGTGCTGGTGCTTTGGTTCCTCGTCTGGCTGAGTCAGATGCCGGCTCCGTCCATCGGGCTACTGAATTGAGAACCATTCGCGATACAATAAAAAAGCAACAGTCGGGGCGTAGCGCAGCCTGGTAGCGCATCTGCTTTGGGAGCAGAGGGTCGGGAGTTCGAATCTCTCCGCCCCGACCATTGTAACTTGCTGATAATACAAGCTATATATTGATCTGCGATCAGGGAGAGGCTTGGATGTCCTTTCCCAGCGTCCAGCCCATGTCTACATCGACCGTGATCTTCCCTGCCGGAAAGGCGGCGGATCGGCGGAAGACAAGCAAGTTCGATTGTGCCGGGACGGGTTGCCATCCAAATTCAGACATGGCCGAGCGAAGCATTCGCACGTCGGGTCGAGGGCAGTCTTGCTGGATGACCACCAGGGAGACCCAGGACTTGTTCAGAGCCGCTGCCATCTCCGCGCTGCTTTGAAAGCGTGGACGGTAAGAGTTCATTCCCCAATCCGTCACGGCCAGTGCCTTTGTCGAACGAACCACGATGTGGTCCACGGCGGGGTCTTGGAAGGCAACGCTGGCAATAAAATCACCTTCGTGCAGGGCGTCGCCCGCGATCAGGTACACGGGATCAATCCCTTCAGGGCTGGCGAGTATCCGGGCAACAAGCGGCTCATACGCCAGGTTCTGCTTGCGCTCAAGCGGGAATGCCTGCACCACGCTCACAGCCGCCACAAGAACGGTCGGTACAAAGACGGCAACCTGTAACGGGCCCCCGAGAATCTTATTGGCAGCGATCGCAAGGGAGCGCAAGCCGAGGGTTGCCAACACAATCGATGCCGGAAGCGCACAGACAAAATAGCGGTCGTCCCAGGGAACGATGGCAAGGCTTGAAAACACCCAAGTACCCAGCAGCATGCCGGTAACCGCGGCCCAGCGAGGCTGCTTTCGATAGGGAGCCAGAATCGCACCCGCCACGCAAAGGACAAAGAGGATGGGGCCGAGACACCAAAAGGCATGAGTCGGAAAAGAGACCGCGGCATCGAGCACGGACGCGAAGCGGAGCGACCCGGCTTGATGAGTGAAGAGTAGCCAGGGAGCAGCGACGCAGAGAGTCAGGGCAGTTGCAATCCACAGTATCCGCTGTTTGAACAATTCTCTTCTTCGTGCCAGCACCATCGCAATCCACGGAACGGGAAATAGTGCCGCTCCCCGCAGATGCACTGAAATCGCCGCGACGATCAGCACCCAGCAGGCTATCCACCACCTCTGCTTGCCCTCGAGAGCATTCCCGCAAGCAATCATCAGAGCGATCGATAACAAGGCCAGCAATGCATCCGGCATCACTGTGTACAGTGACTGCTGCGCGATGGGTAACAGCAGAAAGGCGAGGGTGAAAACAAATGCCGCGAACTCCCCGCAGATGGATCGTGCCAGATGCATCAGCAGACAAGCGGCTGCGGCCATCGTAACAAGCATGAGTGCAAGCAACGCGGTCTTTGTCCGGCCAAAGGCAAACATCCATATTGCTTGAACCACGTAGAACAATGGAGGCCAATGGCCGATTGCCACCTTCGGGAAATGTGCGTAATAGGCTTCAGCGTAGGTTCGAGGATTCGATGGCCACGAAGCCATCCGCGGTACGAAAAAATGAGCGAGGTAGTCGTGGACCATCAACCCCGATACCACGTGGGCGGCCTCGTCGGGATTACCGGACACGTCGGAGGAATACGCACCCGAATGCCACTGTAGAAATGCGCAGGTCAACACCAGCGCACCGGCGCCGACCCACGATGGAACCAGCTTATGAATCTTCAAATCCTGCGCCCCGCTTCGTTCGCAAGGATGCCAGTGTCGGCAGTCCTCTGTATTGTATTCGGCCTGCCAGGCGGCCGGGCGCCCGGATAGATTTTTGGCAAGGCAGAAACTCAGTGAGCACTCTGAATGTCCGGCGGCCGCCCATCATCGGGCACAAGGCGCTGTGCGGCGGTATCGCCGTCAACGCTGGTCCGAACGGGGTGGGCCCGGCAGCCATCCAGCGCATAGAATGGAGACGTTCCTGAAGGAAGAGATCAAATGCCGGCTTACACAATGCAGGGGGTGAATCGATGCACATCAAAGTCTACGATCTCAAGCCCAGCGACGGAGGGTTTGTATTGGATAAAAGCCGCTTGCACTGCATCATCGAAATTAAGGATGGAAAAGGGAACTTCACGTTTTTCAATCCGAGCAGAGAAAAGCTGATCAGGGAGCTGTTCGATGGCCCATCCTCAAGCTTCGTCAGCGGAGGAAATACGCCCGACGGTGCTCACTGGGATGCAGTCGAGACCCATCCCTCGTGGAGCGTTGAGGCAATAGACGCAATCACCAGGCAAGAGCTTTACGGCTTCAGCCTTGGCGCAACAATCGAATATTAGGAACGTAAAGGTCACCAGCGGACTTCGCGACGCTTGACCTCCCCGCGACTCAAAAGCCAATTCTGACCGCAGCCCCTCTTGCTGCGCGGATGCCGGCCAGGTTGCGCTGCAGAATTCGCCCCGGTCGAGCGCCGCCCCCAACAGCAGTCCTGAGCGCCAAAAGGATATATTCATGTAGTGAACAAATCCTTCCCTTTGATGACTTTATGATGGTTGCCGGTGAAGCAGGGCGACAAAGCCGCGCGAGGCGTCGCACTGCACCCTGGCGGCAAGTTTCCCGATTGAAAAAAATGTGGTAGTGTCGGGCACATGCCGTCGCTGCGCGAAAAACTGCTGGAAACCTCCCGCTTCCTGGTGGCGGCGGAACTGGTATCCGTGCGCGGCTCGATGGCTGAGGGCAGCGCGATCAAAGTCCGTACCTTCGCCAACGAATTGGTCGCCAGTCCCGACATCGACTGGATCTCCATCACCGATAATGCTGGCGGCAATCCGCAGCTCGCCCCCTTCGCCTTGGGCCGCCCCATTCTCTATGCGGGCAAAGAAGTCGTGATTCACCTTACCTGCAAAGATCTGAACCGGAACGGCCTAGAGAGCGAAGCATGGATGTTGGACAGCGAAGGATTCCACAACGTTTTGGCCATGACCGGCGATTATCCTGTAACCGGCAGCTACGGTCTTGCAAAGCCCGTGTTTGACATTGATTCAATTGGTCTTATAACGATGCTTCACAAGATGAATCAAGGCCTCGGCGCAGAGGAAATGCGGGGCAACAGCCATCAGCTTGAAAGAACCAGATTTTGCATCGGGGCGGTCACGACAAACTTTAAACTGCGCGAAGGCGAAGTGATTCCGCAATACTTGAAGCTTGCCAAGAAGGTTGAATGCGGGGCAAAATTCATCATCAATCAGATTGGGTTCGACTCGCGGAAAATGTCTGAATTGCGCTTTTACATGGACGCGCACGGAATGCATACGACGCCTCTGATCGGCAATGTTTATCTCTTGAGCCGACGGGTGGCGGA
>Ga0302320_10027167_pt1 | contig 11041 bp, 6 predicted proteins | sample Bog_T0_3_FD_202130 | JGI IMG/M metagenome (GOLD analysis project Ga0302320, IMG submission 202130) | Peat permafrost microbial communities from Stordalen Mire near Abisko, Sweden - Bog_T0_3 | ecosystem: Environmental > Terrestrial > Soil > Wetlands > Peat | place: Sweden: Abisko, Stordalen Mire... | reverse complement strand
GATAAAGAGCGACGTGCAAGGGTTCGGGAAATAGCTTGTCCACATGATGTCCTCCTTCGCGGTGTCGATGATCGACTTCTAGAAGAAGTACATCAATTGTTATGCGCAGTCCAACAGCAATCTAGTGACCCTATCTCATTGATATATCTTCCTGAACCGCCAGGACGCCGCTCCCACTCCGCATAATAATGGACTCCGCTGAATACCCGTTAGGCGCTGCAGCGCCTAACGGGTAATGCCGGTGGAGGGAAGGGACCTTAGTTGGAAACCAACGCAAGAAGTGACGAAGACGGAGGGATTGGCGATGAGCCTATCAACCCCAGAAAGTGTTCAGAAGTTACAGGCAGGGTTACACGACAAAGCGAAGGAATCGCCTGATTTTCGCTTCTACGCGCTGTACGACAAGGTGTACCGGAAGGACGTGTTGACGTTCGCCTACCAATGCTCGAAAGCCAACGGCGGAACAGCTGGAGTCGACGATCAAACGTTCGAGGACATCGAAGCGTACGGAGCAGAGCGATGTTTGGACGAACTGATGCAAGTTCTGGAAAGCCGAACGTATCGACCACTTCCCGTGCGAAGGGTATCTATACCGAAGCCGGGAGGGCAACGGCGTCCGTTAGGAGTGCCCGCTATCCGTGACCGCACGGTCATGATGGCGGCTGTTCTGGTGCTCGGCCCCATCTGCGAGGCCGATTTACAACCGGAACAATACGCCTATCGGCGAGGCCGCAGCGCACTGGACGCAGTAAGACACGTCCATAAGTTGATCAACACTGGACATGGAGAGATTGTAGACGCAGATCTTGCAGGGTATTTTGATTCTCTTCCGCATTCTGAACTTCTAAAGTCGGTCGCGCGTCGGGTCGTTGACGGCGCCATGCTCCATCTGATCAAGATGTGGCTGAAAGCACCGGTGGAGGAAACGGACGATTGTGGAAAGGAGCATCGGAGTACGCGCAATCGGGACGAAGGTCGAGGGAGTCCGCAAGGTTCTCCGATCAGCCTGCTGCTCAGTAATCTTTACATGCGCAGGTTCGTGCTCGGATGGAAGAAGTTGGGGCACGAAGAGCGTCTTGGAGCATACATCGTCAACTATGCCGATGGTTTGGTGATCTGTTGTCGGGGCAGAGCGGAAGAGGCTCTGGCCACGATGCGGGTCATGATGACGAAGCTGAAGCTGACGGTGAATGAGACCAAGACGCGGGTCTCGTAACTGCCGGAAGAAAAGTTCGACTTCTTGGACAAGTGAAGGACTCCTCAACCGCAGACAGGCCAAACCACTCATTGACAGTCGGTTACACTCGATTGTCGGGATTCCTCCCCGTAAACGCCGATTGCACATGTTTATCGCGCAGATACTTTACATCACACCCGGCGACTCTTGAGGACCGACCAGTTTCCGATTCGACTGAATCTCATGCGTCGATTTACATGAAGCAGGATATACTCGACTCGCCTCTGGAAGCTATATCGGCGTAAAAAGGCTCAACCGCGGCCTGTCCTACATAAGCGATCCCGAGAATGGCTAACGGAAGCAAAGTAGCCCTGGACATCACAGCGAATATCCGTACGAGAACCACCCCCGAGTACTCCGAATGCATCTTCGGCCATGGAGGCCTTGGACCTATCATCAATTCTACCAAGCGCCTTCTGAAAATCCGTTGCCGCTGGGCGGATGTCCCCACGAGTGGCACTGCGACCTATGCAAACCCTGATTGTCACCGGCATTTCTACCCTGACGATTTGAGAGCCAATCCTATGGAACGGGAACCGTAGCGGATTGGCTTCCGCTGTGGGTCGTGTCTCCGCTGTATCTGGCGAAGATAAGATGAGGCCCAACTCCTGGCGGGACGGCGTCCGCTGCTGTCGCGGTTGCAGTCCGTATCACCGTCCCGAGCCATTCGGCCATCGTCTCGATTCGCGGGGGCGGCGGCGCATAATCCGGTTCATACACCACTGCTGACATCACATCCGGGGTTCCGTCCCCGTTGAAATCCCCGATCGCGAATGCGGACGCGCCGTTCCCATAAGGAAACTCCAGGTAAGCTCCAAGATCAAAACTTCCATCACCTCTCCCAAGTTCAACCGTCATGCTGAAATCGTAATAATCCAACGACACAAGATCCGGAATCCCATCGTCGTTCATGTCGCAAAGAATGCCGCTTGGTGTCGGTGTTGAATAGAAACTTGTTTCTCTGGGCGCGTAGGAGCCGTCGCCCTTGCCCAGGAGCGCGATGCCGTTCAGTAGCAGATCCTGAATCCCATCTCCATTCAAGTCACCCGCTACCACAGTACTGTAGCCATTGCGGTAGATATTCGCGGGAAGGGCTACGGGACGGGTCACAAACGTTCCGTCGCCGTTGCTCAGAAGAAGGATGATCGGACTTACCGAGGTCAGAACAGGAACCGCAAGATCGGGTAATCCATCTCCATTCAAGTCGGCCACCACGGCTGGCCCGGCGGGAACAACTCCTAACTTGACGGTGCTGGGTTCTTCAAACGTTCCGTTTCCTTTCCCTGGATAAATCGAAACGTTGCCCTGTGTATCGATCACCGCCAAGTCGGGAATCCCATCGTTGTTGAAATCGCCAATGACGAACGAAGACGGGCTGGCGAGAGCCATGGGCGCCTCCCTGGTGAAGAGTCCGTTGCCAGCGCCAAGAAGAATTGTCAGCGAACTGGCCGAGATATCAAAAATCACAAGATCGGGATTGCCATCCCCATTGAAGTCCGCCACGGCCAGCGAGTATTGGTAGTTGTTGTCCAGCGGTGAGAACTTCTCATAGAAGGAGCCATCGGGCTTTCCAAGCAGGATGACCAGCTGGCTTCCGGGGATGGTGGTGGCGATGTCAACAATGCCGTCTCCGTTGAAATCCGCTGCCACAGCTGAGGTTTGTTGGTTGCCCAAATAGGGCGGCGTAGTCGCTGCGGTTATCACGTAGGAAGCTTGATCCGGCCCCAGGAGCGCCGTTGCAAAGGTGTTATTGTCATGGGCTGCATCGGAAAAGGCAACCTTACCTGTTGCCACAAAAGGACCGTAGGACGACACAGAAGCACTGTAGGTGGGCGGATCAGCGGTGATTCTCGTGTTGGTGTGAATCAAGCCCGTCACAGTCAGATCCTGGGACACGGAAGCACTGCCGGCAACCGCGTTTGTTCCGTGAAAGACCGCTCGGATCGCCTGCGGTCCGATTCCAAGTCTGAGTTTGATCGCCGCCACTCCGTTCGGAGTAAGTTGTGCCTGACCAAGCAGCGTTTCCAGGTTGTACCGCGGAATGCTTCGGTAGAAGGAAACCAGACCTCGGGTCACAGGAACTCCATCGTTTGTGACGCTGGCAGTCAGTGCGACGACAGTTCCCGCCGCAACCTCTGGTGAAGGAGAGATGTTTAACACTGTGGCGGATCCGGGCAACAAATCACCTGTCTTTGCCAGTTGCACTTCGGGGGATGTGCTCGGCGTGAAATCAGCATCTCCGCTGTAGTACGCGGTCAGGGTGGTGGTTCTCAGGCCAATCTCCAGGGTGCTCGCCGAAAGAGACGCGATCGCAGCGCTGCCGTTGACGAGCGGTCTGGTTGCAAGCACCTTCGCGCCATTGGAAAACGTGACGATCCCAGTTGGCACGGCGTCGCCAACCGCGGATGGAAAGAGGCTCGCCACAAGGCGGAGCGTGCTCCCCGGAGCGATAGGCAGAGAAGTCATTATGTTCAAGGCAAGCGTAGTACTGATTCTTTGTCCTTGCAGTAGAACCGGGGCGGAGGAACTGGCAAGATGAGTTCCGTCTCCCGCATAGTTCGCTACCACGGGGTGCACGCCAAAGGTATCGTTCTCTATCCCGCTATTGGCCGTGGCGGTCGCCTGCCAGGCCGACAGTGAAGTATAAGCGGGACCGTAATTGTTGGGAGGAACAAAATCTGTCCTGCCATCGTTGTTGAAATCGCCCAAAAACGAAAAGGTGTACGACGGATGACTTGGATTGGGATCGGACTTGCCCGGGAACAGGGGAATGCCTTCCCCAAACGTTCCATCTCCATTGCCAAGATAGACAGCCGGATATCCAGGGAAGCCATTGCCCGAAAGGCCGGTGTCAGCAATATCCAGTTTGCCATCCCCGTCAAAATCGCCTAGCGCAAGCGCAGCGGACTCTGTGCCATAGTTGGCCCCCGCACGAAAGGTTCCGTCGCTGTTGCCAAGGAAAATAGACAGGCCCCCGGGCGCTCCATCCGCATATCCTAAAGAAGAAACCGCAACATCCGGTTTACCGTCGTCATTCAAATCCGCCACCAGCACGTCATAGCAAGACAAAGGGCAAGTGATTGCGAGCGGCTGCCCCGCGACGAAAGTGCCGTCCCCATTTCCAAGGTAGACCGCAACGCCGGCTCTCCCAGAAAAATCCCCGACGCCGAAGATCAAGTCTTGTTTGCCGTCCTCGTTCACATCCGCAATACGTATGGGGCCGTTCCCTGCAACCACATTCAATGCGGACGCTTCCGCAAAATGACCTGCTCCATCTCCTAAATAGATTTCTGTATCCCGATCCGTCGTCACAACGAAGTCGAGATTTCCATCGTGATTCAAATCTCCGACGTAGGCTCTACCGAAATTGTTTAAATTCCTAAATGAGGTCCGGTTCGAGAACACAAAAGTACCGTCGCCGTTTCCCAGATAGATACTAAAATCCGGTCCGTTAATCGTCAGGAGGTCCTGTATGCCGTCATTGTTGAAGTCTCCCACCGCGCTCGCCCATATTCCAAAGAGGACCGGGCCTACTGTAAAAGTCCCGTCGCCTCTTCCGAACAGAACATGATTGGCGCCACCGGGATCAGTGCTGAATAAGTCGAGGTTTCCATCGCCATCAAAGTCGGCGACCGCTATATAGGTGTAGATATCGTAAGAGTAGATAGGAGGTTGGACCGGATTTCCGCGGGAAACGAAGGCAAACGAGGGCGGCCCAAGTGTCTCGCTCTCTAGCGAGACATTTTTATTGGCGGGATCTCGAAACAAAACTGAGCCGGTAGGAGCAGCTTGCCCGAAGCTGGTGACGGTAGCCGTCAAAGCGAGCGGCGGCGTGGACGCTGCCGCGCCGATGTCCATCGTGGATAGGTAGCCTCCCGTAACGTTCACTGTTTTCCATGCAGATCGACTAACGGCATACGAATTGGTCCCCACAAAATCGGCGCGGATATTGTGCACCCCAGCAGCGAGGATCAGGTTGAGGGCGGCTGAGCCGTCCGATCTCAACTGCGCTTTCCCCAAGATATTGGGATCTTCGCAATACTTGGCTTCCGCTTTGCAAAACAAAACCTGCCCCGGTGAAACCGGCTTGCTTCCCGAGGTGACAAAAGCTTGCACAGTCACAGCGGAGCCCACCGTGACCGTGTTACCCGGTGAAACCGTCAGGACCGTGGTGGTCGGTTGGGGCGCGGCGGCAAGTATCCGCGCCGGGAGAAGCAAACAGAGCGCGGTCACAAAACACAAGTTCAAAATGGGATTGGGGGAGCAGTCCCGATTCATGAATGACCTCCGGCGGTGAGTGGGTGTCGACTCGAAAACCGTTTGTGATTCCAAACGGAAGAGGACAGAGCAAGCCGCTACGCACGTGCATTCACTTTCAGGTCTGCGATTATGGTCTAACTTGCGTCGACAAGCAAGATGATTCTCCAATAGTTTTCGAAGACTACAAGCGCAAGCTCCGTAGATGTGCATGCGCGCAGAATTCATCACCCTCAAGAGCATCAAATTGATCAGAGATCTCCCCAGTGTCCGTATGCGATCACCTCTCATCTCGACGGAGCCTGTTTCTCTATCCGAAGAAACTAAACTGCGCGGCGCGCGCTGCCGTTGGCAGGATCGCTGTCACTGGGAATGCGGGAACGCAGGGGGAAAGTAATAGCCAAAGCGCTTTCCAGCACCGATGCAGCTACGATTCGGGCCGCCGTCATCTCCGCAGTGATTCGTGGATCCATCCTCTATACCGACGAGCATGGCTCCCGATTTTCAATCAAAGTATCGCGTAGGGCATGGTGAGATGCAGTGCCAAGAAGGAGCAAGTAAAGTCAACAATAGAGTTCCCAAATAGACAATGCTCGAGCGCGCCATGCAATGTGTCGCCCTCCGAGTGGTGTCCAGCAACGAAGGCATCAGGCTCCAGGATCAGGGGCGTGACCTGGCGAAACTCGCGGGAAGGCGACACCCAAGGAACAGTCAAATGTTCTCTGCCGGGATGACCTAAAACCCGAGTTGGGCAGCCTGCCTACGAAGGCGATATTCGGCACGTCTGATGGTCTCTGATTCGCACATTCGAAGGACGCTCTCGTCGTAACCCTCCTTTGTGTTTAGAATGTGGAAGACGATACAAGCAAGCTTGTGGGTAGTCGCTGTAATCGCCTGAGGTCTGCCTAGCTTTCGGGTGATGCGGCGGAAGAATTCACCCAAGTAATCTTTGGCGTGGTGCAGCGACTGCGCGCACATGCGAAGGGCGGTCGCGACACGGCTTCGAACGCGATGGCTTTTGGTGAAGAGCACCTTCACACCGCTGATCTTTCTCTCTGGACAAAGCCCAAGCCAGGACGCGAAAGCTGAGGCATTGCGGAACCGGGAGACATCGGTATCGATCAGCACTCACTGCGACATACAACTCGCTGGCGCCAACGTCAATGCCAGCAGCATCCGGGCGCAGGACCGCCAGGGTGTCACATCTTCTCTTGCTCTTGTTGGCCATATGCTCCTCCGATAGTGCCGGTCGTGGGGCATCGGCATGGCCATTTTCTCCTGGGCAACCACGTCAACGATCCCGCCGCGTTTGCCCTTCATCTGCGCGATCCGGGCCTTTGTTTGCCACTCGTGGTAAACAAAGGCCCATGTTTTCCTCTACTGTGCCGTGTAAATGTAATCGAGATACTGCCAAGTCCCGCCGATATACGAATAAAGCCGAGCGTATATCTTCTCCCCGTTCACTGGAAGCCCGGTCACGTTCACGGATTTGGCGGTGATATAGCCCGAATGATAGAGGTTGTCGGACGCGACCCCAGTCCCCAGGTAGAGTTCGTACTTGGTGACACCAATCCCGGCTGACCAGTTGAATGTTACGTTGCTGCCCGTCAACGTTGTGTTGGGAGCGGGAGAGGTGAGCGTGGCCAGTGACTCTGCCAAGTAGGAGTAGTCGAGAGCGTGCCAGGCTCCACCGATGAGCGAATAGAGCCGCGCATAGATCGTCCCTCCATTTGTTGGAAGTCCGGTCACGTTCACGGAGGTGACTGTCATCGGAACCGAGTGATAGAGATTGCCAGACCGCACGCCTGTGCTGCCCAAATAGAGCATGTACTCTGTCGCTCCGATCCCCATCGACCAGGTGAAAGTTGCAGTAGAACTTGTCAGCGAGCTGCCCGGTGCAGGAGCAGTAAGAGCAGCGTCTTGTGAATATAGGACTGTAACGCTCTGCGTCACCTGCGGTGCGGCGCTGTAATCCAAGTTGCCTGCCTGATTGGCAGCAATTACGATCGTGCCCCACCCATTGCTATTGAGGACGCTGTTGTTTGTTCCGCTGAGAGTCCCCGGTCCGGAAACAATACTGAAGATGACCGGGTTACCGGAACCCCCACCCGTCGCGTGCAGCGTGGTCGGAGCGAAGCCCTTGTAGACCGGGGATGGCAGCTGCGGGAAGTTGATCGTCTGTGCGCCCAGCACTCCGATTAAGGGGATTCGCTGAGCCGCGCCGGTCACATTCAGGTTGTTGTCTGTCAACTCTGCGGTCCCGCTGAAGGTGCCGCCCGAACTCGGCTCGAAGTCGAATGCCATGGTGCACCTTGCCCCAGCGGCAATTGCAACCGATACCGATGAGCTTGACTTGGACTGCTTGCAGGTGGAGGAAGGATCCCAGGAGAAGTTGGCGGATACGCTCGGATTGTCGCCCGTCGCCGGTATCGGGAATACGAGAGCGGCATTACCTTCGTTAACCACCGTCAGCGCTTTCGGGCTACCGGCGCTAGTGGCGCCCACGGTCAGGCTTTGCGGGTCGGCGAGGTCTTCCTTCAATGCGCGATTATTTCCGGCATCCGTGAAATAGACGTTGCCGCTCCCGTCTACCACTACCCCAACTGGGGAGCTGATGCCGTTATTGAGCGCATTTGCTATAAGGCTCTGGGTATAACCGCCCGCCGACGGCGTCTCCTTTAGCACCCGGCTACTGTCAATACCAGAGAACGGGTCACGGAAGCCATCGGCAATATAGACATTGCCGCTACCATCCACCGCGACCCCAGCGGGACTCACCAGGCCGTTGGATGCGGCAGTCGCGATAATTGTCTCGGTGTAACCGTCTGCCGATGGCGTCTCCTTCAACACTCTGCCTGCATTAACGCGAAGCACAGGGTCAAAGTAACTATCGGCAATATAGACATTGTCGCTGCCGTCCACGGCGACTCCATACGGATAAGTGAGGCCGTTGTTTGCGCGGTCCGCGACAACGGTCTGGGTGTAACTGTCCCCCGATAACGTCTCTTTCAGCACCTGAGCATAGCCCCAATCGGCAATATAGACGTTGCCGCTACCATCCACCGCAACGCCATACGGATAAGCGAGGCCGTTGTTTGCGCGGTTCGCGATAACGCTCTGGATGTAGCCCCCCGCAAAGGGGGTTTCCTTCAATACCTGGTATCCCATGCCATCGACAACAAAGACGTTACCGCTGCCATCCACCGCGATTCCATACGGGTTAATAGAGTAGTCTTTGACGATAACACTCTCCGAGTAGCCGCCCGCCTCCGGCGTCTCTTTCAGGACCCGGTAATTAACATCGGTAATATAGACGTTGCCGTTGCCGTCCAGCGCGACCCCTCGCGGTTCGTAAGGGCTGTTTGTGATAACACTCTGAGTTCCAGGCAGGAAGTTCAGCAGGGGCCCGACGCCTGTGCCTTGAAGGTAGCCGGTTGCCAGCAGGTTTCCCGCACCATCGATCAATTTCGCAGCCCCGTACCGCGCTCCGGGGAACTTCGGCGCGAAGCTTGCATCCACCGTGCAGCTATCCCCGATCCCATATGAGGAGCCCGCCTTACAGGTTCCCGTGCCTGCGTCTGTAAAGTCCAGGCCCGTGGCGCCTTGGGTCACCACAAACATCGTGCCTAGCGTCTGCGCTGCGTCGAAAGTGAAGACGATGGAGATTGGAGCCGGGCTTGTGCTCCCTACGTTCACCGAGCCGAAGTTCCCATTCGATGAAGTTATGCCCATGACTCGGCCATTCTCCGCTACCACCCGGGGACCATTCTGGTTGTTGTCGGCGGCCATTGCGACTGCATTTTGCACGTGAGTGAAATGGGGATTTGGCGCTTGAGCGCCGGCCCACGCTCCGCCGAACATCAACCCCAGAGCCCCGCATCTCGCGAGAAGCGAGGCATGCGTGTACGAAGAACTGAACAGGCGAGATTGAGCAACCGTCCGATTGGCTGAGCAGATCGTTGTAGATGAGGGGATAGGGCGCATGATGGATTCTCTCCTCCGCAAGCGTGTTCCCCGTCAATGGAACGAGACTTGAGGCGGCACGCGGAATTCAGGTTCAAAAGAAATGTTTCGCGAAATCCGAAACGTCTCCAGCAGCCCGAACGGGAATGCGGCGTGCGAATCCATGGCTGGACTTACCGCAAAATAGTACCACGTATCGCGATTTTGGAATCAGAGCAAGACGAGAGTTCCTCTGCCCCGGTGAGGCCTGAGGAGAGTTGCCGCTCACTGGGGCTCGCGTCAACTTGAGAGCGTGGGCTACGGGATACTCCTAATCTGGTTTTGCCGTAGTAGGTGGGTAGTAGGTGGGATGAAGGAGAATTTGTCAACGATCGCACCTCTCGGGCGAGTTGTCGTGAGCCTACACCGGAACCGACTCGCGCACGTTCCGGCGGGATGAATACGAGCCTCGCTCGAGTCGGCTTCGATTAAGAGACAAGAAGGGAGCGACAGGCGTTTTCCGCGGTCGCGCCTTAAAAATATATATACATGCACTGGTCGTCGGTATTCCCGGAAGCGATAAGTCCTTCTGATAGAGGCACTGGGGACGCGCAAGTGCATCGACGATTGAGGGCAGTTGGCCGCCAAACCAGACTCAATCCCAGTTTGAGTGGTTTGGCGTTTGCTCAGTCACTGCACAAACCGAAAGCCGGATTGTGTCATCTGAGTAATGGTGCACAGGTGCACGGAGGGTTTCCATGAGATTCAACTGTCTTTTGTGGGCGGCTATTGCTCTTGCATTGGGATCGCCCACCCAGGTCGTCGCTCAAAAACCTACATCCCCAGGACACCCGCAGTTGGCGTTCCTGCAAGACCGGGACCACGATCACGATTGGAATGTTCCTCCCGATGAATTCCGCGATGCAAAGCGCCGGGGCTTCGAGGACGGCATTCAGGCCGGGCACCGCGACTTTGAAGCTCACCGGGAACCGGCCGTTGAACAGCGGCCAGAATTCCGGCATCCACGAGTCTCCCGGGAAGTGCGAGATGAATACCGGGAAGGCTTCCGCCACGGCTACGAGAGGGCCTTCAGTCACTTCCGCGACGATCATGACCATGATCGCGATCACCAATAGCACTTGCTGCCGCAAGACACTCCAGCGAAAAGAGCCTCCCGATTCCGAGAGGCTCCCCCCAATTGAAAGACGCATCCCGAATACGTGGCCCAGATACTGAGTGGATCAAAGACATCATTACCGGCAATGGGCGGCCCACCGCATTGTTACGTCACCCGATTTCCAAGTTGCCAGGCTGGTACACGAAGATGTTCTTGACCATGATCGAACGCTCAGGCTCGGACCGTTCGCTGGTCCAGGCAGCCACATCGATGCTCCGGTATGACCTAGCGAAGAGCCGGTCTTTTCCAATTGAGAATCCTTACGTCTGCGACGTTTCCATCTTGGACATTCGAGGTAAGACCTACGTCTCCCATTTTGAAGGTTGGTGGTACGTCGAGAAGATGCTCCCGAGAACGGCGCCCCGCTGGTGGAATCCGACTACATGGTTTCGAAGCTGATCCGATGCTCGTCGATTCGAACACGACCA
>Ga0302320_10027163_pt1 | contig 11043 bp, 7 predicted proteins | sample Bog_T0_3_FD_202130 | JGI IMG/M metagenome (GOLD analysis project Ga0302320, IMG submission 202130) | Peat permafrost microbial communities from Stordalen Mire near Abisko, Sweden - Bog_T0_3 | ecosystem: Environmental > Terrestrial > Soil > Wetlands > Peat | place: Sweden: Abisko, Stordalen Mire... | reverse complement strand
GACTATGACAGTGAGTATCGCTATGAAGGCATGCCGATTGCCTTGTTGCAGGGACTCGACCGCAATTTCAGAGTGCTCTACACGGGAACCTTTAGCAAAGTCTTGTTTCCGTCTTTGCGGCTGGGTTACCTGGTCTTGCCTCCCGACTTGATCGATACTTTTCAAGAGGTGAGGATGGCCATGGATATGTTTTCGCCAGCCTTTTATCAGGAGGTCTTGGCAGACTTCATTCGCGAAGGGCACTTCACTCGCCACATTCGCAGGATGCGATCACTTTACGCGGAGCGTCGCATGACGTTAATTGAATGCTTGCGGCAGGAATTGGGTTTCACGGGCGAAGTGTCGGGAGCCCATGCAGGCACGTACCTGGTCCTGACCCTAAACGGAATCTCTGAGCGAGCGATTGCTGAACGCGCCGCCGACCGCGGTCTTTGGCTGCTACCCCTGTCGCCTTTTTATGCCAGTACGCCTTCACGGCAAGGGTTGGTTCTCGGTTACGGCAGCACGCCGGTGGAGGAAATACCAAAAGCGGTGAGAAAATTACGAGAAGTTCGAGCAGGATCTGTACCGGATACCAGAATGAACCATCCAAAAACGCCCTCCATGAGAAGGCCGGTCGGAGTCAAGTGGTTTTTCTCGTTTTTTCGTTGGACAAGGTTTTTCTCTCTGCCAGGTTACTACTGTCGCCACCCTTCCATCCGCACTCTCGGGTTGCCTAGACATTTTCTATCCCCCAAATTTTGGCTAATTGGGACGAAAAGCGAGTTTTTCAACGGCCACGCCTGTTTTCGCCAGTTGACAGTTCTTGTGCTAGCAGGTCGGGCACGGTCGCCACGCTGCTACTGCAACTTGGCGTACTCGGCTTGGCTTCCTTCAGGAGGGGAATATCGGGCTCGGCGTCTCTCCAGAGCGTGAGAAAATCCTTGTAGGCAGCAAGTGCCCGGACGCGGGAGGCATCGGCGTCGGCTCCCTGCGAAGTTCTCGCTTGCAATGCATTGGCACGTGCCACTCCCAGATGCGCCAACGCTCCCGTCCAGCAGTTCCAGACGATGCCGCTATGGTCGAGAATTCTTTGGAACTCTGCAGCGGCAGCACTTCCTTGTCCAGTTGCTAAGTAAGCTTCTCCGCGCACATACACTGGATAGAGGCAGGAAATATTGTTGACGAAGGGGATTTGCCCTAACTCGATGGCGGAAGCTGCTTGCAGAGATCTTAAGGCACGAGATGGGTCTTTTTTGTCCAGTGCCAATTGTGCCTGAATTGCCGGCAACCAAAGCGACTGCATCTGCGTGTCCAGCGGGAAGCGTCTCCCTAGGTCATGGGTCAAATATTCACTTCGCGCGGTATCGCCTGCCATGGCAAAGGCGAACGCCGCTTCGGCGGCCGCTCCCATACTTGTGGGGGCCGACTTTAAGGCCACAACCGCCGACTGTCGCGCTTGCGCAACATTGCCATAGACAGCCTCCCACTGCGCATTGATCGCCTGCCATATTGCCCCATTTTCCTTGCTGTCGGCCCGAACAGCGGAATTCACAGCCCGCTTGGTCAGTTCCCGCGCCTTGCGCAGATGGCCGGAATACGCTTCAGTGTCGGACGCGAGAGCCAGTCCATAGTGCTCGTACTGGGGGTTATCCGCAAACCACTTCTGCTGTCCAGCCATCGACCGGGAGTTCGCTTCGAGAAAGCCAAGCCCATAAAGCACACTGTGAATTTGGGAATCGTCCATCTTTCGCGCCAGCGCCTCATGGATGACCTGCCGCGTTTCGTCAACACGCTGCAAGGCAAGAGTGAAGTTGGCAAGATTTTCGTAAAACTCGACTCGATCCGGTGCGAGACGCACGGCTTGCCGCGCGAACTCCGCGGCTCTCTCATGCTGCCCTTGTGCGGCGAGCACCAGGCTTAGATTGGAGTATGATCCGGGTTGCCGCGAGTAGTTCTCCACCTCCTCCTGATATGTCTGCGCCGCTTTATCAAGTTGACCGGTTACATGGAAATAATAACCGGAGGTGATCTTTAGCTTTTCCCACTCGCTGGCATGCTCCCGCAACTGAAACGCTTTGGTGTAGTACTCACTCGCCGATGCGAGTTGGCCCAGGGCCCAGTAATCGTTGCCCGCCGCCAAATAGACAATCGCAAAATTCGGATCCAGCTCAATGGCACGCTTACGGTAAGGCAGCGCTGCCGCGATACCTTGCTCTCTAATCGCTCTTAAGGAGAGGCTGTACTCTCTCAGAGCTTCGAGCGAAGACGTAGTAGCTTGGGCGAGCGGAACATCAAACTTCTGCACCGTAGCCAGCGATTCGCCCAGTTCGCGGCGCAGCTTGGATGCCACCTTGCCCAATGCGTCGAGCACTTTCTCCTTGGACGCCACCGTGACCTGCTCTTCGGCCAGCGTGTTCCCGCTCTGGCAATTCGCCGCCTTCAACCCCAGCACGTATTCGCTGCCCAGACTACCAATCGCTCCCGCGAGGTAAGCTTTGCTGCCCACCCGCTGGCAGAGCTCACTGGCAACCTCTGGCGTGAGTTTCGTGTTGGACGGAAGAGTCATCAGTTGCAGGGTCTTCGCAACTTCACCGTCGGGCAGTACATTCAAGAAGGGCGACTGCCGCAGGGAAATGTTGAGCGCTGTCTTCAGCGTGTCGTCGAATATCGCATCGCCCGTGCTGTTGGCAAAATCGGCGAGCACGATGGTGTCTTTTTCCGTGAGCTTGCGGGCAAGTCGAACGTGCCAATACCACACACCGGCGCCCACGACAACGATCAAGACAGCGGCAGACACCAGGATCTTCCAAGAATAAAGGTGAGGCGGGGCAGGCTTGACTTTTTGGGCGACATTCGAGTCCATCACGAGTACGGGACCGGGTTGTGCTGCTCCGTTGTCTTTTACGCTCCCGTTTAATACGGTGAAGGGATTTTCGGAGTCCCGCCTCAGCCGTTCCAGATCCGCTCGCATCTCCATCGCACTCTGATAGCGGTGCTCCCGGTCTTTTTCGAGCGCCTTCGCGATGATTGTGTCCAAGGCAGCAGGTAACTCCGAATTCACCCGGCCGAGTGGGGCTGGCTCCTCGTTCAGGATGGCATTCATTATCAGCACGGGATTCTTGCCGACGAAAGGCCGCTGGCCCGTCGCCGCTTCGTAGAGCACGACCCCCAAGGAAAACAGATCACTGCGCGCATCGATCTCCTCTCCCCGGACCTGCTCGGGAGACATGTAGGCAGTTGTACCGGTGATAATACCCTCCGCGGTGAGCGATTCATCGTCGGACTCGATTTCCAGTCGACGGCCAGGGATAGTTTTGGCCACTCCAAAATCCAGAATCTTCATCCGGCCCGCACCTGTCATGAAAATATTTCCCGGTTTTATATCTCGGTGAATGATCCCCTTCGCGTGAGCTGCTGCTAAAGCGTCGGATGTCTGAATGCCCAGATCCAGAAGTTCTTCCGCAGAGATTGGCCGATCGTGGATTCGCGCTTTCAGGCTCTCCCCCTCCAGCAACTCCATGACAATCACTGGCTGTCCATCCTGTTCTTCCACTTCATAAATAGTGCAGATGCTCGGGTGATTCAAGGAGGAAGCAGCGTGGGCCTCGCGTTTAAACCGTTGCAGGGCTCTTGAATCGTGCGCCAGCTTGTCGGGGAGAAATTTCAGAGCAACATGTCGTTTCAAGCGGATATCCTCCGCTTCATAGACCACTCCCATGCCGCCACCACCCAGCTTCTCGACAATGCGGTAGTGCGCGATGGTTTGGCCGATCACTGGCACGGTTGCTAGGTTGGTCTCCGCCGATTTCACGAGTGCGGGATCGGGTTGTGCCGCCGCGTTCTCTTGCACGCTCCGGTCTAATGGAGCGATGAAACGATAACCGCGCTTGGGCACGGTCTCGACGTAGCGCGGAAAACTAGGCTCATCTCCCAGCGCCTCGCGCAGCTTCTTGATCGCGTTATACAGACCCTTGTCAAAATCGACGAACGTGTCCGCAGGCCAGATTCGCTTCCGCAGCTCTTCCCGAGTCACGATTTCGCCCGGGTGTTCCAGCAGGATCTGAAGAATCTGGAAAGGCTGGTCCTGGAGCTTTACCTTGACGCCCCGCTTGCGCAGTTCTCCCCGGACAGCGTCCAACTCGAACGGGCCGAAGCTGAAGGGTCGTTTTGATGGCTGGGATTCGGGCAAGGCCTGCGCGCTCCAATGGCCACGGAGTCTATCACAGTCGCTAGGCCGGGATAGATGACTACCTAACTAGCGTGCGGAGAATCACTTACAGGACGAGAAAAAGAATAGGCGTAGAACAGGAGCAGGTGGTTGTGCGCCAATTCATTCCGTGAGAAAAGTGCGCCCAGAGCCGAACACTTCAGGACGGCTCGGCACCCGGGATCAAGGCAAGGCGCTTTGGCGCAGGTCAGAACACAGCAAAAGTTTCAAAACTAAGGAGAATTTTATGAAAATCAGTGGAATGGCTCTCAATGTTCCCAAAACGAATTGCAACGGTTCGCGACTTTTGGCGCTGGCTTGCGCTCTGCTAGTCGCGCTCGCGGCCGCTGCGCTGCACGCCCAAATCATTACCTACACAGACGTCTACGACTTCAGCAGCAGTGACGGACACCAACCCTTTGACTACGGCCAGTTGCAGCTGAGTGGCAACGGGTACCTATACGGAACTGCTTATGACGGAGGATCCTCCGGCTATGGCACAGTGTTCAACGTGTCAGGCTCCCTGCATAACGACCTGGTGAGCTTCAACAATTCGGGTGGCATATTTCCGATCGGAGCGTTGACTATGGTCGTTGACTTCTCCGAAGGATTCGCGAATGAGTCCTTTTACGGCACCACGAGTGAGGAAGTTAATTTCGGCAATGGCACGCTGTTCTGCGTGACCCCGGAAGGCGTACTCACGGTCGTGCATCAGTTTACGGATAGTGAAGGGAGCCCGGTCTCTCCTCCAGTTCAAGGGGCAGACGGGAACCTCTATGGAATAACTTCTCAGGGCCTGAACGCGAGTTTCACGACCTACCGCTACACGATTAGCTCCGGCACTTACAAGATGCTCCCCTCCAGCGTACCGGGGGCTTCGACTGGTCCGATGGTGCTCGGGGTGGATGGATATCTCTATGGTGTGGCCGGCGACGCGATATTTCGCATGACCACTCCGGGCGGAGCCATCAAGATAATCTACAACTTCAGCGGCCCCGACGGTGCTAGCCCTTCTGGCCCCCTGGTTGAGGGTCCAGATAACTCCTTCTACGGAGTCGCGCGTTACGGCGGTGCCAATAACACAGGCACAATTTATAAGCTTTCTCCGTCCGGCGGCGGCTTTACCTATAGTCCGATGTACAGCTTCACCGGGTTGAGTGGTTTAACCAATTCGGACGGCGCCGAGCCGATTGCGGGTCTGGCATTCGGTTGGGACGGAAAGCTTTATGGGGCGACCACGAGTGGGGGCGCATTCGGCTACGGGACGATCTACCAGATTCCGACGAGTGGCGGCTTCAAGAAGCTCTTCGACCTGAGCGGGGCAGGTGGAGCCGCGCCAGGTAATTATCCAACCACAACCATGATGGAAAACGCCGACAGCTGCTTGTACGGGCTTACCACCGGCGGAGTATCGATTGGAGAAACTACCGGGTATGGGAACGTGTACAAGTTGTGTCCCGAGAGCCTGATCCAAATTGTCACGTGGTGCTGCAACGCATACCATAACACCGGCGATCCGCTCATGATTCTGGGCGACAACCTGGAGGCAGTGGTGACAGTCAGCATTGGTGGAGTCCCGGCGCAATTCCAGCCTGGATCCAACACCTACCTCACGGCGATTGTGCCAAGCAACGCAGTGGACGGCTTGGTCTCCGTGATCCTGGCCACTGGCGAGCAGGTCGAGAGCGAATCGACGCTGCACATCCTCCCGACAATCACCAACCTCGATCCTCCGTCCGGCCCAGTTGGCACGCAGGTAGGGATCGTGGGCGGCGGCTTCGCGGGAGCAACCGAGGTCACCTTCGGCGGTGTGAAGGCGACCAATTTCACGGTGGTTACTCCCTCGTTGATTCAGGCGGTAGTTCCTGCGCGAGCGAAGACGGGCAAGGTCAAGGTCACCACACCCAACGGCACCGCGACCAGCAAACAGACATTCACCGTCAACTGAGACAAAGGCGAATGCTCATCGGACTCACCGCAGTGCAAACTGCGGTGAGTTCTCACGCGGTCCCCAACGGGAATGACTTTTGCGGTTTGAGATCGGCTTTCGTTTCCCTCCAGACACAGAGAAGCACATCTACAAGTTTCTTCAAGAGAAGTTCGCGTCCTCAACGAAGAAGAAAGACGTTTGCCAATTGGGAACGTCGTCTATCAGTTATCTGTTGCGTGTTTATCGACTCGGCAAATGGGAACTGGTGCGCTCATTCAAGATTTCACAGTGGCAAGTCCGAGAAACCGCATCACTCCTCAATTGGCGATAAATCCCGTGGCTGTTGAAAAACTCCTTCTCTCAAAATCGACGAAAATGAAAACTCGTCAGGAAGCCCTACAATCGATCTTCTCGGGTCGCCTAGACATTTTCTATCCCCCAAATTTTGGCTAATTGGGATGAAAAGTGAGTTTTTCAACAGCCACTCCCGATTACACTTATCATCCCGGTGAATGAGCGAAATCGCTTGATAACAGAAGTTACACGGAGAAGTTACACGGAGCTCCGACCGCGTGAGGCAAAAGAAAAGCCGCCCTACACATCGGGCGGCTTGTGGATAGCGCAAACAATCGAGATTGGTTACTTTCTCAGCTTCTCCCGGAGCTTGCCAGCAGTAGTCCCATGGCCAGCAACTTCCCCCTTCTCCGGAGCGTCGGTGGACAGTTCGCGCTAGTGCTGATCCGGCTTATCCGGCGACTTTTCCGAGTCGGTCTTCTCGGTATTCTGCGCGTTGCTCTCAGCATTCAGCGGCTTCATCGCCACCACTTCGTAGGTGCGCACCTTTCGGTCTCCATCCGGCACTTTAAGGAACATGCGGTCATTCTTGATTGTAAATTCGGCTTCATGACCGACCGGCAATACGGTTGGGTGTTTACCATCGGTGGGACGGACGTGATATTCCATGTCATCGGTTCGCAACAAATATTGGGCACACATCTTTTCGGTTGAACTCGAGTGCTCGACGCCGGCGGAAGCGATAACACTGCCCACGCCGTTGAGGCCGCGCTGTTTTTCGCCGCAGGGCACGGCTTCCATTTTTTCCAGCATGCCCCTTTGGGACCCCATTTTCTTGGGGTCGTCCTTGTGGTCCTGAGCGGTCGCTTTCGGCTGAAACGACAGAACAAGAATGACCGCTAGAAATAACGAACTCTTGATGTGCATGATTCCTCCTCCTGGAATGTCTGAGTCAATCTTCCTTCTTCGTTACGTAAGTCCAGGTCGAACAGAAGGCCGGTTTCCCGGCCCTCTTTCGAATCGTCCATGAACCCAACTACTCTTTTCCTTTCGGATCAGGAGTCGGGGTTTTGACTTGGCTGTTCTTTCCGGGTTGCTCACCGGGTTGCTGCGACGACTTCATGAAGCTGTCGGCGTTCGCCTGCAATTGCGCCTGCGCATCAGGATGCGCTTTCAGGTACTCCTGAAGCTCAGGATGGCTGCCGAGGTATTCCTGGTTCTTAAGCAACGAGGGGTCTTTGGAGACCTGCGCGGAGATGGCGGAATGCGCCCCCAGGAATTCATGGAAGCTGGCGGATGTTCTGTGCCTATCGCGATCTTGATCTCCGTGCATGTCGCCGTCGTGCCGGTTCTCAGTGCGGTCGTATTTCTCCTCCTTGTGCATGAAGGCGTTTGGATTTTCCTTTATCTCCTCGCGGACTGCAGGATGGTCCTTCAGATAGGCGCGTAACGCGGGATGCTGCTCGACGAATTCCCGGTTATCGACGAGAGAGGGGTCCTTGCGCAATTGTTCGGCGATCTCAGGATGGCTATCCATGAAATGGTCGAAGTTCGCCAATTCCCGGCGAGTGGTGTCGTTATCCTTATCTTTGTCTTTATCTTTGCGGTTGTCCGCATCATCTTTGCGGTTGTCCCCATCACGCCCATCCTCGGTGCGATCGTAGCGGTCTTCCCGCCGCATGAAAGCGTTGGGGTTTTCCTTCATCTCCTCGCGAACTCCGGGATGGTTTTGCAAGAACTCCTGCAGTTCCGGGTGGTTCTGTAAGTATTCGCGATTGTCTGCCAGCGACGGATCCTTGCGGAGTTGTTCGGCGATCTCGGGATGACTGTCCAGGAAGCGATCGAAATTCGCCAGTTCGGCTCGCGTGGTGTCATGATCTCGGGTTTGCGGGGGCGCGGAAGTGCGATCTTGAGGGGGGTTGGTAGTGGGGTCGCGGTCGCGGTCGCGGTCTCCGGTGGACTGTGCAGTTACGGGCGCAGCCAGCCAGAACATGGCTGCTAGCGGTACAATCAGCAAATTCTTGAGATGGAACCTTTTCGTCTTCATTTGCCATCGGCCTCCGTGCGGAATAGATCGTTCGTCGTTTGGCTGGATGTGTTCGCTCGATGTAAGTTAATCGGATCCCACTCGCTGCGGACCAGGAATCAAAGCTGCGAATCAGCGTCCGTAGCTCTATCTACACATTCAGCAAGACGAAGGATGACAGGCGTCCGCTATCGTGTCTGAGCAAGATAGCTCACATGCGCAGCTTCAAGGAGCGTGCTTTTCGTTTGCTTAGGTCTATCTAAGCTCTTGGAGGGCGATGATGAGAACACTGGCTATTGGCCCCGTGACCCGAAGCAGTAATGCGCCGGGTTCTGAGTGTAATCGCATTGACGCAATCAGGTCTCGGAAGGTCGTGGACCCCGCAGCAAGCCGTCACCGGATTTGCCATTCCTCTCTGCCGCATTCGAGGCCTAGCCCTGCGGTATGATGAGCGAGAAATGAAGAACACAGCCGTCTTGCTCCTCAGTACTCCGATGCCGCTTGCTCGCAAAGGCGTGGGGGCAGCCGTCGCCGAGTTCCTGGTTGCGCACAACGGGAGCATCTTGCACAGCGACGACCATCTGGACAGCGGCCGCGACTTGTTCCTATCGAGGCTGGAATGGGATCTGGAGGGGTTCGATATTCCCATCTCCGACTTCGACCATCACTTCAAGCGGCTCGCGCAATAGGGATGACGGATGATGACGGTCGTATTGCGACTCCACCAACCGTCACTCAAGAAGGTTTAGCTCCAGACTGGGTCTAAATCTGCCAAGTCTGTGGCCAATCCAGCAAGTCTCAGAGACTTGCTTTGAGCGAACTCCCGGGCCTCAGCTGCTGTGGACAGTATCGTGGCTTTCGACCTTTCTAAAGCATGCGCGTGATATTTGAGCCACTCGTCGGATACGCAAACAGCGTGTGCTTTAAATCGGTGGCTCGCATCCCGGAACGGATGGCAAGCGCGAAGAGATTGATGACTTCAGCGGCCTCGCTCCCTAGAATGTGAGCGCCCAGAATGCGGTCTGTGCCTTCTTCCACGAGCACTTTGTAGCCGGAACAGGTTTCCGCAACCCGCCGAGATGAATACCAGGTCGAGGTCATCTCCTTCTTGACCCTGAACTTAAGGTTTTGCTCACTTGCCCCGCGTTCACTGAAACCGACAGCAGCCAGCGGGGGGACCGTGAAGACGACCGACGGAATGCCGAGGTAATTTGGTTTCTGATGGTTCCCCTTCAAGAGGTTTGCGGCCGCGATCAGCGCCTCATAGCTCGCCACAGGAGCCAGCGGTGAACCTCCACTGGCGGCGGCATCTCCCGCCGCATACACAGCTGGAATCGACACACTTTGCAAGAATTCGTTGACTCGCACCCCCCGTTTCTCCCATTCGATTCCGGCCGCATCCAGATCCAGGTCCTTAATCTCGGGCACGCGACCCGCAGCATGCACAACCAAATCCGTCTGAAACATGCCTGTCTTCCCAGAAGCCACTGCCCGGACAGTCGACTGAGCGGAGCTTTTTTCGATCTCTATCGCCTCGGTTCCCAGATGAACAGCAATGCCAAGTTCGCGAGTTCGCTCAACGAGTTGATCAACGAGATCCGGGTCAAAAAGGGGGAGTGGGCGCAGGCCACGGTGTAGGACTGTAATCTGCGATCCCACACACGCCGCCAAATGCGCAAACTCAAAGGCGATATACCCGCCTCCGATAAACAGAATCCTCCTCAGGAGCTCGTCCAGTTCCAAGAACTGATCACTTGTCGTAAGGTGCTCAGCGCCGGGAATCTCCAAATCTGCCGGGGCCTGTCCGGTCGCAATAACGACGTACCGTCCCTCCAACGTCTCTTCCCCTACTCGTACTGTTGTTGGACCGGTGAAGCGCGCCCGACCATGGAACGCTGCGATGCCGGTTTTCGCAAACTCGTCTTCGCGCCGTTTTGGAACCGGCTCAGTGAAAGAACGCTTGAAACGCATTAACTCGGGCCAATCAATCCGAAGCTTCTCGGTCCGAATTCCCTTTCCTTTCATTCGACGAGTCCAGTCAACCGACTCGGCAGCTCCGACCAGCACTTTCTTTGGGTCGCATCCTCGGAGAGCACAGGTACCTCCGAACGGCCTCGAATCCACAATCGCAACCTGCCATCCCGCGTCGCGACAGCGCGATGCCACCGCCGAGGCAGCTGATCCTGTTCCGATTGCGATCACATCAAATTTTCTAGTCATGGTTTCCTCAAGGCATTTTGCATTTGTTCCGGCAAGCTGAGACGCGGCACGCACTTGCGCTGTGTGCGACGGATCGCCACTGAGCCATCGACGCATCAATTGACGAAATCAGCGTTAGCACAACTTGTAGGCGGTATGCCCGCTGTGTCGCCGATGTTTCTACCGTAAACGCTCATCAAGGTCGCGGACACACATATTGTCGTCTTTGATAGTGAACGGGAATTTCTTAAACACGAATGTTCCTTGAATCCACAGTCGCCTACAAAGAAGCACACAGGGGTTGAGTTTGTTGGGAAGAAGTTGCCAGATTGAGCAGTCACTCAAGCTGGCAAGCTGTGCGTGATCTCTTCTCAAGTGCTCGTTGTCCGAAGATGCCGTCCAGGC
>Ga0302320_10027162_pt1 | contig 11043 bp, 11 predicted proteins | sample Bog_T0_3_FD_202130 | JGI IMG/M metagenome (GOLD analysis project Ga0302320, IMG submission 202130) | Peat permafrost microbial communities from Stordalen Mire near Abisko, Sweden - Bog_T0_3 | ecosystem: Environmental > Terrestrial > Soil > Wetlands > Peat | place: Sweden: Abisko, Stordalen Mire... | reverse complement strand
CCGCCGGGCTGCTCATCGGCCTGGCGGGCCTGGCCGGGACCAGGCGGTCCCGGCGGCGCGGCCTGCGCTCCGCGGATCTGCTGTTCGCGGCGGGCGCGGTGGCAGCGGTCGCCGGTGCCGCAGCGTCCGCTCCGTTCGACTGGCGCTACCAGCTCCCCCAGCTCACCCTGATCCCGGTGGCCGCCGCGTTCGGGTGGATGGCCCTGGCGAGCTGCGGGCCACCGCACCACGAGCCAGCCGTTCAGCCGGACGGTCCCCCCGCGGCCTCCGCCGCGGGCGAGGACCACTCGCCGGTAATCCGCTTCAGCGGCTCCCACCACAGGCGATTGTCCCGGTACCACCGGATGGTGGCGGCCGCCGCGAAGGATGTCCGGGGCCGGTATCCCATCCCGCGCAGCAGCGAGTCGTCCAGCCAGTAACGGCGGTCGTGTCCCGGGCGGTCGGCGACCGGTACCGCCCTGTCCCAGTCGGCCCCGCAGAGGTCCAGTACGGCCCGATGAGACCAGCCCCGCCGGTCACCAGGATCCTCATGCCCTGATCTATACCGTGCTGACCAGCCTGGGAATCCGGCCAGGTGGCTCGTAACGCCTGGGCATCGCCGGTAACGTCTGCGCATCGGCCTGCGCCGATGGTGCACCGCAGGGCCGCGACGTGCGTCCCTTTATTCGTATCCGGAGTGCAGTGGGAGGGACCGGGCGATGAGCATCACCACGGCGATCAGGGCTACGGACGGAGATGACGACGCCGTCGGGGCTCATGAAAGAGACGAGGCTGGCGGGCCTCGCGACTTGAACGACGCCAGCATGGCACCGTACTGCGGAGCCTGCGGCGCCTGGGTGGGCATGTTCGCGCCCAGGGAGGGCTGGCGGCACTTTCGCGGCAACCCGGCGCCGAACGGCACCCGGTCACCCTTCGACCCCGGGCACGACGTCGAGCTGGCCTGGTGCCTGCCGCCGGCGCGTTCGGTCTCACCCGCCCAGCGCGAAGAACTGCTCGCCGCCCTGGACGACGCCATCGCCTACCGGGAGCACGCCGCCTCCACCGGCTACGCCACGGCGTACCGCATGCTCCGCCGCCAGCTGGGGGCACCGGTCCAGCCGCAGCCCTGACTTCCTGATCTTCGGTTGCGGCCCGGGTCACGAGATCAATCGGTATATCTCCGCCGGCGACCTCAGAAACCACCCTTCTGGCGAAGAGGAGAGACCATCACCCGAGCGCGTAGGATTCCTGTCACCCCGCCCGCCGCCGAGCTCAGGCCCGGATTGCGACCGTGGCGACCAGATACCGGTGGTCGCTGCCGAACCCTGGCTCGGCGGCAGTCTGGGTGACGGCCAAGCGCGCTCCCGTCAGCACGTGATCTATGCGGACGAAGGGCGGCACAACGGCACCGTTCGGCCACGTCATGTCGGCCGCCTTCCCCCGGGCCGCGGCCCCGTCGGTCAGCCCGTCGTGCAGGAGGGCAACGAACTTGCCGTTGCCCCATGTGGCGTTGAAGTCCCCGATCATCAGCACGCGACTGTCGCCGCTGGCGCGCACGGACCGGCCGACGGCGGCGAGCGCCGCCGACCACTCCCGCCAGTACGCGGGAAAGGGCGCCAGGGTATGCGCGAGGCGCAGGGCCACCGGCCCACCTGGCGACCAAAGGGTGGCCTCGACCATGTACGGGATCGGCTGATCATCCCAGCGCACGGTCCGTACCCGGCAACCGGTCAGACGCAGCCTGGAGGCGATCAGAAAACCGGTCGCGCCGTAGGCCGGCGCAGAGCAGCGGTAGGGGAGGCGCGCCAGGACGCCCGATACCACCATGCTGTGCAGCGCCGGTGGCGTGAACTCTTCCAGGGTTACGAGGTCGGGACGGTCCTGCTCGATGGCTCGCACGTAGCCGGCCTGAAAGTGGAGGCTCGTGTCAATGTTGGCGTCGAACACCCGTACGACCGGGGCATGCCGGGCCCATGCAGGCAACGGAGCCGCAGCGAGCAACTCCGGCAGGACGAACGCCACCTGGGCGGCGACGATGACGCCCGCTGCCGCGGCGAGCCACCAGCGCCGCGCTATGAGCGCCCCAGCGGCCACGATCCAGGCCGGTAGATAGACGATCTGGGTGAGGGCGTCGAGCACGATCAGCGGTTCGGCCGAGTCCCAGGCCACGAGCCGCAACAGCGCGACGAACCCGAGCACAGCGACGGTCGACCAGGCGGCGACGAGAAGTCCGACTCTTACCACCGCCGGTCCGCGGTAACGACGGCGCAGCGGGCGGGTCTGTCCCGCCCCGATGGCGCTAGCTGCTTCCGACACGGTCGTCAACGTACCGAGAAAAGCGCGATCTCCGACGCAACTGCCTGCGCTCCGGTGCCGTTCTGTGCGGGCCCCGTCTCATCGGAGTCGTTCAGTGAGCTGCGTGCCAGACGATCATGGCGATGCCGACGGCAGCCCGGGCGGCTCCGATAGCGGCCTGGCTACCGTGACGTCCCGGATGACCTCCACCACGGCGGCCATGGCGGTGACTCCAGCGATGCCCCGCCTCGTGCTTCACTGTCTCGCGCTGATATCGCACAAGCCCAGCGCCCGTGGAACGCTGCGGTCCGGGGGCGGCCCGTCCTCCCGCGGGTCGTCCTCCCCGTTATGGAACGCTCCTCCAGGGGCAGGCTGCAAACGAGCACCGCCCGGAGGAATCGAAACGGTATGGCACCGGAGACCTATATCCGGTCGTCACCGCGACGGTTGCCCAACTTGATCCAGCGTTTGAGGCTGGTACGCGGTTCTTCGAGCGCAACCGCAGCTGCCGGAAGGGTGGGCTTGGGGCGGCGAGGCTCACGAATACCTGCCATCGGCGGCCGTCGGCGCCAGCTCCGAATGTGATCGAACACGCGCTGTAGCGAAGCGGACATGCTGCGCCAGACGGCGGGTCGGCGTTTTCGCGTCATATCTTGATTATCCGCCCGACGGAACTGGGGCAGGTCCTTCCGGACGGAGCCGGTTACACGCGAACCTGGGTGCGACGGTACCCAATGCACACGTATCGCCATATCTATCGACTTGGATGTTTACTTGTGGGATTCCAGTTCAGGTGCGTGACGCATACTACCGGTGCATCTGCCGGGCGCACCTTGGCTATGTACCCCGCCGCTTACCTCGGCCATGGGTACCGGGCGTCGTCGATGGAGGGGATGTCTGTGCGCATTCGAACGCCGGCGCGTAGCGCCGTATCGTCCGCGCGCCGCGCGCCGTCGCGCGGGGGATCCGCGTTCAGGCGGGTTTCCGCCCGGACCGTAGTTCCGCTCGCCGCCGTCGGCGGCCTGGCCGCGCTGTCGCTAGCCACACCCGCCGCCGGCGTATCGGCCGTCACCGCCGCGGAGCAACGATTGCTTCGGCGACGCCGCCAGGGCTTGCTGGTGCTTGCGGAGGGTGTCGCGTTGGCGGGCGGCATCGGCGCGGATCCGTTCTGTCTCGATCCGCTTGGAGCATAACGCGAACCCAGACAACGGCAGCGCCGTCCAACCGGTCGCGCTGAGGTGGCTGCGATTAAACGGCGGTGGGCTCGCGCCATTGCGCGACCACGCGGCGCAGCTGCTGGCGTCCTTGCAGGCCGTACTTGGCGTAGATGTTGCCGAGGTGGTATTCGACCGCCTTGCGGCTGATGAAGAGCTCGGCCGCGATCTCGGGATTGGACAGGCCCTGGCCGACCAGGTGGGCGACTTCGGTTTCCCGGCTGGTCAGGGCCAGGACCGACTGTTTCTTGGCCGGGTTGGCGGGCAGATGGCAGGCGGCGAGCTCCTGTTCGGCCCGTTCGGTGAACGGAGCGGCCCGCAGGGCCGCGAACAGGGCGCGGGCGCGGCGGAGGCGCTCGACGGCGTCTTTCCTGTTGCCGGTGCGGCGCAGCAGCCGGCCGTGGGCCAGCAGCAGCCGGGCGGTGTAGACCGGGCTCTGCACGCTCGCGGTATCCTCGCCGCCGGCGTAGATATCCAGGGCCCGCTCGGGGCTCCCCTGCTGTTCGGTCAGCCATCCGTCGAGCCAGGCCAGGGCGGGCCGCAGGTAGCGGACCTGCCCGCCGCCGGGGCGCAGCTGGTCCAGGACGGCAGCCGCGGGCTCGGCCTGACCCGAGCCGATCAGGCCCTCGGCCAGCAGCGGCCGCCACAGAACCGCGTAGACCCGGCTGCGGCCGTCCAGGGCCGAATCGTCCTGCCAGGGGCCCAGCGCATCGGCCATGCCGAGGTAGTCACCGGCGGCCTGGCACACCAGGGCCCGGGCCATCGCCGCGTACACGCGCTCCTGGCCGTAGTCCAGGCTGGCCGCGGCCTGTTCGGCCAGGCGGGCGTGCTGCTCGGCCTCCTCGGTCGCGCCCCGGCCAGCCGGCACGCAGCCCGCGGCCAGATGCAGCAGCGGCAGCTCGAAACGGCGGGAGTGAATCGTCGCGGCTGAGAACCCCTGCTCGGCGGTGAGCAGGACGTCGTCCCACTGGCCGGCCAGGTACTGGGCCAGTGCCACGTAGAAGTAGGCGCGCAGGCCCAGGGTGAGGGCAGCGCCCTGACGCGCCATCTTGAGGCTGGCCGTCATGTCGCTCACGGCCCGGTCCAGCTGGCCGGCCAGTAGCTGGAACACTCCCCGGAACGACAGGCCGTCGACATCGACCGGACCGACACGCGCCGGGTCGGCATCGAGGTGCCCCAGCTCAGCCAGCGCGGCACGCGGCCCGGACACCTGGGAGGCGCCGATCGCGACCAAGGTGTGCGTCTGGCCGGCGGCCGCCGCGTCCAGACGCCCGGTGCCCAGTGCCCACCGGCCCAGGGCCATCACCTTCTCCCCGTCGCCCAGCAGCGTGTAGGTGCCCGCGAGCCGGTTGGCGATCAAGGCGGCCAGTGGCTGCCGGTCCGGGTCATCCCGCACCTCGGCCAGGGCTTCGCTGAACAGCCGCTCTGCCTCGGGCAGCTGGCCGGACGAAAACGCCATCGTGCCCAGCACGCAGCTGCGCAACGGAGACGGCCCCGCCGCCTTCACCGCCTCGCGCAGGCTCATGCCCCGGGCCTCATCGGCCAGCGTCAGATGCAGCGCCGCGGTCAGCAGCCGCCGTTCACGGTCGGCCCGGGCCGGGGAAATATCCGAGGCCCACTGCAGGTGGGTGGCGGCGAGGGGCAGCCGGCCCCGTGCCGCCTCGTCGGCCGCCAGGCCTTCCAGCTGTGCGGCGAGGCCCTCGTCGGGGCGGTCCAGTGCCGCCACCCGGTGTTCCCAGGACGCCTGCTCGCCGACCGCCGAGGCGGCGCGAGCATGCAGCACGCGCCGCCGGCTGGCGGTGATCCCGGCGTAAATGGCGTCCCGAACCAGAAGATGACGGATCTGGACGGGGCCGCTCGGCTCGTCAGGCCACCAGTCCACCAGGCCGGAGGCCACGGCCGACTCTATGGCCGTGCTGGGCGAGCCGACCTGCGCCGCCTGACCCAGCTGGACCAAGGGCATGCGCAGGTTCACGACCGACAGCATCTCCAGAATCGCCCGGGTGTCGGGCGGCAGCACCCGCAGGTGGTCGCCGACGGCGATGGCCAGCGACCGGGGAGGAATTAGACGTCCTTCCGCCTGCGGGTCGAAGCCGGACCCTTCGCTCAGCACCGTGCGCAGGTACAGCGGGTGGCCGCCGGTGCCCTGATAGAGCCGCCGGATCACCTGCTTGTCCAGCGGCCCCGTGGTGAGCGCGGCCGCCAGCGACGCCACCTCATCCGGGCCCAGGCCGCCGAGCAGAAGATGCACCCTGTTCTCCACGCTGACCAGCAACCGCCGGGCCGCCTCGTCCAGGCGGCCAGCCGGGCCGCGGTAGATAACGAAGGCGACGACCGGATCCACCGACAGCCGCCGCAGCATGAACGTCAAGGCCTCTACCGACCCACGGTCGGCCCACTGCACGTCGTCTACCACGACCGCGACCGCCCCGGCGGCCTGCAGCTCGCCCACCGCTTGGAGCAATCGCGCACCCACGGCGAACGACGAGTCCGCCGGGTCTGTCCCGGCCGCCGGGACGGCGCCCCGGGCCGACCGCAGCAGCTGGTCGGCGAGGCCGAAATCTAGGTCGGTCTCGGCCTGGTCGGCACGAGCCGACAGCACCCGCAAGCCGGACGCTGCGGCCAGGCAACGCCTGGCCAGGGTCGTCTTCCCCATCCCCGGCTCGCCCTCGATGGCCACCAGCCACGGCTGCCCCGCCTTCGCCCGGGTGACGACCTCGGCGACGCGCGCGAACTCCGCATCCCGGCCGACGAACAGGTCCAGCTGCGGTTGCCCGTACGGCACGCGCCCACCTCGTTCCGCCCGTCACTTCCGGCCATTTCGGACGAATACGAGCGTAACCGGCGCCGAACCGGCGCTCCCTCCCGAGGTGGGGCGCCGGCCCCGGGCGCCGCCCGGCCACGGCCTACTCCGAGATCTGACGGCGGCGGAACGCTGGCTTCAGACCGTCACAACGCGCGAGGGCCTCAGGCGCCGGGGAACGGTCGCTCACATTGGTGCGGCCGTTCCTCCTCGCGCTTCCACGCGTCCTGGTGGCTCTATCCGCTGGGGTGATCGGTGCTTACGGCCGGCAGGTTCTCCACCTGCTGCTTGGTGATGTTGAGCTGGACGGTGTCCACGACCCCGGTGACGGCGCCGATCGGGATGGCTACTTCCCTGCGGCCAAACAAATGCCCCTCTTGCAGCAGCACGTGACTCACGTGATGGCTGCCAGAGTTGACGACAAGCCCCTCGACTCGCCCGATCTCGCCGTCGGTGGCGTAGACGAGCTTATTGCGCCGCACGTCGACCTCACCCGGGGGCAGGGAGTCGTAGGCGCCGGCTGGCTCATCTTCTCGGGTCTGGGGGACATCCTCGCCTCCGATCGGGCTGTAGTAGGGCCACATGAGCATCTGTTCCGCGCTGTAGCCCGGGTACTGGTCCGGGCTGGTCCGCGGCGCGAAATCCGTATCCTCGGCGAAGCCGAGCTGATCGAACTCCGCCCGGGTGCAGCGCAGCCGGACCTCCTCCGGTGTCGCGGCATCGACAAGGTCCAGCGGGACAAGGCGGCCCAGGCCAGGCCGGTGCCTCGGCTCGACCACCAGATGGGTGACCGCCCGCTTGACTGGGTTGACGACCACGCGGGTCACCTTGCCGCAAACCCCATCGGCGCACCTGCCGTCGGCCCCGATCGCGAAGGGTGTCTCTGCCATGGCCGGCCTCCTCATCCGCTTGGAGCATAAAGCGAGCCCAGCCAGCGGCAGCGCCGTCCAGCCATTGGGGCCCGTGAAGACCTGCCCGGCGCCGCTGGCCTGAGGATTACTCAATCTCCACCCGAGATGCTTGGGACCGCGCTTTCGCGTCTCAGCAAGAGGACACTGCTCACGAGGACGAAGACCAGCAAGAGGACGAACCCGATGCCGTCCAGGACGACGCCAAACGTGGCGATGCCGAGGCCGAAGCCCTGAAGGAAGAACAAGATCCCGACGAGGATCGACACCCAGCCGAGCCAGCGTGGCAGGACACCGCTCGCGATCACCAGCAGGCCTGCGGCGAAAGCAAACAGGCTGCCGAAGACGTCGCCCACGCTGTCCAAGGCATAGGTCATCAGGTACAGCGTGTAGCTCACGCCCGGATCATGCTGAAAGCCGAACGACGCGAGCTTCGCGCCGAACAAGCCGGTGATCCCGACGTCGCTGACGGCATGCAGGGCCACAAACAGCACGCCGCCCGCCAGCACGAGCGAGCCAAGGGCCCGTGGCCGCGGCCGGCCTGGTTCCTCGCGCAGCAGGTGGTACAGCCTGCCCAGGTAGATCGGAAACATCGCGGCATAGACAACGGACAGGTACGCGATCACCAGCAGCCGCCCGCGGTGATCATAGAGCGCGGTCGCGATCTTGGCCGCCGGGTCGTCCTGGTTGACTCCGACTCCGAATGCGACCGCGGCCTCCCCCGCCAGCGCGACGACGAACAGGATGCCCGCCACACCGGCATACCGATCGTCAGAGAGCCGCCTCGCCATCACGGTGTCATCCTCCCAATGCGCGTCGCGCATAACAAGCGCGGACCGGTCATCGGGACGATGCCAAGTGAACGACAACAATGCGCTTGGCGCGGTGCGGGGCTCGCTCACCATGGCAGAGAGTTCCCTCACAGACTGCCGCTCTCGACAAGGCGCTCATCAAAAGTGATATCATTTTGATAGATGATCGGGTGGCCGACACCACAAGTAACAGGAGGCATCCCGATGAACGCACCCAACGACAACAGCGCTGCGAAAGGCCTGCGCGGGTGGTGGGCATCTCCCCCGCGATCCGGCATACGGCGCACGATCGTGCCATGGGAGTACCGCCACCTCCGCGCCTCTGGAGTCACGCGTATTGCCGGTGGCAGCGTCCTGGCCCTCGGCGGCGTCCTGCTCCTCTCGTACGGCTCCTACGGATGGGCAGCCCCGTTCTTGGTTCTTGCGGGGCTGAATCTCGCGGGTGGCTACTGGTACATCACTATCGCTCGTTCCGAGTCTGCCCGAACCTGAGCATGCGCTGCTCGCACTGGTCTGGCGGCTTGGCAACAGTCCCACCACGACGGCCCGCTAGTGCCACGCGGTCAGGGACGTGAGCGAAGCCAGATGGGTATGCCTGCTGCCTCCGAGAGCCGGACGGTGGTGGTGCTGGCGGCCCGGATGAAGGCCACGCATCCGTCCGCACCTTCGCTGATGGCGTCGTCCAGCTCGGCGGCGATGCTGGTCATGTCGGCCGCTCATCACTCCTCGATTTGCCGCGCCCCTCCCCTCGCCGTTTTCCGTCCAGGCCGCCTATCGGAATCGAACCGATGACCTACGCATTACGAGCCTGTCCCGTGCGTTGGCCGCAGGCTGGAGGTCCGCGTCTACGTTGGGGTTTGCAAGGTGCTGCTGGGAGCGATCATTGGCTGCTGACGGCGCTTCGGGGTACATCGGGGGCACGCCTTGGCCCGGTACATGGCGCGGTGCTGTTCCTCGGCCTTCGGCTGTAGGCTCGCTCCCATGGGTGGCCAGGTGACCCTTCGGCCTGTGATCGAAGATGATCTGTCCTGGCTTGCCAGCATGAGGCATGACCCAACCGCTACGGGCCTGCACGAGTGGCATGGCTGGCGCGATCCCCAAGCGGCGAGGCGGCGATGGACCGAGTCCGGGCTGCTTGGCGATGACGGCGGGACTTTGATTGTGCTGCACAGCACTGATCGCGTCGGCACTGTTTCCTGGCGCAAGGTTCAGACCGGACCGATCGCCTGTAACTGGGCCATCGGCATCGGGCTAGCACCGGAGTTCCGGGGACGCGGCTACGGTTCTGAGGCGCAGCGGCTGCTGGTTCTTTACTTGTTCGCCTTTACGCAGGTCAACCGCATAGAGGCCACCACGGAGATCACAAATGTGGCTGAGCAGCGGGCACTGGAGAAGGCTGGGTTCACGCGTGAGGGCATTCTGCGCGGCGCTACGTTCCGCCAAGGCCGATGGCACGACCAGGTGATTTATAGCGTGCTTCGCGATGAGGTTGAACTAGAGGCTGATGGCGCGTCATGAGGCTGTCCTCAGCGTTACTGAGCGGCCTGGCGGGTGATGCCGAGGCGAGAGCCGATCTCCGCGCGCACCCGCTAACCAGCCTATTCCGCTGCTACCTGCTGAGCTGCAACTCGCCGGTGGGCGGCGACGTTGAGCGTCGTTGTGCGGCCAATCTGACCCGGCTGTCTACCCGGCACGGTCGGGGCTGTCCGGCATCCTAGACCTTGTGCTGCTGCAGGCTGGGGTACCACTGCCGGACCTTGTGCATCCGCACCACCCAGTGGTGATGCCACTGGTGCGGGTCGGTCTGGGCGGCGGGCCGGCCGGAAGACCCAGTGCGGCGCAGCGCGACAACCCGTACGTCCGGATCCACTCCGGCCCGGGCGGCGGTCACCTGGGCGCTGTGGCCGGCCGGGGCGGCCTGTACGGCGCCGATCTGCTGCTCGCACAGCCGCCAGAACGCGTACAGGAACCGGGAGCCGAGCGTGCCGTCCTGGTCCTGGTCCAAGATGGCGCCCGAGGCGTACTCGCCGGTCGCCTGGTCCAGCTTCGCGGCTTCCCTGTTGCGTGCCTCGTCCTGCCAGTACGCGGCGTTGAGCCCCCGCAGCGCGGCGGCGAGGCGGTCGAAATCGTGTGCCTGGCCGGGGGTGTCCGCGTGCAGCGGCAGGGACCAGATGACATCCAGCAGCATGGGCGGCAGGGCTACGCGCTGGGCGCGGGCCGCCTGCATGAAGCCACAGCTGGGCCGGGCGGCGGTGGTGTAGCCCGACATCCGCACCGCCGGCAACCCGGCCCAGCCAAAGCCCATGCCGCTGGGCAGGGGCACCTGGGACGGCGACCGCCAGGTGAAGGCGATGTCCTGGTGCCAGCTGCCGGAGGGGTGCCGGGTGATGAGCGGGCGGGGCAGGATCACGGACCCGGACGGGCTGGGCAGGTCGTCCTCCCGGAGCAGGGCCAGGTCCGCGAAGGTCAGCGACTGCGCCGCGGCGACAGTCCGGCGCCGCGATCCGCCTCCTCCACCGACCCGTACGCCTTCGATGAACTCATAGGCTGACCGGGCATCAATCTCACAGCCGGTCAACCGCAGTCAGGCCAGCCGGAGTTGGCTGTGAACCGTGGCTGTCCGGGAGATTTCCTTACCGGTAGTTGATGAACTGTCACGACTGGTTATAGCCATCTGCTGTTTCGCTCTGACGCCTCTTCTTAGCGGGCCACATGAGGCCGCGGGGTCCCCCTGGCGTCCATGTTCAGCGCCATGTTTCCACAGCCGTGGTTAGCGCGGCGTTAGCAAGATCGGCAGTCCCCACGGTGCGCTGGTTCGTATTGCGGCGCCGTTCACGAGGCTGGATGCCCTTGGGCCCGAGTTGCCCTGTGGCGGACCTGTGCAGCAAGAGTGCCGACAGTCAGCTCCGTCGGTTTTCGCGGCGTTCCTTGCGGCGTCGGTGACGACGTATCACGCCCAATCCGAACCACACCAGTGCGCCGAATAGCGCTGTAATAATGGTGTAGAACCACAACCGCCAGGTAAAGCCCCA
>Ga0302320_10027160_pt1 | contig 11044 bp, 10 predicted proteins | sample Bog_T0_3_FD_202130 | JGI IMG/M metagenome (GOLD analysis project Ga0302320, IMG submission 202130) | Peat permafrost microbial communities from Stordalen Mire near Abisko, Sweden - Bog_T0_3 | ecosystem: Environmental > Terrestrial > Soil > Wetlands > Peat | place: Sweden: Abisko, Stordalen Mire... | reverse complement strand
TGGGGCGCTTTCTGCCGCGCCAGTTGCTGGTGGTCCTTCTCCTGCTGCTGCTGCAGTTTGTCCCGCTCCTGAGTCTGCTTCGCCACCAATTTATCCTGCTGCTGCTGGTACTTCTGGTCGACCTTCGGCTTGCCTGTGTTCGGAGCGCTGGGCCGCTCCACCGGCGGCAGGTCGTGAGGATGGACGGGGTTGCCCGCATGCGCTGAATTTCCCCCGCGGCCGCTGAGTTCTCCGGGCTTCTCGGTCGCTGCGATCGGTGGCCTGCCCTTGTTCGCCGACGCGCGCATCTGCGGATTGCTGCGCGCCACCTGCATGTGTTGATTCTGCTCGGCCACCGGCCCGATATGCCGCTCATGGGACGCCGCCTCTTCCGCCGCACTCGGACGCGCATTGATCCCACCGTTGCCGCCGTTGAAGGCCACGTGGCTCTCGTTGCGGTTGATCACCGTCGTGTTGTAAACGTTATGAATATCGGTGACGTTGATATTCATCACGGCGCGGTTGTAGAAAAAGTGTCCACCGTCCCAGCGTCCGCCTTCAAAACCAACGCCGAAATAGCCGAAGCCGTAATTGATTCCGCCATAGAAACCGACGGTGGGCCCCCAATAGCCGTCCCACCACCTGAAGTGGCCACCTTCCCAACCCCACCACCCCGGAGTCCAGAGGAAGCCGACTTCCGGTGCCAGGATCCATGTGCCCGGAACCCAGTAATAGTCGTTGATGTCATAGTCGTAGGCCCAGTACCCCGGCACCCAAAGGTATCCGTCGCCCGGGCAAAGCGGTTGCTCATAAACAGGAATAGGAGGTGGCCCGATGGTCAATGGCCACGCCGACCTGCGCGAACGATGCCGTCGACAGCGACAGCACCACGACTGCAAACAATAGCGCGGACAACAATGTACGAATCGAACGAATACGCATGGTGAGACCTCATCGCCGGTCATCCCTCGTTTTACCCGGTGCTACTGGCTCAAACTGCGGGCTTCGTGGATTGCACGGCAAGACTGCCTGAGTTGTGAAACGGATCGCATCAGAATTATCGCAGGTTTGGGCTACTGTAAGTCAACGGTCTGCGCCAGGCGGAAGTTGAGATGGCGATCCACTTCGAATTCGATATCTTTACTTTTCTCTCTGTCCGTCCGACGGGCCCCGGAAGTTGCGCCGGTGGCCGCCGAACTCCGTTCCTCGCGAAAACCACCCTTGGCGAAGATGCTGGAAGTTTCGATCGCCACCGTCCTTCCGCCCACGTTCAAACTCACCAGCACGATGCGCAGGTAACCTGGTTCGACCGGGTTCCTGGGAGAATTCGTGGCGGGCTTGGCCTCAAGCACGCGCCCGTTCGCGGATATCCCGCCGGCAACCAGCGTCTGGCCGTCGAGCACGACCGGCGCATCGAGGATGGCACGAAAGCCGTCTCCGGAGTGTGACGATGCGCTCGACAGCGCGCTCTCCAGGCGAACGGAGATGGCCGTTCCTTCGGGCAGTTTTGTGGTGGATGGAATCAGCGCTTGGCTGGGCGAAATGCCAGTCGAGCGCGGCTGGCGATCAAAGGGCAGCTTCTGCGAAGCGGCGCTGTTCGAAGCGTTCTCAGCCGGAGGGCGTCCACAGGCGCAAATGGTGAGCGTCAGCAGCAGGATGGCGATGCGATTGCCAGGAGATGACATGGTTTGCCCCCATCAGAATATCAATTAATTGTCACAAATTTGGTGTGATGGCCCGCACTTAGCGGCGGGGAAAAACGTTCTACACTTTTCCCTAATCAGGCGGGAAGCGTTTCATTCTCGGAAAGTTGAGCCTGCTTTTTCCCAGCTTGGAATCGGAGAAAGGTTTCAGGTGTCCGGTGTTAGGTCTAAGGTCGCAGGGATCAGAACTTTGGTTTCCTGAGAACTAGGACCTAAGACTTGAGGAGCAACCTTGGCATGAACGTCATCACCCAATTCCCGGCGCCCCGCGATGGGGCCCACGACCTGCGTTTTCAGGCGACGTTTGAAGGAGCCGCCATCGGCATTGCGATTTGCCAGCTTGATGGCCGCATTCTGGAAACGAATCCCGCGCTCGGCCGAATGCTTGGCTATAGCACTCAGGAACTGACGGGCACGCACGCAGTCGAACTCGATCCGGAAATTGGCCGCGATGTTGATTCCGGCAATGGTACGCGCGACGAACGCTTGGGCGGCCAGCGCTGGTTGGCCGAACTGCTCCGCGGCGAGCGCGGCTGCTTTGAAATCGAAAAACGCTACCGGCGCAAAGACGGGTCCGACTTCTGGGGGCATCTGACGGTGTCGCTCGGGCGCGACGAGCGGCAGCAGCCCGCGGTTCTGATCGCCATGCTGGCGGACGCGACCGAGCGCAGGCAGCTGGAGGAACATCTGCAGGAGTCCGAAAAAATGGAAGTCATTGGACGAATGGCGGGAGGAGTCGCACACGACTTCAATAACCTGCTGACCGGCATTCTGCTGTACTGCGACCTCCTCAGCGCTGAATTGGAGAAGGGCGGTTTGCTGAATGCTCGATCGGCGAGCTCTGGATTGGCAAACTCTGGATTGACAAACTCTGGATTGGCGAACCCTCGATTGGCAAACTCTGAAGTTGCAAGCCGTGGACTGGCGAAGCAGTGCTCAGAATGCTTGAAGAACCTTGAATCGGAGCGGCGCGAACTCTGCCAGTACGTGGAAGAAGTTCGAATGGCGGGCGAGCAAGGGGCGGCCTTGGCCCAGCAACTGCTGGCGATCGTGCGCAAACAACCTGCGAAGCCATGCCCGACTGCGATCAACGAAATCGTGGCTTCCATGCAGAATCTGTTGCGGCGGCTGATCGGAGAGCGGATCGAACTGCTGGTTGTTCTGGACCTTGGCTTGGACCCGGCGCACGACTCCAGTGCGGGACTGATACTCGCGGATCCGGCGCAGTTGCGGCAAATCCTGTTGAACCTGGTGCTCAACGCGCGCGATGCCATGCCGCAGGGCGGAACCATCCGATTGAGCACACGTGCGGCCGAATTTCCCAGAGAATTTCCAGGTGACTTTGCCAGTAACTTTGCTCTGGATCCCGTCCCCGCGAGCCCGCGCCGCACCGTCTCGCTGGCGGTGAAAGACAATGGCTGCGGAATGGATGCGCAAACGCGCGCCCGGCTGTTCGAACCTCTCTTCACCACCAAGACGCCGGGAAAAGGCACGGGTCTAGGCCTGGCTACCGTGCAGCGCATCGTCAGCGAAGTGGGCGGGAAGGTCGAGGTCGAGAGCGAACCGGGTCGCGGCACGTTGATTGAAGTGTTTCTGCCGGTGATGGAGTCTGCAACGCAGACGTCGTTGATCGAAAACTCAGCGATTGAGGAATCCTCGATCGAACCTTCTTCGATCGAAACTTCTTCGAACCAGACATGCAAGAACCGGCCTAGCCTGCCGGCCCCCGGCCCTTGAAGGGCTACCCGATTTCCCGTAGAGACGCGGCTTGTCCCGTCTCTACATTCACTCATTAAGTGTTTACCAATCATTAAGTGCTACCTCAGGGAGAATCGTCATGTTCACCGCATCCGCCGCTATCCTTACTCATAGCCAGAGCCGTCCGCCACAAATCGAGGCAGCCAACTTCCTGAACCTGCTGATCGTAGACGATGACCGTACCATCCGCGATTCCTGCCGCGAGGTGGCGCAGTCGCTCGGATTCAACACCCAAGTGGCGGAGTCCACCGAACAGGCCTTGCGCCAGCTCGACCACACCGACGCCGTGCTCCTCGACCTCCGCCCGGGCACGGGGAGCCTAGAAACCCTGCAGACCATCAAGAAACATCGTGCGGACGCGCTGGTCATTGTCGTCACCGGCTATGGCACGGTGCAGTCGGCGGTACAGGCCATGAAGGATGGCGCTTACGACTACGTCACCAAACCCTTCAGCATGGAAGAACTGCGTTTGCTGCTGGAGCGGGTGGCGGCTCATCTGCGTCTTAGGACGGAAAATCGCGTGCTGTGGGAAACCATCAAGTCGCGCCAGGGGTTCGGCAACATCGTCGGGCGTGCGCCGGAGATGGAAAAGCTCTACCGCATCATCGCGAAGGCGGGGCAGAGCACCCATCCCGTGCTGATTCTGGGCGAAAGCGGCACAGGCAAGGAGTTGGTTGCAAAGTCGATTCACTCCGCCGGCTTGTTCCGCAACAAGCCGTTCATTCCGGTCGACTGCGGCTCGCTCGTGCCGACCTTGATCGAGAGCGAACTCTTCGGTCACGTGCGCGGCGCCTTCACGGGCGCAACCAACCCGAAGGACGGGCTGCTGGCCATCGCCGAAGGCGGCACGGTGTTTCTGGACGAAATTGGTGAGTTGCCCACCGACTTGCAGGCCAAGCTGTTGCGCGCCATTCAGGAGAAGGAGATTCGTCCCGTGGGAAGCGTGAAGCGGGTTCCCATCAATGTGCGTATTATGGCCGCGACCAATCGCGATTTGGAGCGCGGCGTGACCGAGGGCACGTTCCGCCGCGATCTTTATTTCCGGCTGAACGTCCTCACCCTGCGGATTCCCGCGTTGCGCGAGCGTCGCCAGGACGTTCCCCTGCTGGTAGCCCATTTTCTGGAACGCATCGGGCGCGATGCCAACATGGAAAAAAGGATTTCAGACGAGGCGCTCAAAGCCCTGCTGAATTACGACTGGCCCGGCAACGTGCGTGAATTGGAAAATTCGCTGGAGCGGGCATGTGCGCTCAGCAGCGGAAACGAACTGCAAGTTCGCGATCTTTCCACCCAGGTTTACGGAGCACCCGTCCAGCTCATGGCGACAAGCCAGCCAAACAATGGCATCGTGCCCATGGCCGAACTGGAGAAGCAGACCATCCTGAACGCGCTAGCACAGGTCAATGGAGACAAGATGCTGGCGGCCCGGCTGCTGGGCATTGGCAAGACGACGCTCTACCGCAAGCTGAAGGAGTATCAGTTTCAAAACTGAATTAGTAATTGGTAATTTGTGATTGGGAATTGAAGATCGCCGAGAAATACACAAAGATTCTGTCGTTGGTTTCCCCCGTGTACCTTTGTGCCCTCTGTGCTAAAGCCTTTGCTCCTAATTTACCAATCACAAATTTCGCAGTCCCAAAACTGAGCTGCCGATCCAAGCGTCGTGCCGGAACAGGACGTTACTCGAGGGATCGAGCACCTAACTCACTTGTTTTGAGGCAAAGGCAATTGGCCCCGAAGTTGCGAAGGATTCAGCATGATCCTTCTGGTGACGCCAAACGAGCGATCTGGCGAGTGGGCCGCGGCGCTGCACAACGCCACGGGAAAAGAGGTCGTGATCGCGGAAAATCTGGCGCGCGCAACCACACTTTTGCGCGAGGAATGCTACCTGGCCGTGGTGCTCGATCAGTATCTCGTCGAAACCGAACCGGATGAATCCGGAACCATGCTTGAGCATTTGGGCACCGCCATTCCGGTGCAGGTCAATCTGGCAATCAGTGGAATGACGCGTCTGGTCCGGGAAGTCCGGACCGCACTGCACCGCCGGCAGCGCGAGGAAGTGGGAGCCCGGCGAGCGGTGATCGGCGCCCTCCACAGCGAACTGAGTGGCACGGTTACGGCATTGCTGCTGTCAACGGAACTCGCCATGGAAACCCCAGACCTGCCCCAGGCGGGCGTCGAAAAGCTGCAGTCGATTCACGAACTCGTAAACAATCTCCGGACGCAGTTGGAGACCGCGGGGATGGGTAGTCCCGATGTTTCTCGCACATGAGATTGCAATCCTCCTCGCGTCGTTCGCGACCATCGTAGAGCTGTGAAATGTGGCCCGCGGCCATGACCCGAGGTTCGCCCAGTTCAGCGTATTCATCCATCGCGTGTCACCAGGGATCGGCACACCGTCCGTTCCCACCATGCCGGCCTGCATCGTGATACAAGACTCCTCCTCATTCACAGTTAGACATTCACCGCGAGACACGTTACCCGAGAGGGTATTATTAGGGAGTCGCCATCTCTGAAATACTTCTAACGAGCACCCGCACCGAGCGCTCGTCGCCCGGTTTGCTTCCAGGCGCCATTTTCAAGACATTCTCTTCGCAGGCGACAGGCCTGGGAGCAGATAAGGAGCCGTTGGAGTGAAAGACAAGATCGCAGCAGTGCAGGAAGAAGTGCAGTTGGCCGCGGAGGGTTGGAGTCCGCAGCAGGTGCTGGGATGGGCGTTTGAGACGTTTGGCAGTGCGGTCGCTATCTCGTCGGCGTTTGGCGCCGAGGGTATGGCGGTCATTGATATGGCGTCCGGTGTGCACAAGGATTTTCGCCTGTTCACGATCGATACCGAATTCCTTTTTCCGGAGACACACCGTCTGATCCATCGCATCGAACAGGTGTATGGAGTCGAGATTGAGCGAGTTGTTGGGCTCCTCTCGCCCGAGGAGCAGGAGCGGGTTCACGGGGCGGCTCTTTGGGAGCGCGATCCCGACCAATGCTGCAACCTGCGGAAGGTTGAGCCGCTCCGCGGCAAGCTGAGGGAACTGGGCGCTTGGATCACGAGTATTCGCCGCGACCAGACATCGGTTCGTAAGGTCGCTCGCAAGATCGAATGGGACGCGAAATTCGGCCTCGTGAAAGTAAATCCGATCGCCGACTGGACCTCTAAACAAGTGTGGCGATATCTGCGCGAACACGGCGTGCCCTACAACCCGCTCCATGATCGGAACTATCCGAGCATCGGTTGCAGGCATTGCACGCGCGCCGTGCTGCCGGGCGAAGATCACAGGGCTGGGCGCTGGTCGGGCTCGGGCAAAACCGAGTGTGGTCTGCACGGCAGCGCCGCCAGTGCATCATCGATTCCCAGCGCCTCATCGACCCGATGACTCGCCTGAAGCTGCGCTCGGCTCGGATGGCCGTCTAAACCTATGCTGACCACTCACGAAAAAGCTGGCTACAACCGCTTCCTCCTGCTGGTCGCAGGAATCGGCGGATTGCTGTACGGCGTGGATGTCGGCATCATTGGCGGGGCGTTGCCTTACCTGGAGGCCACCTCCGGCCTGAATGCCGGCCAGCTTTCCATCGTCGTTGCGGCGGTGCTGCTGGGCAGCGTGATCTCAACCCTGTTTGCGGGCGCGCTGGCCGACTGGATCGGGCGCAAGCCTCTGATGATCGTCAGCGGCTTGCTGTTTGTCTGCAGCATCCCCACCATTGCGCTTTCCCACGGCTATGAGTCGCTGGTGCTTGGCCGCCTGTTGCAAGGCATCAGTGCTGGTCTGATCGGAGTCGTTGTCCCGCTCTATCTGGCCGAGTGCCTGGCGGCAGCGAGCCGCGGCAAGGGAACTGGCATCTTCCAATGGCTGCTGACACTCGGCATCGTGACCGCGGCCGTAGTTGGCATGTATTTCAGTTTTCGCGTCGAAGAGGTGTCGAGTCTGGGCGATCCCGCCAAGCTTTTCGCCTTTAAAGACACGGCTTGGCGAGGAATTTTCTGGGTTTCGCTGCCTCCCGGAATTTTGTTCGTGATCGGCAGCCTCCTCGTGTCGGAATCCCCGCGCTCGCTGTTTCGCCGCGGACAAAGGGACGCGGCTTATGCCGCGCTTCTCCGCTCCCGCACCACCCAGCAAGCAGACCTCGAACTGGCGGAAATGGAACAAACGGCCGCCGCCGAGAAAACCAAAACCTCAACCGGAGCCAAAGTCGAGGAATCGCTGTTGCGACGTAAGTATGTAATTCCGTTTGTACTGGCCTGTGTGATTCTCGCTTGCACCCAGGCCACCGGCGTCAATTCCATCATTGGCTATAACACCAACATCCTTCTGCAGGCCGGTCTTTCCGATGTGCAGGCTCATTGGGGCTACGTTCTTTTCACGGTGGTGAATTTCCTGATGACCATTGGCGGCGTACTGCTGGTCGATCGCAAGGGACGCAAGTTCCTGCTGTCCGTGGGCACCGCTGGCATCATCGTGTCGCTCCTTTGTACCGGCATGCTATTCCGCCAGACGGAGAAACTGCGCGTGGATGCGCGGGCCGCCCTTCAGGCCATGGTAAGCCAATCCATGGGCACTGATCAGCGGGGCACTAATCAGCAGGTCACGTTGCTGTACGACGAGAAGACTGCGGATGCGCTCCTCGCGGCGAGCGGCGACGTCGGCCACGCCGTCGGCAACCGGCCCACATCTCTGGTCGTCATCTATTCGTATGGAGATTTCCGCGCCGCGACCAAGGTTGCGCGTTCCAATGACAAGTCGGCCAAGCCGATTGAAATCACGCGCGAAAGTTGTGTGCCGGCCAATAAAGTAGTCGCGTTCTTCTCCAACCCGTTTGCTAATCTCGAGGCGGCGCGCCAAGCTCCCCTAACCATCGACGCTGCCCTGATCACTCCCGAGGCGACCACTCACAATGGCTGGCTGGTGGAGATGAATCTACTCGTCTTCATAGCGTTTTTCGCCATCGGTCCCGGAGTATGCGTCTGGCTGGCGCTTTCGGAGTTAATGCCTACCCGCATCCGCTCCAACGGCATGAGCATTGCCCTATTGGTGAACCAGGCGGTTTCGACGACCCTCGCCGCCGTGTTCTTGCCCACCGTCGGCAAGCATGGTTACGCGGCCATGTTCTTTGGCTTTGCCGCCTGCACCCTAATCTACTTCCTCACGGCCACAGTCTTTCTGCCGGAAACGAAAGGGAAGACTCTAGAAGAGATCGAAGCGCATTTTGAGGGCGCTCGCCCTTAGCAGCGGGAATACACTGACGCGTTTCCATTGTCTTCCTTCCAATCCTCTTCCGTCCAATCCTTGGAAAACACTGGAATTACAACTACGTGTGACGGGGATCACAGAAGCCCAACCCTTATAAAGTAGACTATTGCCAGTTGGCACCGTTGCGTTGTTCAACACAAATCTAAAATGGAGCGTAAAGATGAAGAAGATTGCCCTTCCGTTGTTTACTTTCGCAATAGCCTTGGCTGTTGTTCTCAGTCTCCCCTTGTCAGCCCATGCCCAAGACGCTGGGGCTCTCTATAAATCAAAATGTGCGATGTGCCATGGCGCCGATGGGGCGAAAGCGGCCGGACACGATCTCTCGTCTGCCGCGGTTCAAAAACAATCGGATGCCGATCTTGCCGCGGTCATCACGGACGGTAAGGCCCCCAAGATGCCGAAGTACGGAGACAAGTTGAAGCCGGAAGAGATTAAGGGGCTGGTGGCGTACATCCGCACACTAAAAAAATAGTTCTTGGCTGGTTCCAGCCATCAAGATTAGGAAGATTGAGTTGGGAAGATTGACGAGCGCGGCGCTCGATTCGGCGCCAAAGTGTAGCGTGTGTCTACCCAGCGGCGCCTGGAAAAAGGAGCGTACGGGTTTCCAATGACTCTGCGAGAACGTGTCCAAGACTGGTTGCAGCCAATTTATTTTCTGGCACAGAATCCCATCACCCTCATTGGAACCGTGGTCACCACGAGCACGGCGCTTACCACCATCTCCTTCTGGTTCTATGAAATCTTCTTACCCGGGCCCCCGCATCCTTACATTGGCCTTCTGGTCTTTCTAATCCTCCCGGGTATTTTCGTGCTCGGCCTGTTGTTGATTCCACTTGGCATCTGGCTCCGCCGGCGAAGTCTGCTCGCACGCGGAGAACTGCCCACGATTTTTCCGGCCGTCGACCTGAGCCTACCCGTAGTCCGCCGCACCGTGGAATACGTAATGGCAGCGACCTTGCTCAATCTCCTGATTATCGGGACCGCGTCCTACCGCGGTGTGGAGTACATGGATTCGGTGAATTTCTGCGGCAAAACTTGTCACACCGTGATGGATCCCGAGTTCACCGCCTATCAGAATTCTCCGCACTCGCGGGTGGCTTGTGTCGATTGCCATATCGGACCCGGAGCCGGATGGTTTGTCCGTTCCAAGCTTTCCGGTTTGCGCCAGGTCGTCGCGGTCACCTTCCACACCTATTCGCGTCCCATCCCATCCCCGGTTAAGTATCTGCGCCCGGCGCGCGAAACTTGCGAACAATGTCACTGGCCCCAGCGCTTTACCGGCGACAAGTTCCTGGTGAACACAAGCTACAAAGAGGATGAAAAAAACACGCCCCAAACGGACGTGCTGGTGCTGAAAGTGGGCGGAATCACTTGGCAGGGTTCGGTCGGCATCCACGGCCACCATCTTGCCGACAACGCGCGCATTCGCTACATTTCCACCGACATCGAGCGCCAGACCATTCCGGTCGTGGATTACACCGACGATCAGGGCAAGACCACCGAATTCATTTCCACGGATGCGAAAGCCACCAAAGAACAATTGGATAAGGGTGAGCATCGGGTGATGGATTGTGTCGATTGCCATAACCGGCCTACCCATGCCTTCGACTTGCCCGAAAATGCGGTGGATAAGCAGATGGCGAACGGGCGCATCAGCCCCGATCTTCCCTACATCCGGAAAAAAGCGGTCGAGGTTCTGAAGGTAAACTACTCCACCCGCGACGTGGCGCAGCAGCACATCAAGGAAGAACTCAACACGTTCTATCGCACAAATTACCCGCAGATCTATCAAACCCGTCGCGTCCAGGTCGATCAGGCTGGCCAGGAAGTGGCGAATATCTACCTGCGCAACGTTTTCCCCGACATGCGTCTGACCTGGGGCACGCACCCGAATAATCTGGGGCACAATGATTCGCCTGGCTGCTTCCGCTGTCACGACGGCAGTCATACGAGCAAGGATGGCCAGACCATCACCAACGATTGTTCCGCATGCCACAACCTGCTGGCGGTGGGAGAGGAAAAGCCGAAAGTCCTTACGGAGCTTGGCGTGAAGTAAGCCTTGGCGAAAAAATAAGCATGGCTGAAATAAAAGTAGCGCGAAAAAAGTGGCGAACGGGTCTGGGAGTTGCAGTGGCAACGCTCCTCGCCACGGTTTTCTCCCTGCGCGTTTCCGAACGCCCGGTCCGCGCCGCCGACCAGCCTGGAGCGGAATGCCTCGCCTGCCACGGCGACAAGAGCACGACCACGACACGAGGCGGTAGAACGGTTTCGTTGTACGTGGACGGAAAGAAATTTGCCACGTCCGTACATGCCAGCTTCGGGTGCACCGGTTGCCATGCCGATCTGGAAGGAAAAGATTTC